>Ga0181531_10001402_pt1 | contig 15242 bp, 15 predicted proteins | sample PEATcosm2014_Bin_38_FD_119743 | JGI IMG/M metagenome (GOLD analysis project Ga0181531, IMG submission 119743) | Peatland microbial communities from MTU Mesocosm Facility, Houghton, MI, USA - PEATcosm2014_Bin11_10_metaG | ecosystem: Environmental > Terrestrial > Soil > Wetlands > Peat | place... | reverse complement strand
TTTTTGAAGAGACGGGCGATCTCAAGGCCGTGGTCGATTACATGGCTGAGGAGACAAAAGCCGGCCTGTTTGAACCTGCGGTTGCGGAGAAGCAAAACGTGGCTTGATGCGGCGCCAGGGTTGGGTGGCTGGCGCATCCTGCAACTTTTCCGCATTTTCTGGACATGAAAACTTCAGGTAGATTGACAGGATGAGTGGTCCTCCGTCGTCCCTGCTTTCTTCCGATTCGTCTTCGCGTTCCATGCTGCTGGAGCTGGCTTTTCCGGCTGAATTTGTGCCGGGAGCGCGGGTGGCGATCAGTACGTGTTTGCGCGCAGAGGCTGGGGAGAAGGTGACGCTGATCTGTGATCGGGAGACGGCGCCGATTGCGGCATCCCTGGCGCATGAGTTGGAGGGCAAGGGCTGCCGTTGGAATGCGTTTGTGCTGGAGGATCTGGCGGCTCGGCCGCTCGTGGATATGCCAGCGGAAATTCTTCATGACATGGAGTCCTCGGACGTAAGCATTTTCGCGGTGCAGGTACAGCGGAACGAGCTGCGGTCGCGGATGCAGATGACCGAGATCGTGAATCGCAGAAGAATGCGGCACGCGCACATGGTCAACATCACGCCGCAGATTATGTGCGAGGGGATGCGAGCCGATTACGAACGGGTGGATCGGCTGTCCCAGAAGGTGATCGAGAAGGCGCGGAAGGCGCGGTGGATTCGCGCGACGACGGCGGCGGGGACCGATATTCGGGCGGAGATCAGTCCGCGTTACAAGTGGCTCAAGACATCCGGAATTATTTCGCGGGACAAGTGGGGCAACTTGCCGGGGGGCGAGATTTTCACGACGCCGGGCGAAGTGAATGGCATATTTGTCGTTGACGGTGTGGTCGGCGATTATTTGTGCGCGCAGTTTGGGCTGCTGGAATTGACGCCTTTGACCATTGAGATACGGGGCAATCGGATTGTTGGGTGCAATTCGGTGAACGGGAAGCTGCGGGATGAGTTTGAGGCTTACACACACACGGACGAGAATTCGGATCGGGTGGGCGAGTTTGCGATCGGAACGAATATTGGCGTAGAGCGGGTGATTGGCAACATTCTGCAGGACGAGAAGTTTCCCGGAATCCATATTGCGTTTGGAAATCCATACGGTGAGCACACGGGCGCGGAGTGGCGGTCATCGACGCATATCGACGTAGTGGGGCTGCGATTCAATATCTGGGTGGAAGATGAACAGATCATGAGGGAAGGGAAGTTCCTGATCGACGCGTAGCGGTATTCGTGAAGCGTGCGTAACTTCGACTGCATCCAAAAAACTATGGCGACGACGACAACTGCGAGGATTAATTCTGCGAAGTTTGCGACGAGGACGCTGGGCAACTCCGATCTCGAACTGACGCCGATTGGCTACGGCGCGTGGGCGATCGGCGGCGGTAACTGGGAATTCGGCTGGGGCTCACAGGACGAGAGAGAATCGATTGCGGCGATCGAGCGCGCGCTCGACAGCGGCGTTGGTTGGATCGATACAGCGGCGGTTTATGGGCTGGGCCACTCGGAAGTAGTAGTAGGTAAGGCGCTGAAGGGGCGCGCACAGAAGCCGCTGGTGTTCACAAAGTGTTCGATGCGCTGGGACCAGAATCGGCAGATCTATCGCAGCCTGAAACGCGCGTCGTTGCAGGAGGAGCTGGAGGGTTCGTTGCGGCGGCTGGGCGTGGATGTGATCGATCTGTACCAGATTCATTGGCCCAATCCTGAAGAGGAAATTGAGGAAGGTTGGGAGACGCTGGCAAAGTTCCAGTCGCAGGGCAAGGTTCGGTTCATTGGTGTATCAAATTTCAACGTGGCGCAGATGAAGCGGGCGCAGAAGATTGCGCCGATAACTTCGCTGCAGCCTCCGTACTCGCTGTTGCGGCGCGACATTGAGAAAGAGGTCCTTCCTTTCTGCCGGGAGAACAACATTGGCGTGATCAATTACTCGCCGATGGTTTCCGGGCTGCTGACGGGCAAGATGACGGTGGAACGTGTGCGCAACTTGCCGGAAGACGACTGGCGGAAGCGGAGTCCGAATTTTCAGCCGCCGAAACTGGAGCGGAACCTGGCGCTGGCGGATTTACTGGGCGCGATCGGCAAGGAGCACGGCGTGGAGGCCGGGGTAGTGGCGATTCCCTGGACGCTGCGGAATCCGGCGATCACGGCGGCGATCGTGGGAGCGCGGCGGCCGGATCAGGTGGATGGTGTGCTTCCCGCGGCGACGTTCCGGCTGAGCGATGCGGAGGCGGAGCGGATCGACCGCTGGATGGCGGAGCATCCGTAAGCCAGCTGTATGAGCCGATGCCGATCGCCTGTTCACCTGCCTGGCGATGCAATGGCGCGGGACGGGCAATGTTCGGTGTAGCGCTCGTTCCCGCTCCCTTCCCCCGGAACCGACAATTGCGGAGAAAAATCGAGGGGCGGTGAAACGCGGGACCGATGCTGGGCACTATGGTGCCGTGGATCGGATGACGCTAACCGGCGCCGGCGACTCCTCGATTGGGGCCCGCCTTCGACCCACGGGGCTGGGCAATTCCCAGGAGAGCGAGCGATGGCGCAGCCGGCGCGGTGGAACTTCCGGGAAACATTGTCGTACTGCTGTGCCTGTTTCTGCCCTGAGTTCGCTCTGTTGCTGTCCATGGGCCTGAACGGCGGCTGGCATGGACCCCTTCTCCACTGGCGGGCCGATGTCAGCATGGCCTGCCGGCTGGGGAGGGTGGTGCGGCGTGAAGCGACCGATGGAGCGATGGCATGAGTCCTGCAGCGGTTCGAGGGGCTGGAGAGAAGCGAGTCGAAGTGCCACGGCGTGCGCAGACGGCGGGGCGCGATCACCGGGGGCGTTCTTCGGCCACAAACGGGCCGATGCTATACTTTCCCCCTCCCAGCATTGCGAGGACCCCATTGCAGTTTTACGCGTTCGACGCGGGTTACGTCGAAGGTCTGTGCGCCGGCGATCTTCGGACCCAGGAGCATTTTGTCGGGTATTTTACGGAACTGCTGCAACTGAAACTGCGCTCGAAGCTGCAGTCACGGCAGGCCATTGAGGATGTTCGGCAGGAGACCTTCGCTCGGGTTCTGGCGACGCTGCGCAGAGAGAACGGGTTGCGCCAGCCGGAGCGGCTGGGCGCGTTCGTAAGCACGGTTTGCAACAACGTGCTGTTCGAGCACTACCGGTCGACGTCGCGGAGCGAGTCGCTGGACGAAGAGGACCGGCCGGAGCTTCCGGCAACTGGGGCCAGCGCGCACGATGTTGCGGTGGCGCGGCAGCTGGGCGGCAAGGTGAGAGAGATTCTGGAGGAGATGCCGGCGCGGGATCGAGCCGTGCTGAAGGCGATTTTCCTGGATGAACGGGATCGCGACGAGGTTTGCCGGGAGTTTGCAGTGGATGGCGAATACCTGCGGGTTCTGTTGTTTCGGGCGAAGCAGAATTTCAAGGCTGCGTATGTGAAACGGATGGGAGGTCCCGGTGGAGTGCGCTGAAATGTTTGACGGTTCGGGATCACTATTGGAGAGAGCTGGAAACGGAGGGCTGAACTAGATGGAACACAGCGAAGCGGTTCAGCTGATGGCCACGGAGCGGTATCTGCTGGGAGAGCTGTCCGCCGAACAGCGGGATGCATTTGAAGAGCATTTCTTCGAGTGCTATGAGTGTGGGCTGGATGTGCGAGCGGAGGCGGCGTTTCTGCAGGAGGCGAAGGTGCAGCTGCCGCTGATGGCCTCGCCGGCGGGGGTTACAGCAGAGCCCGCTCCGATTGCGACGCCGGTGCGGACGAAGACGGAGCCGAAGCGTCGTGATTGGTTTGGCTGGATGCGGCCCGCCTGGGCAGTGCCTGCGTTTGCTGCGCTGCTGGCGGTGGTTGGGTATCAGAATCTGGCGACGATTCCGGGACTGCGGCATGCGGCGTCGACGCCGCGGGTTGCGCCGTGGACGACGTTGCATGTGGGGACGCGGGCCGGCGGATCGATGACTGTGATGGCGGATCGGAAGGCCGGGGCGGTGCTGCTGATCGATGTGGCGAATGACGGTACGTATACGTCTTTGGATTTCGGGATGACGGATCCACAGGGGAAGGCGTTCTGGTCGCAGACGGTGCAGGCTCCTGGCGGCGGAGACGGGACGATGTCGCTGCTGATTCCGGGCAGCGGATTGCAGCCGGGCTCGTATGCGCTTACTATCACGGGCATCACCGCTCAGGGCAGTCGGACGCAGCTGGACCGGCGGGTTCTGGATGTTCGCTTTGACGAGTAGTCCCACTCTCTCTGGAAAGTGAGCATGAACGGTTATGCCCGACAAACGAGATTCCTACTATTTTGCGGAAGCGTTCGCCCTTGAAGGATATTTGAGGCGACCGCTGGAGCAGAAAATCTATCCGCAGGCGTTCGTGAGCCTGCCTGCCGAGGGCGGTTATCGGTCCGAGCGCGCGGATAACTACAGGCTTGAGGGAGTCATCTCCTTTCGATCTGCTTATACCCAGGTGGCCGGGACCAAAAGTCTGAAGGCCGGACACGGCATGACCACGCTGGCCACTGCGGTGGTCGAGGGCTTGAACATCCTCGATGTTGTAACGGCCGACCGCATTGTTGCGCAGATTGGAACGGACTACATGACGGACAGATTCGTGCCGTCTGTCACGTTTCTCGGCTCGCGCTTTGAGAATCTTAGAATAGCCGGCCACCCGGTACATCTTGAGTTCGAACCAGATCTTTTGGGAGAGAGGACGCACGGCGATGTGCCGTACAGCCGCGATAAGTCTTTTCTGGCATGCGCCGACAGCCAATATCAGGAGATCAGGAAACAGCCCAATCTCCCTGAGGAGATTGCCGAGCGATACAATCGACTTCCGTCGAGTTCCGCTCCGCAGGGGTCGATCGAATGCTCGCTGGTCAAACACGCCGAGGGTTCTTACCCGGGGCGGACGTTTGGCCACGCGATCGACGTACCGCATTTCGGCAGGATTTATCTGGCGACCGTGAGCCTGCGGGAATCGGAACCGGATTCCGAATCGGGGATTCCGACGAAGACCGAGATCACACTGAACATGATCAGCACAAGAATGGGCTGCATTGGAGATGGGGGGACCAACGGTCCGGTGTCCAAAACCAACGGACAGGGAAAGGGTGGATCGTAGTCTGGCTGGGAATCTCTTCTATTCTGCTGCTGTCAGTCAGCGGGGATCTGGCGCTTTCGGCCGCCGAACAACTTCATCGCACCGAGATGATGTTTCAGCACGGACGATTAACGGCCAGCCAGGAAACGGCGGCGGAGCTGGCGAACCGATACCGGGCCAGCAGTCCGAACTGGTCGGCAAGATTCAGAATCATTGAGGCTCAGTCCGCCTCGTGGCGTGGAATGAGCCAGGAAGTCCTGCAGATCCTCTCAGCAGAGCTTCCGGAATCCACCGATATCGACGTACGCATCCAGAGATTGTCCCTGCTTGCCTGGGCGAACAGCCGTCTGCACCGATACGACGATGCAAAGCTGTATCTGGCAAGGGCGGACAAATTGTGTGACCCCATGAGCAGCTCAGCGTGCAGCCATGTTCTTGCTGCGCACTGGACTATCGAACAGGAGCGAGGGCAATATGATGAAGCCTTTCGCTTTTCCATGCGCGATCTGGCTATGGCTCGCGAGTTTAACAAGCCGTTCGAAGAGGCAGCGGCTCTTATGAACCTGGCGGCAAGCTCGCTTGAGGAGGAGCGATTCGAGGAAGCGATCGACTGGCTGAACGCTTCGAATCGAGTCGCGGCGCCCTTGCAGGCGGAGGACATCCTTCTCGAGAACACGGGCAATCTGGGCTGGGCCTATTACAGTCTCGGAGACCGGGAGAAGGCACTGACGTTGTACCAGGATGCAGAGCGCCGAGCGGTCGCCATGGGCGATACAGAAGCCATGATGAACTGGCTGACCACCAGCGGCGACGTTTTTCGGGACGAGGGTGACTGGTATCGTGCGCGGGATTCCTATCGAAAAGCGTTGCAGTTGGCTAGAAACGGCAACGTCACCGAAGAAGTGGTTAACTCGCTGGAGTATCTGGCCTATGTGTCGATCGATGCGGGCGGTCTAAACGACGCGGATGGTTACTTGCTGCAGCTGGATCCTTTGATTCGCGCGAATAGGAATCGTCTGGATGCGCTGGATGTGATGCTGGCGCGGGGGCGGATTGCGGCGGCTCGTCGGCAGGATTCAGAGGCGGAGGGGTTGTTTCGGCAGGTGGAGGCGGATCCGGCCAGCCAGATCACGATGCGTTTGGGGGCGGAGCATGAGATGGCGCTGCTTTTTGAGGCCGAGGGGCGGGTGGAGGATGCGCGCAGGGAATATGTAACTGCACTGGGCACATTTGAGTCGGAGAGGGCAGAGATCAGGAACGAGGATTCGAAGTTGCCGTTTCTTGCGAACGCTACGCCGATTTACGACGATTACATCCGGCTGCTGGTGTCGCAGGGCACGAGCGAGGAGGCGCTGGCGGCGGCGGATCAGAGCCGGGGCCGGACGCTGGAGCAGGGGCTGGGGATCGATACGGGGAAAGCGTCGTTACAAGGCGCGGGGCTCCATGCGGGGAGGTTGGGGTCGGGTCCGTTGAGACCTGATGCGATTGCCGCCAGGGCTGGGGCTACGTTGCTGTTCTATTGGCTGGGGGAAAAGCAATCGTGGCTGTGGGCGATTACTCCGCCGAAGACGGTGGTATTTCCTCTACCGGCCAAGGCTGAAATTGCGCGGGTCGTGGAGCGATACAAGCAGGAACTCCTTGGGCCGGAGGATCCTGCGCGGACGGGGAATGAGGATGGGCGCGCGCTGTATCGGATGCTGGTGGCTCCGGCGAAGGAACTGATCGTGCCGGGCGGGCGGGTGGTGGTGCTGTGCGATGGGGTGCTGAGCGAACTGAATTTCGAGACGCTGCTGGTCGATACACCCGCTCCGCATTATTGGATTGAGGATGCGGATGTGGTGTCGGCCCCGTCTTTACTGATGCTGTCGGGAACCCACGTCTCAGAATCGAGACCCATTCGACGCGCACCTCGCTTCGCTCGGAGCTTGCTCAAGGCTGGCTCCGGAGCACTCGCTGAAGACAAAGGCGCGAGCGCTCCCGGCGCCAGGCTACTGCTGGTGGGGGATGCGGTGTCGCCGGGGCCGGATTATCCGGAGCTGCCGAACGCACCGGTGGAGATGCGGGAGATTGAGAAGCATTTTCGTCCGCGGGAGGCGACGGTGTTGGCGCGCGGGCAGGCGAATGCGGCGGCCTATCTGGGGAGCGAGCCGGGACGCTTTTCGTATATCGATTTTGTGGCGCACGGAGTGGCGAGCCGGACCGATCCGCTGGACTCGGCGATTATTTTGTCGCGAACGCCCCATTCGTCGCAGACGCCGGCAGCGGAGGATTCGTTCAAGCTGTATGCGCGGGAGATCATGCAGCATCCGATTGACGCGCAGCTGGTGACGATTGCGGCTTGCTATGGCGGGGGGACGCGGTCGTACGCAGGCGAAGGTCTGGTGGGATTGTCGTGGGCGTTTTTGCGCGCGGGAGCACACAACGTAATCGGCGCGTTATGGGAGGTCAGCGACGAGTCAGCTCCGCGGCTGATGGATGGGTTGTATGGGGGATTGCAGGAGGGGTTGCCGCCGGACGCGGCGCTGCGTCAGGCGAAGCTGAAGCTGTTGCATGGGGCGGGTACGGACGGGGGGAAGTTCCGACGCCCGTTTTTCTGGGGGTCCTTTCAGCTTTACACGGCAGGGAATCGGGGACAGGGAAATAGGGAGTAGGGGACGAGCAGGACGTGGCTAGATTTTGGCCGGTTCGAATTTGGGGATGTGGCGGCGGCGGGCCTCGGCTTCGCGGACTTCACGACGCCGACCGGCTTCGTCATAGCGGCGCTTTTCCTCGTCCGTTTCCACGGTGAGCGGCGGGACGGGAACGCGGCGTCCCTGGGGGTCGATGGCAACGAACGTGAGGTAGGCGGAGGCAACGTGGCGGTGAATGCCGGCGATGGTGTTTTCCACCCAGGCTTTGACACCGATCTCCATGGAGGTTGTGAAGGCGCGATTGACGGACGATTTGAGGATGATGAGGTCGCCGACGTGGACCGGAGCGATGAAGTCGATGTGCTCCATGGAGGCGGTAACGACGTGGCTGCGCGCATGGCGGTAAGCAGCCATGGCGCCGACGAGGTCAATGAAGTTCATGAGGCGGCCGCCGAGGAGGTTGCCCAGCGTGTTGGTGTCGTTGGGCAGGATCAGCTCGGTCATTTCAGACTGCGAAGTGGCGACGGTGCGCGCGGGCAGCGCGGGGCCGTTGAGGTCCATGCTCGTGTCTCCCTGGTATTTAAGGGTACAGGGTGGAGAGTACAGGGTACAGAGGGGGCGCTCAGCGATCGGCGTTCAGGATTCAGGAAAAGCGGCGCGCCGATTAGTTGCCGGGGAGGTTTTTGGATTCTTCTTTGGAGAGGATGCGGATCTGCGCGCCGAAGCGGCGGTAATTGCGGAACTCGAATTCGTTGAGGACGGCCTGGTGTTTGCCTTCGCGAAGGCTGACAGCGCCGCGGATGGGAAGCAGGTAATCGTGGTTGTTGATGGAGATCCAGGAATAGTCGACCGAAATGCTGGAGGCGCGGACCTGGAGATAGTCCGGAATATCATCGGCATCGAGAGTGATGCGGCGGATGCTGCGTGTAGCGGGATCGAGATAGAGGAGGCCGTGGAAGCCGACGGCGTGCTGGCGGTTGTTGAGGCCGGTGAGGTCGAAGTTGGAGTCGGCCGCGGCGACCTGGAAGGCAAAGACCTGGACGGGCTGGCCATCGAGGACTTCGGATTCTTTCCATGAGAATTTGGCTTTGGCGGAGGGATCGAAGACGACCTGGAACATGCCGCCGAATTCACCGATGGAGTGGGCGAAGTCGAGTTGGGTGGGGTCGACGCTGCTGGGCTGACCGTTGACCTCGAGGGTGGTGCGGGTCTCCTTGTGGTCGAGGTAGCGCATGAGCTGGATCATGGTGTCTTTGTGGCGCCAGTCGCCGTGACCGGTGGGGTCGATGGAGTGGTCGGTGATTTCGACGCAGAAGAAGTTGGGGAGCGATTCGGACCATGCGAGGGCACGCTGGCGTGCGCCTTCGATCATGTCGTGGACTACGGTATCGGAGGGCGGCGGAACGGGATTGGCAGGACTTGCGATGACGAAGCGGCTGTTGGCGAGCGCGGCAGACGAGGTAAGGTGCTGATCGGAGGTGCGATCCATGGTGTCGGTGGTGGCGGTGAAGGCGGCCGTGGGCGCGGTTGAAGCGGCGATGGTGCCTTCAACAGAAAAAGCAGCGGTACTGGAGGCAGTCTGGCCGTCCTGGGTGAGGATGGCTTTGATCTGATAGTTGCCTGGTGGGAAGACCTGGCCCTGGATGGTGCCGAGATAGGGGATCGCGTTACCGGTGCCGGAAGCGCTACGCAGTGCCAGGGGCATCTTGCCGAGGAGTTCGTTGTTGCGGATGATCTCGAGCTCGAGGGCGGGCTGGGCGGCGCTGCCGGCGAGCGGATGGACCATGAAGAAGACGGAGAGAGTGTGGGTGTTCTCAGGAAGCTCTGCGCCGAGATCGGGAACAATGCGGCCGTTCATGTAGCGCATGGGCTCCGACCTGGAGTTGTCCTCGGGCACGGCCTCAACGCTGCGGACCAGAGCGATATCGCTGAGGGCGGGGCCGTGAGGAGCCGGATCGACGGTGAAGGTGGCGCGGGCTGCGCCAGCTTTGTTGCTGAGGCGATCGAGGACGGCGGTCTCCAGGGTGTACGAGCCGGGCTCGGCGGTGAAGTGGCGCTGCATAGTGATGACCTGGGCGGAGTCACCGCGCAGCTGCTCGGGCGTTTCATGGAGCGGAAGATCCTCGCTCAAACGCTGCAGAACATCTCCCTTTTGGTTCCTGATGAGAGAGACGATGGTGACGTGGACCAGGGAGAGGTGGGTGGTGGCATCCTCATGGGTCTGGAGCGCGGAGATGGGCACCTGGACGGTGAGGGAGCCGGTATTGCCCTCGGGCAGCTCGCCGAGGTGGAGGATCGAGGTGCGGAAGGCCAGGTTGGTGGGGAGATCCTGAGCGGCGAGGAGAGTAAGCAGGGGCGCTTCGAAGGGACGGATTCCGGAGCCATTTTCGGGAGGGACGGCGAAATAGCCGGCGCGGGTGCGGATGACGATGTTCCTGCGCAGAGGCTGGATGGCGATGGGGCGGAACTGGCCGTTGTAGGTCTTGATGTTGGGAGTGTAGGACGCCTCGTAGTAGGAGGTGAGGTCGTCGTGGAGCTGGTCCAGCGGTTTCTTAAGGCTGCTGCCGGCGCGAATGTAGATGCCGCCGGTTCCTGTGGCGAGGTTGATGAGAGGACTTTTCAAGTCGTCCATGCTGTCGAACTCGAGGGAGGACATATTCTGAGCGGCGTCCATCACCTGGCCGATAGGAGGCCCGGATTGCCCGCGACCGTAGCCGCTGGAACCGAGGGCATTGGCGCTGCTGATGGCGCTGCCTGGATTGCCGGCGGCCATGCCTATGGCGCCCATCATGCGGTCGCCAACCTGTTTATCGAGCGCAGCGGTGTCGACGGCACAGATGGTGACGCCGGCGCGATTGGCCTGGCCAACGATGGATTTGATGGTGTCGCGCGTATCGGAATTGGCATTGAGCCCTTCTGCAAACCAGACGACCAGCTTGCGGCCGGTGATCTGACGCTGGGTACGCGCGAGGGCGAGGAGTGCGGAAAGAGAAGGATAGGAGTGCTGATCTTCGAGGATACGCTGCGATTCATCGAGGCCGGCCAGGAGGAGTTTGGCGCGGGCGCGGTCGGCGGCGTCGACGGTGAGGGAGTCGCTCCGGGACTGGGTGAGCAGCTCCTTCTCGGCGGCATTGAGGCCTGCCTCCGGACTGGGTGCGGGGGATGTAGTTGCAGTTTGAATGGCCTTGTCGACGAGGTCGCGGCTGACCGTATAGGACTGGATGAGGCGGAGACGGCCGTTCATCTGGAGAACGGCGAAGTCATAGCCTTTTTCCGGGATGGCCCTGAGGACTTTGGCAGCAACGTTGCGGGCGGCCTTTGCCGGGCCGGGATCGAGGCGATCGAAGACGAAGGTGACGAGGTGCTCGGACCTGGAAGACTCCGGGGTGACGAGATGCAGGTCGGAGAGGGTGACCGGAGAGCCATCGTCGCTGATGGCGAAGTCGGAGGCTTTGAGGTCCTGGATGGGCTTGTCGCCTTTCGTGCGGACGACCAGGTCGAGGGAAACTTCATCGACAGTGGTGTTGAAGGCAGGGGCGGCAGGTTGCTGCGGGGCAGAAGGGACTTGCGACGATGCGGCAGGGGATGGTTGGGCAGTGGACTGGGCGCAGGCCGGGCAAATCAAGAGGGTGCAAAGGAAGGTGATCAGCAAAGTCACACTAAGAGCGCTGTAAACGAACTGCGCCCAATACTGCCGCATAGTAGGTACTCCCTCGACCGGTTGGCCCCGACGGTAACTATGTTGCTCGAATCGCGTTTCCGCAGATAACCTCACGATACGCTGGGCGGGAGAGGGACCACAACAGAAAACCAGCGGGTGCGGATCGTAACGCGGAAGGGCTTGTCAGCATCCGTATGCAAAGAGGGGGAATCACCGGTGAATGACGAATGACAATGGATAAAGTTGCAAATCTGAGGGAGATATTGGCGCAGGATCCGAAGAACGCGCTCGCCCGGTATGGATTGGCCATGGAGTACGCCGGACGCGGGGAGACGGAGGCGGCGCTTGTGGAGTTCGGGCGGTTGCGGGAGGATCATCCCGATTACACGGCAGGGTATTTTATGGCGGCACAGGCGCTGGCGAGGGCCGGGCGCGCGTCAGAGGCGAAGCAGCAGCTGGTGGACGGACTGGCGTGCGCAAAGAGGATGGGGAATCAGCATGCGGCGCGGGAGATGCAGGCCATGCTGGACGAGATGGAGATGCCGGAATAGGAGCAGGGATCAGGGATTAGAGTTTAGGGATTAGAAAAGCGGATGGCGTTCAGGGACGTGAGGCGGGAGACTGGAAGAAAACATGCGGCGAAGGTTGCATTGTGCAGGACGTGAAGGCAAGACGCGGGCATAATGACTCCATCATGAGAATTCCCCTGTTTCCCCTGAACCTGGTGCTTTTTCCCGGAGCGGCATTGCCGCTGCATATTTTCGAGCCGCGATACCTGGAGATGGTGGCGGAGTGCTTGTCGGAGCGCAGGCTGTTCGGGGTAGTGCGATCGGACGGGGAGCAGATGGCCATCGTCGGGTGCACGGCGAGAATTGTGCGCGTGGCGCGGCGTTACGACGACGGGAAGTTCGACGTTTTGTGCGAGGGTGTGCAGCGGTTTGAGATTGAGGCGCTGGACGAGTCACGCAGCTTTCTGCAGGCCGATGTGGAATTTTTCGAGGATGAGGGCGGCAGGTCGTCGCGGACGGATCGCGAGGATTGTGCGGCGCTGCATTTTGCGACGCTGCACATGGCGGGGATTGAGGCGCCGGCGATGCATCTGGATCTGAACGCGCCGGTGGCGTTTCAACTGGCGGACGCGCTGCCCTCGGATTTGGGGTTCAAGCAGCGTTTGCTGGCGAGCCGTTCGGATGCGGATCGGACGACGAAGCTGCGGGAGTTTTATAACGAGATGCTGCCGCGTCTGCGCGCTAAAGAGACCGCGAGCCACGCAGGGCAGTCCAGCTTCCCCATACACTAGACACAAAGCAGTGAAACGGTGGGCGCTCCTCAGGCGTCCAACCGGAAGGCACCACTGACCAACAGACAGAACTGACACCCATATCCGACACGGAAAACAAGGGACAGGAGTATCGATGGCGACTCGACAGACGACACCCAGCCGGATGGAGCATTCCCGCGCCGCGCACCACCACCTGCCGCAGACGCTGGGTGAGCTGCGGGGGAGCCGCGAATACAGCGAGGCGCGACTGCGGACGCGCCTGGTGAAGGACGAGATGCGCGAGAACCTGATTTGCCGGCTGAAGGCGAAGCAGCCGGTGTTTCCGGGGATTATCGGCTACGAGGACACGGTGGTGCCGCAGATTGTGAACGCGGTGCTGTCACGCCAGAATTTTATTTTGCTGGGGCTGCGGGGACAGGCGAAGAGCCGAATTCTGCGTGCGCTGACTGCGCTGCTGGACGAGCATATGCCCTATGTGGCGGGATGCGAGATTCGTGACAATCCTTATGAGCCGCTGTGCCGGCGGTGCCGCGACCTGATTGTGGAACAAGGCGATGCGACGCAGTTGGGGTGGATGTCGCGGGATGAGCGGTATGTCGAAAAGCTGGCGACGCCGGATGTGACGGTGGCGGATCTGATCGGGGATCTGGACCCGATTAAGGCGGCGCGGGGCGGGCACAACCTGGCCAGCGAGATGACCATGCACTATGGGCTGCTGCCGAGGGCGAATCGTGGAATTTTTGCGGTGAACGAGCTGCCGGATTTGGCGGGAAAGATTCAGGTGGCGCTGTTCAACATCATGCAGGAAGGGGATGTGCAGATTAAGGGGTACCCGATTCGGCTGGAGCTGGATGTGGCGCTGGTGTTCAGCGCGAACCCTGAGGACTACACGGCGCGCGGCAAAATTGTGACGCCCCTCAAGGATCGCATCGGTTCCGAGATTCGGACGCATTATCCGGAGACGCTGGAAGAGGGGATTGCGATCACGGCGCAGGAGGCGTGGACGGAACGCGAAAGCGGGGACGCGGAGATTCCACAGTATCTGCGCGAAGTGATTGAGCAGGTCGCGTTCACGGCGCGCGAGGACAAGAAGGTGGACAAGCGCAGCGGCGTGAGCCAGAGGCTGCCGATTGCGACGCTGGAATTGGCGGTCAGCAACGCGGAGCGGCGCGCGCTGATGCATGGCGAGACGCGCGTGGTGCCGCGGGTGGGGGATTTGTATACAGCCCTTCCGGGAATCACCGGCAAGCTGGAGCTGGAGTACGAAGGTGAGATGAAGGGCGCGGATACGGTGGTGCGGGACATTGTGCGCGCGGCGATTGGCAAGGTGTTCGATCGCTACTTCGCCGATGTGAACACCCAGCAGATTGAGCAGTGGTTCAACCTGGGCGGGACGGTGAAGATTTCCGACGAGCAGGCGGCCAAGGCGACGCTGGAGGAGCTGAAGCAGATTCAGGGATTGACGGAGAAACTGGCTCCGCTGGGCGTGAAGGTGGGCGATGGGGCAGAAATTGTAACAGCTGCCGCGGAATTTCTGCTGGAGGGGATGTGCTCGCATCGCCGGATCAGCCGGAGCGAGCAGCGGAGTTTTTCTGCGCAGAAAAAGGCCCAGGAACGGCCCGAGCGCGTGGAGCGGGCCGATCCGGAGCGGGACTATGAACAGTGGCAGACACGGAAAACGAGGAGAGGGAGTTTCAATTAGGGGGGGTCTTTCGAGCCGTTTGCATTATCGATATATTGTAGCTACAATGAATGTACAGGCCGGACTTGCGAATTCCAGTTGGGTCGCATGCTATCGGTAAACATCGGACAGTAGAGATTCTGACTCGCCTCAATCGGGGAGTGACGATGGCTCCACAACGAAGGAGTTCAGCGATTGCTGGACCGTTAGAGAGACCATGGATGACGCGAGTTTTGAGTGGGACGATGCAAACATTGCGCACGTAGCCGATCACGATGTCACCCCGGAGGAAGCCGAACAGACCCTTGTGAACGATCCTCTGGAGTTGGGTTTCGATGCCGGGCCGGGAGGCGAGGAGAGATGGGCGTATCTCGGTGAGACGGACGAAGGCAGAATTCTACAGGTGGTGATCACGGTGCGCGGCGACAGAATCCGCGTTGTTACGGCGTTCGAACCGGTCAGGAGGCTGAAAGTGCTTTACCTGGAATTGAAGGCTGAACAGAAATGAGCAATCTCAAGGTTCCACAGTTCGCGAATGAAAAGGAAGAAGCCAAGTGGTGGCATGACAATCGGGAGTTGCTGGCCGAAGAATTCGTAAAAGCCGCAAAAGCTGGGCGGCTTCGGCGCGGAGGCATAAAGCGGTTGCTTGCCGAGCGAGGCGTTGCCTTTCAGGAACCCGGTCCCACACCGACCACTACGATTCGGCTCGATCCTGAAGACATAGCGAGAGCCCGTGTGCAGGCGGCCGAGCGCGGTCTGCGCTATCAGACTTATTTGAAGATGATCATTCACGAAGCCCTTCGCAAGAGAGAACAGAAGGGGAAATCGTCGTAAGCGCGAACTTCGCCTGGGATGACGGTGAATC
>Ga0181531_10001400_pt1 | contig 15244 bp, 18 predicted proteins | sample PEATcosm2014_Bin_38_FD_119743 | JGI IMG/M metagenome (GOLD analysis project Ga0181531, IMG submission 119743) | Peatland microbial communities from MTU Mesocosm Facility, Houghton, MI, USA - PEATcosm2014_Bin11_10_metaG | ecosystem: Environmental > Terrestrial > Soil > Wetlands > Peat | place... | reverse complement strand
TAATGGCATCGCCGGATTTAATAATTGCATCTTTATTGAGCAGCATGGGCGGCATAAATTCATCGGTAATACGCTCAGCATAATGCTCGTCGATATAGGTCTGCCAATTGGAATAGAGTGGCTTGGTTTCACTGGTCAGACAATGATAACTAATTTCGGTACGATCCCAGTTTCTATTGCGGTCCATGGGATAAAAGCGGCCATGGAGCGAGCCGATGGTGCCGGCACCGATCTGCTGGATTGCAGCATCAAGTTTAGTCAGATAGATGCGAGCCGATTGGGGTGGGGCATCGCGGCCATCTAGAAACGGATGAATATAAATTTCTTTAATGTTATGGTCGTGCGCGGCTTTGAGGTATGCAAAGATGTGTTTGGTCAGGCAATGGACCCCGGCATCTGAAAGGAGCCCCATAATATGAAGGCGATTGGATCCTGCCCGTGCCGATTCTAGGCACTGTATGAGCGTTGGATTGGTAAAGAATGTGCCGTCATCGATGGTAGCATTAATGCGGGTGACCGTTTGTTCTATGATGCGCCCAGCGCCGATGGTAATGTGCCCAACCTCAGAGTTGCCTACATACCCTTCCGGCAACCCGACGGCAGGGCCTGAGGCTTGTAGAATCGTATGAGGATAGCGAGTAAACCAGTGATTCAGATGGGGGGTATGCGCAAGCGCTATAGCATTCCCTTCCTTTTCCTTGCGGTATCCAAATCCATCAAGGATGACCAGGGCAATAGGTTTTTTCTCAGACATAGCAACTTCCTTTTTTGTGGTACATATGTACAAATTCTTTAGTACTTATATACTAAAAAGGTCAAAAAGATATACAAAATCTATTATTGAAGACGGGACCTATGAAACATATATTTAAGTTTAGTTTAGTTATTATTTTTACGATGCAGAGTGCTTCGTGCCTTTATGCCATGGAAGATAGGCCGGCGTCCAATATTAAAAGGCATAATTCAAATGTTACTCTGGCTACGTTGGCTGCCGCTGCTACCACAACATGCGCAGTTCAGCCTGCCGAGCAGAATAAAATACAATCTTGTGCGTCTACGGCACGATGTGGCGGCGCGGGATGTTTGCTGAATGATCCGAGCCTGGTCTACGGCGTCGTAGATACGTCAGCAGGAAAGAATGCCAATCCCGCTAGCTGCCTAGAAGATTATTGTCCATAAACCATTCGCTTAATATATAAGGAGATACGATGAAACAAATCATCAAGAATATGACGTTGAGCAGTTTATTGGTTTTTGGTGGCGCAGTATATGCCATGGAGAAACCTAATAAAGAACAGTGTGATCTGCTTTCTTATACATGCCTGATGGATGAAGCTTGTCAGACAAAGGGCGCGGAACGCACGAATACCTTAGATAAGCTCATTCAAGATCTTCAATCATATGAAAAAGAGCTTGAAAAAAAACAGTCTTCAAACTTATCGGCGTTCACTAATCTACGCATAATGTGCCAGGACGCATTAAGAGAAGGCGTTGAAGACGAGATGTATCAGATTATCGCAAAAAAATAGTATCTGCAGAAAGGCTTTAATCTATGAAATCGATGGTCTTAAGCATTACACTATTAAGCAGCGTGATTATGAATAGTGAATCACGCACCGGGCGATTGGTATATCAAATTGCTGATGAGCAAACGGCTGCTAACATCCAAGATGACACGCAGGATTCAGCCATGCGTGAACAAGAGAAGCGCGAGCAAGAAGCTGAAGATGCTTTTGACGTATTTATGGAGAATAACGGAGATGTGCCAAATGATATGATCGTTGCGTCACAACCCGTCTCTGTATATGAAGCATATTTCAAAGAGATTGGTATCAATATTTTTATGAAATATATCGCATTTAAGATCTGGCTAGAGCATCATTGGCAGTCATTGGCCATATAACGCGTGAGTGCCATGAATAAACATGAGTTTGCGGTGTACGTATCGCACGTATCGCCCAAAGAAAAAAGAATACATTTACAAGATACTGATGTGGTGCATCGTATTCGTTCAGTGCTGCGCTTAGAGGTTGGCGACGGCCTCATGCTCTTTGACGGACAGCACCATTACGATTGTCGCATTACCGAGATCAATAAAAAATCAATTTCTCTCTCTATTCTTTCAACTGAGCAGTCAGCTCAACTCTCTCCTTCAATCACCGTCTTATTACCGCTTTTAAAACGAGAAGCCTTTGAGCGCATGCTGTATGCATGCGTTGAATTGGGTGCTAATGCTGTGCAGCCGATTGTGACCGAAAAATCGCAACGATCATGGCGTAATGAACATGAGTTTGAGCGCGCACGTGCCATTATGATTGCGGCAGCAGAACAATCCAAACAGTATGCAATTCCTGAGATACATGCTCCGTGTACTCTGCAGGAAGCAATAGAGGGAGTTGCGGGAAATTCAATCAAACTCGTGGCCGATCCGGCCGGAGATTCTCTGTATAAAGTCTTGACTGACGTTAAGCAGCATGTGCAGGCTGGCAAAGGAAGCATTGTGATGACGATGGGGCCAGAGGGAGATTTTACTGATGCTGAAAAAAATATTTTAAAAACAGCATCATATCAATCAGTGTGTCTTACGCCCACCGTGCTCCGTTCTGCGCAAGCAGGAGCATTATTATTGGGTGTTATTCGTTCAATTATCTCTGAATAAAGGTGTTTATGGCGGTGAAAACGGTATTACGAATTGTAGTGACTCTATACCTGTTAAAGGCGGGTATCGCACATAGTATGCATGGAGACCAACCTGCATCGCCACCCTTACGCTCAAGAGGTTTGGGTGCGGGGGAAGTATGTGATTCTTTGCAAGCATTGGCTGTGTTTGTTGGTTGTTGTATTTACGATGTGCCGTCTTATATCGAAAAAGTTTTCAGTGATCCCGAATGTGAGTTTCGCCACACGGATGAGAAGATGCCGCTTTCTGCAAGCGATTCGAAATGGAATTCTCATGTGCAAAGATCTTCGGCGCCAATGGTATTGAGGCCGGCGTCCATTGGCATGCGTTCAAAAAAAGATTGATTTTACAGAATCCCTTTCAGTACCTTGAATAAAAAACAGGGGTCGGAAAAAGGAGATTTTGTCATGTTCAAACGCAATAATGCTGACATCGATATGTTGTTAACGGGTCTTTTGGTGTTAAGTGCACTGATTGGTGCTTTGCATCACTGGTCATTGGGAGCAGAACAAAAAGCAAATGCGGTCAACATGGTTCCCGCATCGATCGATCTCAAAAAAAATACTGCATCGCCAACCATGGATGAAAATCCTTTATCTGATGCCTCGCCAGATGAAATATTCACGGATATACAGCCCTTATTGATCAGTAATAGTGTTGAAAAAACGATTAAACTGCTTGCAGGCATACCGCTTAAAACGATTATGCCGGTGCTTAAAAAAATCTTGGATAATAAAGAAGAGAATCTGGATCGAGATGACCGCGTGGAGATTTTGGTAGGTGTTGCCGCGCACTATAAAAAATCACAAGAGCAGTCTGCCGTTCTTGATCTTATTTTAGACCCTAATTATCTCTATCTGAGAGAAGGAACTCCTATCTTAGTTATCGCAGCGCATGGTGATTATCCTGAGGTTATACCGTCTATCAAAACGTGGTATGCAGATCGCGTTGCAAAACAGGCAAATCATGCGGAGCTTTGTGAACAATTAGAATCTCGTGCATTAGCATATGCGGTTGAGAACAATAAGCTTGATGAGCTCAAGATGATGGTATCCCATGGCGTTACGATGGATATCTCGCGCACGAGTGAGCTGCTGGTGGATGCGGTTAGAAGAAGAACAGGATGCAAAATTATTGAATTCTTATTGAACCAGGGCGCTGACATTAACTATGTTACAGACGGCTATACATCATTGCTCTGGGCGATTAAGAATAACGATCTTAAAGCGGTGAAATTTTTGGTAAAACGTGGCGCAGATGTTAATAAAATTGGCGATAACAAGATTGGCAATCCACGCCAAGTAGCCGGCGAAGCAGTCGAAAAGGCTTCAGCCTCAATCGAAAAAGGCAAAAAGATGCGCAAGAAGAATCAGGTAGAAGCTAAAAATAATGCCGTTGCGATTGAAGCATATCTGATTGAACACAAAGCAGATAATTAACCAATCTTGGCAAATTGCTGCGTCTTAAGATAATGGGGAATGAGCTGATGGGTAACGTTATCCTGCCGTTGCCATTGCGCATAGCCCATAAGGCCAATCTGGTCAACTGAGCAGGTGCCTGGGATTAATGCCGGGATCAGCGCACGATCTGCAAATAACGATTCAATAGCTGTACGATGCGTAGCAACCGCGTTGCCAATAAAATGGAGCTTCTGATTGGCCCATAACGTGGCCATATTTTGGAGAAATTGTTCGCCGTTTGCGGCGCCGGTCATGAGATTATGATTCTCATCGTAGTAGGCATAGTAGACATCATGATTGAATGCATTAAGCATGCAGATGGTTCGTTTACCGAGTGGATCGGCATATTCGCGTAAGAATGCCTCAAGACCATTAACGCCCACGAGCGGGGTATTATGGGCAAAGGCAATGCCATTAATGGTGGCAATGACTACGCGCAGCGTCGTAAACGGACCGGGCCCTTGATGGGCCGCGATGAATACAAGATCGGAAAGCGTGATGCCGTGACGCTCGAGCATTGCGCTCAGCGTTGGTATGAGCTGAGCGCTTGCATGGAATTTGCTGAGCGCTTGTTGTTCGAGGATGGCCTGCCCGCGAAAGAGGGCAAACTCAATACCGTCATAGGTGTGTTGGATTGCTAGGAAGATGTCCATTAATGATTAACCACGATTCCTTGATTTATTCTGCTGGTAAAAAACACTGAAGGAATCGAACTCAATGTTCTTTTCCTTCCTGAGTATTATTTTACCACAATTGAGGCATTTCCATCCATCAAAATTGAGGAAATGATCGAAAAAAGATTGTAAAACCATGGTGCCGTCGCATTTTTTGCACTTCATTGTACCGCCTCCTTTTTAAACGGGGCACAAAGAACGCTCATGAAAGAAACTCTATGGGTTTTACGGCGCACACACCAATATTTGATGTGCGTGAGCGAACAAGTTTCCACGTGGCTTCATTACCATCCAAAGGTAAGCAATTTACCTTCTTAATGTCAACGTTATGACGGGAATGCTGGAATAAGCGGCTTATTTACTCTTGAGGGCGATGAAAGGCAAGGTAATCGAGATAGGATCCGAGGATGAATGCCGCGGCAACCGAATGGGATTGGATTTTTTCTTCCTTGGTGCGGGCTTGTTTAAGGGAGCTGGCGCGCTGGCTGCTGAGCCGCTCATCCCACAAAATCCAAGTTTTTTCGGGGAACTTTTTTTCCAACATCTCTTTAGCGGCAACCACTTTTTTGGTTTGATCACTTTCAGTCCCCTTCATGGTTTTGGGGTAGCCGACCACGATGGTATTAATATTTTCTTGCTTGAAAAGATCGGTCAGAAACTGAACAAGTTTGTTTGTTTCTGCTGTTTTATGGGGGCGGGCGGTGATGCCGAGCGCATCAGATAGGGCCGTGCCTGTCCATACATCGCCAATATCAAGACCAAGTATTTTCATCATCTTCACCAAAAGGGGGTATGAATAATTCATAAAAATAATATAATGATTTTCTCTACTATACACAAAAATCAAGGAAAATACATTTATGGAAACTCTGAATACTATCTTTAAAATGCTTGTTGATCAAGCAACAGGTTGGCCGGTTATTATCTATGTTTTGGCGGCTTCTTTAATTTGCACCGTAGCGCTTCGATTTCTCCAATTCCGGTATTTCGCAGATGCATGGCGCTATGTTTTTGCCCCATCGCGTGTAACCGGGTCTGATAAAGTGGTGCACATGACCTCGCTGCAGGCTTTTATCAGCACATTAAGCGCCAACCTTGGAAATGGCAGTATCGTTGGTATGGCAACAGCGGTCTATTCAGGCGGGCCTGGCGCAGCTTTCTGGGTTCTTATTATTGGTTTATTCTTAATGGTTGTGCGTTTTGCCGAAGTGTTTCTCAGTATTTATTATGCCAACACCGCATCAACGCGTGCAGGGCTTGGCGGGCCAATGCTCTACTTACGCTCTGTGCCTGGCGGGTATGTTCTGGCGGCAATTTATGGCGTCATGACGCTCATTTTTGGGCTGCTTATCGGGAATGGTGCGCAAACAAATTCTATCAGCACGTCATTAAAAACAACCTGGCATATTCCGATCGAAATTAGCGCGGTTACTCTTTTAATTTTTGTGTTTTACATTGTATTAGGCGGTGCTGCACGTATTGCACGCGTTTCTGAAAGATTAGTACCATTAAAAGTTGCTACCTTTTTCATATCTGCTATCGCCATTCTTATCTATCATTCTCAATCAATTATTCCTGCGCTCCAAGAAATTTGGGTTAGCGCATTCCATACAACCGCTATTGCCGGTGCTGCAGCAGGCTTTGCCGTTAAGCAAGCAATGCAATATGGTATCATTCGTTCTATTTTTGCAACAGAGTCAGGGATCGGTACTGCAGGGATTCTCTTTAGTTCAACCGGCAGTGAAGAACCGATCAAAGATGGCATTATGTCTATGCTTAGTACGTTCATCAGCACGTTAGTATGTTTTCTGGTTGCGCTATGCATTTTAGTAAGTGGCGCATTGCCCACTGCACTGGCGCAGAACGCATATGGTTCAGCTCTTACGATCGCAACATTCAACACGGTATTTGGAGAGTATGGCGGTTGGATCGTATCGTTCTTATCGGTGAGTTTTGGGGCTGGTGTATTAGTGTCGTATGCATATATCACGCGAGAAGTATGGTTGTTTTTGACTGGTGGTCGTTTTGACTTTCTCTTTAATGTTATCTATTGTGCGGTTGCTTTCATTGCGGCGCTTACTGATGCGCAAACCGTATGGGACACAGGGAATATTATTATCAGCATAATGTTGTTTATAAATTTATATGGTATCGTTTATTTGATTCCGGTCATAAGGAGAGCACTTGCAACATTCGAGGGTACGCGTGAACGCACGAACGATTGATGATTACAATGATAGTGAAGCGCAATCATTTCCAAAAAAATATTTAGTAACTTGCCACACGGACCATGTCGGGCCGGGTTCAACGTTTGTCGCGATTAAAGGATTCCAACAAGATGGTGTCGCCTATATTCCACGAGCTCTCGAGCATGGCGCTTCGACGATTGTTGTAGAAGAAGATGCAGTGCTCGATGCGGGCATTATGCACCACATAGAACGCGCAGGCGTATGTTTGGTGCGCGTGCCCAATACGCGCAAAGCGCTTGCGCAGATGAGTGCGCGGGCCAATGGATATCCAGCAAAAAAACTTCGTATTCTTGGTATAACAGGTACGAAAGGTAAAACAACGTGCGCGTATCTACTTGCGCATAGCTTGCGCAAATTGGGTCACTCGGTAGCATTATTGAGTACCGTTACCAATCAAATTAATGATGAAATATTACCAACTACATTGACCACGCAACAGCCGGACTATCTGCATACCTTCTTTAAAGTATGCGTGAACCGCAATATTCAATACGTGGTCATGGAAGTTGCAGCCCAAGCGCAAACGCTCTATCGCACGTATGAAGTTGAATTTGATGGCATTCTATTTACCAACTTCTCTCAAGAACATGCGGAATTCTATGAATCGCAAGATGAATATTTTGACGCAAAGCTTTCTATCTTTTCTCAAGCAAAACCAAATGCGCCGTGCATCGTAAATGCCGATGAGCCGCGTTTTGAAGCAATAAAAAAAGTCTATTCGTTTGTGCAATCATATAGTTGCCTTGATCCAAAAAATACTTATCATGCATCACTTTCTGATGATGCGATTTGCGAAGTAGCAACCATACTTACAGCATCCGATTTACAAGTTCCAGTTTCGTGTGAAGCGCTGATTGGCCAATTTAATGTGTATAACATTTTGGGCGTCATGGGGCTTTTACTATCACTTGGTTTTTCAGCGACGGCTGTTACCCATGCAATTAGCAGTTTTGCGGGCGTACCAGGAAGATTAGAGCGGCATCATTTACCAAATGGTGCGCAATGCTTCATAGACTATGCGCATACGCCATCATCTTTTGAAGCAGTTCTTTCAACGCTTGCTCGCTTAACGGATGATCTGATTGTCGTGTTTGGCGCTGGCGGTGATCGCGATCGCATAAAACGCCCTATGATGGGAGCGATTGCATCCCAATATGCACAACGCGTTATTTTGACGAGCGATAATCCTCGCTCAGAAGATCCACACGCTATTATTGCCGATATTATGTGCGGCGTTGAAGTTATTCAAGGAAAAGTCATACAAGAACTTGACCGTGCGCAAGCGATCAAACGCGCATATGAAATTTCAAGCCCAGGAAGCATCATTGCGGTGCTTGGCAAGGGACCGGATGAATATCAGTTGGTTAAGGGTGTGAAAACATTTTTCAGCGACACCAAAACAGTATTATCACTTACCTGATAATTAGTTCTTTTTTCTGATGATTCCCGCTACACTTACAAAAATTAAAGATGTTTTTGGTAAGGAGAGCTATGGCAACGCGAGAAATTCACGGAAAAAAAGTGGTGTTGGTAATTGCGAGCGAAGCATTCCAACCAATCGAATATGGCGTTACGAAAGATGTGCTTGAAGAAGCAGGTGTCACGGTAATCACGGCAAGTGATAGAGCTGGTGGCGCTGTGGGCACCGATAATTCAGTAACGCCGGTTGATATTACAGTCGACCAAATCAAAGTCTCGGATTACGACGGGATCTTTCTCATAGGCGGTAATGGCGCGATCGAAAAACTCGATACCGGCACCGTCTACAAACTCATCGATCAAGCAGCACGGCGTCCTATGCCGTATGGCGCGATTTGCATCGCGACCCGTATTCTTGCAAAAGCAGATGCCATGATTGGCAAACAAGCAACTGGTTGGAATGGTGATAATGCATTGCTTGCAATTTATAATGCGCATGATGTAAAACTCATCGACAAAGATGTTGTCATTTATGGATTGCTCGTTACTGCCGTGGGACCACATGCGGCTGAAGCGTTTGGTAAAGCAATTATTCGTACTCTCGAAAAAGTAGCGCTCGGCAATCCTGATGATTCTGATGGTAACGTATATTTCGAAGTCGAATAAGGAATAGCCATGAAAAAATGGTTGTTGATGTTCAGCGTGATTGCGCTGAGTAATCTGGTCTGCGCGATGGAATGCCGGGAACATGGCGATGATTGGGAGCAAGTAGATGATAATGCTACTCAATTAGTAGAAGATTTGATCAATATCAAAAAGAATGACGAGTGGGAAGAATTGGATCCAATGGGTACGCAGATCCATGGCATACTGACTTTTTCAGATGATTATCCGGATGTTACTCCAACGATGCTCAAGGTGAATCCAGATCCAGTGCCAAGTGCAGTAATGGAAACCTTGCCGGTTTCGAATTCAATAGCAGAGGCATACGCTTTATCATCGAATAAACAATCACAACCATCATCGAATAAACAAGTGCATGCATTATCAAGCAAGTTGCGCGTATCATCGATGATACCAGATTCACCCATTGCAGTATCGACAACCGTTGCCGCATCGCTACACCATATGACATCCTCTCTGCACGCGAGCGAAATATCAGCGGATGATAATCACGGGCTCAGTTATTGCCATGATGATGATTTCAGAAACGATGACTACCAGCAACAACAAAAAAGACAATACCTAAAAAATAAGATACAAGATGATTCAGAAAAGTTAACGTTTACCGAGTTTTTGAGTTTTATATTCAGTAATGAAAATGAAGAAGATTCAAGTCAATAGTGTCACTTTGAGGGATAATGCGTGAAGAAACAAGCAGAAATGATCGCGGGATTATGTTTGATGAGCAGTATGATGTATGGCGCTCCAGATCCTAGTGCAGGAGCGAGTGATGTGATCAGCGGATTGGTCGCAAGGCCAAATAGTCCAAGCCTTACGAGCGTTACGCATGATACTATGAGCGCTTTGGAAAATGGTTTGAGTAGCAATAATTTGCACACGCCATCAACGATACCAAATCCCCCATCGCGATTTGCAAAAACAGTGGGACTGACAGCACTTACGGGAGCATTTGTGATGCTCGCGGTTTACGTACACTTATATTAAGAATTGATTATGAAATACATCATAAGAAATATAGCGCTGGGCGCATCTTTTTTTCACTTGAGCATGCTGAGTAATAACGGGCCGGAGCACTGGAAGATGGCTGAGATAGAAGGACATAATAGTTATTATCCGGGCATGGCACATCAAGATGGAGTGCCCTTTGATCAGACTGACGCGTATCGAGCTTTGGAGGCGGCAATTGCGCGTAGGCGGCAGCGAGTAATGCTTCATTGCTTTGGCGAATGCATGCGAATCTTCACGCGTATGTCTGCGTGTGTTGGATTTTTTGCAAAAGAAAAAATTGATGATTGAAGGGGGAAACATTATAGTATCAGCTACTGATTTTTAACAGCTTAAATCTAAGATGGAATAATATGAAATATAGATTAATAATGGTGTGCACATTGGGCGCAGTATACATGAATGTGCAATGTATGGGTGATGATGATAAGCGGCAACCTTTATTGCTTGCAGATGCATTAGCTGCATCATCATCTGCAGCTGCAGCGAAGATTGGCTCCATTAATGCCGACACACTAGAAGAACAACTCCCTGCAAACGCTTGCGCAGCAGGAGCATCATCGAGTTCAGGAGCATCAGGGAATGTTTATACTGCGTTGCTCGATGATATGGAGAAAGGGGTAAGTGAAAAAGAGGCGTTCATCAAGATGATGCGATCTATCGCCCCGGGATTGCCGCAACCAAATGATTTCTATACGGGATCGCTGTACCCTGCAAGTACCGTGACGAATTTTCAGTTTTGGGCCGCACATAATATACCTCCAGAGGAACTATATCGCAGTGGTGTGCAGCTGGATGAGTATGTAAGAAATCGTCAGGCGGCCGCACAACGTCTTCAGGAGCGAGCAGAGGCAAGAGCTCGCGATGAGCGCTGCGTGCAAACTTGGTCTTGGGTGGGCGGTTTGGCCGCAGCAGCAGGGTGCATAACAGGTTTGGTGTATTGTATACGATGGATAGATTCATGTGATAATGCATATAACTCTGATTGCTGGGACTACGGCGCAACTAGGCCACCTCTACAATCATATAGCCAAAGTTATAGCCACAGCCAAAACTATACGTACGTGACTCAAGTAGTTACTGCATTGGTTAATAAATCTAAAATGGAATAAGTATAGTCGCATTAAAAAGAAAGGTTTGAATATGAAATATACATTGATCATTGGGGTGTTAAGCATATCGTTTGCAAGCATGCATGGGATGAATGAGGAAACACAATCATTGCTCCCGAGCAATGCAGAAGATGCAACTGAATCATCATTGAAGACTAATAATCCCCCGCCTTATTGCGCACCATCTGCGTTAGCATATCAGGCAGAATTGAGAACTACTAATCCTGCGGGCGTGATACCGCAAGGCACCGATACTTATATGACGTATCAAGAATGGTGGAATGATAATGACGTGCCACGCAAGATTCGAGAGAAAAGTGTGCGTGACCAAGCAGAATGGGCTGCTCAAGAGGATGCCAATATCCGTCGGTCGCGAGCTGAATACGTAAATGAAAAAGAACAAGGAGGCATGTATAAGGGAGCAGGTCTGGCGGCCCTCCTTTGTTGCCTGTTGCATCCTTAGAATTCAAAGCTATCAGGAATAGGCAGCCCAAGGGCTTTCTAGGGGGCAAAAAAAGCCTAAAATCTACGGTTGAATCTTTACAAAAAGCTGGTCTGGCGGTACAATAAATATCTCGTTAATTAGTATAAATACACGTTTTTTTCGATGGAGTTGACCTCTATGACTGATATGGTTGCCATATTTGGAGCATCATTATTTGGATTTGGTGTCGTTGGATACATGCTCAGAAGCATCTCAAGTATCCCCGTAAAACATGAAAAAGCCGCTCAGATTGCAGCCGCGATCCGTGCTGGCGCAATGACCTTCCTCAGGGAAGAGTATCAAATCATCAGCTTGGTAGTTCTGCTTATTATGGGCGTTATCTGGAAAGTAGTGGGTATCCTTCCTGCAGCTTGCTTCCTTGGTGGCTCAGTTTCTTCTATGTTGACCGGCTTTATTGGTATGTGGGCAGCTACGGGTGCTAACGTCCGCACTGCATTGGCAGCTAAGGATAAAGGCGAACATGCTGCATTCCAAATGGCTTTCTTTGGCGGTGGCGTTATGGGCTTTGCAGTAGCAAGCTTTGGCCTCTTTTGCCTTGGCGCTCTTTTCCATCTTTATTCAGATCATCAAAACTTCGTACTGCTTATCACCTGCTTTGGCCTTGGCGCAAGCTTGGTAGCATTCTTTGCCCGTATCGGTGGCGGTATCTTCACTAAGGCTGCAGACGTAGGCGCTGACCTTGTGGGCAAACTTGAAGCAGGCATTCCTGAAGACGATCCTCGCAACCCGGCCGTTATTGCAGATAACGTGGGCGACTGCGTGGGCGATACTGCAGGTATGGGTGCAGATATTTATGAATCATATGTAGGTGCGATGGTTGGGGCTATAATTTTGGCTGCAGGCAGCGTTGCGTACTCCAATCCTATCTATGTTAAATTGCCGTTGATGTTGGCAGTGTTTGGACTTGTTGGCTCAGTTGCCGGCTTGCTTGCAAACTTTGTGCTGCGCTTAGAGCCAGCAGCTATGCTTCGTAATGCAAGTTACATTGCGATTGCGGTGTTCTTGGGCCTTTCATACTACTATCTGACTACCAACGGCATGGATATGGTATTATTCACTTCCATTTTCCTTGGTTGTTTTTCAGGTATCGTTATTGGCCTCATTACTGAATATTACACTGGCAATGGCCCAGTAGAACGTCTTGCAGATATTTCACGTTCAGGTGCAGCCACCAATATCATTTATGGTCTTTCAATCGGTATGGAATCAACGGCATTGCCTGTCATTATTTTGTCGGGCGTGGTGCTTGCATCATTCACGTTCGGTGGCGGTACTTTCGGAGTATCAATCGCCGCGGTAGCGATGCTTGCAACGGTTGGTATTTCTATGACTGTTGACGCATATGGTCCGATTGCGGATAATGCGGGCGGTATCGCAGAAATGTCCGGACTCGATCCAGCAGTTAGAAAAATTACTGATAAACTTGATGCCCTTGGTAACACTACTGCAGCAATCGGTAAAGGATTTGCAATTGGTTCAGCATTACTTGCTTCCCTTGCGCTCTTTACTGCATATGCAGAAGCAGCTCATATTGAAGTGCTTAATATTTTAGATCCTATAGTAATCGTGGGCGTATTCCTTGGTGGCGTTATGCCGTTCTTGGTTTCAGCACTTACTATGCGTTCAGTGGGAACGGCTGCATTGCAAATGGTTATGGAAGTACGTCGACAATTCAAGGAAATTCCTGGGATTATGGCGGGTACAACGCTTCCTGACTATAAACAATGCGTTGCAATCAGCACGAAGGCTTCACTGCGTGAAATGATGTTGCCTGGTTTATTGACGGTATTAGTTCCGGTTGCGGTCAAATTCTCATTTGCATACTTCTTTACTAAAGCAGCTGGTGCGTTGGCACTTGGTGGATTGCTCGTTGGTGCAACCGTTACTGGCGTGTTACTCGCGCTTATGATGGCAAATGGTGGCGGTGCATGGGATAACGCTAAGAAATATATCGAAGCGGGTAACTGCGGCGGTAGAGGTTCTGAAGCGCATCGTGCAGCAATCACTGGCGATACCGTCGGCGATCCATTCAAAGATACATCTGGACCATCTCTTAATATTTTAATTAAGTTGATGTCAGTCGTTGCACTCTTGCTCGCACTCATCTAAGTAAACAATCTAAAAAACAAAAAAGCCGGGAAAAATCCCGGCTTTTTTTGTTTTCATCTATGTTATGCGCGCAGCTTCTATTCTCTTATTATTTCATCGCCCTGATCAGAGGAGTCTTGGGCGGGTTTGTTACACAGGGCGATCACTGCCTGAAGCGCTTGCGCGGTTTCGCTGGGAGTATAGTTTTCTGCAATGGGGGTTTTAGATGGAGGATAAGCGTAAAATATGTCATTAAAATTAGGAATTCTTAGAAAATATTGCACGCCATTGGCTGCATCTCCTAATGGGACCGTTTGGCCATATGATGTCACTGCCAATGCAAGATGCTCAGAATCATTCTCGTTGTTTTTAAGAGAGTATAAAACAGTGAATAGTTTGGTTTCATGATTTGGAATTGTTTCAAGAAACTTCAATTTCTTGTCCAGCATTTGTATATGGCAAGAACCAGGCATGTCGCAAAATGATGTATAAGCTGAGTTCCAACCACGAATCGTTCGATGTCCTTGATCTGCTCTGGCGTGGCACAAGACTGGTGCAATAAATATCTCTCTCGGTTTTGGTTTTGGAGCGCTGGACGCTTGATCCATTGCAGTGAGTGCAGAGGGAATAAGTAAGAAAAGAGTTATAAGATATTTCATAGTATTTCGCATTTACGCTCTTTCATTGCGTCATCACCCTGATCATTGGGTGTAATGGTGAGTTGAGCGAGTGATTCAGTGGCGAGAGATAATTTTTTTGAATTGCTTTCAGCAGGCGGCTGGGCAAGTACCCAAGCGAGCGCTGCGGCGAGATCGTTTTTGTGTTCTTGCGTAGGGCAATCGCATTGATCGAGGACTCTATTGTAGGAGGGGATATAAAGGATATAGCGCACGTCAGATTCTCCATCTCCTAATGGAATCCTAGAGCCATATTTTGCAATGACTAATCCCTGATAGGCAGGTTTATCCTTGTGGGGTTTGAGAGAGAATAATACGGTGAGCTGTTGCGCTGCATCATTGGGTATGATTTCTGTGAGCGTTAATAGAGTGCCATAATAGCTTGTGCTATTGGACTTGAATGGACTACGGTCCTCAGGGTTACCATTTGAACTAATGCATGTAGTATGGATAGTGCGATCCCCTTTATCCGCCCTGACATGGCCAAAAACTGGATAAATGTCTATTTCTACCGGTTTAGGATTTGGAGCGCTGGGCGCTTGATCCATAGCATTGAGTGCAGAGGGAATAAGTAAGAAAAGAGTTATAAGATATTGCATCATCTTTCGCATTTATTCTTTCATTGCATCATCATCATTGGATGTCATGGTTAGTTGAGCGAGTGATTCAGTGGCGAGAGATAATTTTTTTG
>Ga0181531_10001398_pt1 | contig 15252 bp, 13 predicted proteins | sample PEATcosm2014_Bin_38_FD_119743 | JGI IMG/M metagenome (GOLD analysis project Ga0181531, IMG submission 119743) | Peatland microbial communities from MTU Mesocosm Facility, Houghton, MI, USA - PEATcosm2014_Bin11_10_metaG | ecosystem: Environmental > Terrestrial > Soil > Wetlands > Peat | place... | reverse complement strand
TTCGGTGGTCATGCCGCCCCCATGGTCTCACCAAATAAGGGCCGCGCACGTCCTTCTTGGGGCGGATTTCTCCCGGCGGGGATGGGGCGCCTGCCCATTAGGCTGGACTTTCGTGCCTCACTTCGGATCCCGACCCGCAACCACAGCGCCGTGACCAGCCCCGACAAGACCCCGCCCAACTGGCATTGGCACGCTGAAGCAGGCGCCGGACACCCCGGTGGCCCGGCGGTGATCTTCGATCTCGACGGCGTGCTCTCCGACGCCGCCGGCCGCCAGCACTTCATCGAGCAGGGGAACCGGGACTGGTCCGCCTTCTTCGAGGCCTGCGGGGACGACCCGGTGATCGAGGAGATCGCGCGGCTCCTGGAGCTCCTCGATGCGTCGCTGGCGGTCGTGCTGCTCACCGGCCGCCCCCTGCGCGTCCAGCCCCAGACGCTGGCCTGGTTGCGCCGGTACGGGTTGCGCTGGGATCTCCTGGTCATGCGCGAGCGCGGGGACTACGCCCAGGTCACCTCGTTCAAGCAGCGGGTCGTCGGCGACCTGCGGGCCCACGGGTTCGACCTGCGCCTCGCCTTCGAGGACGATCCGTCCAATCACGCCATGTACGTGGCCGAGGGGATCCCCTGCGTCTATATCCACTCGGGCTACTACGAATAACGGGCGGCGCCGCGCTGGTGCGCCCAGGCGGCGACCAGGCCCACTCCGGCCAGGAGGAGGAAGGGGAGGTCACCCAGGTGGTCGTAGGGCGTGAAGCCCCGCCGGAGCGGCACGGTGGCCGTCAGCAGCTGGCGCCGCCCCAGCACGGAGCGGTCGAGGACCCGGCCGCGTTGATCGACCACCGTGCTGTAGCCGGTCGGGGCGGCCTGCACCACGTCGCGTCCGGTCTCCACGGCCTGGATGGCGTCCGCCGCCACCTCCTGGGTGGGGACCTGGGCCGTGGCGTACGAGGAGGTGTTGGTGGGCACGATCAACAGCTCGGCTCCGGTCCGCACCGAGGTGCGGCTGCGGTTGGCGTAGAAGACCTCGAAGGAGACGAGGGTGCCCAGCGGCCCGGCCGGTGTCCGCAGGAGGCCCGTGCCGTGCCCCGGGACGGCATCGGTCGGGACCGCGGACAGGTCGGCAAAGTGCGAGATGAAGGACCGGGAGGGGACGTACTCGCCGAATGGGACCCGGTGCACCTTCTCGAAGGTGCCCACGATCCGCCCGTCGGGGCTCCAGACCACGATCTCGTTGCGGAACGTCGTCGGTGAGGCGGGTTCGGTGACCCCGGCCACCAGGGTCGCGTGCAGCTGCCGGGCCTCCTCTGCCATCCGCGCGCCCTGGGGGGAGCCCCGCAGCGGACCGGCGAGCGCGACGACGTCCTCGGGCCACAGCACGAGTGACGGCGGTGGGATCATGGTGAGGAGTGGCTGGGTGGCGCGGACCTGGGCCGCGAAGACGGTGGCCGGGGCGACCTGTGCCTTGTCCAGCCCGCGCCGCCCGCCGCCCTGCACGGCGGCCACCGTGACGGACCGGACGGCCGGCCCTCCGTCGGGGGCCAGCGATCCGAGCACGATGGCGAGTCCGAGCCCGACGAGAATGGCGGCGCCCCGCCCGGCGACCACGCGGCCCGACCGCTGCCCCGCCGGCCGGCCCGACCGTCGGCCCGCCCGGGCGTTCGCCAGGCCGCTCACGAGTGTCGCCAGGCCCGCCCCGCCGGCCCAGACGCCGGCCGTGAGCAGCAGCGGGCCCCCGATGCGGGCCAGGGCGAGCAAAGGGCCGTCTGCCTGCCCCAGAAAGACGCCACCGAGAGGCAGGCCGCCGAACGGCCACGTCATGCGGACGGCCTCGGCCAGGGTGCTGGCGGCGACGAAGGCCGGCGCCCGTCCCCGTCGCGGTGGCGTGAGCAGTGCTGCCACCGCGAAGAAGAGCGCCTCGATCGCGATGAGGAGCACGGCGCCGTACCAGTTGAAGGCCCGGGCCCACAGCAAGCCCAGCCCGTAGCAGCCGAGACCGGCGACCCACCCCGCCCAGACCCGGGTCCGGGCGCGCTGCCCGGCCAACCGCCAGTAGAGCAGTGCCGCGCCGGCCAGGCCGAGGGGCCACCAACCCCAGGGCGGGAGTGAGAGAGCGAGAAGGACGCCGGCGACCAGCGAGGGCAGCACGATGTGGCCGCGGCGCGCAGGTAGGCGCGCGAGCCCGCGCATGCTCACGCGATGGCCTGGGCCGCCGCCCTCCCGCTGGCGATGCAGGCCGGGATCCCCACACCCCGGTAGGCCGATCCCGCCACCGCGATGCCACCGATCCGGGCCACGGCCGCCTCTATCCCGGCCGTGCGCATCAGGTGGTGCACCCGGTACTGCGGGAAAGCGCGGGGCCACCGGGACACCATCGACTCCACGGGGTCCCCGCGCAATCCCATGAGCTGGCCGAGCTCACGCCAGGCGCGCGCGACCACCTCGTCGTCGCTCCAGGAGGCGGCCCTGTCGTCGCCGTAACGGCCCACGGAGGCGCGCAGGAGGACCTCCCCTTCGGCGGCCAGGTGGGGCCACTTCTCCGAGAGATACGTGACGGCGGTCACGGCCCAGGCGTCGTGGCCCACCGGGGGCGCGCTCCGGCGCGGCACGAGGAACCCGGTGCCGGCGAGCGGGGATGCCAACGCGTCCGCGGGCGCCCGGAACGTGACGAGCGTCACGGATGCGTAGGCGATGCCGCCGAGCAGGTCCGCCGCCTCATCGTCGTGCGGGGCGAGCAGCGCGGACGCCACGGGAGCGGGAACGGCGAGCACCACCGCGTCGGCCCCGATGCTCCGGCGATACGCGTGCCCCGCCTTCTCCGGCCGGCTCGCCAGCACGTTCCACCCTGCCCCGCGACCGTGGGACGGCCCGGGGCGTTCGAGCCCCTCGACCGTCAGGCCGCACTGGATCTCGACCCCTCGTGCGGCCAGTGCGGAGCGAAGTTGTTCGACCATCGCCGCCATGCCGCCGTTGACGGCCCAGAACAACGGCGGGGCGTCGTCGGTGGGGGCGGGCACTTCGGCGCGCAGCGCGCGCATCAGGCTGCCTCTGCGCTGTGCCGCGGCAAGGAGGGGTGGATACGTCGCCGCAGCCGACATGTCGTCCACCGAACCGGCGTGGATCCCGCCGATGAGGGGGTCCACCAGCCGATCGGCCACCCGCTGGCCCAGCTTGCGCACCACCAGCGGACCGATGGCGCGGTCACCGAGGGGGCCGCGCGTGTCCGGGCGGGGGAGCAGGGCGTCACGAGCCAGTCCGAGTTGGCCCCGTAGCCCGAGGATGCCCGATCGGGCGGCGGGCCAGAAGCGGGTCGGTATGCCCAGGGCCAGACCGGCCGGGAGCGGGCGCACGCTTCCCCGGGCCCACACGCCGGCACCGCGCCCGCCGATCGGGACCAGTGCACCCGCCAACCCGATCTCGCGGCAGAGGTCGAGTGCTTCGGGGCGCCGACCGAGGAAGCCGTCCGGGCCCGTATCGACGATGCGACCGCCGAACTTCGCGCTGTCGAGCGCGCCGCCGAGCCGGGACGTCGACTCGAGCACGATGACGTGTGCTCCGCTGCCGAAAGTGGCGTCGGGATGGGCATCGACACCCTCACGACCACCGCTCAGCTCCCACGCCGCCGCGAGGCCACTGATGCCGCCGCCGATCACCACCACCCGCCCCACGGTCGACTCAGTTCCCCCGCGCCACGCCGGCAGCGCCTCCGGCGTCGGCCGCCATGACCACATCGGCCAGGACGGCGACGAAGCGGCGATCGTCGTTGAGCGATGCGGTGCGGGCCAGGGGAAGGCCGACCTCGGTGGCCACCGCGGCCAGCTCCACGTCGAGGTCGTAGAGCACCTCGAGATGGTCGGCCACGAAGCCGATGGCACAGACAACGACGCCCAGACACCCGCCGGACTCCGCCAATTGGCGCACGACGTCGCGAATGTCGGGGCCGAGCCAGGGCTCGGGTGTGCGGCCCGCGCTCTGCCAGGCCACCTGCCAGCGCGCCAGCCCGGCCGCCTCGGCCACCAGGCGGGCGGACTCCTCCAGCTGTTCGGGGTAGGTATCGCCCGAGTCCGCCACGCGCGTGGGCAGCGAGTGGGCCGTGAAGATCACCGGGTAACGGCGCTGGTCGCCGCCGGCGGCCAGGGAAGTGAGGGCGTCGGTCACCCGTTCCGCCAGCAGTGTGACCAGGTCCGGCTCGGCGTACCACTGGGTCACCGGGATGAACGGGCACTTTCCGCCGATGGCCGCCTCCGCCCGTTCCAGGTACTCCTGGGAGCCCATTGAGGCGCTGTGGGGGGCGAGCACCAGCCCGATGATCCGCCCCACGCCGGCTGCGGTCAACGCCGCGGCCGCCTCCTCGATCAAAGGAGCGGTGTGCTTCGCCCCATAGGCGACCACGTAGCGTCCGGGCGCGCGCTGTTCGAGTGCCTCCCGCACGCCCTCCACCTGGGCCTGTGTTCGCTCCGTGAGCGGCGAGAGCCCACCGATGGCCGCGTAGCGGTCCTCCAGCTCGGTCAACTGTTCAGCGGAGGGGGGCCGGCCCCGGCGGATGCGGGTGTAGAACGGGGCGATCTCGTCGCGGCGCGAGGGGGTGCCGTGCGCCATCACCAGCACACCGACCGCCGGCGCTCCGGGCGCCGTGGCACCGGTCATCGGCGTGCGCTCTCTTCGTGCACGAGGTCGACCACGGCCGCCAGGATCCCGATGTCGGCTTCGGGGAGGACGCCGTGCCCGAGGTTGAAGATGTGACCGGTGCCGCTGCCGTCGGCCGCGCCGTCGGCCATCACCTGCCGGGTCGCCGCCTCGACCACCGACCAGGGGGACACGCACAGCGCGGGATCCAGGTTGCCCTGCACAGCGTGGTCGGGGCCGACCCGGATCCGCGCGGCGTCGAGGGGCACGCGCCAGTCCACCCCGATCACGTCCGCCCCGGCCGTGGCCATCAGGCTGAGCAGCTCGCCGGTGCCCACCCCGAAGAGGATGGTCGGTACGCCGAGGTCCGCGATCCCTTCGAGCACCGCCCGGGTGGTGGGCAGGACGAAGCGGCGGTACTCGTCGGGGGAGAGCCACCCGGCCCAGCTGTCGAAGAGCTGGACGGCCTGGACGCCGGCCTCAATCTGGGCCCGCAGGAAGGCCACCGACAGGGCGGCCAGGCGATCCATCAGCGCGGCCCAGAGAGGGGGGTCGCCGTGCATCAGCGACTTCACCTTGGTGAAGGTCCGGGTGGGGCCGCCTTCGACCAGGTAGCTGGCGACGGTGAAGGGCGCACCGGCGAAGCCGATCAACGCCACCCCGCTCCCGGCCAGGTCGCGGGCGACGAGCCGCACGGCTTCGGTGACGTAGGGAAGATCCGTGGCCGGCTCGAGGGGGCGCAGCCGCGGCAGGTCGGCCGCGCTGGCGAACGGCTCGGCCACCACCGGACCCCGGCCCGGTTCGACATCGACCCCGAACCCGATGGCGTGGACGGGCACCACAATGTCGGAGAAGAGGATGGCGGCGTCCACCCCGTAGCGGCGCACCGGTTGGAGGGTCAACTCGGCGGCCAGGGCGCCGTCACCGATGGCGGTGAGGATGGAACCGCTGCCGCGGGCCGCCCGGTATTCGGGGAGTGAGCGTCCCGCCTGCCGCATGAACCACACCGGGGTCCGCGACACCGGCTGGCGGAGGCACGCACGCACGAGATCCGTGTCGGCGACCGCCGGCGCGCTCACCCGAGTGGCTCTATGACGACCGCCGTGCCGTACGCGCAGATTTCGGTCCAGTTGCCGCCCATCTCCGACGTGTCGAACCGCATGGCCAGCACCGCATTGCCCCCCCGGGCCTCTGCCTCGGCGACCATGCGGGCGACCACCTCCTCCCGGCTCGTCTGGAGGTTCTTGGTCATGCCCTTGAGCTCCCCTCCGGCCAGTGACTTGAAGCTGGCCCCGATCTGCGAGCCGATGTTCCTCGACCGGACCGTGAGCCCGAAGACCTCCCCGAGGACCGAGGTGACCCGGTAGCCCGGTACGTCGTTCATGGTGGAGATGAGCATGCGGCTCATCGTAGGCGGCGGGTGCTGCGTTCCCGGGCGGTTGCCCGTCGCGTAAGCTGAACCGTTTCCCTGACGGGCGGGGGAGAAAGGGGCGACGTGCCAGACCATCCCGATCTGGAGGCTGAGCAGGAGTTCCTCAATCGCGCCCACGATGGTCTGGAGTTCATGCGCGGCGAAGCACGCCAGATGCTCCAAGGGGTGTTGGATCTCGGCAAGGGCGGCACCTTCCAGTCCCGTACCGAGCGCGACATCGTGGTGCGCACGAGCCTGGCCCGCCTGGAGCAGCTCGACATCGGTGACCAGGCCCTCTACTTCGGGCGCATCGACCGCTTCCCCGAACCCGACGCCGACGGCGGGAACGAGACCGGCCTGGGGGAGTCGTTCCACATCGGGCGTCTGGCCGTCTCGGGGCCCGACCACGAGCCCCTGGTGGTGGACTGGCGGGCGCCGGTGGCCGAGCCGTTCTACCGGGCCACCGGGCTCGACCCCCAGGGGCTGGCTCGCCGCCGCCACCTGGCCGTACGCGGGCGTACCGTGCTCGGTCTCGAAGACGAGTACTTCGTCGATCCCTCCAGGGCGCCGGGAGCGCCGATCCTCCCGGTGTCCGACGCCCCGGCGTCGGACGAGGATCCCTCAGGCGAACGGCTGCTCTCCGAGGGCATGGTGCTCGGGGGACCGGGCGCCCTGCTCTCGGCGCTCGGCCAGGCCCGCACCGGGCACATGGGCGACATCATCGGGACCATCCAGCGCGAGCAGGACGAGATCATCCGCTCCCCCCTCAGCGGGGTCCTGGTGGTCCAGGGCGGGCCGGGAACGGGCAAGACGGCCGTCGCCCTGCACCGCGCCGCCTACCTGCTCTACACACACCGCTTCCCGCTGGAACGTCAGGGAGTCCTGGTCGTGGGCCCCAATCCGCTGTTCCTGCGCTACATAGAGCAGGTCCTCCCCTCGCTCGGGGAGACCGGCGTCAGTCTCTCGACCGTGGCCGGGCTGGTGCCCGAGGTCCGGGTGAAGGGGACGGACGACCCCGCGGTGGCCAAGCTCAAGGGCGATGTGCGCATGGTCAAGGTGCTCGAGCGGGCCGTGCGGACCCGGCAGCGCCCGTTGCGCCGCGACATCGAGGTGCCCTTCGGGGCGGGGGTCCTGCGCCTGCGGGCCAAGACCACCGAGGAGATCGTAGCCATGGCCCGTCGCCGACCCGGGACCCACAACGTGCGGCGTCGCTTCGTCGAGGCGCACGTCCTGCGGGCGCTGGCCGACGACTACCGGTCCCGGCTCGCCCGGGGGATCGAGAAGCTCGGCGAAGCCGGCGGTCTCCCCGACGATGTGGCCGCCCATCTGGCCGCCGACCTCGATGCCGACGCCGGGCCGAGCGCCGAAGAGCAGGCCGAACTGGCCCGGCGCCTGCGCCGCACCCCACAGGTGGCCGAGGCGCTCGACCGCATGTGGCCCCGCCTCTCCCCGCACGAGCTGCTCCATGACCTGTTGGGGGCACGGCCCCTGCTGGCGGCGGCGGGGCAGGGCATTTTGAGCCCGGAGGCGGTCCGGCGCCTCTACCGTCCGCGCAGTGGCGCGCTCGACCAGGTGCCCTGGACGGTGGCCGACGCGGCGCTCATCGACGAGGCCCGCACCATCCTCGGGCCCCGGCGCGGGGGAGCCCGTGCGAACCGGTCCCGGGCCAACCGCGCCGACGAGGGGAACGCCCAGGAGGGCGGGTTCTGGCCTCAGGGCCTGGCGTCCTCGCCTGTGCCTACTGCGGGCGCCACTCTCGGGCCGGAGGACGACAGCCGTTCCTTTGGCCACATCGTGGTCGACGAGGTCCAGGACCTCTCGCCCATGCAGCTGCGCATGCTGGCGCGGCGTTCGCTCTCGGGATCGATGACCGTCGTGGGCGACATCGCGCAGGCGACGGGTCCGTGGGCCCCCGAAAGCTGGGACGACGTGACCCGGCACCTGAGCCCGCAGCGCGCCACCCGCCTGGTCGAGCTCACGGTGAGCTACCGCACCCCGGCCGAGGTCATCGCGGTGGCGGCGCAGGTGCTGGCCGTTGCGGCCCCTGCGATCAGCCCGCCCCGCCCGGTGCGCCAGTCGGGGTTCACCCCCCGCATCATCGCGGCGTCGCGAGCCGGATTGGCCGAGGCGGTGGCCCGGGCCACCCGGGAAGAGGTGGCGGCGGTCACTCCCGGCCGGGTGGCCGTGCTGGGCCCGGCGGTCATGCTGCCCGAGCTCGCCCGTGCCCTCTCCGATGCCGGGCTCGATCCGACCGACCCGCGTGATCCGCGCGGCGAGGGGTTGGCGGCCGGTCTCGTGCTCCTCCCCGCCGACGAGACGAACGGCCTCGAATTCGACGCCGTCGTCGTGGTCGAACCGGCCCTGGTGGCCGCGGTCGGTGACGACGTGGCCGGTGAACAGCCGCCGGTGGCCACCACGAGAGGACTGCGGACCCTCTATGTGGCGCTCACCCGGCCGACCCGGCGCCTGGCCGTCGTCCACGCCGAACCACTTCCGGTCGCATTGGAGGCACAGGCCCACCGGCCCAGCTGACGCCCAGGCCGGGAACGGAAAACGCTCTCACCTGCTTGTTGGCGCGTGACGGGCACCGTCGACTAAAAAATGCCCTGTGAGCCAGGCGGTTTCGGTCGAGCAACCAGCGCCATCAGGCAAGATCGTCCACGATCGCCCGCCCATGCTGGCGGTGGGAGTGATGATCTGGCTCGGCTCCGAGCTCATGTTCTTCAGCGGCCTGTTCGCGGCCTTTTTCACCATTCGGGCCGACGCGCCCGGAGGGGTGTGGCCGCCGCCCGGAACCCACCTCGACACCGTGCGCGGCATCATCTTCACCTTGGTGCTGGTGTCGTCGAGCTTCAGCATGCAGTACGCCGTCTACCAGGTGGAATGGCGCCGCCGTAAGTCCGCCCGCCGCTGGATCTGGGTGACCCTCTTTCTGGGCGCGGCCTTCCTCGCCAACCAGGGCTTCGAGTGGCTCTTCATCTCCACCCGCTGGTACACGAACTCCTACGGCTCCCTCTTCTTCATCATGACGGGCCTGCACGGTCTGCACGTGTTCCTCGGCCTGGTGGCCATGGTCTTCCTCCTGGGGCGGATGAAAGGGGACGCGGGGGGCGACCCCGGAGAACTGTCCGTGGTGCAGGGAGTCAGTTACTACTGGCACTTCGTCGACATCGTCTGGGTCGGGCTCTTCAGTTGCCTGTTCTTCCTCAAGTAGACATGTCAGGACCACGCACGTCAGGACCGGGCACGCACACACGGCGGCGGCTCCGCACGCAAGTCCTCTTACCCGGAGGGCTGCTGGCCGTTGCTGCACTCGGCACGCTGGCGCTCGTGTTCCCCGGAGCCAGCGCCCAGGCCTCCACCACGGCCAAGGCGAGCGCCGTGAGCAACTCCGTCAAGGCCTGTGGGAGCGTCAACCTCAAGGGCGTGACCTCCTCCGCCAGCGACAGCGGCAACCCCTTCAAGAGCACCAAGCTCGTCTGCTTCGACGGCGTGCTGATCCGCTACGGGGACAGCGCCATCACCTACGCCAACCCGCCCGCCTCCTACGCCGCCGCCGGCAAGTTGCTGTTCGACCAGACCTGCTCGAGTTGCCACGGGTCCGAGGCCAATGGCGTCACTCCCTCCGGCGCGGCGTCGATCGGCCCCAACCTGCAGGGCGTGGGCGCGGCGACCGTCGACTTCTGGATCACCACCGGCCGTATGCCGGCCGCCGACGTGGCGGCGGTCGAAGCGGAGCGCAAACCGCCCAAGCTGACCGACAAGCAGGCGCTCGAGGTGGCGGCCTACATCAACGCACTCGACCCTTCGGTTCCCGCGGTGCCGAGCGTCAACCTGAAGGGGGCCAACGTCTCGGTGGGCGCCGACCTCTTCCAGCTGAACTGCGCGGCGTGTCACACCATCACCGGGGCCGGCGACGCCCTGGCTTTCGGCACGAACGCGCCCTCGTTGCAGAACAGGCAGGTCACGGCCGAACAGGTTGCCGAGGCCATGCGGATCGGGCCGGCCAACATGCCACGGTTCTCCGGCAACCTCAGCGACAGCCAGGTCCGTGACGTGGTGGCCTACGTGACCGAGAAGATCCAGCACCCGTCCAACCCCGGCGGGCTCGGTCTGGGGGGCGTGGGCCCGGTGGCCGAGGGCTTCATCGCCCTCCTGATCGGTGTCGGGGGTCTTGCCCTCATCTGCTTCTGGATAGGCGAGCGCTCGTGAGCGACGACCACGTGAGCGACGACCACGTGAGCGACGACCACGAGCCGACCCGCACCAGGGTGCCGATGCCGATCGCCACCCTGAGCGATCCCCACCTGGGCGACGCGGCCAAGAACCCCAGCCGGGCTGAGGCGATCATCGCTCTGATCCTCCTGGTCGGAGTCGTGATGATCGCCGGATTCGGCGCCGCCTACTGGCAGAACTGGAACCCCTGGGCCATCGGCTGCACCATGGGCGTCGGTCTGTTCCTCCTCGGCTTCGGGCTCACCGCGTGGGGGAAGTACCTCATGCCCCAGGGGCCGTTCGTCGAGCAGCGCCACGTCCTGGCCTCCTCGCCCGAGGAACGGGATTCGATGGCGGCCGCGCTGGTCGAGCGGTCGGCCGTGGTGGTCAAGCGCCGCAAGCTGCTCGGGGGCATCTTCGCGCTGGGTTCGGCGATCTTCGGCATTGTCCTCGTCTTCCCGCTGCTGCGCTCGCTGGGGCCGCAGCCGGGGACGTCCCTCGATACCACCGACTGGCGCAAGGGGTCGCTCCTGGTGGACTCGAACGGGCGACCGGTGAACAAGGGCACCCTGGTGGTCGGCGGGATCATGACCGTCTACCCCGCCGGCAAGCAGAACTCCACCTACGCCCAGTCCGTCGATCAGACCGTCCTCATCCGGGTCCAGGACTCCGACCTGGTGACCGCCAAGGGCAGGGAGACCTGGGCGCCGGCGGGGTACGTGGCCTACTCCAAGGTGTGCACGCATCTCGGGTGCCCGGTCGGCCTCTACGAGCAGCAGCTCGAGCTGCTGGTCTGCCCCTGCCACCAGTCCATGTTCAACGTGCGGAACGGAGCGATTCCCCAGTTCGGGCCCGCCCCCCGCCCCCTCCCGCAGCTGGCCCTGTACTTCGACGACAACGGCAACCTCCGCGCGCAGGCCCCCTTCGACCAGGCCGTCGGGCCGGGCTTCTTCGAGCGGACCACCACCAAGGAGAACGGGACATGAGCCCCTCGCTCCCCACAGCCAAGTCGCTCCCCACGGCAAAGTCGAAGAGGGCGGCCCTCGGCCCCTACGGCAAAGTGGGCAACATCGTCAACGAGTTGGACGATCGACTCGGCGTGGCCAAGGGCGGGCGCGTCTTTTTGGACAAGATCTTCCCCGACCACTGGTCCTTCATGCTGGGCGAGATCGCTCTGTACTCGTTCGTCGTGGTGATGGCCACCGGTATCTTCCTGGCGCTGTACTTCGTGCCGTCGACCACCAACATCATCTACCACGGCCCTTACGCCCCATTGCGGGGCCAGACGGTGTCGGAGGCCTACAACTCCACGGTCAACATCTCCTTCGGGGTGCGGGGCGGCCTGCTGATCCGCCAGATGCACCACTGGTCGGCCGACATCTTCGTCGGCTCCATCGTGGTGCACATGGCCCGCATCTTCTTCACCGGGGCCTTCCGCAAGCCGCGCGAGCTCAACTGGACCATCGGCACCCTGATGCTGATCATGGCCATTCTCGAAGGGTTCATCGGCTACTCCCTACCCGACGACCTCATTTCGGGAACCGGCCTGCGCATCGGGTACTCCATCGTCGAGTCGATCCCCTTCGTCGGGAGCTACGTGGCCACCTTCTTGTGGGGGGGGCAGTTCCCGGGCAACGGGGCGATCGAAGGGCGCTTCTACATCATCCATGTCCTGATCATCCCCCTCGTCATCATTGGGCTTCTGGCGGGTCACCTCGGGCTGCTGGTGCGTCAGAAGCACACGCAGTTCAAGGGGGAGGGAAGGACCGAGACCAACGTGGTGGGGTCACCCATGTTCCCCACCTTCATGGCCAAGACGACCGGGTTCCTCTTCATGGTCGCCGGCACCATCGCACTGCTGGGGGCGTTCGCCCAGATCAACCCCATCTGGCAGTTCGGCTCGTACAACCCCTCGAAGATCTCCTACGCCGTCCAACCGGACTGGTACATGGGTTGGCTGGATGGCGCCCTCCGCATCATGCCGTCATGGGAGTTCGCCGGGTGGGGGCATACCGTGCCCCTCGAGGTCTTCCTGCCCGCCATCATCTTCCCAGGGCTCATCTTCAACATCGCCTTCATCTGGCCCGCCCTCGAACGCCGGTTGACGGGGGACAACGAGTTGCACAACCTTTTGGACCGCCCGCGTGACCGTCCCAAGCGCACGGCGGCCGGGGCGGCCATGCTGGGCCTCCTCTTCACCCTTTTCGCCGCCAGCTCGACCGATGTGCTGGCCAACTACTTCCACCTGTCGCTCAACTTCGTGCTGTGGGCCTTCCGGGTCCTCACCGTGGCGGTGCCGATCGTCGTCGGCTTCGTGACCTACGGGATCTGCAAGGAGATGCAGGGCGTGCAGGGCATCGGCAAGCGCAAGCGCGCCGTCATCGTGCACCGTTCCGCCGTGGGCGAGTACTCCACCGTGACCGCCGCCCCCCGTCCCGGCGACGGGCATGTCGAGCTCCATCCCGAGCCCGTGCCGGTGCGGATCGACATCGCGCCGCTCACGCCGGCCGCACCCGGAGCCGGTGGCGAGAGCTCGCCGACGGGTTCCCGTCAGGTCACGCGCTAACACTGCGACGTGGTTCCCGGGCCGGGGTCACCGCCGGGCCCTTCCCGCTACGAAACCTCGGTGACGGCACGGGCCGCACCAGCGGCACGGGCCTGCCGGGTCGCACCAGCGGCTCCCCGCTCGGGTGGCCGCACGCGTTCGTAAAGGGTCAGGGCGCACGTGAGCAACCCGAAGAACGCCCCGAGCTGGCAGACGCCCGACCAGCCCCGATCCGAGTAGACGACCCCGGCGGTGACCGACCCCACCGCACCCCCGATGAAGTAGCAGACCATGTAGGCGCTGTTGATCCGGCTCCGGGCATCGGGCCGCAAGGCGTAGATGATGGCCTGATTGGTGATCTGCATGCCCTGGGTGCCGATGTCGAGCACGACGATGCCGATGATCAGGAACGCCAGCGACGAGTGACCGAACCACAGGAGGCCGAAGGAGCCCATCAGCAGCACTCCCGCCACCAGGGTCGCGCCGGTGGAGCGATTCGAGTCCGCCAGCCGGCCGGCCAGATTGGCGGCGAGGATCCCACCGGCTCCCACCAGGCCGAAGAGGCCGATCACAATGCTCGAGTAGTGGTAGGGCGCGCCCGACAGCAAGAAGGCGATGGTCGTCCACAGCACGCTGAAACAGGCGAAGCCGCAGGCCCCGTGCCAGGCCCGGCGGCGCAGCACCGGCTCGTCGACCAGGAGCCGGAGTGACGAGCCGACCAGGCCCCAGTAGCGCTGGTGGGGGCGGGGAGCCTCGGCGGGCAGCGCCCGCCAGAGGATGGCGGCGAAGACGATCATGAGGGCGGCCGAGAACCAGTAGATGGCCCGCCACCCGGCCAACTGCGCCACCAGTCCGGACACGGTGCGGGCCAGGAGTATGCCGAGAAGGAGCCCGCTCATGATCCGGGCCACCACGCGCCCGCGCCTCTCGGCTGGGGCCAGGTCGGCGGCGAAGGGGATCATGACCTGCCCGGCGACCGAGGCGGTGCCGACGGCGATCGACGCCAGGCCGAAGACCCAGATGTCCGGAGCGAGGGCGGAGGCCACCAGCGCCAGCGCGGCCAGAACGAAGATGCGCACGACGAGGACACGCCGGGGCTGGAGATCGCCCAGCGGCACCACCAGGAGGAGGCCGGCGGCATAGCCGACCTGGGTGGCGGTGATGATCAGCGACGCCAAGGCCGACCCGCTGTGGAAGTCGTGCGCCACCAGGTGGAGCAGGGGTTGGGCGTAATAGAGGTTGGCCACCACGGCCCCCGTCGCCACGGCGATCAGGGTCACCAGGGACCGGGGCAGCTGCTCCGTCGGCTCCGCGGAGGGCGCTGCGGTCGTCACCCGTTCAGGGTAATGGCCGCCCGTTCAGGTCAGACGTGGCCACCGCGCCGGCTCTCGGCGGTGACGCCGACCAGTGCGGTGATGATCAGCGTGATGCCGGGGAGGATCAGCCAGATCCCGAAGACGAGGGAGTTGACGACCAAGAAGGCGCCCATGCCCAGGACGAACGGCCAGATGGACGAGCCGGGGAACGAGTTGATCTCGCCCGCTCCCTCTTCAATGGACGCATCGTTGCGGTCCTCGACCCGATAGCCCATCCGGCGGTGCCAGAAGAAGTAGTAGCTCCCCGGCAGGAAGCCCAGGAGGCAGGTACCCACCAGCATGGCCGTGCCGGCGTCCTCGTAGCTCCAGAACCAGTAGACGAGGCCCACGATGCCGAAGAAGACGCCGAGGAACAAGAGGAGGATGGCTTCGACCCTCACGCGACGGGCTCCTTCTTTCGGGCTCTCGCAACGGCCTCGGCGGCGAGCCCGTGCGGCACTGCGATGGCATCAGGGTGGTTGTAGTCCCAGGTCGGCCGTTCCGAGCGGATCGGAGGCAAGTGGGTGTAGTTGTGGTGCGGCGGCGGCGAGGTGGTGAACCACTCGAGCGTGTGGGCGTCCCACGGGTTGTCGCCGGCCGGAACCGGCTTGCGCCACGATTTCCAGAGGTTCCACAGCATGATCGCGAACGAGACGGCGATGATGAACGCCCCGATGGTGGAGAGCTCGTTGTAGCTCTGCCAGCCGAGGTTCGACGGGTAGCTGGCCACCCGTCGGGGCATGCCCTTGAGCCCGACGATGTACTGCGGCATGAAGGTGACCCAGAACCCCACGAACAGAAGCCAGAAGTGCCACTTCCCGAGCGTGTCGTCGAGCATGCGGCCGAACATCTTGGGATACCAGTAGTAGAAGCCGGCAAACCCGGCGAACACGGCCGTTCCCACCAGGACCTGGTGGAAGTGGGCCACGACGAAGTACGTGTCGTGGGTGGCGAAGTCGATCGGCGGCGAGGCCAGCATGATGCCGGTGACGCCGCCCATAAGGAAGGCCAACAGGAAGCCGATGCAGAACAACATGGGCGTGGTGAACACCAGCTGGCCGTGCCACATGGTGCCGATCCAGTTGAAGAACTTGATCCCGGTCG
>Ga0181531_10001397_pt1 | contig 15257 bp, 8 predicted proteins | sample PEATcosm2014_Bin_38_FD_119743 | JGI IMG/M metagenome (GOLD analysis project Ga0181531, IMG submission 119743) | Peatland microbial communities from MTU Mesocosm Facility, Houghton, MI, USA - PEATcosm2014_Bin11_10_metaG | ecosystem: Environmental > Terrestrial > Soil > Wetlands > Peat | place... | reverse complement strand
ATTGTTCATCGCCCGCAACCGATATTCCGGGCCAAGCAGCCCGATAGCCTCCCGGTATTCGGCTATCGCCGATTCATAATCCCCCTGGCCGCGCAGGGCGTTGGCCAGATTAAAATGCAGATCCCCATCGTCCGGATTGCGAATCAGCGCCGTACGATAAGCCCCGGCAGCTTCCGGCCATTGGCCCTTGCGAGCATATTCAGCCGCCAGGATTTTGTTCCCAATCGTGCTCAGTGGATCCAGCGCCAGCGTGTGATCCACCAGCGCCGGCGTATCCCGCCAATAGCGCATCTGCAATTCGCTTTGCACGGCCAGCGGAATCGCGATCAGCAGCACCACCGCCCGCGGCCAAATCGCCGCCGCCAGCGCCACGCCCAGCATCGGCAAATACATATACCGATCCGCCACCGTCGAATATCTCTGAAAATCAAACCCCACCAGTCCCAGCACCGGCAAAAGCGCCGCGATCATGACCAGCAGCCCGACGCGAATTCGCCCCAATTTTTTCCAAAGCGCCAGCAGAATCGCCACGACAACCAGTCCCGCGACCCAATGCCCGCCCATGAGCACTCTCGCCGGCGTACGGGCGTAATCAATCGTCAGATGCGCCGGCCAGAAAATCTTCCGCAAATAAAACGCCACCGCGTCCGCCGCCACCGCCGGCCGCTGCCAAATCGCCCCGGCGCCGCCGCCCACGCCCGGCTGGACATATCGCGCTATCACGGCAAACCAAATCGCCGCGATAAACCAAGGCACAATCGACCGCGCGATTTTCCCGATCGGCCTGCGCAAAAAATAAAAATCCAGAATCGCCGCCAAAATCGGCGCGACCACCGCCGTCGGCTTGGCGAGCATCGCCAGCACAAATATCGCCGACGCCGCCAGATATTCCCCGCGCCGGCCCGGCGACTCCAGATACAACCGTATCGCCCAAAGCGACAGCGCCGCCGCCAGTAAATTGTTCGTCTGCGAAATCCACGCCACCGATTCGATTTGCAGCGGATGCAGCGCGAAGATGGCCGCCCCGGCAAACGCCGCCGGCGCCGAATTCACGCATTTTTTCAAAATCGAAAAGACCGCCCCCGTCGCCGTCAGATGCAACAGCACATCAACCGCGTGATAAACCCCCGCCCCCGACCCCGGGCGAATTCGCAAAATCAACCACCAAAGGCTATACGTCAGCGGCGTATAAAGCCCGGCGTACGCCCCCGTCCAAAACAATTTCAGATTCTCAAACGTCGGCGGATGCAGCAGCCCGTTTTGCAGCAGCAAATCGTCGTCGTCCCACCTCACAAATTGGAAATGCCCCACCGGAATAAAACAAAGCGCGACGATCAGGATCAGCCAGGCCCGCCAAACCGCGTCGGACCGGCGCCGGGCTTCGACGGCCGCGGGAGAAAAAGTCATTTCTTCCCCAGCGCGCGCTGGGCCGAAAAAAAATCCGCCAGAAGCCGCGAGCACGTCTCGGCCAAAACCCCGCCGGTAATTTCCAGCCGATGATTCAATTTCGGCGTGTCACACAAAGAAAACAGCGACCGCACCGCCCCCGCTTTAGGATCGTCGCATCCATAAACCAGCCGCCGCACCCGCGCATGCACCAGCGCCCCAGCACACATCGGGCAAGGCTCCAGCGTCACCGCCGCCACGCAATCGATCAGTCGCCAATCGCCCAGTTCCCTCGCGGCATTCCGCAGCGCCAATATCTCCGCATGCGCCGTCGGATCCGCATCGATCTCCCGCCGATTAAATCCCCGCCCGACGATCCGATCCGTCGGCTCATGCCAAATCACGCACCCCACAGGCACTTCATTCAAGGCCAGCGCCTTGTGCGCCTCGCCAATCGCGGCTTGCATTAGATGGTTGTCGGTCATCTGAAATGGGAGGTTTTGGCGATCTCACTTAACCGGAATCACCTGCGTAACCTCAGGCACCTGCTCCCGCACATTCCGATCGATGGCATGTTGCAACGTCATATTGCTGCTCGGACACCCATGACAGGCCCCGTGAAACCGAATCTGCACAACGCCCCCTTCGCTGACGTCAACCAGTTCGATATCCCCGCCGTCCGCCTGCACGGCCGGCCTGATCAGATCGATCACGCCCTGAACTTTTTGGCGCAACGACTGCGGCGCAGCGGGTTTGGCAGTGGTAGGGGGCATGGAGCTTTCGATTATAGACGCCGCATCCCACGGCAGCAACCCGAATCAGGCGCCTTTAATTCGCTCCAGCACCGACAGTTATATGGTCCCGCCTCCCCGGCAAAAGGTGAATCGCGTCCCCCGCGAAATACGCCACCCCGCCCTCATACGCCTGCAGCGCCGTGATGTCGTCGTTCTCCGTCACCCCGCGCGGATAGGGCCCCAGCCCCGACTCTTTTTCCGGATCGGACCGAACCCGCGCCCGGCTATACGCCTCCAGAATCACCCGCGAGCCCGACTGATTACTCACCGTCAGCGGCGGCCTCTGCCGATCCACCGCGATCAAATAATCCCGCCCGAACAAAATCCCCTCCAAACTCCGCATCCCCCGCGCCGGAGCCGGCGCGCTCCAGTTCAGCCACGGGTGATCGATCTGATACGCCTTGAGATTCTGCGCGCTCAGCACATAAAGGTATCGCCCCGCCATGCTCAGCGTGACATTCGGGCTGCCGTACGAATCCGTCCCCAGATGCAGATCCGTCTGATCCGACCCATCCGGCGAATGAAACGTCCAAGGCCTGCCCGTCGCTAAATCATAAATCCGCACAAACTTCCCCTGATCCGAAACCGCGATCGCCCGCCCGAACCGCACGATCAACTGCTCGTCCTGCACCGCCCCCAGAAAAATCGGCGCCGAATCCGGCGACGGCGACGTGGTAAACTTCGGCTCCATCCCATCCGGCCGAGCCCCCGCGTCAAAAAGATCCTGCACGCAAAGCCGATCCGGCAGCGTGTAAACCAGCGTCCCATCGTCCGCAATCGCCATATTCACCGGCTGCTCGTTGGCGTCGCCGGCAAACGATTTTTCCCCCAGAACCTCCCCGTTAAACGCGTCGAAAACCATCAGCCGCACATCCTGATCGACCTGGCACCGCACCACCGCGAAATCATCCGTCGCCAGCACTCGATCCAGTTCATGCCCGACCGGGCGCTCCTGCCAGGCGATTTTGCCGTCGGAATAATTGATCGCCGCCAGCCGCCCGATGTTGGTCGCCAAAATCAGCCGCCCCTGCCGCGGGCAAACCTGCCCGATCTGCTCCGGCGGCAAGCCCGCGCCATCCCCGTCCAAATGCGGCGGCGGCGCTCCATCCAGATCGACGCACCAAATAGTCCGCCCCGTCCCCGGGTCGATCAGATAAACCACGTCCCCGCACCAGGCGAGCAACCCCGCATTCACCCAGGCAACGCCGCTGGGCGGTTGATTCACGTCGGCGCAGTTGCAGATCGCGCCGCCGCCGCTGGTCGGAAAAACCATCAGCCCCGATTTCTGGCTCCAGCCGATGAGCCGATCGTTCCGCGCAAAACCCTCCATCGGCGCCGCCATCGCCTGCACGCCCGCGACGCTCATCGGATCGCCAAACGGATCGACCAGCCATCGCCCGGTTTCCCTTCGGTAGGCCAGTCGTTGCTCGCTGGTGGGAAGATGCAGATCGGGCAGGTCCGCGGCGGGGGGGGCCATCCGGTTCAGCGCGTCGCTCGCCGCCGCCAGCGTCACGTCCGCCACCACCGTGCCATCCGCCAGTGTCAGCGGAGCGCTCAATTTCTCGCCCGGCGCGGCGGCGGCGGCGAGCGCCAGTCGCCTCTGCGCCGTCCCCAATTCACCCGGAATTTTCAGATAATCCCGGGCCATCTCCTCCAGCAAAACCGCGCGCGGCTGATCGGGATATCGATTCAGCAATCGCCGCACCTCCGTCGCCGCCGAATGAAAATCCCCGCCAATTTCATACGCCGCGGCGGCCGCGCGCATCGCCTCCGCCGCGCAACGCGAATTCGGATAAACGTCCGCCACCTCCTGCATCTTCGTCGCTTCACCCGCCCCCTGCGCACGCGCGAGCGCCGCGGCGGCCGCCTGCTCGAACGGCTCATACGCCGCCTGCCCCTCCGGAGTCTGCAAAACCTTGGCGATCGCGTCCCGCACCACCAATCGCGCCGGTGACCCCGAATCCTCCGACCCCCCCGTCAGCGAAATCCCCGCCAGCGCCGGATCGGACAAAATCTCCTGATAAAGCCCCAGCGCGGCGGCGACGCCGTTTTGCGTCAGCTCAAATTGCGCCCGCGCCATCCGATATTGCGCCCGCTCCAGCGGCGATTGCGCCGCCACGTTAGCCAGATCAAACAACTTGGTGATCTGCCCCGGATCGCCCGAGCGCGTGATCAGCCGCGCCGCGAAATTCATCGCGTCGCTGAAACCCCGGTCGCGCGATGCCGAATCTCCCGCCCCCAGGATCGAAAACGCATCCTGCAATTTTTCCAGCGCAACATCCGTTTGCCCCGAAGCGAACATTACTTCGGCATAATGCAGCCGCGGCGCCGGGTCGCCCGGAGCGGCGGCGACCTGCTGATCCAGCCGCTGCCGCGCCAGCGCCACATCCGTATAAACCGCCACCTGCCGATCCCCCGCCACAATCACATGATCCTCCGCCACCACCACATTCCCCGATCCTTCCTCGTCCGGATCAAAATTATTCTTGGGAAACGTCCCCTGATGTGGATCGATCATCCCGTTCTTCAGCAAAATTCGCCGTAGCGCCGTGTCCGTTGACAGATACAGCGCATCGGCGGTCACGAATCCGCGCCCGCGCAGCGGCTCTCCGAAATCGACCGTCGCCCATCCACCGTCCGGCGACGGATTTTTATCGTGATCGTACGCCTCCCACGGAACCTCCCAGGCCCGATCCGCCCCCGCCAGATACATCACATCCCCGCGAACCGCCAGCAACGTATCCGGCTTGTCCGTGTCCGAACTGTCGGGCAAATCCGACAGCCAGATGCGCTTGATTTCCGCGCCGCTGCCCGCGTCGTAAATGAACACATATTTCCCATCGCTGGGAAAAACGAAAACCTTTCCGTTCTGCACGACCGCCGGATTGTATTTCCAAGGCGCCGACATCACCGGAACCCCCAGCCGATCCTGAATGATCGCCCCAAACGGCGGCGTCACCGGCGGGGGCACATTCTGGTCCCGGTAAATATTCAGCCAAATCACCGACCCGCTATACGCATCCAGCGCCGCGGCCGCCCCCAGATTGGTGATCACAAACAATCGTCCCCCCGCGTAAGCCAGATGCGAAACCACGTCCGAGACCACGATCATTCCGTCCGGACTGATCCCCGCCGAATCACCGCTGGCGCTGGCGATGTACGACGCCCAGCGAAACTTCCCGTCGCTGACCCCGAAACACAAAACATGACATTCCTCGAATTGCTGCCCGCGCCCTCCCTCGGCAATCACGTAAATATTGTCCCCCACGATTAGCGGAGCCGAATTCAATTGCGCCGACCGCAGCGCCCCCTGATCTTCCGGCAGTTGTTCGGCCGAAACCGTCCAAAGCAATCGCCCGCTGGCGCGATCCAGGCAAACCAGGCGCGTGTCGCTCTGTGAAGCGTCCGGATTTCCGGAAAGCCGGTCCGGCATCCCCATCACCGCCGCCACGTATTTGTCCGTCAGCGTCACGCACAATTGCTCCCCCGCCGGCAGCGGCAGAACATTCCCCTGCAGCTTGAATTGCCCCCCCGGCCAGTTCGCCGCCCATTGCGGCAGCGGCGTCCCGTCGTCCAGATCAATCGCGTACAGACTCGCGTTGTCCTGAAAAAATAATTCCCCATGATCCACCACCGGCATCACCCCCAGCCGAACCCCCATTTGCTGCTGCGGAAGATCCTGCTGCTCAAGCTGCCGCCGCACCGCCGGATCGATGGTTTTGATCGACCGGTCCGGCAGCGCAATGCTGTAAAGCCGCGCCCCCGGCTTGACCGTGCTGGTGGAGACCCGATTGCGCGTCGGATCGCCGCCCACCGTCAGCCACGAATCCCCGCTGGTCCCCTCCCTCACTCGCGCCTCGGCAAAGCGCCGCGTCAAATCGTCCGCCAGAATCACATCTTTCCCGCCGATGGTTCCCGTCGCCTGCGGCCAAAGCCGGCGCATTTCGTCCAGTTGCCGCTGGGCATCTTCCTCGTCCCCGTAAAGCCTGTCCGCCAGTCCCACCCGATAGATCACCATCGGGCGCTGCGCCGTCAGATTCGGATGCCACTTCAGCAGCCTCCGCCCGATTTGTCCGACGGCGGCATATTCGCCCGATTCAAAATAGCTATCCATCAGCCGCAGCCCCGCCTCGCGGCCCGAATCCGTCGGAAAATAAAGCGACAAAACCTGGTGCAGCTTCGCCGCGTCCCCTCCCGCGGCGCTCAGCAAATTTGCCGCCTCCGTCTCGTAGCGCGAGCGATAAACATCCAACCCCTCCGGCGGCCATTTGCACAGCGCCTGCCGAACCGCCTCCGTCACCGACATATATTGCACAACCCGATCCTGCTCATCCCACCCCGCCGGCACCACCCGATCCGGATATTTCTCCAGAATTTCCTGATAAATATCCGCCGACTTGCCCCATTCCCCCAGCCCCGCCATCCGCTGCGCCAGCGCCAGCTTTTCCAGCGCCACCGCCGAATCGCGAACATAAACCCCGGCGGTATTGTCCTTACCGTAAAGCAAATCCGCCGGCTGCGGGCTGTCATCCCCCGCGGCAAAAATCGCCGGACCAATGACGACAGCAAAACCGATCCACCGCGCTGCACTATTCAGGCGTCCGAACATACAGCCGAATCTTACCCCAGATATTTCCCCCAGAGCGGCCAAAGCCGGCGTTTTTCCTCTTCATCCAGCCGCGATTTGTCCGACCAAATCGCCAATTCCAGCGCGTTTCGTGCCGGGCAGGCCATTAAAACCCCCGGATCGGCCGCGATACGCCTCAGCGCCCGACGCATCAGCCCCACTCCACGCGACGAGGAGGTTTTTAAATTGGCTAAGATTTCGTTCAGAAGCCCCATGGCGTCCGGCGCCGCCGGCGCCGAGCCGGGAACCATCTCGCCCGTATACCCCTTGGATTTCCAGCAGTCGTAATCGGTGATCAGCGCGATCAGGGCGTACGGAATCTCCGCCTCGCGCGCCAATTTCGCTTCCGGCATGACCGTCATGCCGATCAAATCGCCTCCCCACATCCGGTGCATCAAACTTTCCGCCCGCGTGGAAAACTGCGGCCCCTCCATGCAAACATAACACGCCCCGTCGTGCACCTTCCCTCCTTCGATCCCCGCCTGCCCCTCTTCAATTAAGATTTTTCGCAGCACCGGGCAAAACGGCTCGGCAAATTCCACATGCACCGCCGACTTCTCGAAAAAAGTCGCCGCACGCCGCGTCTTGTCGATCACCTGATCCGCTATCGCCAGTTCCGTCGGCTTCAATTCCTGCCGCAAACTCCCCACCGCGCCCGACGCCAATATATGCGTGCATCCCAATTGTTTCAGCGCAAATATATTCGCCCGAAACGGCACCTGGCTGGGATTGAGCGTGTGACCCGGACCATGGCGCCCCAGCAGCAGCACACTCAGATTCTCCCAATCCGTTTCAAAAATCGCGTCGCTGGGCGCGCCAAAAGGCGTCTTCATTTCATGGCGTTTAGCGCCGCTGGTTTCGCGCAGCAAATCGGCCAAACCCGTGCCGCCGATCAGCCCCACCTTCAGAGTCTGGCTCATGCGTTTGAGAATAAACCAAATTCCCCACCATCGCCACGGAAAACTTCTCAGCGATCAGTCCTCTTCGCGGGCGCGCTGGATAAGGGCGTCGATCTCCGCGTCGCTTTGGCCGCCGGAAAGCTGAACCGCCATGTTCAATTGAGCCAGCGCCTGCGCATAGTGGCGATGGTTCAGCAGATCGATCCCCAATTCCTTTCGCGCCGGCGCCGATCGCGGATCGGCGACCACATTGTTCGCCAGAGTCATGGTGTCGAACGCCTCCCGGCGCAGCGGCGTGCGCGTGTAATACATCAGCAGAATGTCGTAGCGTGCCCGCTGATTGCCCGGATCAAGCGCGAACGCCTCGGCAATATGATCGGTCGCCGCAACCGTCTCACCCACGCGATAAGACGCCTCCCCCAGCGCCAGCTGCGCCGCCGACGATTCCGGACTGGCCTGCGCATCGACAACCGCGCCGGCAAGTTGCGCCTGCAATTCGTCCATCGGCGTCGCCAATTGCTTCGCGGCTCGATCGTCGGCCCCGTTGAATTCATCCTGGGCGCAGTAGATTGCTCCCGCCGCCAGCGCGATCAGCAAAATCCAATAATAACCCCCCGCGGATTTCCGCCCCCCAAACGGCACGCCGCGCACCGCCAAGGCGACGGGATAAAGTAATATCGCCATCAGCAGCAAAACCGCGATCTCCATCCCCGCCGCCGCATATCGAAAATGATCCCCCCAGTAAGGCAAATTCTCCTGAAACCGCAAAACGAAATTCAAGACCGCCAATCGGCACAGCAAAAGATCGCTCAGCGGAAGCAGCGATGTCGTGCCGACGATTTGCGGCTTGAAAAAGAGATTTTCCATCCGAATGTGCAAAAAAACGCCGAAGCAGAAATCGAAAACAAACGACAGCCCCGCGATCGCGCGCAGCCATTTCGGCAGCGTCGGAAAATTCGCCGCCAGAAACGCCACCCCCAGCATCGACATGGGCAGCAGGCAAATATGTCCCACGCCGGTGTTCCACGTTTCCCCATGCGCCGCAATTCCCACCAGCGTGCAAAAAGCGATGAACGTCAGCCAGAAAATCCGCTCGCCTTTGGGCAAGGATTCACTTTTGCGCCGGAATAGATTGCGGTAAATCAGGTAAACCACCAGCAACCCGCCGACAATCCCGATCCCCTCCGGCACCGTCGGCTGATAGAACACGAACCAGTAATCCCGCATATGCCCCATCGGGTTCGGCTGATACAAATCCTTATCGAACTCGGCCGCCGAAACATGCAACGGGTGCGGCAGCAGCGTGCCGACGATATTGATCCCAATTTTTTGCAGATTTTCACCCGGCGTGAGCGCTTCGGACCCGGTGACCGTCGTATTCGAGAAAACGGTTGTGTTCCACCCGTAAAACCAGAACGACCACGCCAGCCAGCTCGCCAAAATCGCCGCGCACACCGCCCCGATCGCGACCGGCTCGACCGCTCTGTTTTTCCGACCCCGCCAGATGCAGGCGTAATGCAGGGCGAAAAACAGCAAATACGGCCCCGCCGAATAGTGAATCAGCATCCCCACGCAAAGCGACGCGAAAGCCGCGACCAGCCGAAACGAATCCCGTTTCTGATAGCCGCGCAGATAGAGCCAGGTCCCCAGCAGGATATAGAACCCGGGGAATAATTTGGTCCACGTGTACGTGACGTTTTCCGCCAGCAGGGGGGATACGGCAAACAGCGCCACCAGCAGCGGCAACTGCCGCCGCCCGCGCCGCGCCAGCGCGGCGGTCAGCAAAACGCACGGAAAATAAATCAGCAGATTAAAAAACGCCGAGGCGATCTGAAACAAATCAAAGCGACTGCCCGCCTGCGCCAGAACATGCGCACAAAGCATGTTCATCATCGGCGGCCGCGCCGGCAAATCGTAGACTTCGGTGAATTTCGTATCCATCGGCAGATACTGCACAAAGAAAAGCGTCCGCTCGTAGTGTTCGTACCAGTCCCCCGCCCAGGTGCCGCCGGAATAATGACGGATCAGGCCCAGAAGCATCACGTTCCACAGCAACAGAATTCCAAACCCATAAATCGTTTGCCGAACCTGCCGGCTGCGCCACAGTTTTTTCAACTCCCCAAAACTCAAAACCAGCAAAACCAGGCTCCCCCCCGATACGGCAAAGTGCCAACCAATCGGCAAATGCGCCAGGTAAATGCCCGTCGTGGCCAGGTAGACCACCGTCCACGAAATCGCGATCACCCCGCAGAGCTTTTCGACCGGATTGCATCGGCATCGCCGCAGAAGCATCAGCCCCGAACCCAGTCCGCTGACGCCCAGGATGAGCAACTCGAATATGAATTGAGCCGCGATCATGCCCTTCCTCATCCGCCCAGGCGGATCTGTTCGATTTCCGAATTGATCTGATCGTCGCTGTCGCCGCGCATCCTCAGCGAATTGCGCAGCGCATCCGCGATATCGGCCGATCCCGGCTGCAGGTGCAGCGCCTGCGACAAATAATCGATCGACTGCGACACGTGATCCGGACCGCTGGTCGACTGCAAGGCAATCCCGAGCCTGCTCAGCGAATCCGCATCCGAGCCGCCGGAAAACTCCACCGCCAAGCCCAAATTTGCCACCGCCTGGTCGAAATGGTCCTGCAGGAGCAGCAACGTCCCCAATTTCTTTCGCGCCTCCGGCGACTGCGGATCGAGGTAAACGTTCTCCGCCATGTTCAAAGTGGCGCCGCTCGCGTCCCGATACGGCGTCCCCACGTCATACAACACCAGCCCGTCATATCGCGCCCGCGGATTGAACGGGTCCAGCGCGTAAGCCTCCGCAATATCGTCGCTCCCGCCAAGGACATCGCCGCTGCGATAGCGCGCTTCTCCCAATTCCAATAGCGCCTCCGAAGAACCCGGCGCCGCCGCCACCGCCGCCTCATCGCTCAAAAACCGCGCGGCGTTCGTCCGCATCTGCTCGTCGGAGTTCGATACCAATTGCCTCGCCGCCGCCGCCGAGCCGTCGAATTCATCCTTGGAACAATAAAGGGTCCCCACCGCCAGCAAAACCAGCAGCGTATAAAAAAACCAATCCGGCCTCCGCCGCAGCGGCAGCGCGCTTCCGCGGACGGCCAAACCCAGCGCATGCAATAACCCCGCCCCCAGCACGATCATGAGCACCAGCAAAACGCCCGCAAATCCGTCGAAATGATCCCCAAAAAATGCCAACCCCATTTTCGCGCGCCACGTCGAATTGAACACCGCCTGGCGCGACAGCAATTGGTCGTTCAGGGGCAAGACCGATGCCGAGCCGACCGTTTGCATATGAAAGTAAAGCGACTCCATTCGGATCTGCAGATAAACGCCGAAGCAAAAATCAAAAACCACGAACACGGCCAGCGTCCTCCGAAGCCACAATGGCAGCGACCCGAAATTCGCCGCCAAAAACGCCACCCCCAGCAATTCCAGCGGGAGCAGGCAAATATGCGCCTGCCCCAGGCCATCTTCCGTCCCAACCGAGGCAATCCCCACCAGCGTACAAACCACCACCAGCCCGCCCCAAAATATCCGCAGCGAATCCGCCAGCGGCGGCGGCGACGACGGATCGACCCTTTTCCACGCCGGCTTTTTCCCGCGCAAAAGCTTCCGCGCCGCCAGAAAAATCACCACCAATCCCGCGGCGATCCCCATCCCCGCCGGCGCCGTCTGCTGATAAATTAAAAACCAATAATCCCGCAAATGACCCAGTGGATTGGGCTGGTAAAAAAAAGTCTCAAAACGATGCCGTGGAAGGTGCAGCGGATGCGGAACCAGCGTCGCCAAAATGTTCATTCCGATTTTTTGCATATTCCCGGCAAATGTCAGTTGCTCGGAATCGGAAACACTGGTGTTGGAACCAACCGTCGTTTGCAATCCGTAAAACCAGATCGACCAGCCGAACCAGGTCGCCAAAAGCGGCGCGCACACCGCGGCAATCAGGACCGGCTCGATCCACTTGCGCTTCCGCCGCCACCAGACATACGCGTAATGCAATCCGATAAACAGCGCATACGGCCCGGCCGAATAATGCACCAGCAATCCCGCGCACATCATCGCGAAACCGCCGGCCAATCGCGCCGAATCCTGCTTCTGAAACCCCCGCAAATAAAGCCATATCCCCAGCAAAACATAAAATCCGCAAAATAGTTTCGTCCAGGTGAAGGTGACATTCGCCGCCAGCAGCGGCGAAGCCGCCAGCAGGATGACCAGCACCGCCAATCCCCGCCGCCCGCGCCGCGCCAGGGCGCCGCTCAGCAGCACCAGCGGAAAATAAATCAGCAGATTGAAAAACGCCGCCGCCGGTTGAAACAGGTCAAACCCTTCCCCCACCTGCGCCAGCACATGCGCGCACAGAATATTCATCATCGGCGGCCGCGCCGGCAGCGCATATTTATCCAAAAAAATCGTATCCCTCGGCAGATAATCCACGAAGAAAAGCGACCGCTCATAATGCTCATACCAATCCCCGCTCCACAGCCCGCCCGAATAATGCCGGATCAGGCTCAGCATCAGCCAATTCCAAAACAGCAGAATCAAAAAACCAAAAACCGTCCGCCGAACCTGCGCGCTTTGCCACAACCTTTTCAATTCACCAAAGCTCAGCCCCAGCAAAACCAGGCTCACCCCCGACACGGCAAAATGGGTCTTAACGGGAAGATGCGCCAGATAAATCCCCGTCCCGGCAAGATAAACCACGATCCAGGACGCGCCGATCGCCAGGCACAATTTCTCAACCGGCTCGCATTTGCACCGCCGCAGGATCAGCAGCCCCGACCCCAGCCCGCTGACGGCCAAAATCAGCATTTCGAGGATGAATCGCGCCGCGATCATTTCAGTCGATTATCCCCTATTTCGACGGGTGAGCCGACAATAGCTCCGCCCGCCGCACAAGACAACGCCGACTACCCCCCGCCACCCGCCGGCGATAAAATCGGGTGCTCGATCATGCGTCACGGATACCCCATTTTGCTCGATTTATCGCGGCGTTCGGTGCTCATCGTCGGCGGCGGCGCCGTCGCCTCGCGCAAAGCCGCCGGCGTCCTCGCCGCCGGCGCAACCGACGTCCGCGCCGTCGCCCCCAAATTCGTCCGCGATTTCCCCCCGGACGTGCGGCAAATCCTCGAATCCTACACCCCCGCCCATTTGGACGGCGCGGGACTGGTCTTCGCCGCCACCGACTCCGCAGCCGTCAACGATTCCGTGGTCGCCGAGGCACGCAAACGCGGCCTCCTCGTCGGCCGCGCCGAACCCGACGAATCCGACCCCGCCGATTTCATCTCACCGGCGGTCCTTCGACTCGGGGCCGTCACCATTTCCGTCTCCGCCGCCGGATCGGCCGCCCTGGCGGCGGCGCTGCGCGATCAACTCTCCGGAACTCTCAGCGACGAATGGATCAACCTCGCCGACGCGCTCTACCGCCTGCGCCCGACCATCAAATCCCTCGGCCTCCCCATCGCGCGCCGCCGCGAAATCTTCCGCGCCCTCTCCACTGAAAAAGCCGCCGCCATTCAATCGACGGACGGCATCCAGGGTCTCTGGGATTGGATCCAATGCCAGTTTCCCGAACTGCCGCAAATGGATTTCAAGTCCCCGGTTCCAGGTTCGGGTGAATAAAATTCTCGGAGCCGCCTTGCCCCCTAAACCGCCTAATCTCGGACAGATGCTCCTCGTGGCCGGAGCCCTCGCGCTGACCGCGCTGGCGAACCATCTCGCGCTGCTCCGGTTGCGAAAGCCCGGAAACGCCCTGCGCATCGCCGGCAAATCCCTCCAATATTGGGCCATTTGTCTCGGCCTGGCCGCCCTGGCGTGGCATTGCTCATCCCGCGGCAGCTTCCTCCTGCCGGAGGATAATTTCGAAACCCTCCTGGCGCTCGCCCTCCTCCTGGCGATTTTCGTCGTTTACATGCAGCGCGTGCATCCCATCCCGGCTCTGGATTTATTTATGCTCCCCATCGTCGCACTAATGCTCGCATCGGCCGCCATCTTCGGCCGCTTCAGCCCCAGCCTTTATCACACCGATAGCGACTGGTCCTGGGCCCATCGCATCAGCACCTTCGGCAGCGCCATCGCCTTCGCCGTCGCGGCGGCGGGGGGCGGAATGTATCTCATCGCCTCGGCGCGCCTCCGCCGCAAAGACCCCAGCCCCGCGACTCCCCTGGGAAATCTCGAGCGCCTCGAGCGCATCACCCACACCGCCGCCGCCTCCGGGTTTGCCCTCCTGACCATCGGCATGATCACCGGCGTTCTGCGAATCTTGCAGCAAGGCGCCAACACCCGCCTCGGCCCCCACTGGATCGCCAGCCCCAAAATCTGGCTCGCGCTGGGCGTTTGGATCGTCTACGCCCTGGCCCTGCACACCCCGATCAATCCCGCCATGCGCGGGCGAAGGTCCGCCGTGCTCAGCATCGTCGGGTTTTGCTTGATGTTTGGAACTCTCATTGCCGTGCAATTCATGCCGGGGGATCATTAGCCGATGCACCGACTGATGATGCTGGGACTGAATCACGCCACCGCCAGGCTCGACCTGCGCGAAAAACTCGCGTTCGATTCCGCCCAGCGCGACGCGGCCCTGGAATCCCTGCGGCAAAAGTTCGCCGGCTGCGAATTCGTGCTCCTGTCGACCTGCAATCGCGTGGAAATCTATGTCGCGCGCCCTCCGCATCAGTCGCCGGAAGCGGCCGACCTGGCGCAATTCCTCGCCGAAGCCCGCGGCGTCCCCCAGTGCGAAATCGACGGACATCTCTACGAAAAATCCCAGCGCCAGGTCGTCGCCCATCTCTTCGCCGTGGCCGCCTCGCTCGATTCGATGGTGCTGGGCGAAACGCAGATTCTCGGCCAGGTTCGCCAGGCCTACGACGCCGCCTGCCGATTGCAAACCGCCGGCCCGATGCTCAATCCGCTCTTTCAGCGCGCTTTGGCCGTGGGAAAACAAATTTTGACCGAAACCGCCCTCGCCGAGGGGCGGCTTTCCATCGCCAGCGTCGCCGTCGATTGCGCCAGGCGGATTTTCGACACCTTCGGCGATAAAACCGCCCTCACCATCGGCGCGGGCAAAATGGCCTCCCTCATGCTCGCGGGACTCGCCGAACTCAAGCCGGGGAAATTGCTCGTCTGCAACCGCGACCCCGCCAAAGCCGCCGAACTGGCGCGGAACTTCAACGGAATTCCCTCCCCCTGGGAAAATCTCGCCGATCACCTGGCCGCCGCGGATATCGTGCTCACCAGCACCGGCTCGGCGACTCCCATCCTCACCAAACCCATGTTCGAGCTGGTCATGCGCCGCCGGCGATTCAAGCCCATGTTTCTCATCGACATCGCCGTCCCGCGCGACGTGGCGCCCGAGGTGGGCGACGTGCAAAACGTCTACCTCTACAACCTGGACGATCTGCAGCAGGTCGTCTCCGCGACGCGCAGCCAGCGCGGCGCCGAACTGGACGCGGCGAATCAAATTCTCGCCCAGCATGTCGAGCAATTCGCCGATTGGCACCGCGCCCGCGAGCTCGGCCCGCTGATCGAACAGCTCCATCGT
>Ga0181531_10001396_pt1 | contig 15261 bp, 14 predicted proteins | sample PEATcosm2014_Bin_38_FD_119743 | JGI IMG/M metagenome (GOLD analysis project Ga0181531, IMG submission 119743) | Peatland microbial communities from MTU Mesocosm Facility, Houghton, MI, USA - PEATcosm2014_Bin11_10_metaG | ecosystem: Environmental > Terrestrial > Soil > Wetlands > Peat | place... | reverse complement strand
GCACGCCGGCGGCCGGCGCCGCAAAACTCATGCGGGCACCTGGCACGCCTCAAAGCCGCGGCGCAGTTGCGGACGGTTCAGATCGCGGCCGATGAACACCAGGCGCGAAGCGCGCGTATCGCCATCCGGCGGCGGGCCGATATAGTCGCCATCAGCCATCATGTGCACCGCCTGGAACGCGAAGCGCCTTGTTTCCCCAGCCACGTTCAATACGCCCTTGGTGCGCAGCAGGTCTTGGCCTTTTTCCTGCAGCAGCGTCCCCATCCATTCCTGGAATTTCTGCATCACGATCGGCCGCGCGGCCTCGATGCTGACGCTGTAAACGCCCTCGGTGTGGCCGTGCGATTCCTGCTCCAGGAAGCCCGGATCGAATTGCAAGATGCGGTTGAGATCGAAAGCATTCTGGTGCAGGATGTCCGCCACCGGCACATCGGCCCTGGTGGTACGCATGATGCGCACGAGCGGATTGATCGCCAGAATGCGCGCCTCCACCAGGTCTGCCTCTTCAGCCGTGACCAGATCGAGCTTGTTCAGCACGATGACATCGGCGAACGCGATCTGCGCGGCGGCCTCGGCACTGTCGGCCAGGCGCGCGGGTAGGTTTTTCGCATCTACAACTGTAACGATCGCGTCGAGCCGCGTTTTCGCCCGCACGCCTTCGTCGACAAAAAACGTCTGCGCCACCGGCGCGGGATTGGCGAGCCCGGTGGTTTCGACGATGATGCCGTCGAACTTTTTCGCGCGTTTCATCAGCGCGCCCACAATGCGGATCAGGTCGCCGCGCACGGTGCAGCAGATGCACCCGTTGTTCATTTCGAACACTTCCTCGTCGGCATCGACCACAAGGTCGTTATCCACGCCGAGCTCGCCGAACTCGTTGATCACCACGGCATAGCGGCGGCCGTGATCCTCGGTGAGGATGCGGTTCAGCAACGTGGTTTTCCCGGCGCCGAGAAAGCCGGTGAGCACGGTGACAGGGACTAGGTCGGACATCACACCTCTCAAGAAAGGAAGGCCAGGGCTCTGCCCTGGACCCGTCACGCCGGAGCGTGCTGCGCACGACGGGGCCGGAGGCCCCAGACCCCGATTCTTAAGGAATGGGGGTTTGGGGCCGCCGGCCCCAACGGGGTCCTAGGGGCAGAGCCCCTAGCCTTCATACTTCGCCAGCTTCCACTCATCGGGTTCATCAGCCGCGCCTTGGTACCACTCATCCACCAGCTTGTGCGACCGCACGGCATTACAGTAGGCCAGCGAAACATCGGTCAGCTCTGGCCCATAAGTCAGGAACCGGCCGACCACCGGCGCATACATCGCGTCGGCGGCGCCGAAATCGGCGCCGAACAAGTAGCGGCCGCCCGAAGCGGCGAGCGCTTCCGCCCAAATGGTCTCGATCCGCGCGATGTCCACCAGGCTTTCCTCATTGCGGCCAGCACCCGGAAACACACGGCAAGCGTTGAACGGCATCGCCATGCGCAGCGCGCGAAAACCGGCATGCATCTCCGCCGCGATCGAGCGCGCGTGGGCCCGCGCCAGCGCGTCCGCGGGCCACAACTCCGGCGCATGCTCGGCGCAATATTCGGCGATCGCCAAACTCTCCCACACACTGGCGCCATTGTGCTCCAGGTAGGGCACCAGACCCGCCGGCGTCGCATCGCGCAGCGCCGCGGTCACACCGCCTGCAAGCGGGATCACCACCTCATCCACGTTCAGCCCGGCCAGGCGCACGAGCAGCCAGCCGCGCAGCGACCAGCTCGAGTACCGCTTGTTGCCGATCACCAGTTTTCCGTCGCTCATGCACCGCCCTCCGTCTGCGCCGGCACCACGCCCCGGCGGCGCAGGCGCGGTCAAGAGGGGTGCTTTGCACGGGGCGGCGCCAGGGCCTATTCAGGCGGCATGGCCGAGACCGTCAGCACCGAGGATTTTGAAAAGCTCGACATTCGTGTCGGCACCGTGGTCGACGCGCGGCCGTTCCCGGAGGCGCGCAAGTCCGCCTTGCAGCTCTGGATCGATTTCGGACCCGAGGTCGGCGTGAAGAAATCCTCGGTGCAGATCGCGGTGCATTACAAGCCGGACCAGCTGATCGGCCGCCAGGTGTGTGCTGTGGTGAATTTCGCGCCGCGCCAGATCGGACCGTTCCTGAGCGAAGTGCTCACCCTTGGCCTGCCCGGCGACGAGGGCGCGGTGGTGCTGGCGAAACCGGATTTCAAAGTGCCGGACGGTGGCCGCCTGTTCTGATGCAGGCGCCGAAATACGCGGTCGTCACCTGGGATCAATTGCACCGCGACGCCCGCGCGCTGGCCGCTTCGGTGCTGCCGCGCGGCCCATTCCGCGGCATCGTCGCGATCTCCCGCGGCGGCCTGATCCCGGCCGCGATCGTGGCGCGCGAACTGGAATGCCGGCTGGTGGAGAGCATCAGCGTGGTCAGTTACGCGCAAGAGGCTGGCACCGCGCAGCCGGCGGAAATCATCAAGCCGGCGCCGGCGGCCGGCGACGGCACCGGGTTCCTGATCGTCGACGACCTGGTGGATAGCGGGGCGACCGCGCGCCTGGTGCGCGAGGCGCTGCCAAAGGCGTTCTTTGGCTGTCTTTACGCGAAACCGGAGGGGCGCGCGGTCGCGGACCTGTTCGTCGCCGAGGTGGCGCAAGACACCTGGATTCTGTTTCCCTGGGATACCGCGCCGCTGTTTGTGCCGCCGATGGCAAGGGGTAATACCAGCCGCCCTAATCGCTGACTCTTCCAGCAATTAGGGCGGCTGGTATGCGCGCCGGGTTGGCCGGCGGCGGCGCGCGAAAGAAGACTCTTATACCTACGGCCCCTTGACCTGTCCTTACAGGTCAACACTTGGGGCCGTTGGTGTAAAGGCTAGCGCCCTGCCGCCGGAACAAAGCCCATCGCCATGAAATTGCCGCGCTGGCTGCCCCTTCTGCTCGGATTTCTGCAGGCGATCGGGCCGATTTCCATCGACATGTATCTGCCGGCGTTTCCGGCGATCGAGGCGGATTTCCATGCCGTTCAGGGGTCCGCGCAACTTACGCTGGCCACCTGGATCCTGGGCCTGTCGTTCGGCCAGTTGGCGCAGGGCGCGCTTTCCGACCGTTTCGGGCGGCGGGTGCCGCTCGTTGGCGGCATGGCGCTCTACACGATCGCCTCCGCCGGCTGCGCGCTGGCGCCGTCGATCGCCTGGCTCGCGGTCTGGCGGTTCGTGGCGGCACTCGGCGGGTCGGCCAGCATGATCGTGCCGCGCGCCGTGGTGCGTGACCTGGCGGAGGGCCACGCCGCCGCGCGCATGATGTCGCGCCTGATCCTGGTGCTGGGTGCCGCGCCGATCCTGGCGCCGAGCCTGGGCGGACTGGTGCTGCAGTTCGCCACCTGGCGCGGCATATTCTGGATCACCACCGGCTACGGCGCACTCGGCCTGGTGCTATCCGCATTCTTGCTGCCGGATACGCTGCCGCCGGCGCGGCGCGTGCGCCTGCGCCTGGCGGGCATGCTGGCGCGCTATGGGCAGATCCTGACCGAGCGGGTTTTCATTACCCATACGCTGATGCTGTCGGCCGCAAGCTTCGCGCTGTTCGCCTACCTGGCCGGCTCGCCGACCGTGTTCATCGAGCATTTCGGCCTCTCGCCTGGGCATTATGCCGTGCTGTTCGGCATGATCGCCGCGACCTACGTGCTGTTCTCGCAACTCAACGTGCTGGTGACGCGCCGGCTCGGGCTGGACGGCACGCTGCGCATGGCTACCAGTAGCTACCTGGCGCTCGGCGCGATCCTGCTGGCGCTGGCGGTGAGCGGCCGCGGCGGCCCGCTGGCGATGGCGGCCGTGCTGGCGCTGATGCAGGGGCAGAGCGGCTTTATCGCGCCGACCGGCATGGTCGGCGCGCTGCACCGCCACGCGGCGCACGCCGGCAGTGCGTCGGCGCTGATGGGCACGTTGCAGTTCCTGATCGGGTGCAGCGCCGGGTTCCTCACCGCGTGGCTGACCGATGGCACCGCGCTGCCGATGGCGGGGCTGATGGCGGCGGGCGCGTTGTGCTGCAAGTTGGCCGATCTTTGCCGGCCGCGGCCTGGTTAGAGAGTCAGCAAAGGAAGGCCAGGGCTCTGCCCTGGACCCGCTGGGGCCGGAGGCCCCAGACCCCCATTAGCGCTGCGCGGCTTTTCCTGACTTCTAGGCGAAGCCATCAGATGAAATGGATCATTTGGCTTCGCCGTTTCCCCCAACGATTCTTAATGAACGGGGTCTGGGGCCTACGGCCCCGTCGTGCGCAGCACGCCTCCGGCGTGACGGGTCCAGGGCAGAGCCCTGGCCTTACTTTCCTGCCGGGGTTGCACCCGGCGCTGGTCGGGGCAGATTGGGAGTATGGACAACGAGCCGTTCGCTATGTTCGCCGCCTGGTTCGCGGAGGCGGAGCAGAGCGAGCCCAACGATCCCAACGCGATGACCCTGGCCACGGTCGGCGCCGGGGGGCGGCCGAGCGCGCGCATGGTGCTGCTGAAGGGGTGGGACCCGGAGGGCTTTGTTTTCTATACCAATCTTGAGAGCCGCAAGGGCTGCGAGCTGGCCGCGAATGGTGCCGTCGCGCTGCTGTTCCACTGGAAATCGCTGCGCCGGCAGGTGCGCATCGAGGGCACCGCCGCGCCGGTGAGCGACGCCGAGGCGGACGCCTACTTCGCCACGCGGCCGCGGCTGGCGCGCCTCGGTGCCTGGGCATCCGACCAGAGCCGGCCGCTCGACGGCCGCGGCACGCTGGTGGCGCGCGTGGCGGCGCTGGAGGCGCGCTACCTGCTGGGGGATATCCCGCGTCCGCCGCACTGGGGCGGCTACCGGGTTCGCCCGGATTGCTTCGAGTTCTGGCAGGACATGCCGTTCCGCCTGCACGACCGCACCCTGCTCACCCGCGACGGCGATGCGTGGCGCGCTGAGAAGCTTTACCCGTGAGGTTGATGGCGGGTAGCCCGGGGGGGCGATGACGCACTACCGCAAATTGTTGTTGCCATTGTCGGAAACGTCGTGCGGGCTCGCGGCGCTGCGGCTGGGGCTGGACGTGGCGCTTCTGTGGGGCGCGCATCTGGCGGCCGTGGTGATGCGGGTGGACGCGCGCAGCGTGGCGCCGCTGGCCGGCGAGGGGCTTTCCGGCGCCATGATCGAGGACATGATGCATGCCACGGAGCGCCAAAGCGCCGGGCGCGCGTCGGCACTGGAGCGGATTTTCAACGAGGCGGTGCTGCAAGCCGAGGTTGCGGTGGACAGCAACGCGGCAGGTGTGACGGGCGCCACGGCGTCGCTGGAGAGCTTTACCGGCCGCGACGAGGATGTGATCCCTGGCCTGGCGATGCTGGCCGACCTCACCATTCTGCCGCATCCGAGCGATACCGACGGCGATGGCGCCGAATGCCTTCATGCCGTGCTGTTCGACAGCGGCCGGCCGGTGCTGATCGCGGCCCCGGCAACGCCCGCCACGATCGGGCGGCGCTGCTGTCTGGCGTGGAACGGCACGGTGGAGAGCTCCGCGGCGCTGGCGGCGATGCTGCCGTGGCTGCGCCAGGCGCAGGCGGTGCGCGTGCTGCACGCGCCGGAATACCAGCGCAACGGCCCGTCCGCGGTCGCGCTGCTGCCCTATTTGGCGTTGCACGGCGTGGCGGCCGACATCGTGGCGTTCCAGCCGGTGAACCGCGATGTGGGCGCCGGCATGCTGGCGGCCGCTGCCGATTTCGACGCCGATCTGCTCGGCGTCGGCGCCTACAGCACGTCGCGCTTGCGGCAGATGATCTTGGGGGGTGTGACGCGCCATGTGCTGCGTTGCGCGGGGCTGCCGGTGCTGATGTGCCGGTAGCGGGGCGGCGCCCGCGGCTTGCAATTCGGCGGGTGCGACGGTAGAGACCCGGCCTTCGCGACGGAGCGCGGGCGTAGCTCAGGGGTAGAGCACAACCTTGCCAAGGTTGGGGTCGAGGGTTCGAATCCCTTCGCCCGCTCCAGATTTCAATGACTTGGCGATGGGGTTGCGCCCGAGCGCGCAGGAACTAGCACGCTGATTGTTGGATTGGGTGTCTGGTACCATCGCTCGCGTTGCTGCCAGGGCGATGTCTTTCTGAAGGTCTTCCAGCGCCTTGCGGGCGTTGGTTAGGTAGTTTGGTTTTATACCAACCCGCGTAGAGATTAACACATCAAGTAAGACCAGGGCTCTGCCCCGGACCCGTCACGCCGGAGGCGTGCTGCGCACGACGGGGCCGGAGGCCCCAGACCCCCCATTCATAGGGAATCGTTCGGAGAACGGCGAAGCCAAAAAACCAAGCATTTCCTGGCTTCGCCGAGAAAGCAAGGAAAAGCCGCGCAGCGCTAGAGCGTGATCGGCTGAGGTTGACGTGAATTGATGCTGCCGATCACGCTCTAGCCTTTGTTTTGACGAGCAATTTTATCGTCGTGCTGACGCAACCCATGACGATATTGCTCTAGAGCGGGATGCGATCAGGTTGCATCGGAGTTGCGGGGCATCCTGCTCTAGCTGTTTGTATTAACGAGCGGATTGAACGCGATGGCTGATCGCATGTGATCGCGATCCGCTCTAGACGCCGATGATATGTCGACCGATCTGGCGCTTGACGTTGTCGAAACCGGCCGGCTGATAGCATGTACCTGAGCGGCGTCGGCAGGCCGCGATCACAGCAGGTTGATCGCTGTCAGGACGATCGGCCGCTGCGGGCATTTTCATGGACTTTTCAGTTCCGCGAGGCCCATTTGCCGATCCGGTGCCGGAGCGCGTTGACGGGACCAGATCACCCGCCCCAGGTTAGGTACAGGCCGAAATCCCCAATCACGCCGTTCTCGAAGCTCAGTACCCGCGCATCCAAGCCAAACCCCTTTGCCTTCAGCTCGTTATTCCATCGAGCATACAGCTCTGCGGCCTCGCCGCGGAGCGTCTCCGCCCACCCTTCCTCCCGGATATTGATCTTGCGTCCGCCGTCGCTGCACGCGTCAGCCGGGAAACGCAGCAGCAGTAGTTCCCGCTCACCATGTTTCGCTGCCAGCGCGGCATGATTGAGCAGCTGCTGCCAAAACTCTCCGGATACGCGCTGTTCCAACACGGCCTTCACCTGGCGCTGGCGCTCAAGCTCCGCCGCATGCTTCGCCTTTGTGGCCGCATCGACCTGCTCGTGCTTATAGGCTTCGACCATTGAACGGAAGCTGACGGCGGAAAGGTTCGTGGTCGCCGCAGCGGCGTGATCGGCCGCCTCGGCGGCGGCGAGCCTCTCGGCCAGGCTGACACGTTGCCTTCCGGCAAACGAGCCGAAGAGTCCCCCCAAGCCCCCGGCTTTTTCCGCCTCGCCGGTCGGCAGCCGTTCGACCAGGTCGAGCAGGTCGGTGCGGCTGACGAGCCCGACAATCGTGCCGTCCCGTACCACGGGGAGCCGCTTGATCCGGTGCGCCCGCATGCGTTGCGCGATCTCCGCCACCGGCGTGTTCGGCGCAATCGTAATGAGCGGCGATGTCATGACGCTCTCTACGGGTCGGTCGTATATCTCGGCCGAAAGTTCCGCGGGGTGCGTGCCGCGCGCGAGCATTTCCAGCCACCACTCGCCGCGATCCTGTCCCACGCGCCGGCCGAGCAAATCGCCGTCGCTTGCCATCCCTACCGGCGCGCCGGCGGCGTTAAGCACGGGCAATGCGCCGACGCGGTGTTCGTGCAGCAATTGTGCCGCCGATCGCACACTTGCGTCGGTCGTAGTGCAGATGACATGTGCCGTCATGATGTCGCTGGCGACGATGGCGGCAGCTGCTTTGGCAGTGTGATTGAACATTCCGGCAACCTCTCCTGTTACGATTTCGGCGGTTCCGATCCGCGCGGCGCGCGGCGCCGAAATTTGCTAAGCCGCGAGTGGCATGCTAACAACATTGCTGCTGACGATCAGCCTTGCCTCGGTCGCGGCGACAACCTGCTCGACCGTGGCGCCAGGGGCTAATTCCTTGAGCACGAGGCCCTCCGCGGTCGGTTCGATGACGGCAAGTTCCGTCACGACGAGGCTGATCGGCCGCACCGATGTCAGCGGCAACGTGCATTTCCGGAGAATCTTCCGCTCGCCTTTGTTGGTGTGCGTCATTGCTACAATGACACGCTTGACGCCGGTCACCAGGTCCATCGCACCGCCCATGCCCGGCACCATCTTGCCCGGAATGGTCCAGTTGGCGAGGAGTCCCTGTTCATCGACCTGCAGGCCGCCAAGCACGGTAATATCCACATGCCCGCCGCGGATCAGGCCGAACGAAAAGCAACTATCGAATGCACAGGCGCCCGGAATGGCGCCGATGAAGCCGCCGCCGGCATCGGCGAGATACTCATCCTCCATGCCGATTTGCGGCAGTGGCTTGATGCCGATCAATCCGTTCTCTGCCTGGAAGAAGACATCGATGCCAGGCGGCAAATAGCGGGCGACCGTGGTCGGCAGCCCGATGCCGAGATTGACCAGGTCGCCGGATTTCAATTCGCACGCGATCCGGCGGGCGATCAGTTCTTTAGCGTCCATGCGGCAGCTCCCTTTCCACCAGGTGGTCGACCAGCACGCCCGGGGTGACGACCTCGTCGGGTGATATGACGCCTACGGGAACGATCTCCGACGCCTCGGCGATCACCGTGGCGCCGGCCATTGCCATGATCGGATTGAAATTGCGCGCGGTGAGCGCGTAATCGAGGTTGCCGCAATAATCCGCCCGGTGCGCGCCGATCAGCGCGAAATCAGCCGCCAGCGGCAGCTCGAGCAGGAACATCCTGCCATCGACCTCGATCTCTCGCGCCGTCGCCGCCGCCGACGTGCCGACACCCGTTGGCGTCAAAACGCCGCCGAGCCCATAGCCCGCGGCGCGGATGCGTTCCGCGAGCGTTCCCTGCGGACACAGCTCCACTTCGATCTCGCCGGCGATCATCTGACGCTGGGTTTCCGGATTGAGCCCGATATGCGTCGCCACCAGCCGCTTCACCGCCTTGGCATCGATCAGACGGCCGATGCCCGCCCCTGGGCGCGCGGTATCGTTGGCGATTACTGTCAGATCCTTGCGGCCCTGGCGCACGAGTTCGTCAATCAACCGATGCGGTGAACCGACGCCCATGAAGCCGCCAATCATGAGCGATGCGCCATCCGGAATCATCTCAACCGCATCGGAGAGTGTTACCCCCTTTGCCATGCTCGCTCTCCTGTTCCACATTTCGCCACGGGCAAACTGGTGCCATAACGATCCGAATTAATAATAGGTTTCACTTTTGCAGCGTCAGGCCAGGATGTTCTCGCCGCTATCCACATAAACCGTGCCGCCAGTCAGCCGTCTCGCATAGGATGTGGCGAGATACGCACAGGTGAATCCGACATCCATGATGTCGATCAATTCCCCGATCGGCGCGCGACGCATCGCCTCGTTCAGCAGCAGATCGAAATCCTTCAGGCCGGAAGCCGCTCGCGTCTTGAGCGGCCCAGGCGAAATCGCGTGAACGCGGATGTGGCGCGGGCCGAGCTCATGCGCGAGGTAGCGGCAGGAAGCCTCCAGCGCCGCCTTCACCGGCCCCATGACGTTGTAGTTCGGCACTACACGGTCGGCGCCGAGATACGTCATCGCGAACATCGTGCCGCCCTTATCCATTAGCGGCGCCGCCAACCTCGCCATGCGCACGAAGGAATGGCATGAAACGTCCATCGCATTGGCGAAGCCTTCGGCCGAGCAATTCAGCAGTCCGCCCTGCAAATCCGCTTTGGGGGCGGAGGCGATGGCGTGCACCAGGATATCGAGGCGCCCCCAGTGCGCGCGTACGGCCTCGAATACCGCCTCCAATTGGCCAGGCGCCTCGACGTCGAGGGGCAACAGCAACCCGGCGCCGAGCTCTTTGGCGAGCGGCTCGACATGCGGCCGCGCCTTGTCGTTGAGATAGGTGATCGCAAGCTCCGCGCCAGTTTCACGGAACGCCTTGGCACAGCCATAGGCGATGGAATGTTCGTTGGCGATGCCGACGATCAGCGCGCGCTGACCGGCCAGAACCGGGTAATGAGCCTCGATCGCCACCTAGGTTACTCCTGTCTCAGCCAAGGCCTATCGTTGCGCAACACCAATTCATGCCGCCGCGCTCGCGAGCACGGCGCGCGGCGCGGCCAGCACCGTCTTGCAATGACGGGCGATCATCAGCTCTTCGTTGGTAGGCACCACCCAGGCGGAAACCGCACTTTCCGGCGTGCTGATCCGCATGGCCCCGGCTTCGTTCGCCGCCTCATCCAGAACGAGCCCGAGCCAGGCAGCGGTCCCGCCCGCGGCCTGACGCAGCCTTGCGCTGTGCTCGCCAATTCCCGCGGTGAATACGATCGCATCCAGCCCGCCCAAGGCGGCGGCGAGCGAGCCGATTTCGCGGCCGATCCGATAGACCAAGAGATCAATTGCCAGCCGGGCGCGGGGATCAGCGCTCGCCTCCAGTTCGCGCATATCGCTCGACACGCCGGAAACGCCAAGCAGCCCGGAATGCTTGTACAGCAGTTGCTCGATCTCTCGCGCGCCCATCTTCATTTCATCGAGCAGGTAGAGAATGACGCCGGGATCGAGCGACCCGCAGCGTGTTCCCATCGGCAACCCATCGACCGCCGTGAAACCCATGGTGCTCGCGATGCTGCGTCCGCCCTGCATGGCGCACATGCTGGCGCCGTTGCCGAGATGCGCGACGATCACCCGCGCTTGTGCCAGCGCCGGATCAAGCCCGGGGAGCACGGAGGCAATGTATTCATATGACAAACCATGAAAGCCGTAGCGGCGGACGCCGCGGTCGGTAATTTCTGCGGGTAATGCAAACGCCTGGGCCAGCGCGGGTTGCGTGGCGTGGAAGGCGGTATCGAAGCAGCCGACCTGCGCGATCTGCGGCGCCGCTTCGAGCAGAGTTTTGACCGGCGCCAGATTGTGTGGTTGATGCAACGGTGCCAGTTCCACCAGTTGTTCCAGCCGCCCGACGACCCCTTCATTCAGCCTGCACGGCGCCACGAACGCGGTCCCGCCATGGACGATACGATGGCCAACCGCATCTATTTCGTGCTGCCCCAGGTGATCCTGCACGAAGCTGATCAGCCGTCGCATGGCGCCGTCGTGGGTGGCGCCGTCGCGGTTCCAGTGTTCCTCGGCGACCTGGCCGCCTTCGGTTGCATGAGCAACGAAATGCACTGATTCGGTATAAAGCCCCTCGATCTGTCCCTTGAGGAACGGCGCAAGATCGTCGCCTTCCTCGCCGAACAGGGTGAATTTGATGCTGGAGGAGCCGCCATTGATGACGACGATGGCGTTACTAGCTGTCATGGCTCAGGTTACCGCTTTGGCGGGTTCGCCCCTGCGGCTCGCGGCCAGCAGCGCGGCCACGGCACAGGAAGCGAGCCGCGCGGAGACGGAATCGGCGCGGCTCGTAAGGATAATCGGCACCCGCGCGCCGAGCACGATGCCGGCCGCGTCTGCGCCGGCCAGGAAGCTCAGGCTTTTGGCAAGCATGTTGCCGGCTTCAAGATCCGGGACCAAAATGACATTCGCGTGGCCCGCTACCGGAGACGTCAAATGCTTGATGGAGGCGGCCTGCGGGCTGATGGCATTGTCGAGCGCCAGCGGCCCGTCCAGAATGGCTCCGGTGATCTGGCCCCGCTCGGCCATCTTGCACAGGGCGCTGGCCTCGATCGTCGACGGCATTTTTGGATTGACCGTCTCGACCGCGGACAGGATGGCGACGCGAACCGGATCGAAGCCCAGCACGTGGGCAAGATCGATCGCATTCTGCAAGATATCCACCTTGTCGGCCAGGGTCGGGAAGATGTTGACCGCCGCATCCGTTATGATCAGCGGATCATCATGGCCCGGCACGTCCATGACGAAGCAGTGGCTGAGCCGCCGGCCGGTGCGCAGCCCGCCGTCGCTTCTCACGACCGCACTCATCAACTCGTCGGTATGCAGGCTGCCCTTCATGAGCGCTTCCGCGCGGCCTTCGCGCACCAGGCCGACGGCCCGCTCCGCGGAAGCATGGCTATGTTCGGTTTCGACAATGGTGAGCGCGGAAATGGCGCGCCCGCATGAAGCCGCCGCCTGTTCGATACGGTCGCGCGGGCCAACCAGGATCGGCTCGATCAATCCCACCTCTGCGGCGTCCAGTGCGGCTTCGAGTGAGTTCTGGTCGCAGGGATGGGCAACCGCGACGCTCGGCGGATGGATCTGTTTCGCGCCAGCGATCAGCCGATCATATTTTTCGTGTAGCTTGTGCTCGGTCATACTGACTTTCCTCAGGGCTTTCGCCGCGTCTCACGCCATGTCACACAGGCGTTTAAACGGCGCCGCATGGTCTTCCCTATCGGCATCCGTTACGCGTCGGCCGCGGCGTGCACCGCGGCCGGTGCCGGGCGTTTGCGGACAATCGCCGGAACGGCCGGCGCCGAGACGCCGACAGCGAACAGGTCCGTTATGGTTGCCAAACGGTCTTCCACCGGCATCGGGGCCGCCCAGGCCGCGCCAACGGCGCGCCGTACCCCATCCAGCGCATGCTGCCGTTCCGTCGGATTCTGGGGCAGCAGCATCGGGATCGCGGCCAGCGCGCGTGCTTCGTCAAGGCGCAGGAGCAGGTGCTGATCGCGCACGATTTTCTTGAAGCGCACCAGGCTGATGCGCCGGTCCTCGGGCTGCTCCTGACGCAATTGCCGCAAGGTGGCGAACACGCGTTCGTCGGCGACCGGCTGCGCCTGCCCGAGGCCGACATAAAGCAATGCACGCACCGCCGCCTCCAGCGTGCCGCCCTGGCCGAATTTCGTTTCCATCTCGGCGGCCATTCGCGCAGCGCCTGCCTCACGAGCGAGGTCGCGGCCCGGGTGATGGCGCGTCATCGCCAGATCGGTTCGCATGCCCGCCAATGCCTGCACGCCCGGGGCGCCATAGAATGCCAGGAAGAACGCCTCGGTAGCACGGTCGCGCAGGTTGCCGTAGCGCTCGAGGGCATCGACAATCTGGCTGGAGATCATCTCCTGCAAGGCCAGGAAGGGGTTGTTCGCGGCAACCGGCTTGCGATTGGCGCGCGCCAGATCGGCCCAGCCGTGGATCGGCAGCATCCACGGAGACTTGTCCGAAAAAATCTCGAATCGTAACCGGTTCGGATGCAGCCGCCGCAGCCACTCGGCGGTCTGTGGGGTGACGAACTGGCGCACCAGCGGGCTGACAAAAGTGCGGTACAGACCCTGATTGATTTCCGAAAATCTGGCAACGGTGGCGAACCGCCGTTCGTCCGCCTCGTCATTGCCGCCGAGTGCGCGGATATCGTCCAGCCGGCGCCGCTGGAATTGCACCAGATAGTCGCCGCTGACGAGTTCGGCGTGCGCGATTTCGGGTCCCTTGGGCACGAACACGGCTTCGTACAGACCTGGCGGCAGGGCATCGATCAGGTCCATCGTCTGCGCGAATTCCTCGTGTTCCTTGGTCGCGACCTTGGCGGACACGAATATGCCGAGATGGCCGATCGTCTGGTGCAGCGCATAGACGATGGTCTGGCCGCTGACCGCCAGATCTTCGTCGCTCTCATAGAGATCGGTGACCCACCCAAGCGCTTGCTGCGGCGGCGTGATATCGTCGCCCCACGAACAGAATACCACGATCGGCGACGAGATGTTGCGCAAATCGACACGCGCACCATCCGACATCGCGATCTCACCGCCAACGAGCTTGTTGCCGATGAACAATTCGTCGACGATGAACTGCATCTCCCCCGCGTTGAGCAGAATCGGACTGCCCCACCAATTCTCGAACTCAAGAAACCGTTGCGATTCGGTGTCTATATTCGCGTAGAGATGGTAGTCCTTGTTCCACAACGTGTTGGACGGGTGCATGTTTTCGAAGTTTGCCACGAGATTGGCGCCATCGAAGAAACCGTCGCCAAGGTCGCCGGCCAGCGAGGTCAGCCAGCTGCCGCCGAGCAGGCCGCCGGTGTAGCGCATCGGGCTCTTGCCATGAACGCCGTTCCAGTAGGATAGCGGCGTGCCAACGATAACGATCGGCCCAACGCTATCCGGGTGCAGCGCGGCCATCATCATGATCTGCCAGCCGGCCTGGCAATTGCCGATCAGACACGGCCGTCCATCGGCGCCGGGATGCAGTTCGGTGACTTTAGCAACGAACCTGGCCTCGGCCACGCAGACATCCTCGATGGTCTGTCCCGGCACAGGTTTCGGCTGAAAGCCCACGAAATAGCACGGATGACCGGCCTGCAGCGCCACGCCGATCTCGCTCTCGTGCTTCATGCCGCCAATACCCGGGCCATGCCCGGCACGCGGATCGAAAACGATGAATGGACGCTTGCGGTCATCCGTCGTAACGCCGGCCGGCGGTACAATTCGTACCAGCGCGTAATTGACCGGTCGTTCGAACGTGCGGCCATCCAGCACAAGATTGAAGTCAAAGCTGAGAACATGCGGTGCTTCTTGCGCCGCCTGGGCGGCTTGCCGGCTGCCGCGCTCGCGCAATGTGTCGAGGAACAGGACAGATCGCTGCCAAGCGTCAACCCAATAATCCGTGGAGTCACGCACGATCCCGCCCCCCATCGTTGGCGTTTCGTACCAAAGGCGCTGCAGCCAAGTATCAGAGAATGCAGCCAAGGAATCGGACTGTTCTGTCGGCGACGGAAGCGCAAGTGCTTTTTCCACGACGGTGTTCTCCATGTTCACGCACATCCTTGCAGGCGGCCTCACGTTAACTCATCAGCGGGCCGCAACGACAGTTGGTGTATCGACGGTAACTCTGCACATACCACGCCCCGCTAAACCACAGGTTCGCATCGATCCTTGGTACTGCACCCTGTATGGTCCATTACGCTCACCGATATTTACCGTTGCCCTACCTGGAGTCAATTATACTATAGGATACGTGAGCTAATCCGCATAGACATTGACGCATGAGTGAAGCAAGGAAGTATTTCTTTTTTGAAAAAAAGAAACAAAAAACTTTGGTTTCGTGGTTAACGCGGCCGATGCGCGCAACGCGTATTCGAAGCAAAAAGTTTTTTGGTTCTTTTTTTCGAAAAAGAACTGCTTTCCTGCGCTTGCCTTTCTTGGCGGTGGTTTGGCCATGAGCGCCATTTCGTTCAGGCGCCTAAGGTTCCCGCCGGACCTCGCGGCATGCCCTCATTGCTCCCTCACCGCAGATGACAATCCCTCGGGATCGGCGCCAGCCCGGGCTTTTCCTGGAGCGGAAAAACCAGAAATTGCTCCCGTGTATGGTAAAATCGGGTCTCGACGGT
>Ga0181531_10001394_pt1 | contig 15281 bp, 7 predicted proteins | sample PEATcosm2014_Bin_38_FD_119743 | JGI IMG/M metagenome (GOLD analysis project Ga0181531, IMG submission 119743) | Peatland microbial communities from MTU Mesocosm Facility, Houghton, MI, USA - PEATcosm2014_Bin11_10_metaG | ecosystem: Environmental > Terrestrial > Soil > Wetlands > Peat | place... | reverse complement strand
TCAACCACAGAGCCTGACCACTCGGTTCAAGGCCAACGCCTCTTTCGATCTGATTCATCTCCGCCACGGCGGTGGCGGCAACGGATGGATCTTCAGCGAAATGGCCATCGCCACGTCGTTCAGTGATTTCGTCAGTGCAAATGGCTCGGGAGCCGGCGGAGAAACACCGTTTACGTTCCGCTCGTGGCAGCGGGAACAGGGATTGTCGGAAAACTACGTGCGCGCGCTGGCTCAAACGCGTGACGGCTATATTTGGGTGGGCACTGATGAAGGAGTGAGCCGGTTTGACGGTGTCGACTTCTTCTCGCTTGGTCCGCAAGAGGGATTTCAAGGCGGGCCGGTGCAGGTCTTGTTTGGTGACAGCCGGGGCGCGCTGTGGATTGGCAGTGTGGGCGGCGGTTTGAGTTGCTGGCAGCAAAGAAAGCTCCATCAATTCACGGTCCGGGATGGATTGCCATCCGATTCGATTACCACGCTCGCGGAAGACGGGGATGGACGAATCTGGGTCGGAACGCAGAGTGGCTTGATCGCGTGGCAGAACGGACATTTGACCTCGTTGAGCGGCGCGCAGTTTTTTTCGGGCAAACCCATCACAACGCTTTTCTGTGACCACAACGGCACAATGTGGGTGGGAGCGGCCGGGGCGGGGATTTTTTCATATCAGGGAGGCAGATTCGTTCAACTCCGGAACCCGGCGGTGGACGATTTGCTCCAGAACCCCCACTGTCTGCTGGTGGATCGGAAAGGGCGCATCTGGATTGGGGCGGGAGACGCTTTCGTTCTGTGCCGCGATGGCGAACAGTGGCGGCGCTTCGGCATCCCCCGGCACCTGGCCACGCACTACATCAGCGCCTTGGCGGAAGGACCGGATGGAACAGTCTGGGCAGGATCGGTCGGCGAGGGTTTGTATGAATTCAAGAGCGGCAAGCTGGTGGTGGTCAATGCCGGCAGCGGATTATCCGACAACCTTATCGAAACGCTTTTGGTGGATCGGGAGGGAAAGCTCTGGGTGGGTACGCATGGCGGACTAAATCGCATTTGCCCCAAGAAGGTGTCCGTCTTGACCCACAACGAAGGGCTGGATTACGGCGCGATCCAAGGCTTGGCGGAAATCAGGCCGGGCGTGATTTGGGCCTCTCAGCCGGACGGGGTGTATCAATGGGACGGCAAGACGTTCAGGCGGTTGTTGCTCGATCAATTGTCGCCGCAGGAACCGTCTGTCAGCGCGTTGTTGGCGGCTCGGGACGGCAGTTGCTGGATGGCTGGAGCGCGCGGATTGCTTCACTTCGAAAATCCGCCAACTGCTGAGAAGAACGGCGGAGTGCCGGCCTTGACAAATCTGAGCATCAGCGCGCTGGGGGAAGACCTTCAGGGTGGGGTGTGGGCGGGCACGCGCGAAGGCAAGCTCTGGCATTTCACCAATGGCAAATGGGAGGCGCAAATTTCTGTTTCACACGGTCACCCCATTACGGCAATTGCGCCCGGAGCGAATGGCGTCCTGTGGATTGGCACGGAAGGTGACGGGCTGTATCGAATTGACAGCGGGACGCACCTCGAGTGCGAGAAGGTGAGCGGCTTGCCCGGCGGTTGGATCCGCACGCTTTATCTGGATGCCCAAGGTACGCTCTGGATCGGCACCGACGGCGATGGTTTGAGCCGGTTGCAGGACGGGCGCATTGCCACTTTTACCGTGCGCGAAGGTTTGCCTGATTATACGATTTCCCAAATTCTTGAAGATGACGAGGGCGACTTATGGTTGGGTGGGGACCGGGGAATTTTCCGGGTAAAGAAACGCGATCTCGACGAGTTGGCAGCGCATAAAATACCGGCGGTTTATCCGCGGATTTATGGCTTCGCCGATGGCATGTTGTCCGAGGAGTGCTCCAGCGGCTTTTTCCCCGCCGGACTGAAAACCAAGGCCGGTTCGCTTTGGTTTCCGACACTCAAGGGCATCGTGGTGGTTGACCCTGAGCATACCGTGAGTTCCCCTGCTCCTGCTGTCGCGCTGGAACAGGTATTGGTGGATGGAGTGCCCGATCTTCCTGTTTCCAACCAATCCGGCGGCGGTATCAACGCCGGGCACGAAAAGGGAGGCGTTCCCAGCGAATCTCTTCGCCTCACGCCCGGCAGGCACACGCTTGAATTCCGCTACACCGGCCTGAGTTTCGATGCACCGGAGCGGGTACGTTTCCGCTATCGACTGCAAGAGTTGGACCCGCATTGGGTGGAGGCGGGAACCCGGCGTGTAGCTTTTTACAGTTTCGTACCACCAGGCAAATATCGTTTTCGGGTGATCGCCTGCAATGGCGACGGAGTTTGGAATCAGGACGGCGCCAACCTCGCACTGACGGTGCTTCCGCATTTCTGGGAGACATGGTGGTTTATCGGGGGCGGGGTATTGGGAATGGGCATTGTGGGCGTGGGGGGCGTGCGCGTCGTCGAAAAGCGCCGGTTGCGTCAGCGTCTTAAACGCTTGGAACAGGAGCGGGCATTGGAGCGGGAACGCACCCGCATCGCCCAGGATCTGCACGACATAATGGGCGCCAAGCTGTGCCGGATTTCTTTTTTGAGCGAGCATGCCCGGCGTTGCGAGTCAGTTCCCGCCGAACTTCAAGGGGAGATACGCTCCATGTCCGACGATTCACGCGAGGTGCTTCAATCCCTTGACGAGATCGTCTGGGCAGTCAATCCGCAAAAAGATTCGCTGGAGCATCTGGTCTCCTATATCGCGCAGTATGCTCGGGAATACTTCCGGCGGACGGGCATTGAGTGCGAATTGGAGATCCCCGCCCAATTGCCGGCGCAACCGCTCTCATCGCAGACGCGCCACCATATTTTTTTGGCGGTCCACGAAGCGTTGGCCAATATTCTCAAGCATTCGGGAGCGACCCGGGCCAAAATCGCCATGGCCTGCCGCGGCAACAATTTCGAAATCGTGGTTTCGGACAACGGCGACGGTTTTGATCCGGCGTCCTGCGAAGCCAGTTCCCCGGATTCAGCCGCCGGATTTTGCAACGGCTTGGGCAATATGCGCCAGCGTTTGGCGGAGTTGGGCGGACGTTGTCTGGTGGAATCCCGACTGGGACAGGGCGCCACCGTCCGTTTTATGCTTTCCTTCAAAAGCCCGTTGATTTAAAGGTGACTGAGATGATTTCGGTGTCTATTGTTGATGACGAGAAAAAGTTGTGCCAATCCATCGCCACATTTCTTAACGACTCGCCGGGGTTCCACTGCGTCAGCATCTACGGGAGCGCCGAGGCGGCGTTGCGGCGCCTGCCGGCGGACCGGCCAGACGTGGTGCTGATGGACATCAACATGGCCGGCATGAACGGGATCGAATGTGTGCGACGCCTTAAGGTCCAGGCACCGGAGATACAGATCGTCATGCTCACTGTTTATGACGATACCGAACAGATTTTCAAAGCATTGGCAGCCGGCGCCACGGGCTATCTGCTGAAACGGCACGAGCCGGATGAGTTGCTGCAAGCCATCCGGGATGTTCAGGCAGGCGGATCTCCGATGTCCAATTCCATCGCCCGCAAAGTAGTCGCTTCATTTCGAAAGATCGACCAAGCCGGTGAGAAGCAAAACCTGTTGACCGCGCGGGAACAAACAGTGTTGGATTTCCTGTCCCGGGGGTTGGCCTACAAGCAAATCGGCGACGAGCTTGGCATCAGTATCAATACCATCCGCACTCACCTGCGGCACATCTACGAGAAACTGCACGTCCAATCGCGGACGGAAGCGGTCGCGAAATATCTTCGCCTGTGATCCGGGACCAGGTGATCGAATCAAAATTGAAATTTTCTCCGTAACGGGGTTCCTGCAAAACTTGAGATCCCTGCAAGGCCGGAGCACCGGCTTCCGACTCGGCCCGAGAACATCGATTTTCCAACACGCCCGATTGGAGACTGGTGCGTATTGCTCAATAGGGTGAGCTTTGAAGACGGGCCTGTCACGTTGACACGATTTGTGCGCCTCAGGACAATTCATGCGATACCAGTGTAAATCTTCCCGTGATATTCTAAGTAACTAAGCTCTATTTTATGGCGATTATGTTGGTTCCACCGAACATCCGCGCGTTCTGGCGTAGCAGCTTATTTGTACCGGCACGGGCCGGCAAAGGAAAAGCCAACTCCGTTCCCAATGTGAATCCAGAGGCGGGCTTCACACTCATTGAACTTCTCGTCGTGATTGCCATTATCGCCATTCTGGCGGCGGTGTTGTTACCGGCGTTGAGCAAGGCCAAGTTGAAGGCGCAGGGAGTTTATTGTTTGAACAATCTCCAACAGTTGCAGATGGCGGTAATCATGTATGCGGATGACCACCATGAAGGGTTTCCGGATAATCCCGGCACCGCCAATGGCCCGCCCAACTGGGTCCATGGCCAAATGACCTGGGATAGTCCTGTTCAGCCCAATCTTCAAAACACAAACATCGCCCTCTTAACCTCCGGCGAGGTTGGTCCCTATGTGGCAAACAACCCCGGCGCATTCAAGTGCCCGGCCGACCTTTACCCCGGCGCAAAAGGGCCGCGTGTTCGCAGCTACTCGATGAACGGGTTTGTAGGCGATGTTGCCAACATTGCCAATTGGATCAATGGGCAGGCGACACATAATTGGAGACGATTTTTAAAGACCAGCGATGTCGCACCGATGGGCACCTCAAAATTGTGGGTTTTGCTGGACGAATGTCCGGACAGCATCAACGACGGTTTTTTTTCCGTGCGGATGCAGCCCGGCGCCAAGTGGACGGATGTACCCGCATCGACTCACAACGGCGCCGGCGGTTTTTCCTTTGCCGACGGGCACGCGGAAATTAAAAAATGGGTGGACGGCAATACCCTGGCGCCAGTCAGACATAAGGTAGGGATGGGGTGTCCGGATAACGAACAGTATTCACCCGATGACATCACGTGGATGCAGCAACGAACCAGTATGGCGCAGTGACCCGTATTGGGCCGCGCAATATTGGCCGTGCCGAGGAGAAGCTGAACCTGCTTTCGCCGCGCGAACAGACGGTGCTCGATTGCCTAGCCTATGGATTGGCTTGCGAGCAAATCGGCGATTAGCTTGGCATCAGCATCAACACCATCCGTGCCCATCTCCGGCACATTTACGAGAAGCTGCACGTCCAGTCGCGGACGGAAGCGGTTGCCAAATATCTTCGCCTCTGATTTGCAACCAAGTGGATTGAGTCACATTCTGAAATCGTTCTTGTGACTGGTATGTACTTTAAGCTCTCTTCATCGAGTCCCGACTAAAAAGGGGACAGGACCGCACGATGGACACGAAGTGAAGTCGAACTATATCATCCGTCACGGCCATCGGCGATCCGATGCACAATTCATGCGATAGACATTTTCCGGGCATTCAGTTATTTTTTTTTGACCATCAGTCGTACAAAAACCAGCAATAATCAACTTTATGACATGCAAATCAGCAGTTTTAACGTGTGGGGCAATGTCGGCGTTTCTAGGCGCGGCTGCATATGCAAGTGCTCAAAACCTGAATGGAACCGTAAGCGCCAGCTTCTACGGCGCTCCACTGGCCATCCAGACCATCAATACCGGCTTCGGTCCTAACAACGCCGCCGATTCGGGCACCGGTTCCGAGTTGGATGCCGCTTATGGTAGAATCTCAGGCGGGAATCTGTACCTGTTCCTGGCAGGTAACGTCCAAAACAACGGCAATCACCTGAACGTTTTCATCGCAGGCGGCGCGGCTGGCCAGAACACCCTTAACGCTCCGGCCGGGTCAAATTTAGCATCGATGAACGGCTCCGTTTTCAGCCCAGGCTTCAATGCAACTTTCGGCTTCGACGTGAACGATTTTTCAGGCACCCAGTATGGCGAAGAGGACTACCTTACGGGAACTCCAACCGGCAGTTATGTAGGGGCTATCCCCAGTACGTCCACGGGAATTTATACCGGAACATTTCCTGCTGGTGTTACCAGCCTTTATGCTAACAACAACCATGTCAGTACAATGGGTGCCCCAGGTACGGCCTTGAGTGGCGCCACAAGTGGTGCCAACACGACCACCGGATATGAACTGGTTATTCCGCTCAGTGCGATCGGATACACGGGTGGAAATATCATGGTTCTTGCCGATATCAATGGTGCGGGAAGCCCCCCCAATACTTATCTCTCGAACCAATTCCTGCCTGGTTTGCCGGTGGGGTCACAAAATGTTGGCGGTGGAACCACCCCTTTCTCCGCTGGTGGCGGAACGTTTAATTTCGGTAATACTCCCGGTGAATATTTCACCATTGTTCCCGAACCGTCCAGCATGGTGTTGCTCGGATTGTCCGGTTTGACGACGCTTCTGGCGATTCGCCGCCGCAAGTAAAAAGACTCGCGTTTAATCAAGCCCCGCATCTCGCGGGGCTTTCCTATTTCCTAGAACAGGGCGCGGCTTAGAAAGCATTGCACGTTCAGTCCTCGGCGGTGAACGTGAACTATTTCGTTTGCCAAGTTAGCTTGCGAGATGGCGCACAATTCATGCGATACCACCGCAAACCTTCCCGTGATATTCTTTCATCATTAACCCCATTGGCGATTAGCCGACTGAAGCAATTACAGATCGCGATGAGACGGTTTATAACAGACAACGTTAACAAAAACGAACAGAAGTAATTCTATGAAACGAAAAATGCAAACTTCCGTTTGGGCCGGGCTGTTACTTTGCGCAGCCGGAATCATGACCGCTCAGGCTCAAAACACGTTCATCACTTTCAGCGTGGATGAAGCCACCAATATCGCCAACGGAACCTTCAAACCGCCGCCGGGTGGAACGGATACGGTTAGTGTTCGCGGAACTTTTGATGGTTGGGCTTATCCAGGCCTCCAGTTGGTTCAAGAAGGCAACAGCACCGTTTATACAAACACCACGGATGATACCAGCGCACAGGATCAAAGCGATGGGAACGTAAATTTCATATATGATGACACTGAGAACGGGGACGAGGCGCCGGGAGATTACCAAAACCGGATGGCATATCTGCCCCCGGGCAACAACGCCAGCTTGGTGCTGCCAACGCCGTATTTCAATGATATAGGGCCCGCCACCTCAGCCAACGTGAAGTTTCAAGTTGACATGTCCGAACAGATAGAGCTTGGCGCTTTTCACCCGGGAAGCGGCGACACCGTTGTCGTCTTCGGCAGCTTTCAGGGTTGGAATGCGACGGCAGGAGGCAACTGCATATTGACCAACGACCCAAGCATTTTAGTGACGAATAACAATTTAATTCCGCCCGTGGTTACATCCAACGTCTATGTTACGACTATAGCAGTCACCTTGAATGCGCTGCGGCCACTGGCGTCACCCAATTGTGCGGAAGAATATAAATATATAATAGAGCCGGAATACAATTATGACAGTCCGCAGTATCCCAACGATGATCCTGACAGTGGGAACCGGTTTTTTACCGAGGGAAACCAAACGCTGCCGCTGGTCAGCTTTAGCGATGAACCCTATTATCCGCCTGCCAACGTAACCCTGAACGTGGACATGTCAGGCGTGATTAAATACGACACCAATTACGTTCCCAATAGTGTGACGGTTTGGGGCACCTTTAACGGCTGGGCTGGTGGCATACCGATGACCAGCAATCCTGCCCCCAACACCAATATCTTCAGCAGTACGGCTATTACCATGCCCGAGGGAGTGGCGAATATTATACAAGTCCGATATACCAACTCTGTTGTGGCTGCAAATAATCCTACAGCACCCTGGGTTTACGACTATGTGAATGACGAAGTGCTTAACAATAATGCCAGACGCACTATTACCTTGCCGCATACAACCACTGCCCTTACCACCAACGTGCCGAGTTTTTACTTCCTTGATCTGGCTCTGGACGACTATTTGCCGCAGGCCACCCCGGTGCTTTTCAGTGTGAACATGAACGGCGCGGTAGCGACCAATGGATATGTGTTTAATACATCGTCAGACTCCGTCTATATCAACGGCATGTTTGCCAATGGCGGTGCAACTCCCTATCCTCAAGCTTGGTATCCTTGGTCAGGCGGCATCAACCCGGTTTCGGCTCCGCCGGGTTATCAAATGATAAGGGAAGGCTCAACGACCATTTATACGAACACTATTATCATTCCTGCGGGAACGCCGGTGGCGTTAAGCTACCAGTATGGCATGGATCCTAGCGGCTTTAACGGCGGTCCTTTGGAGGATGAAGCGGCTACGGGAGCTAATCACTTTCGCGTGGTTCGTTCAACCGCCGTCAATCTTTATACAATGCCTGCCGATACGTTTACCAATCAACCGTATCAAGAACCGCTTTTCGCCCCCGGAAACATTTATGAGGGCATGGGCACCTTGGCTGGCGGCAATCTCACTGTGGGAACCCCGGTCGCCGGGGCTATCCCGGTATCGTGGCTGGGCCGTCCGGGGGCGCATCTCCAAAGCTCGGCCAGTGTCAGTGGACCGTGGACAGACATTTGGGCCACGGATGGGACGAATTGGACAAGCGGTGTAAATACAACGAACGGGTTGATGAGTGTCACCAACCGTCCGTCCGCCGGCGGGACTGCGTTCTTCCGCTTGGTCAAACCCTAGTTCGGAAAGGATTGAATATAGATTGGTCTGAATTGAATGCCCGTCCAGCCGCAAACAGTGCGGTTGGGCGGGTAAACGTAACCGAGAATGAAATACACCGGAAAAAAGCTAATACCGCGCCTTTCCCGAGAAGCTTTCACGCTGATTGAGTTGTTGGTGGTGATCGCCATCATCGCCATACTCGCGGCCATGCTGTTGCCGGCTTTGAGCGCCGCGAAGATGCGGGCCGTGGCCATTGATTGCATGAGCAACAAAAGACAACTCATGCTGGCGACACTGATGTACGCAGGTGACAACAATGAATTTCTGCCCCTTAACATGGATGTGCGCAACAACACGCAGACACCTCCTACCCTTTACAATGGCTCGCCAGCTTGGATCACCGGTGTGATTGATTGGAACGGCGGGCCAGCATACGCCTACAATACAAATGTTGCCTTTCTGATAACCAGCAAGTATTCGTTGCTGGGCAATTATGTGGCAGTTAACTACAAGGTATTCCAATGCCCGGCAGATCAGTATGCAAGTCCGGCGCAGCGCGCCCAAGGGTGGGACCACCGCTCTCACAGCATCGCCGAGGATGCGGCCGTCGGTCCCGGTCCCAAGTATGGTGTGAATAATTTTGGTTGGACGACTGCATCCTGGTATGTCGCCCAGAAAACGACCGATTTTCATTCCCCCGGTCCAAGCCAGTGCTGGGTTTACACGGATGAGCACCCCGACAGTATTGATGACGCACTGCTTTATACCTCGACCTATCCGGTGACCACGTTGACCGAAATGCCTGGCAACCTGCATGGCGGTGCGGGCGGAGTGGCTTTTGGCGATGGCCATGCGGAAATTCATCTGTGGACGGGCCCGGTCATGGCCGCTCACAAGAACGTGACTTACACCTTGATTCAGCGCGTTCCGTGTTCCATCAGCGACCCGGACATGCTCTGGCTGGCGCAGCACACACCGGCAAAATGAGTTGCCCAAGCTGTTTCATATTACTGTTCCCAATTCATTGTGAGTTTCGGCAGTTGCAGCAAAATGGTCTGAACCTCCACTGGGCGATATGAGATTTCTGCATTTGATAAAACCCGCCGGCGTCCTTGCTGCCACGTTCGTTTTGGTTTCGACTTGCGCCTGGGCCGGAGCGGACGTTTCCGGCACCAGCGCACGGCCTTCGCCTGACTGGCTCCGCGAGGGTGTGATTTATGAAATCTTTCCCCGCGACTTTTCATCCGCCGGTGATCTCAACGGTGTTACCGTGCAACTCGACCGGCTGAAGGACTTGGGGATCACCATCCTTTGGATCATGCCCATTCATCCGATTGGTGAAAAAAATCGGAAGGGCGAACTCGGCAGCCCTTATTCGATCACGGATTATTACGCCATTGATCCTGCCTATGGCACGCCGGATGATTTTAAGCGGCTGGTTTCCGAGGCGCACAAGCGCGGAATGAAAGTGATCATGGACCTGGTGGCAGACCACACTGCATGGGACAGTGTGATGATGAAGGACACAGAATTTTACAAACACGACGATCGGGGAAGAGTGATCCCACCGGTGCCGGAGTGGACGGATGTGGCCGCGCTGAACTATGCCAACTTACAGCTTCGCGAATATATGATCGCGATGTTGAAATACTGGATTCAAACTTGTGATGTGGACGGATTCCGCTGTGACGCCGCTGCCATGGTGCCGACGGATTTCTGGGTGCAGGTCCGCGCCGAACTTGTCAAGGTCAAGCCCGACATCATGTTGCTTGCCGAGGCGAGCAAGCCCGAACTGCTCGCCAGTGCGTTCGATATTGATTACGACTGGCCATTGCTGACCACGATGAACCAGATCATGATTGACAGCGCGCCCGCGTCGGACATTGAACACACTTGGGAAAAAAGCCGCTCGCAATTTCCCAAAGGGGCGCTGCACATGCGGATTTCCGACGACCACGACGAAGCCCGCGCCGTTGCCCGCTACGGTCTCAATGGGGCGCTAGCCGCGTCCGCGCTTATGTTTACGCTCGACGGTGTGCCGCTGATTTACAACGGCATGGAAGTTGGCGACGCCACCGAATCCGGCGGCGGCGCACTGTTCGACAAGCTGCCTATTTTTTGGTCGCCCAAGGATCGCCAGCCGTTGCCCGATATTTATCACGGTCTCATTCAACTCCGTCATCAATACGCCGCACTCCGCAATTCGAATGTGCAGTGGCTGGATAACTCGGATGAGACCAGGCTCCTTACCTTTCTCCGCGCCGACGACAAGGATGAACTGCTCGTCGTCATCAATTTTTCCAACCGCCCGCTCACTGGAAAGGTTGACCTGAAAGACACGAGCGGCTTTGTGCCGGTGAGAATTTCCGGGGTGCTGAATTCCGATGGTGGTCCGCTGCCGACGCTTCACTTGAACAGCTTTGAATGGCGCATCTATCATCGTTCGTCTAAATTATTGAGTCCTGTGGCACGCCTGGCCGCCGACAAGGATTAAATAGTGTGAAAGCAAAAAGATCGCACAGACTTTGGATTGCATTTTTGCTGTCGGCTATCGGAGGGCTCGCGGCCCCTGCCCGTGCCCAGGTAACAGTTGACGGAATTTTGAACAATTCCGAAGGGTATGGCAGTCCCTTGGCCATTCAAACGATTAACACCGGTTTTGGCGACAACAGCACGGATACCAGCGGCAATTCAAGTGGCGGCTCGGAATTGGATGCCGTTTATGGTGTGGTGACCAACGGATATCTCTATCTCTTTATCGCAGGCAATGTTCAGGCCAACGGCAACAACATTAATGTTTTCATCGCTGATGGACAAGCCGGTGGGCAGAATGTTTTGGAAATTGGCGGTTCGCCGGTCGAGGCGGCCATGAACGGTTCGACCTTTGGCCCAGGGTTTGATCCCAATTTGATGTTCACGTTCACCGTTACTTCGACAAATAATGCCGTGAGTCTTTCTATTGACCAGGCGGTTTTGTCCGGTAGTTCCGGCACCGAGTCCCACCTTGGCAACGTCACGTTGAGCGGCGGCGGCGGCAATAATCAGAACCTTGGGGGCAGCGGCATCGCCGTGGGATTTGACAATGTGAACACGGCGGGTGTGAATGGAAACAGCGGGACAGCTGCCAATCAGGCCGCCGCCGGCGCCGTGACGACCGGTCTGGAGCTGGGCATTCCACTTTCCACGCTTGGCAACCCGAACGGCGTCGTTGAGGTGCTTGTTGATATCAACGGGAATGGCTACGTTTACTTGTCGAATCAATTCCTTCCCGGTTTGGCCGGTGGCACGGGCAACTTGGGCGCAGGTGGAAATTACGGTCCAGGCGGAGGCGTATTTAATTTTGGAACGACAACCGGCGAATATGTGTCCGTGCCGGTTCCCATGGCAGAAATGCCAACCCTGACCGTCAATGGCATAAACGCCGATTACGGAACAGCACATGTTTTTGTTAACGAAGTGTCGAACGATGCCGTGCCCCTGACGATTTTATTTTCACCCAACGCAACAAACGTGGTGGAAGCCGACGCTTATTCCAATCTAAACCGGCGTAACTATGCGACCCAGGTTGGCACCAACGGCATCGAAGAAGGCATTGTGCCGCCGGACGGCAACACCATCGCGACTGGTGACACGAACCATTATTATGAGGCCTATGCGATGTCGCCGACCAGCACGCCGGGGCAGTATTCGCTGACACTTTATGCACAAAAGACCGGTGTCTATCGCCTCACGGCGCGTTACCTGGTGGCGGGCAGCACGAACTGGAATTGGTATGGCACCAACTCTCCCTATCTCACTGGCAATCGGCGCGACTTTATGATTGTCGTTTCGCCCAGGAAGGCACTGGGTGCAGTGGTTTATGAGCTGGCGGTCAACAATATCGACGCCCCGGGCGCGGCCAGCAACGGTTCCCAGCGCAGTACATTCAGCGACCTGACCAACCCCGCCAGCCTTTTTAACCTTAATGACGTGACCAATCTTGGCGTGAACTGGCTCTGGTTGGAGCCAATTCATCCCCGCGGCGTCGCGGGCAGCATCAACAGCCCCTACTGCGTGAAAAACTATTTTCAAGTATCGCCCTGGATGAGCAGGGCAGACACGCCGCCTGCCGCCATGCAGGAATTTACAAACTTCGTCGCCGCGGCGGATGCCGCCGGCGTAAATGTAATGATGGATGAACCGTTTGATCACACCGCCCATGATGTTGAATTGGATAATGAAGGTGTCGCTGATTTCGGCGGGACGGGGAATCCCGGCAATTGGCAGCCCACCGACCTGATTGCCAATCGTATCCCCGAATTTTTTTCCGCAACTAATGCCTGGTGCAGCCGTGCGTCCAGCACAAGTAACATCGCGATAGCGCCGGACATTGACATTCCGAAATGGACCGACGTAAACGATGTTTTTTTTGGCGTCTATGCCGCGTTGGTTTGTTCAAATCCCCAGGTTGATAACAACCAATTTTCGCCTGACGACTGGTTTGATTACAGCACTAACACGGGGAGTTTCGACTACGTGACTCAAAACGTTTGGAGATACTTTGCCGACTCCATTCTCTATTGGCTCAATCAAACTGGTTGCACCAACGGCACGCCTGCCAATTACACTTCCACAGGCATAGATGGAATTCGCGCGGACTTCGCAGATGGGTTGCCGCCGCAATGCTGGGAATACATCATTAATAAAGTGCGATGCCAGAAATGGGATTTTGTTTTTCTGGCTGAATCCCTCAGCTGGCCGCCTCCCAGCGCGACGACCTATCGTTCCGGTCGTGATTTTGATATTCTGTGTGATAGTGTTTATAGTGCTTTCCAGACCGCCACGACGGCCACCAGCTATCAGAACATTTTCAATTCGGAGCGGAGTAGTTACGGCCAGTGTCTGATGCTGTGGAACGCCGCTTCCCACGATGCGGGTTTCTATTATACTGATCCCTATCAGGCCTTGATCCAATTCATGGTGGGTGGAACCATTGACGGGATGCCCCATATTTTCTATGGCCAGGAACTGGGCACTACGGAATCATTTGGCTTCTCGGTTTATGCGGGCGATGTGCCGAGTTTATACGTGTTCAATTCCCTGGCGCCAGCCATAACGGCGGCAGTTGGCAATCTGAGGGTGGATCAACTTTTTCCGCTTTATGCAGCCGTGGGAACAGCCCGGCTTTCCAGTCCCGCGCTGCAATGCGCCAACCGCGTTTTCCTCAGTCCGACCGCGTCGCAGCCCTATATTTATGCGATTGCCAAGTTTACAACCACCAACGGCTCTCCCAATTTTAACGACGTGGTGTTCGCCTTTGTGAACCTTGCTTACACAAACAATGAACAAGGCTATTTTAACGTCGATATCTCGCAGAATGGCACAAATCTTTTCGACATCAAACCTGGTCGCATGTATAACGTAAGAAACCTTGCTGCTTACGAGGGAGCTGAGCCGAATCGTCTCAATGATTGGCTCTGGGGCACAAACGGAATTGCTGGCAGCACGTTGCTGGCCAACGGTGTGTTTGTTTCGCTCAATCCGGTACCGACCACTGCCGCCGGTTGGACCAATGCTCCCTTTGAGGCGCAGTATCTAAAACTTTATGACGTGACGCCGCCAACCTCCCTCGCGCCGCCCACAACGACAAACAATTATGTCATCGGCAATACCGTGACGTTCAGTTGGCTCCCGCTGAATGATCCGGATGGCGGTGTGGCAGGCTATCAGGTTATTGTTGGAACTTCACCAGGCGCATCCAATATCTTTGATGGCGTCGTCCAGGGCACAACACTAACGGTGACGAATGTTTATGGCGTGACGCTCTATGCGGAAGTGAGTGCGATCAACAACGCGGAGATACAAGGGCCTTTCAGCGCCAGCAGCGCCGGCGTGTTTCTACTCGACCCTGACTCAGTCCCGCGCATCCTCAGTCTGACTTATGGCAACCTGCTGACTTGGTCCAGCGTCTCGAACAACATCTATCAAGTCATGGCCGCGACCAATCTGGTGACCGGTTTCATTCCCATCAGTGGTGTCATTACCGCCACCGGGCCAACCACCTTGTACTTGTACATCGGAGCGACCAACTCACAGAAGTTCTATCGAGTGGAGATGGTCCCGTAAAATATCGTGCACGGAGGCCGGAACGTAAGTAATAGTGCCCTCCCATGTCCGTAATAGCTCCAGCACGGTACGACAATAGTTATCATACTGGAGCTTTGCCGGGGGGGGGTATGGAAAAAAGGAGCAGCGGAGAATTGTTCTATGAGGCGAGGGTCGGAATCGAGCGCCTTTGCTCGGGACACCAACTCGGCATCTTTGAGGACCAACCGTTTGTCCTTTTCCTCCCAGCGCAGCACTTTGAGCGTCACTTGCTGGAATTCCGTCTTGCCAAGCGGACGCAGGCCAAGTTGAATATGCGTTCGCAGCCATTGGCTGGGTAGCTCAGTCGGTAGAGCAGAGGACTGAAAATCCTTGTGTCGGCGGTTCAATTCCGCCCCCAGCCACCACTCTCGATGCTTGGGCATCAATGAGTTGTGAAGGAACAAGGCGCAAACTGTCAGCAAAACTGTCAGCAGAAAGCGAACTTGGTGAAACTCCTGAAGTCCTCGCCAAAACTCCGCTGAAACTCTGACACGACTCGCTGGCGTGCGCTTGGCCGTGTCGGATTGTGTAAAGCTTACACAACACGGAGCAAGAACATACTTACTCTGCTTCATAAAAAATATGAAGCAACGATTC
>Ga0181531_10001393_pt1 | contig 15290 bp, 14 predicted proteins | sample PEATcosm2014_Bin_38_FD_119743 | JGI IMG/M metagenome (GOLD analysis project Ga0181531, IMG submission 119743) | Peatland microbial communities from MTU Mesocosm Facility, Houghton, MI, USA - PEATcosm2014_Bin11_10_metaG | ecosystem: Environmental > Terrestrial > Soil > Wetlands > Peat | place... | reverse complement strand
CGCCGCAGTGTTATCGCCTCCGTGCTGTTCACCGTCTTTGGCGGGCCGGGGATCATTCTCCTCTACCTTCCTCTCTGGATCACGCGCTTCCGCATTCCCGCCGGCGAGCCTCTCTGGCAGACGCTCCTGGCCGGCGCGTTGATCCTTCTCGGGCTGACGCCGTTATTTGCCTCCATGCGGCGTTTCATTTATGTGGGCCGGGGATCCCTGGTGCCCAGCACGCCCACCGAGCACCTGGTGGTGACCGGCCTCTTTCGCTATGTGCGCAACCCGATGTACGTCGGCGTTGCCATCGCCCTCGGAGGCGAAGCGGTGCTGTTCTGGGACCCGGGCATGGCCATCGAATTGGCGCTGGTCTGTCTGGGGTTTCATCTTTTTGTCTGCCTGTATGAAGAACCGACGCTCACCCGCCGCCATCCTGCCGAGTATCCGCGCTACAAGCGCCATGTTCCCCGCTGGCTGCCGCGCTTGACCCCCTGGCAGGGCGGTGAGAATTAACATCAGGAACCTTTCGTGCTCAGCCAGTGTCAAAGTAGAGAAGGATTGTTGCCGGGGTGGCACCGTGTACCCTGAAGACCGGAGCCTATCGATGGGTTGGACCGCAGTCTTGATTTGTTCGGCGGCGTTGGCCGGGAGTTTAGCCTTTGCCCACCCGCAAGGTGCGCCGGCCAAGACTCCGGCTCCGCAGGGCGCCGCGCACCTAGTGCTTCCCCCGGTTCCCAAGCCTCTGCTGCCGGACTCCTTTGCCGGATGGGTGACGGCGGAAGCGCCGAAGAAGGTCACAGACCCCGCCCAGGCCGACCCGGCCAGCGCAGCAGCACTCAAAGAGTACGACTTTACCGAGGGCGCGCTGGCTACCTACAGCCGCAGCGGGGAAACGTTGAGCCTGCATGCGCTGCGTTTCCGCGACGCCAGCGGCGCATACGGCGCATATTCGTTTTACCGCCAGAACGGCTGGCCCAAAGAAGAAATCGGCACCGGAGGAACGTCCAACAAGAACCGCGTGCTCTTCTGGCTGGGCAACACGGTGGTTGATGCGAATTTTTCGCGCATCGGCCCCATGTCCGGCTCGGAGTTACGGGAATTAGCCGGGCAGCTGCCCGTCCCCGATGGAGCCAAAGCGCTGGCGCCTCCCATCCTGAGCGATCTACCCAAACCTTCGTTGGACGGACAGACCACCCATTACGCCGTTGGTCCCGCAGGCTACCTTGGGGTAGGTGGAGTCTTGCCGCCGGACTTGGTCGGCTTCGATCGCGGCGCGGAAACCGTGACCGCAAACTACACGCTGCGCTCGGGACCAGCCACGCTTACCATCGTCGACTATCCCACTCCACAAATGGCCATGGCGCAGGAAACAAAGATCCGCGACTACATCAAAGCGGGCGGCCAGGCCGTGCCGCCGTGGCCCAAACCGCTGGTGGACTCCGACCATGCCTCCCTGGAGGTGCGCCGCAGTGGACCGCTGGTGGCCCTGGTGAGCGGCGACGCCATTCCCGAAGAGAGCCACAAGTTGCTGGCCACGGTGCACTACGAGGCCGACCTCACCTCAGTCCCGCAGCCTATGGAGTCCGAGGTGGCAAAGACCGGCCAGTTGCTGATGGGCATCGCCATGCTTGTCATCATCGGCGCCAGCGCCGCCATTCTGCTTGGGTTCTTCCTCGGTGGTGGCCGGGCTCTCTACCGCATGGCCCGCGGCAAACCGATCTCCTCGGTTTACGAGGCTGAGTTTATCCGTCTCGATTTGCGGGAAGAATGGGTCGAACCGCTGTCGCTGACCGACAGGGTGCATCCGAAAGGTTAACGGCTGCCCTGACCTGTGGAAAACAAGGCATAATCCAGAAGAAACACCCCAAAATAACGGAAACTCTCGCCCCGAAGGAGGCGAAGATGCGTCGAAGAGTTGTCCCGCACCCGGTCAGGGAATAAATTGTAAATTACTGAATAGAAAGGATTTATTTAGGCTTCGAATTATCCTTGACACTCCCATTCCCCGCCCCTACTATGCAGCCAGAAAGTTCTGATGGCTTTGCCTCCGTTGGAACTATTCTCCCTGAGGAGAGAGCTGCCCTGTTGCCGGGTGGCTCTTTCCGTTTTTGAGGTCATTTTCGCCGTCGGCCTCCTGGCGAACATCCCACCCCCTTTTCCCGCCAAGCCCTCGCCTTTACCTTCCTCAACCGCAACGATACAATCTGAGAGGCACCCGGCCGACGTAGCTCAGTTGGTAGAGCAGCTGATTCGTAATCAGCAGGTCGTCAGTTCAAGTCTGACCGTCGGCTCCATGGAACAGGAATCAGGTTGCTGCACGATGGGTGCAGCCGGATGCGGCGAAAACGATACGGAAGGGCGATGGAACCACGGCCGGGAGGCCGCGGTTCCGTCGCCTTTTGCGTTCCTGGCGCTCTCCCGCCTGATCCGAGCGACCCTCCGCGCACGCTCTGGATGCGCTTCCCCCTCGGCGGTGGAGAGTTCTTCCGCCTCAGTTCGCCGGGGACAAACTTCCCACCAGCGTGAGATCGATCCCCACTTCTTTGGCTACCTTGGCGATGAAGATGCTCGGATCCTTCAGGCCCCACTGAACGTAGGGAACCATGAAGTGCGTTTTAGCCGTGAGGTTCGTTCCGTCGATATGAAGTTGCATGGGGACCGTTAGTTCATGGGGAGTGCCGTGGAGAGTGAAGGTTCCCGTAACTTGCACGGTGGAGTCGCCTGAGGCCGCGATGGCGCCTTGAAAGCTCTTCGGCACAAACGATACCTCGGCAAAATGAGTTACATCCAGGACATCCTTATTCATCGCTTTATCTCTTCCCTTGTCGCCGCTGTTGCCGCTGCCGGCGGCGACGACCACCGAGCCCGAAATCGTCGCAGCGCTGCTGTCGAAGTCGATCGATCCACTCTGGACGTGAAACGTGCCATCCACATGGTGAAAATTCCCCCCAAGAGAGAAGGCCACTGCGCTTGAATCGGGGTTGACGGTGAAGGTCCGATGCTGGGCAAAGACACAAGGTACTAGGATTAGCGGAAGCGCGAAAAAAAGAGATTTGGCGATAGTCTTCATTTTTCATCTCCAGTGCTGAAAGTGCTTCATGGGTTTCGACTCGGCTGTGCGATGACCTGCGACAGCCAAAGGCTGATGGACGCTATTTCGTTGTCGGGTAAATACTCGTGTCCGGGCATATCGGTTCCGGGAACGCCGAATTTGGCAATCTGTGCGAGGCGATCCATTCGCCGAGCAGCGGGACCCGAAGGCGGGAGATAAAAGAAAGGTCCAACCGCAAGATCGGGGGGAAGCCTCTTGAAGCTTGCCTGCCAGGTTTGGCGCGTGCGCCCGTCCTTGCTGTGACAGGTTGCGCAGTGAAGGTGAAAGAGGCGCTCGCCGTCGTTGGCCTTGGCCTCGGCGACAGCGGTAGAGGAGAGATGCCAGATCCTCTCAGTATCAAGATGCTGTTGAGTGCCGCTTCCGTGCAGACTTGCAAGATAGGCCACCAGATCGTTGCCCCGCATATCGCCGAAGAGATAAGCGTAGGAGGGCATGATCGAAGCTCCGCTGACTTCGGGAGGGTTATAGAAGTGAGCCTGGAGCCACAGCGGCGAACGGCGGCTGCCCACCTCCGCAAGGTCAGGACCTTGGCGCCGGTTGCCGATGAGCGGCGGACGCTCCAGTCGGAGTTCCTGCATCGTCTGGACAGGCCCCCACATGAGGACGTCAGGCGTATTCGGACGCACAAACTGGGAGTGGCAGTTGATACAACCTTCGGAGATATACACCTGCCGGCCGCGCTCGACCTGCGTGAGTTGGGGAGAACCACCGGCAGATAAGAGAGTTCGATCAAGATAGAATGCCGCAAATAGAACGAGAGCGGAAAGCGCCAGTTCGCGCGTTCGCCGGCGAGCCAACATTAGTAGCCCCGGCAGCAAGACGACCGCACCTGCCGCCAGGACAAAGGCGGGCGGAACATACCCGAGATTCTGGCCCATGCCGATTCCCATCGCGGAACCGACCCATCCGGCAATGGCATAGATCCAGCCGGCCTGACGGCCACGCTCTGCCAAGGTTGAAGCGGGACTTAAGAGCGAGGGATAGGCGACGAGGGCCACAGAGTAGAGCGAGACGCCGATGGGGTAAAAGATAGAAGCCGGCACGCCGCGGCCCGGGTCGAGCAAAAGCAGACAGGCGAAGCCCAGCGCCAGGAATGAGCCTGAAAGAACAAACCGGAGACCTAGCCGGCGAAGGAACCACGCGCCGGCCAGCGCCGCGAGAAGATGGAGCACACCGTTCGCCCAAAGATGGATTGGACCCTGCCATGTGCCGGCCTTCAACGTCGGCGTGCTTTGAATGATGAAGAATGCGGCGGAGTCCAACCAGACGAGCGCGGCAAAGCCGGCCACCACAAAAAGGAAAGAGAAAGCGGGTTGCGGTTGAATAGATGTTTCTTCCACCTCGTCAGACGCAGGTCTCAGAGGGAGGCATAGGGCGGCGAGGCAAAGGACTCCGGCAGTCAACGCCTGCGTTTGCGGAGTCGCAGTAAAGAGCGGAGGGAAGTTACAAGCCAGATAGCCGATGCCGGTTCCCACGCCAACCTTGAACAGCGGACTCCGATCGCCGATCCATTGGCGCAAGTGAGTTACAAGTGTGACAGTAAGAAGGCCGAGCCCGGCGCCGATCAAGAAAGCCACAACCACGCCGGCAGCCAGGCTCAGCGGGAGGAGCGTTAGAAATGCCGCGGCCGCGCAGGCAAAGAGTCCGACCCGAAGGCGGAAGTTGGGCGAGGGCCATAACTTCAGCCGGGGAGTTAGCAGGCTAAGGAGAATTCCACCGATGGCCATGGCGGCCATCGCAGTCTGCAGATGCGCGCCGGCTAAGCCGAGGTCCGAAAGCCGGTGGAGAAATGCGAACTGGGCAAAGATGAGGAAATAGACATAGGTGACCGCGACAAGGCTGACGCCTTGCCATCCGTAGTTGCGTGCTTCCCTATGCAGCATTGCGAAGCCAACCTCTGCGCAGGCCAATCGCTTGAATCAGCACGCAGGCGCCGTCGGAGAGCGCGACCGTCAACCAGCCTGCTTCAAGCGTGCCTGCCAAAACTTGTGAGACAACAAAGACGGCCACGCTGCCGCGGGTAAACGCGGTGAGGAGCCATACGACTTCAAGCTTCGAGGTGCAGCCTCCGCAAGAGGCCAGGTACGCGCCGTAAAGGCAGGCCAGGCCGACAGAAAGAACAAAGGCGCCGATGAACGACAGAAAGGGCACGGCGTCGGAAGGAACGTGCAAGCGCATGAGCCGGAGCGTCAACTCCGGCGCAACGATAAGCAGCATGCCGGTCGAGGTGTCGGAAAGACCGGTAAGCATTTGATAGCCGAACAAGATGGGACGCTTCATACCAGTTCCTCCACCGCGACGGCTATGGGACTGGGCACTGGAGTGGGCTCGCGAAGCAGGGTTCCGGCGTCGATGAACCACTCGATAGAAGCAACAAGCATGAGCACTCCAACCAGGAGGCGAAGGAGATAGAGAGCGTTGCGCGCCGTTCCGGGCACGATCGTAAAGGTTGGATCGAAGCCTTCACGCCAACCTGCCACAGTCATCAGCGCGACATAGCCGATTACGCTTCCGTTCCACATGTAGAAGGACCAGGATCGATTGAAGATCCATCCATCTTTGCCGAGAAGTTGAACCATGACGAAGATCAGCAGGCTCGACGTAAAGCCGGCCATGGCCAGCAGCGAGTGGCCGACCAGACCATCGGTGAATTTGAAGTGGTCGAGGATGCCGGGAAGAAAGAGCACCCAGCCGGTAAGGAGCAACGCCGACCACCAGCAGAGGAATGCGTTGCGCCAGCGGCGGGTTCCGGGGTGCCATGCGAAGGCCGCAAAGTAAATGGGGGTAAGTGGAATCCACACAAGAAGACTGCCCAGGCTGAGGTACTGAGCCGGACGATGATGGCTTATATCCGCGCGGCCCAGAGAAGCATAGAGAAAAAACTCCGCAAGCAGGACGGCCCAGGCAATGTTGATCTGGGTTGAGTGCCCGGCCTTGCGATGCGTAAGTCCAAAGGGCAGCATCAGCAGAATCGCAACGATGACGAGAGACGATTCAAGCTGGCTTGCGCCCGTGGGGCCACCGGTGTCCGGATTGACTGGCGGATAGATTGCGGGGCTAGCCGCGAGGTAAATCACGATTGGAACAGCCAGCAGAAGGAGGAGACCAAAGAGTTTCGCGGCCCTGCCCATTATTGCTGCATTGTCCGGTTGATTCCATCGTTGAACAAGGGCGAACACAAGGAGCAGCCATAGCGCGGCCATTGCAAGGGGAAAAAAGACGCGGGCGAAACCGGACCAATCCAGAAAGAGCTTGCCGCTGGAGTAACCGGAGAGCCAGGAGAGCGTGCCCACGCCAAGCGCGGCGGACCACACCCAAAGGACCGGACGGCACCATTGCGCGGCAGACCCACGGTCTGCGCCGTACACCTTGAAGAGGAAGCCAGCCAAGGGAAGGCTGCACCAACCATAAAGTTCCAGATTCATGTGCACCATGATCCAGCGGCCGTAGGTCCATTCGCCCAACTCCCCGTTGAGTCCGGGAACGAGCAGGAGAATCGCGATCAGCACCCCAACGGCATTGGCAAACACTAGCCAGAACAAGCTGTGCCAGGCAGCGCTCGACACACCCTTGGGAACTCTGCGCACAGGTTCGATCGCATCAGGCGGATACGGGCTCATGGATCCTCCCATCGTGCATCTCGAGAACGCGGTCGCAGCGCTCAGCCAGGCCGCGATCGTGGGTGGCCATCACCAGCGTCACGCCCTCCGTGGCTACAACATCGAGCAGGAGTTGAAAAACCGCCGCGCTGGTCTGTTCATCGAGCGATCCGGTGGGCTCGTCCGCAAGCAGAATCTTCGGCCTGTTCATCAACGCACGGCAGAGCGCCGTGCGCTGGCGTTCTCCGCCTGAGAGCTTCTGGATGCGATGATCGAGGCGATGGCTGAGACCAGTGCGGTCCGTAAGCTGCTGCAGGCGCGCCTGTGCGGTCCGGCGGTTAATTCCCGCGGCGACCGTGGGGATAAAACAGTTCTCCGCAAGCGTGAGGTCGGGAATCAGGTTGTGGAGCTGAAACACAAAACCTACCTCATGTCGCAGGAGGCGCAGGAGATTGCGGTGGCGATTGACCTCGCTGTTGTTGACCGAAATCCGTCCGCGGTCCGGCTCATCCAGCCCGCCAAAGAGGTGAAGCAAGGTGCTCTTGCCGCAACCCGAAGGTCCGCAGAGGGCAACGGTCTGGCCTTCGGCGGCTTCAAAATCGACGCCCTTCAAAACGGCGATCGTCCCTTCGTCATAACTCTTCCAAACATCCTCCGCACGAATGACAATGCGCCCGTTGTTGCTTGCTTTTACCGTCGAAAGAGTCATTCGAAGCGAAGCGCCTCCACCGCTCGGATGCGCATGGCATAGATGGCCGGGTAGAGTGCGCCTGCCACACCGGTAAGCAAGGCCAGCAGAATCACAATGAACAGGATGGCCGGTTCGATGGCCACGTCGATATATCCATGCAGCGCGGGAATCAGCTTGAGAGCGTAGAGAAAACATGTTCCGACGGAGAGTCCTGCGAGGGCGCCGAAGACTGACACTATAGCAGACTCACCGAAGATCATTCCGGCGATCTGCGGCTTCGAGAATCCGTTCACCCGCAGAATGGCGATCTCGCGAATCCGCGTAAACACGGACATGATCATGGTGTTTGCCACGCCGAGGCCGCCCAGCAGCAAACCACATCCGCCCACGGCCCATGCCGTGGCTTTGAGAATCTTGAATTGGGAATAGGAGCGCGTGAATTCGGAATCTTCCAGGGCGATCAAGTTTGCATACTTCGCCTTGACCAAGCTTTTAAAAGCAGCAGCTTCCTCTTTGTTGCGCAGTTTGATCGTAATCACAGAGGAAGAACCTTCCTTGTGAAAGAAGCTCTGCGCGGAACCGAGCGGCATGAAAACTCCGCCGTCTTCGAACCCGTTGGCGGTTTTCAGGATGCCGATAACATGGAAGGTCGCATGACCGATCGGGACATGGCTGCCAAGCGTCGCTTCAAGAAACTCCGCGGCCCGCTCTCCAAGCACCACGTCGTCCGTGTGCTGCGCAAAGTTGAGGCGATCGCCCGCGAGCCAGGTTGCCTTGCGAATGCGGGCGTCGGCAGCGGTCACTCCGAAGCAGGTGATGATGGGGTGGCCCGCGCTGGACACAACCCCGAAGAGAACAGGATCGGCATGCAGGACCATGGGCCAACTGGAAATCTCCTCCACTGCGGCCGCAGGAACATTGCTGAAGAAGAGGTCGGATACGTTTCGCTCAAAGACAATGATCTCGCTGTCGCTGGAAAGAATCCCGGAAAACATGCCGATGGCGCCTTGCAGAATGGTGACCACAGTGAGCATGGCGGCGACGCTGAAGGCGATTCCGGCGATGCTGATAAACGACCGGATGCGATGGCGACGAAGATTCGTCACTATCAGCTTGAGAAAGATCACGTACGGTCTCCCCCGGCTGCCTCGCATGCATTTTCAGTTACCCGGAGAAGCTCTCCTTCCAAATCGCTTCGGAGATTACCCAGGAAAGACAAGGATGGCCTTGAAATAATAAGGCTGCGAAGCGTCCTATCCCCCAGATGAATGAAGCGAGTGAGGCGTTCCACCGCGCCAGGGGTCCCGATCGCGGAGGCGATGTTTGGGCGATCTAGCATGACGTCGCGGGCGGCGGTCTTTCCAGTTTCAGTAAAGCCCTGAAGCACGTCCTTGAGGTCGTCCACGATCTGGTAGCTGAGGCCCCAATACAGGGCAATGCGCTCCAAAAGGTGGATTTCACGGGCCGGCGCGCCGCCAAGCATGGCAGGCAGGACGAGGGTCAGCCGGATCAGCGAGACTGTCTTGCCGCGTGCAATTTGCTCGGTGGTCTCGCGGCTATGGGGAAGTGTGAAGTAATGGAGGTCGAGGCTTTGGCCGTTGAGCAATCCCTCGATGCCGAGACGCTGCTCGATATATGCCAAGGCCTGCGTCTGGCAAGGTTGTGAAGATGCTAAAGCCGCTTTCCAGCAGAGCGCATAGGCGCGATTGATGAGGGCGAGTGCTGCCAGGATCGCCCCAGCTTCGCCGAAAGCCAGATGAACGCAAGGAACACCGCGGCGGTGCGACGCATCGTCCATGCACGGCAAGTCATCGAACAAAAGCGACGCCGTATGGAAGTACTCGAGCGCGATGGCCAGGTCCTGGGCAGAGGCGTGATCCAGGCCATAAGCGGTTGCTACCTGAAAGACCATCCGGGGACGGACCAGGCTTCCCGGGTTATCGAGTACATGACGAAGCGCTTCTTCGAAATGAGGATCGAGAGCCGCCGGGAGAGGCAGCGAGGAGCTGAAAGCTTCCACGAACGACATGGTTTCCGACGCATTCATATGTGGGTCGCCGTCCCTCAAAACTCTCGTCATCCTTCAGTGATTAAAATTGTCCTCAATGCTGGAAAGCCCATTCGCGATCTTCCAGCATCGCCCGTCAAGGCAGGATACATGTGTAAGACTCGTTCACAACCCTCTTGGGGAGCGCCATTTCGGCCTGGCTTCCATGACGATTTGTTCATCTTTCCCATCCCAACACCCGCATGGAAAGCGGAAATACATGAGAAGGCGAACGCCCCTGACAAGGTTCACAACTCCTTGAAGTAAGGTTGACAACTCCTTGAAGTATAGTCGCCCCCAGGGCTTTCCGAGTAACCTAGCCGGAATCCCCCGAATCTACCTCGGAGCACAATGACCGGGAATGAAGGGCGGGCAACGCGATCGAGACAAAAAGTGATTTTGCTTTCGTCAACGAGCCGTTGGCACATATGCCGATTCCTCTAACAACGGCAGAGAAATTGCATGGTAAATGAACTAATATCTGTTCATGAAGCTCCTGTTGGTTGAGGACGAAATCGATATACAGAGCTTCCTGCGTTCTTCGCTCGAGGAAGCCGGATATCAGGTGGACGTTGCAGCAGACGGCAGGACGGCTGAGCGCCTTGCTATCGAAAACCCACACGACATATTGATCGTCGATCTTGGTCTTCCGGACCTGGACGGCATCAGCTTGATCCTTCGGCTGCGCCAACTCGGAGTCCGCGCTCCGGTGCTGATCCTGTCTGCACGCCGATCCGTTGACGATCGAGTGCGCGGGCTGGAGCAAGGCGGGGATGACTATTTGACCAAGCCATTTGCGCTCGCGGAGTTGCTGGCAAGACTTCGCAACCTGCTCAAGCGGAACAGCCCTCCCGGAACTGAAGCGACGCGGCTGCGAGTGCTCGATCTCGAGTTGGATCTGCTTCGGCGCGAGGCGTCCCGATCGGGTCAGTTGCTGCAACTTACCACACAGGAATTCGTTTTGCTGGAGTTTCTCTGCCGGAACGCGGGACGCGTCGTTACGCGCTCGATGATTCTTGATCAGGTCTGGGGTATGCGTATTCAGCCGGATACGAACGTCGTGGATGTTCATATCTATCGACTGCGGGGAAAAGTCGATGGCAAAGGGCAGCAACCGTTGATTCGAACACTGCGAGGAGTAGGCTATGTCCTTAAAGACCATTAAGCCGATCATGCGCAGCGCCGCCTGGCGCATCTCTCTCTGGGCAACTCTTGCCTTTGCCTGCGGCACCATGCTGGTCTTCGTCTTTCTTCATCGGTTTGTCGCAGACGACATTCAGCGGCGCAGCGATGCATGGCTGTCTGGGGAAGTGGAAGTGCTGGGCGATGTGGCCGAGCGGACCCCAAAGGACGCACTCTACGGCCGTGTTGTGGGAGAAGTGGCAGAGTTGGCGGGCAAGGAGGTACCGAACAAGCTGCCTTCGGAGGGTGGCTCAAACGATTCGGTGTTCTTTCTTCAGACCGCCGCGAATGGTTCGCTTAAGCTATGGGTCGGCGCGGGAAGCGGAGTGCCGAATCTGAAGGCCATCCAGGCAAACAGAGTGGTTCCCGACCGGCCAACGGATCTTCATGTCCAAGGATTTGGCGTTCCGTTTCGCGTGGCCTCGATGCGCATTGAAGACGGAAGTTATATCTATCTGGGCCTGTCGGAACGGGATGAGTTGCGGGTGCTGAGGAGCCTGCGACTGCGGTTCATACTTATATGGCTCTTGATTGTTCTTCTCGGGTTCGGCATCGTTTTTTTCACAACCCGGCGGATGCTGAGTCATGTGCGGAGAATTACCGAAGCTGCCAGGGGAATCGGCCATTCTGACCTGAAAACCAGGGTGCCGACGACCCAGAGAAACGACGAGGTTGCCCAACTGGCCCTCACTCTGAACAGCATGCTCGACCGCATTGAGAATTCGATGCACCAGCTGCACACCATCACGGATTCTCTCGCACATGACCTGCGCAGTCCTCTGACTGCGATTCGCGGAAAACTGGAGATGTCGTTGTCGGCGGCCACGCATGGCGAACAGGCTGAGCCGATCGTTTCCGCCATCGACGAACTCGATCGACTGACCGATTTCCTGAATAAGTCTCTGGATGTTGCCGAAGCCAAGGCAGACGCACTGCGGCTGAACCGCAGCGAGGTCGACTTGGACGAGCTACTGAAAATTATGATCGATCTCTACGAGCCGTCGATGTCGGAAAAGGGACTGCAGATCAGGCTCCAAAGCGACGGCCCGCTCAAGATCGAAGCCGACGCGGCGTTGATCCATCGCATGATTGCAAATCTGTTCGACAATGAACTGAAGCATCTGCCCTCCGCTTGCACGGTTAGCCTGCGGTTGAGGGTCGAGGACGATGCTGCACTGCTTATTCTGGAGGACGATGGACCAGGATTCGATTCGGAGGTCAGCCTTCATCTGTTCGAGCGAAGGGTAAAGGGAAAAGATTCGGACGGTCACGGGCTTGGCCTTGCGTTCATCGACGCCGTCGCGCGCGCCCACGGGGGCACAGTCGCGGCATCGAACCGGGGAAAAGGCGGAGCGCAAATCGCGGTTACCCTCCCGCTCGCTTCATCGGAACACCCAGCATCTCCGGTTACGACGTAGCAAGGATCCAACCGAGTGAACCGCGCTCGCCCGGCTCTTCGATTCCTATGGTTGGGGCCGCGTAAGATCCGATGCTTTTTCCTCCGGCCGTGAACGCTTTGAAAGAACTTAGAGGAGGCCTTGTGACGCATGTGGCGATCGCCCGGGATTGGCTTGCTCTATTTTGTGGCGCGCAAGGACTCGGTACGCTGGTTGTCGACCTTAACCGCACCCACGCAACTAACCCTTTGTGGATGCGCCACGCCAGGTTTCACTTGGTATGGCAGGCAACTAGTTATGCATTTCTTTCCTTGGTTGAAATTGCCCTCGTCCTGATTCCAGGCCCCTTTCAACAGCACCGTTTTTACCTGACGGTGCTCCTTGCGAGTATTCCGATGTTCGCCTTTTTCGCCGCCTTGATCGGCCGCAGGTTTTATGGCGGGGCCCTATCGGACCCGAATGGAATACCGCCGGCAAGAATCGTCGCTTTCGGTGCGGAGCGCGAGATCGACTTGAGTGTCGCGGCCGAGGTATTGGCATTACTCATGCTTCTCGCGATTGTTACACTTTTCGCACATTGAAGTTTGTAGTTGGTTGGTAATCCATCAGGTGTAAAATGCTCCGCAGACCGGCAGATTTCAAGATTTTGTTGCGGAGATCGCAGATGTGTCCGAGCAAACAATGAACACCTTCGCACCGCGGCGGGATGACCGTGAGATGCGCGAAGCCCTCTTCGCCATGCGCCTTTCCCTGGTGTTTGGCGTGGCGATGCTGCTCGGCAAGACGACGGCTTATTGGATGACGCACTCGGCTGCCATCTTCTCCGATGCCGCGGAGTCGGTCATTCATGTGATTGCTGTGGGATTTGCCAGTTTCAGCCTTCGCCTTAGCACCAAACCGGCTTCCCATCACTTTCTTTACGGCTTTGAGCGAATCACTTTCTTCTCCGCGGGATTTGAAGGAGCCTTGATCGTGGTGGCGGCGATCGCGATTCTCTTTGAGTCGATTCGCGAGTGGATCGCCGGACTCCAACTGCAGCACCTAGGATCTGGAGTTGTGCTGATTTTGGTGGCTGGAATCTTGAACGCGGGCCTTGGCTACTACCTCATCCGTACCGGACGCCGCACGAATTCCCTGATTCTGGAGGCCGATGGCAAGCACGTCCTCACCGACAGTTGGACCAGCTTTGGCGTCGTGGCGGGACTGGGACTTGTGCTGATGACGCACTTTAAGCCATTCGATCCGCTGGTGGCCATTGTTGTCGCCGTCAACATTCTCTGGTCAGGCGGGCGGCTGGTCTGGCGATCCGCAATGGGCCTGTTGGACTATTCCGACCCAGGCGCTGGGCGGAAGATCCGCGAGCGGCTCGATGCTATCTGCGGCGACCTCAATATTCAATACCACGGCGTACGCTTTCGGACTACCGGATATCGCCAAATCATTGAGGTGCATCTGCTGTTTCCGCGATTGACCTCGGTGAGCGAGGCTCATGCGCTTGCCACCGCACTGGAGGAACGTTTGCCGGCTGAAATGGGGATCCCCGCTGAAGTGATCACTCACCTGGAGTCGATGGAGGATCATGCTGATGTTCACCACCACCAGCACTACACAGGGAAACCTGACTGACCTTCCTGGCCCATTTCGGGGTTCAGCCGCGTTTCATGCATATCCCCTCGGTTTTCCACAGGGCGGTGGGCGGCAGCCGAAGGCATGAACCAAATCAGGCACTCGTTATCCACGTATTTTTTTGCTACGGCGGTAGTTCCCGTCTGCTTATCCACGCATACTCTTGGCATAATCGCAGCAAGAGCGGTTCCTCCGTACCTGTTCCAAGAGCTACGTCCAGGACCTGAATCGGGGAAATTGGATTCTAAATCAGGTTTTTGAGGACACGAGTTCAAGCCCCGAGGCCGAGCCGGACCACCGGTGGGAGCAATGAAGAGTGACCAGCTATAGTCGTCAGGACGTGTTGCGGATCTTTCAGATCACTGCCCAGCAGTTGCATGGCTGGGAGCGGGCGGACCTGATTCCGCTACAACAAACTTATACATTCCAGGACCTTGGGCAGTTGAGGACCCTGCGCGCTCTGCGCGAGGACGATGTGTCTGCCGCCTCGATCCGCCAGTCGGTCATGGCCATGAAAGCCGTCTCCGGCATGGCGAATCCCCTGATCGAGGCCAGCCTGGTGAGAACGGGAACGCGGCTGGCCTTCCGCCACGGCGGCGCCATGGTCGATCCAATTCGCCGTCAATTGCTCTTCGACTTCGAACGCATTGACAGAATGGACCGGCTGACGGCCGTCTCGGAGCCGTATCCCTTGCAGCGGTCGGGCGCAGCCAGCCAGCATGGCGTACAGGACCTCTTTCTGGCGGCGGTCAAGGCCGAGGAAGCAGGAGAAAAGCGGCGCGCGATCGCGCTTTACCAGGAAATGCTGCAACTGAGTCCGGGCTTTGCGCCGGCCTATATCAACCTGGGCACCATCCACTTTCATCTGCGCCAGTTTGGCAAGGCCGAGGAGTTTTACCGGCGCGCCACCGAGGCCGATCCCGGCTACACGCTGGCCTTTTTCGATCTGGGCAACGTACTGGACGAGTTGGAGCGCCTGGACGAGTCCGTCGCCGCCTACCGCCGGGCCATTGCGCTGGCGCCTCGCTACGCCGATGCCCACTACAACCTGGCCCTGGCCCATGAACGCCGAGGCGAGCGCCGCCCGGCCCTGCGCCACTGGCAGGCCTACATCCGGCTGGACAACCGTGGCCCCTGGGCTGACCACGCGCGCGGCCAGATTCATAAACTCCTCGGCCGCGAGAAGCTCACTATTGCCTGGCGCGCAGACCGCTTCGTCCCTCCCCGTAAAGGAACGGCATCGTTAGAGCTGGTCAGGATTGAGTCTGCGGTCTCTTAGCTCGTTGGACTTCCTGCGCCCCACGTCCCGATCCCTTTCAAATTAAGAGACGGGGCGCGGAGCCGGTTTTCCGAGCGGGCGTCGCCGATCCGCTATCCGTTCAAGAGCTCCTGCAGCTTGTTCAGGGTGCGGTGCAGGTCCTTGTCGGTCCGGCGCAGCTCGTCGATCTTGCCAATCGAGTGCATCACCGTGGTGTGGTGCTTGTTCCCGAACTGGCGGCCGATCTCCGGCAGGCTGGCTTCGGTCATCTGCTTGGCCAGGTACATTGCGATTTGCCGCGGCACCACCACATTGCGCGAGTTGTTCTTCTGCTTCAGGTCGCTCACGCGCATGCCGAACTGCTCCGCCACCGCGCGCTGAATCGCCTCGATG
>Ga0181531_10001392_pt1 | contig 15295 bp, 8 predicted proteins | sample PEATcosm2014_Bin_38_FD_119743 | JGI IMG/M metagenome (GOLD analysis project Ga0181531, IMG submission 119743) | Peatland microbial communities from MTU Mesocosm Facility, Houghton, MI, USA - PEATcosm2014_Bin11_10_metaG | ecosystem: Environmental > Terrestrial > Soil > Wetlands > Peat | place... | reverse complement strand
GCCGATTCTGATGGCGGGCATTCTCGGCGTGGTCATCAAGCGCAACTGGAATCGCCACGAGGCGGAGAGCGCCGCCCATGAAAAAGAAACAGGGCTACACCCGCAGCTCTAAGAACAAACTATGAGTAAGCACGACAGTACGGGATCGGCGCTTATCAACCACTGGCAGCGCGGCGTGCCAGTGTATCGCCACGCAGTGGTCACGCCCGGATTTATTTTCTTTGCCGTGCTAGCCGCTGTCGGACTTGCCCTGGCTGCGGCGCGATTCTTTTCGCCGCTCGGTCCATTCTCGGGCATGAACGACGCTTACGCCTGGGGCATCTGGAAAACTTTCAACGTGATGACGCTGACTGCGCTCGGCTCCGGGCCGCTCGCGGTCGGCATCGCGGCCTGGGTATTCAATCGTCGAAAACTTCACGTGGTGATGCGCACCGCTCTGGTTTCAGGTTTTCTTTTTTATGCGACCGGCCTGCTTGCACTCGGCTTTGATGTCGGCCGTCCCTGGAATTTCTATAGCGCACTGATGCCCTGGCGATGGAATTCCGAGTCGGCCATGCTGGAGATTTCCATCTGCATGCCGCTTTACTGCGCGGTGTTTCTGGCGTTTGAGAATCTACCGTTAGTTTTGGAGCGCTTCTACTACACAGGAGGTGAAAGCACGCAGTGGATTCTGCGCACGGTTGCGCCCTTATTGCGTCGTATTTATCCTTTCGTAATCGTCGGAGCCTACGTCCTGCCGCTGATGCATCAATCCTCTCTCGGCGGACTGCTCCTGCTCGCGGGCGACAAAATCAATCCGCTTTGGCAAACGCCATTTCTTCCGTTACTTTATCTGCTCGCCGCAGGCTTGTGCGGCTTGGGTTTTGTAACTTTTCTACTTCTCATTTGCGGATTTCGCTACTCGCGCCCGCTCGACCTCGGAGTGTTGGGAGAGTTAGGCAGCCTACTTTCCTGTGCATGCTTTCTCTTTCTTGCAGTTCGCGCCGGAGACCTGATCTGGCGAAGACAAGTACATGCCGCCTTTGCATTCGACACAATGAGCCTGGTCTTTCTCTTCGAGACCGGACTCATTCTCGTTCCCGCATTCGCGCTGCTTAGCAAGGCGGTGCGCGAGACGCCGCGACGCCTGCTGAACATGGCGACCCTCGCCGGTCTCGGAGGCATGTTCTACCGCTTCGTTCCGACAACTATCGCTTATACCCCGGCGCACCGCGCCATCTACTTTCCTTCGTTTCCCGAGGTGCTTATGGCGATTGGCTACATTTCCCTCGGTATCGTGGCTTTCATTCTTGCCGTCAATTATTTCGCGGTCTTGCCAGGAGACGTCGAAGACTGGAATCAGATGTCAAAACTAGATCGCTGGCGCCTACCCGCGCCTAAATCAGAAGCGGTAAAACCGGAAAGGAAAACCTCATGGCCCGCATCTCTATCGACCCCGTAACCCGCATCGAAGGGCACTTGCGCATCGACGTCGAAGTGGATGGCGGCGCGGTCCGGGAAGCCTGGGCGAGTTGCACCATGTGGCGCGGCCTGGAAACGATTCTGCGCGGACGCGACGCCCGTGAAGGATGGGTCTTCGCGCAACGCTTCTGCGGAGTCTGCACTACCGTCCATGCGGTAGCTTCGGTCCGTGCCGTAGAAGACGCTCTCCAACTCGAGATTCCCGCGAACGCGCAATTCATTCGCAACCTCATTCTCATCGGCCACGCTCTCCACGATCACATCGTGCACTTCTACCACCTGTCCGCGCTCGATTGGGTGGACATTACGATGATTCCAAAAGCTGATCCGGCGCGCGCCGCATCTCTCGCCGAAGGCTTCAGTCAATGGCCAGGAAATTCTCGCCGCGAACTTGAAGCGGTTCAAATGAAAGTCAACGGATTAATCGGCAGCGGCCAGCTGGGAATCTTTTCTCACGGATACTGGGGACATCCCGCGATGCGCTTGAGTCCTGAGCAAAACTTAATTCTTTTCGCCCACTATTTGCAGGCGCTGGAGTTTCAACGCAAGTCCTGTCAGGTCGTGGGCATTCTCGGCGGTAAGACGCCTCACATCCAGAATCTCGCCGTCGGCGGTGTGATGAATGCGATCAATCTGAACAGCATCGCAACCTTCAACATGGATCGCCTCGGCACCCTGCAATCGATCTTGCAAGATTTGATCCCATTCGTGCAGCAAGCATATTTGGCTGACGCCTGCATGCTATCGGCCGCTTACCCCGAATGGTTTCATTACGGACGCGGCGTCACCAACTACGTTTCTTTTCCCGATCTTCCCACCGACGCGAAGGCCACGCAGTTCGATCTTCCGGGCGGCGTCATTATGAACGGAGATCTCAGTTCCGTAAAGCCGATTCAAAATTGGCGGGATCGCGCTGTCCCTTCCGGAGTTACCGAGGATGTCACGCACGCCTGGTATCAAGGCAAAGAACCGCTTCCCCCATGGAAAGGCACAACCGAACCCGATTACACCGACTTCCATGAAGATGCGAAGTACACCTGGGTGAAAGCGCCGCGCTACAACGGTCATCCCATGCAAGTTGGTCCGTTGGCCAATGTGCTGGTCGGCTACGGTTCAGGCCACGCACTTACCCGCAAGTGGACGGACACCGCGTTCACCACAATTTCGTCCATGCAAGGTGGCACGCTCACTCCTGAAATTTTGCAATCCACCATGGGACGTTATCTGGCGCGCGCCATTCGTTCCGCCATGCTCTCCGACCTGGCCCTGCAGCACTGGCAATTGCTCACCGACAACATTCTCAAAGGCGACGACACGACGTACAATCCTCCGAACTTTCCCAAGCATGAAATTCTCGGGATGGGCATGCACGAAGCCCCGCGCGGCGCGCTTTCCCACTGGGTCGTGATCGAGAAAGGCGCTTTCACAAACTATCAAGCGGTCGTGCCGACAACCTGGAACGCTAGTCCCCGCGACGACAAAGGGATTCCCGGCCCATACGAGACCTCACTGATCTCAAATCCAGTGGTCGATGCGACCAAGCCACTCGAAGTCTTGCGCACTGTCCACTCCTTCGATCCCTGCATGGCGTGCGCCTGCCACACGCTCGACGTGAGCGGCCGCGAAATCGCGAGGGTAAAAGTTTTATGAGCACAAGTCTCGCTGACACCGGCTCTGGGCGCGCCCTTCCGCGAGTCTCGATCGTAGGTTTGGGCAACGTTCTTCTCGGGGATGACGGTTTCGGGCCTTTGGTCGTCGAAATGTTTCGCAGCCTATATCAGTGCGACGCAAGTGTCGAGATTCTCGATCTCGGTACTCCAGGACTAGATCTCTCTCCTTACTTATATGACACGGATCTTTTAGTAATAGCCGACGCAGTTCGACCGCAGAACGAAGAACCGCCGGGGTCGCTGCACGTCTACTGCGAAGACGATCTGGGATCTTCGCAAGCGCAACTTCGGCTGACCTCGCATGATCCCGGCGTACTGGAGTCGCTGGCGCAGTTGCGACTGGCGGGCCACGCGCCCTCCGAAGTAATCGTCGTCGGGGTGATTCCCGAGTCATGCGACCCGGGCGGTGGCATCAGCGTTTCGGTGCTCAAAAGCTGTTTAATTGCTGTCGATACCATCGTTCGCCTGTTGACGGAACGCGCCGTCCAGTGCAGTCTCCGCTGCACTCCCACACAGAAAAATCTCTGGTGGTTGTCGGGATCGGCATGAGCCGGTAACTCGCGCACTGTTCCCCTCCCGGAATCGAGCCTTGTTGTGCACGTGCGCGGCTAAATTAGCACCGCCGCTTCACCACTGTTGACATTGTGTCGTCACCTGCTCGCGCGGAGAGCCCGTTGAACGAATGAAAATCGTATCTGGCCGCGGTGCAGGTCGACTTCATTTATCCTGCTAAGAGTAGCTTCCGCAGGGCGCCAGGCGATCTTGCGATTGGTATCGAGGCGGATCGACTCCTAGAAAGTGGACCCGTGGGTCACATGAGGGTGGATGGGCATTCAGGTTGCTCTCGAGCATAGGACAAAATACGGATACAGCAAGGCAGTTTCGGTCGGCCCTCATGTGATCCGGTTGCGCCCTTCTGCTCATTGTCGAACGCCGATCTTGAGTTACTCGCTCGACGTCAGTCCCTCTACCAGCCTCCTTAACTGGCAGCTCGATCTGTACAACAATCATCTGGCGCGTGTTTTGTTCCCAGATAAGGTGAATAACTTTGTAGTGGAAGTGGAACTGGTTGTGGACTTATCTCCGTTCAACCCTTTTGATTTTTTTCTGGAACTGGGAGTCGAGGAGTATCCGTTCACGTACGCCCCGGAACTGTCCAAGAATCTCGAACCCTATCTTGCGACCGATCCGAGAGGCCCTCAGCTTAAGGCGTTTCTTGGCCGGATTTCGCGCGAGAAGCAAAGCACGATTGGCTTCATCGTTGAGTTGAACCGGATGGTAAGCAATGAGGTCAAGTATGTGACTCGACTTGATCCGGGGGTCCAGACCTGCGAAGAGACGATCGAGAAGGCATCTGGATCCTGCCGGGACTCGGCATGGTTGCTGGTGCAGATTCTGCGGCAAATTGGAATTGCGGCGCGATTTGTCTCCGGATATCTGATTCAGTTGGCTCCGGATGAAGGTGCAAGCGAGCACTCGGACAATTCGCAAGACGACTCGGCAGCTTTCCATGCGTGGGCCGAGGCTTTCTTACCCGGCGCGGGTTGGATTGGCCTCGACCCGACCTCGGGCCTGCTCGCGGGCGAGGGTCATATTCCGCTCTTCTGCACGCCTGATGCTTCGAAGGCCGCCCCTATCGAGGGAACGGTTGAAGCGGCCAAGGTGGACTTCAGTTACACGATGTCGATTCGACGATTGCAGGATGTGGCGACGCCAATTAAGCCTTTCACGGATAGAGCTTGGCGGGACGTAGAAGAGGTTGCGCATCTCGTCGATGCCGATCTCAAAACTCGCGACGTTCGGCTGACCATAGGTGGTGAGCCTACTTTCGTGGGCATCGACGAGCCGGAAAGTCCGCAGTGGAACATCGATGCTTTCGGAACACTCAAGCGCACACGCGGCTTGACGCTCATCCAGGGGCTGCGCCGGAGAGTGGCCCCGGGCGGATTGCTTCATTATGGACAAGGTAAATGGTATCCCGGTGAGCCTTTGCCGCGGTGGGCGCTGAGTTGTTTCTGGCGCGCGGATCGCATTCCGGTTTGGGAGAATGTCGAACTGATTGCTCGCGAAGATGAGACGCACAATTTTAGTTCAGCCGACGCGTTGAAATTCGTACAAGCGCTGACGCGGCGTCTCGAAGTACGTTCGGAAAATATGCTGCCAGCATACGATGGCGAGTCGGCGGAAGCGACTGGATACATTCTGCCCATTCGTCGCCGTCAGCCAGCGGGGCAGTTGCGCTGGTCGAGTCAGTTGTGGTTTCCGCGTCCGGAACGGTTCGTCCTTTCGCCGGGCGATTCACCGATCGGTTACCGCATAGCGACTGCGTCGGTGCCTTGGGTAGCACCGGATGAAATTGAATATGAGCATGAGGCCGCGCCCTTCGCCGATCGTATCAAGCTGCCGGCAACCCGAACTCGGCGAATGGATCTCTTCGAGAAGAATCCTGGGGCCGACCCGCTGCCCCCGCTTTCGAGTAAGCCGGAAACGGCGTCAGAGCTGATCCGCCCGGCGCTGTGCGTGCAAGCTAGAGAGGGTCGCCTGCACGTGTTCTTGCCGTATGCGTCAAACCTCGCTGACTATCTCGATCTGGTCGCCGCAGTGGAGGATACTGCCGAGTATTTGCAAATGCCGCTGTGGCTCGAGGGTTACGCGCCGCCCTCCGATCCGCGCTTGCGGTCGTTTAGCGTAACGCCCGATCCTGGTGTATTGGAAATAAATTTGCCTCCCGCAAGCAATTGGGATGAACTCGAACACACCAACACTTTGCTTTTCGAGGAGGCACGCCGCAATCGCTTGACTGCGGAGAAATTCGCCTACGACGGCAGCCACATGGCTACTGGCGGCGGCAGTCACATCGTGGTCGGTGGCGCAACCGTGTCGGACAGCCCGTTCTTGCGCCGCCCCGATCTGCTGCGCAGCATGTTGACGTTCTGGCAAAACCATCCTTCGCTTTCTTATCTTTTTTCTGGAATGTATGTTGGCCCGACCAGCCAGTCTCCGCGCATAGACGAGGCGCGCATGGACTCGTTGTATGAACTTGAAATCGCGTTCGCGCAGTTACCAGCAACCGAATGCCCACCCGCCACAGTGGACGGACTGTTTCGCAACCTGCTGGTCGATGTTACCGGAAATTCGCACCGCGCCGAGTTTTGCATCGACAAACTTTACGCCCCAACAGGTTCCGGATTGCGGCTCGGCTTGCTGGAACTGCGCGCCTTCGAAATGACGCCCCATGTCAGAATGGGTCTCATCGAAATGCTGCTGATCCGCGCACTGGTATGCACCTTCTGGAATCGTCCCTTCGAAGAAAAGTTGGTTCGTTGGGGCACGGCGCTGCATGATCGTTTCATGCTGCCGCATTTCGTCCGACGCGACTTTTCGGACGTGTTGAGCCACTTGCGAGACGCGGGGTATAACTTCGAAGACGAATGGTTTGCTTCGCATCGTGAGTTTCGCTTTCCGAAGATCGGTGCGATCGCCGCCGAGGGGGTCGAACTGGAATTTCGTAAGGCGCTTGAACCCTGGAATGTGCTCGCAGAGGAAACGACTTCCGGTGGAACGGCCCGCACGGTGGATTCGTCCTTCGAGAGAATTCAGGTGAGGCTGTCTGGCGTCATGCCGGAATCGCGTTATGCCGTGACCTGCAACGGTCGCCGGGTGCCGCTCCATGCTACTGGCGAAACGGGCGAATATGTCGCTGGCGTTCGTTATCGCGCGCGGCAGCTTGCGGTAGTGTTGCACCCCACCATCCCCGTGCATGCGCCATTGACCTTTGACCTGATCGATACCTGGAAATGTCAGTCGCTTGGGCGATGCATCTACCATGTGAGCTCGCCCGATGGTTTCGCTTACGCCGATCGCCCCGCGAATACCGGGGAAGCCGCGCAACGTCGCGCGAAGCGCTTTCATCAAGTGGCCCGTCCCTCCGAAAGACTGGAAGCGCCCTTAGAGGAAGCTAACCCGATATTCCCGCTGACCTTAGACTTGCGTCTGCCATCGCGCAGCCGAAACATTCGCGGCGAAACAGCGAGGATCGCCTCGTGACCGTTGATTTTCATCAGCCTCCGCTGCGCTACGGCGATGCCTATGATGAGTTGTCCGCTGACGGATTAACGCCTCGGCCGCACTGGGCGCATCTCATGGACTCGCTGCAAGAGGTCGGCACCGAAGAACTTGGCCGGCGCTGGGCTCGCGCCGAGCGCCGCATTCGCGAGAACGGAATTACCTACAACGTTTACGGCGATCCCGAAGGAGCCAGTCGTCCCTGGCGAATCGACATCGTTCCCTTTCTGATTCCTGCGGAGGAGTGGCGTCACATCGAGGCAGGAATCATTCAGCGCGCCCAACTCCTAAGCCTGCTGCTTCAAGATCTTTACGGGCCGCAGGATCTAGTCGCGAAGGGTCACTTTCCTGCCGCACTTCTTTATGCCAACCCGGCATTTTTGAGGCCGCTGGTGAGCGTGCGGGTTCCCGCGCATAGCTATTTGCATATGCTGGCCGTCGATCTGGCCCGTTCGCCAGACGGACAGTGGTGGGTGCTGGCCGACCGCACGCAAGCGCCTTCGGGCAGCGGCTATGCGTTGGAGAATCGCACCATCGTTTCCGACGTATTGCCCGATCTTTTTCGTACTTCGAACGTCTTGCGGCTCGCTCCGTTCTTTCGTGCGCAGCGAGAAGTCCTCACCAACTTATCTCAGCGCGATAATCCGCGAATTGTTTTGCTTACTCCCGGACCATTAAACGAAACTTACTTTGAGCACTCTTATATCGCGCGCTATCTGGGCTTCACCCTCGTGCAAGGCGCTGACCTGACCGTGCGCAAGCGTCGTGTCTATCTCAAGACAGTCGACGGGCTGGAGCAGGTCGATGTGATTTTGCGACGCGTGGACGATAGCTTTTGCGATCCTCTTGAGCTGCGTGGCGAGTCGCTCCTCGGAATTCCCGGCCTTGTCGATGCGATCGTCGCTGGCAACGTAAAAGTGGCGAACGCGCTGGGAAGCGGTCTAATTGAGACGGCCGCGATCATGCCATTTCTTCCCGGCCTATCCAATCAATTGATGGATGAGAAGCTGAAACTCCCATCGGTCGCGACCTGGTGGTGTGGGCAAACGTACGCCCTCGACTGGGTGCTCAATCATCTTGACTCGGTGGTGGTGAAACCGGCATTCCCCTCGCGTGGAATGGAACCAGTGTTTGGAGCTGAACTAGCCAATGCCGAGAAGGGAAGGTTTGCCGACCGCTTGCGCGCCCGCCCGCATGAATACGTCGCGCAGGAACAAGTTGCCTTGTCCACTGCGCCGGTGTGGGACAACGGTTCGCTCATATCGCGCAGCATCGTGTTGCGAACGTACGTGCTCAATACCGGCAGCGGCTGGGTTGCGATTCCGGGTGGATTGGTCCGGGTTGCTGAAGCGGCAGGTTCGGTGGTTTCGATGCAGCGCGGCGGACATAGTAAGGATGCGTGGGTTTTGTGGGACGGGCCGATCGATACCTTCAGCATGTTGCGACCTCGTAATGAGCCGGTGGAGCTGCGCCGTATCCCGCGAATCGTACCCAGCAGCGTCGCCGACAACGCATTCTGGCTGGGGCGCTACGTCGAACGCGCCGAAAATATCGCGCGAATCTTACGTGCCATGATTCCTCGAGTCCGGCGCGCGGAAGAAGCGGAGTTGGCTTGTCTTGTCCGGTTGCACGGGTGCGTGGAATCGCGGCATAGCAAATTGCCAAAAGCGAAGCGGCGGCAGCCGACTTCCGCGGAACTGGAACTGGAAATCACATCGCTGTTGACGGATACTAAGCGCCCCGACAGTCTGGCTTGTACTTTGACTGAAGTCTCCCGGATCGGCGGCCGTATCCGCGAACGCTTATCGGCCGATATGATGTTTCTGCTCGGTCAGTTGCGGGACTCCATGCAGAGGGCGCGGGGAACGCCATTCCTTGAATTTCCTGGAATCCTCACCGATTGCCTGGAGCTGCTCTCCGCGTTCTCCGGAATGGAGCGCGAAAATATCAACCGGGGACTGGGCTGGCTGTTCATGACCATTGGCCGCCGTCTGGAGCGCGCCATGTACCTTACCCGTCAACTGCGCGAGATTACGACGCCACTGACCGAGCGGGACTGGTTGTTCTTAGAATGTGTGCTCGAAGTGGCGGACAGTTCCATGACCTATCGGGCGCGGTACTACACCACGCTTCAGCCCTTGGCAGTGTTAGATGTGCTTCTTGCGGATGAGACCAATCCGCGCTCCTTGGATTTTCAGTTAAGCCATCTCGCCGACCTCTATCAGAAACTTCCCCGCCATCTCCCAGTAGATTTGAAAGCGATGCGGGAGGCCCTGACTTTATTGCGTAGCTTCGATTTGCGAAAGCTCAAGTATCATCCACCAAACGCGGCGGCGAATGGGTCCGATGGATTGTCGCGGCTGAAGAATTTTCTGCTGGATCTCGAGGGCCTGTTGCCCTCATGGTCGAATAACTTATCCAGCCGCTACTTCAGCCATGCCCGCACGTTGCCCATCACCATAGGACAATGATCGATAACTAATGATCTATAACATCGTTCATCGCACTACTTACAAATACAAATATCCGGTTTCCGTGGGCAGTCACGTGGCCTGCTTGAAACCGCGGACGATGGCGCAGCACCAGTCGGCGCACAGCGAATTGCGGATTCAGCCCCGTCCGGCGACCCGCACCGAGCGCAAGGATTTTTTTGGCAACACGCTCTGCTTCTTCACCATTCAGGAGCCGCACCGCGAACTCGTTGTCGAGTCGCGAAGCGAAGTAAAAATCGAGGGAAATTCAGCGCCTCATCCTCAAACACCGTCTTGGGAAGAAGTAGTTCGAATGCTTCCAGAAGATCACAGCCCGGAAGGACTGGAAGCTTACCAGTTTTCTTTTGAATCGCCGCGTATTCGCGTGCGGCCAGAATTCGCGGCCTATGCGTTACAATCTTTTACGCCCGGACGGTCGATGCAGGAGGCACTTCTGGATTTGACCACTCGCATCCACAAGGAGTTCCGCTTCGATTCAAAAGTGACTAACGTCCGGACGCCACCTGAAGAAGTGTTCCGTAAGCGGCGAGGAGTGTGTCAGGACTTCGCGCAAGTGCAAATTGCCTGCCTTCGCTCCCTCAATCTCGCGGCGCGCTATGTCAGCGGCTACCTTCGCACCTACCCTCCGCCGGGCAAGCCGAGACTGGTGGGTGCGGATGCATCGCACGCCTGGGTGTCCGCGTATTGTCCTGGAATCGGGTGGTTTGACGTTGACCCGACTAACAATTTGGTTCCCTCGGATGGGCACGTCACACTGGCATGGGGACGTGACTACGGCGATGTCAGCCCATTGCGCGGATTAATCCTGGGTGGCGGATCACACACGCTCAAGGTCGGGGTTGATATGGAACCGGTCAGTTCCGAGTCGTTAGCTTTACGCTGAGCGAACTTGCGGGACCGTCTCCGCGATCTCATCCGTCCAGACCTTAAAGCTCTCAAGATAGTTTTGCCCGAACGTGGTAGCGATGGCGACATCCGCGGCATCGCGACCACGCGCCATGAGGACTCTCCCAATCCGTGGAACGTTATTGCGTGCGTCAAATGTGTGCCACGCCCCGCCGAGATAGACTTCGATCCAAGCGGCGAAGTCCATCACACCATAGGGCGGCGGGGTGCCCATATCGCCGAGGAATCCAGTGCAGTACCGTGCCGGAATATTCATCGCGCGGCAGAATGCGATGGCCAGGTGCGCATAATCGCGGCAAACGCCGACACGCTCGTTGAAGGCTTCCCAAGCAGTTCGAGTGGATCGCGCCTGCTGATAGTCGAACGCGATGTGATTATGGACGAAATCGCAGATCGCCTGAACACGAGCCCATCCCAGCGTCGTATATCCGAAATTCGACCACGCCACATCGGACAGCAGATCGGTTTCGCAATATCGACTGCCCAACAGAAACACCAGCGTATCCTCAGGCAAATCCTGCAAAGCATGTTGCTCGGCCCCAGGCACCACCGGATCGGGAAGCGCCGTATCTCGCACTATAGCGTTGCTGCTCAGGCGAATTCTTCCGCGTGGCGCGAGAATCCGTGTACACCAGTTTCCGAAACCATCGCGATACGAGGTCACTGGAACTTCAGGATCGGTGATTAGATGATCGGGGAGGACAAGGTCCGAGGCGCGGGAATAGTGAATATTAAGCATGAGGATCATCGGCGTGTTCTGAGGACAGTAAAACACCAATTCATAGCCGACTTGGATCAACATGCAAAATCTCCTGTCCCCGCAATTGTAGGCCGTTTAGCAGCTCGAGACTAATGGCAAAATCGTCCGTTCTTGACCCAACCCTTAGTTCACCCTTCTGATGCGATCGACACCTGGAGTGTTGCCGCGAGCTCTATCTGCCCCTAATGGAGGACTTCTTACGATGCGAGAATTCCCCACGCTGACACCTTATAACTCGACGAGTTGGCACTGACTCCGAGGCCTGAGGATGAGGTGCCGAAGACTCCCGGCTGGTCCCCCGACGGCAAGGTTTTGGTCATGCTGCGTTTTAGTTCTGTTTCAGATTCCGTTCTATTGCAAGACACCAGCAACGGTTCGAAGGGTGCTCAGTGAAGTACCGTGTTGGGAGGGACAATTTTCAAAAGGAGTTGGTCAGATTACGAGTACCTGAGCTCGAGAGTTGACTACTCTGCATGCAACCCCACCGGACCGAAACAACTACAATCGAGGCTCCTCAGTATCTCCAAGAATTTCTCATAATCTTTTTTCTTGTGCCTGCCCAAAGATCAGCCGGTCAAGCAACCCTCGATCTGTCGGAAGCCTCTTGACTTCTTTTCGCCTTAGGTCTTTTGCACTCGGCAGCGCCGAATCGTCACTGAAACAGGAAAAAGCCCTTGTTGATGAAGTGCAGTTTGAACGCCTGCGCACCGGCGCGACCGGGCTGACGACGTTCTGCTCGAAGGACGCAATCGCGTAAAAGACCTCCGCTCCCCTTGAGGGCTTCCGTGTCGTCTGCGGGATTGGCGGTTGCAAGGTTGACATTGGAGCGCGAATCGCGAACAGGAGAATCATTTCCCCGCAATGGCCCTTAAAAGGGAAAAGCTTCGGTCTGGGATCTAAATCGCGAGGTTGATTCGTCGCAATGTGCCAGACAGAGCGGAAGCTGTAGGGTCTACTACGACGGGCGTCTTCGGTAAGGTTACTCCCGAGGCGCGGTAGCGCTTTCGGAATGTTCTCATCCAGATCTCATTTCCAAAAAACCGGGCTCGCGTATTCTGCGACTCACCATCAAGCGCGCCTTGCTCGCTTCGGCAAGCCCCAAGGCCACCAGTTCCAATCACCCGCAATACGAAGGAGCGCGGGACCGATCACAATACGAACCAGCGTGGCGTCAATCAACACGGCTACCGCCAACGTAAATCCGATCATCTTGACTACCAGAAAACTTCCAAACGTGAATGCCGCAAATACCACGATCATGATCGCAGCGGCGCTCGTGATCAGGCCTGCGGTTCTGGCCAGACCCTCCGGGATTGCATCCATTTCACTAAGCCCGCTCCTTCTGGCTTCGAGAACGCGTGCAACCAGAAATACCTCGTAGTCCATGCTCAATCCGAAAACGATGGCGAAGGCGACGATCGGAACAAGAGGAAACACGCTACCGGTTCCTCCAGGCACTCCCAGAAATCGGCTTCCGTGCCCGTCCTGGAAAACCAACACCAATGCTCCAAAGGATGCGGCAACCGAGAAAAGGTTCAGTGCGATGGCTTTCAGCGCGACGATGATTGATCGGAACCCGCAGAGTAGCGCAAGCAGTGTTCCCCCGACTACCAGCGCCATTACTGACGGAAAGCGGTCTCTAATAATCGTTTCATAATCGGCGTTAAGTGCTGGGATGCCGCCGATGAGAAGGTTTGCTCCCGGCACACCGGTGAGAGCCAGCGCGCCCATTTTCCGAAGCTCCCGCACCCAGTCCACCTGGCCGCGCAGAGAGACCGAACTCGCGGGTAACACCTCAATCAGCGCCGCTCGTCCGTCACTACTCAAGAAAGTTCGACGGGTCTCCCGCGGAAGGTCACGGAGGGAAGCTCGGTTGCTCTCCGCAATCGTACTGATAGAAATCACGCGGCCAGCGCGAGGGTCGCTCGCGAGCTGCTTAGTAACACGATCAAGCGCACTCCACCCGGCGTCGGTTTGCGCGATGGAGTCCGTGGGAAGCTCGATGATGATGCGCAACGATTCCACAATGCCTTCCCGGTCCATCTGTCTCAGAGTGTGGAGGGCGCGGACTGATTCCGCCGCCGCTGGAAGCCAATCTCCGCGGGGGACACTGGTATCCAGATGCCTTATCTGCCACGCGAGCAGAAGCAAAGGAGTGCCCGCCAAAAACAGGGCAAGCCAAGGATGCGCGACGATCACCTTGCCCCACTGCCGCCAGCGCTTTCCAGTCTTCGCGGCATGATCCGCATCCAGCTTTGCAGTAAAGGGCAATCGGCCAAGATTGATCCGCGGACCGAGCAACGCCAGCACACTCGGAACGAGGGTATTGGTAAGCAGCACACTCATTCCCGCCACCAGAAATCCCGCGATACCGATGGAACGGATCTCGCTGATCGGAACCGTCAGCAGCGCCAGAAATCCGATTCCGACCGTGGAGGCTGAAATCAAGAGCGTGCGACCTGCCTGACGTGCCGCGATGACCGAGGCTGCGGGTCCGTCGTTCCCGGCGGAAATCGCTTCCCGGAAGCGGCTGACCATGAGCAGCGCGTAGTCGATGCCTAATCCCAGACCAAGCATGGTGGCCAAGGTCTGAACCAGAATGGACAGGTGCCAGTGCTGGGCCAGGATTCCTGTAATGGCCAGAGTGGTCGCGATGGCAAGCTGGCCTACCGCCAACGGAATCAGGGCAGCGATCAGGCTGCCAAAAGCCACTAGCAGGAGTGCCAGGGTCGCGGGGATCACCAGGCTTTCGCCACGTTCCACGTCGTCGGCGCTGGCTTTCCGAATGTCGAAATTCAGCGGAATCTCGCCTGTGAGTTCCAGCTTCACCGCCGGATAACGGCTTCGCAGTTGACCTTCAAGCGAGCTTGCCAGTTGGTGAAGCTTCGGAACGAGCGACTCAACGGGGCCTTCGACCGACGTGAGTCCCACAACAACAAACGTTCCACCTCCCTGGCCCAGAAAGATGGGATCGCGCAAGTCGAGATAGGAGACCACTCCCGAAACCCCGGGTTGTTCTCTCAGTCCAGTCACAATTGTTTCTAAGGCTTGGCCGCCTTCCTCAGAATTCATAGGCGGAAGTCCCTTGACCACCAGGACCACTTCATCCACGAACGGCGAATGGAAGCGATCGGCCAGCTCCTGCCGGACGGTTTCCGCTTGGCTCCCTTCGACTCGGGTTGCGGTTTCCAGGTGGCGTTCGGCGTGAAAGGAGAATGGCAGAAGTGCAATGGTTGCTGCGAGGACAATTCCCGACACCCAAAAACGACGCAGATCCATGGCACTCATCATGGCATACAAGAACGTCAATACTAAAGCTCTCTTGGGGGAGCGTACCACCCACAATAACGAGCTAGGTAGATCTGCTAGACTCTCTGCATTAACCTTGGAGGATCAATTCGTACCTTAGTGTTGTTCGGGCTGCTCGCTACTGCCCAAATTGGCTCGACCCAAACTGGGGCAACACAACCAGACCCTCGCCTTGGCGTCTGGACGCTTGTCTCCGCGCAGTCTAACCTCGACCCTCCGAACCGGCTCTCCATTACGCATGAGCAGGGCGGAGTGCATGTAGTCATGTCCGGCGAAAAGCATTTCGATTTCACTGCGAATCGGAATGGACAAGATTCTCCCGCACCCGGCAATCTCGGCTTCAATCAGATAGACCTGCACAGGATCGACAAGAGGCAGGCAGTGGTCACCGAGAAAAAGGACGGAACCGTCGCGGCGACGGTGCGCGAACAACTTTCAAAGGATGGCAAAGAGCTGACAAGCACAACCGTGATCGCGGGGCATCCCGACCAGATCACCGTGTGGACTCGGAGTAGAGGTGCGAAAGTCGCCACTGACCCCTTTGTAGGCGAGTGGACCCAGGATCTCAGCAGGACCCGCTTGCGGCAAGGGTTGGTGCTCAAAATCGAGGCGGACGGAAGCGGTGGGGTCCG
>Ga0181531_10001391_pt1 | contig 15299 bp, 12 predicted proteins | sample PEATcosm2014_Bin_38_FD_119743 | JGI IMG/M metagenome (GOLD analysis project Ga0181531, IMG submission 119743) | Peatland microbial communities from MTU Mesocosm Facility, Houghton, MI, USA - PEATcosm2014_Bin11_10_metaG | ecosystem: Environmental > Terrestrial > Soil > Wetlands > Peat | place... | reverse complement strand
GTGCGCTGCTCACCGAGCTCGGCGCTCTCGATGCGGCAAACCGCCTCACCGAATCAGGGCGTCGCATGGCGCGCCTCGGTGCCCACCCACGCCTCGCCGCCCTGATGCTGGCCGCCCAATCCCCGGCCGAGGCGGCCCTGGCCGCCGACCTCGCCGCCCTGCTCGAGGAGCGTGATCCGCTGCGCGGCGCCGGCGCCGACATTCACCTGCGCCTAGCCGCTTTGCACGGCCACCCCGGCGACGCTGATCGCGGCACCCTCGCCCGCATCCGCCAGGGCGCCCAGCAATACCGCGCCCGCCTCGCCACCCGCGCGGCACCCGCGGGCGACGCCGGCGCCTTGCTCGCTGCCGCCTTCCCGGACCGCATTGCGCAATCGCGCGGCGAGGCCGGCTCCTTCCGCCTCTCTGGCGGCGGCGGCGCCAAACTGCCGCCGTCCGATCCGCTCGCCCGCGCCAAACTCCTGGTTGCCGCCGGGCTCGAACAAAAAGCCTCGGCCCGCATCACGCTGGCGGCTGCGCTCGACCCGGACGCGCTGCCCGCATCGATCGCCGACCGCGGCACCGAACAAGTCGAAAGTGGCTTTGATCATGCCACCGGTGCCGTGTTCAGCCGCCGCCGGCGCCGCTACGGCGCGCTGATCCTGTCCGATCGCATGGAGCCCGCGGACCCGGCCGAAATCGCCGCCACCCTCGCGCGCGTTCTCACCGAACAAGCCGACCGCCTGCCGTGGACCGATCCCGCCCGCCAATTCCAGGCCCGCGCCGCACTCCTGCGCGGCGTGGACCCAACCTTCCCCGACCTGTCCGATGCCGCGCTCGCCGCCGACCAAGGGGCTTGGCTCGCACCGCACCTGCTCGGCATGTCGCGTCTGGCCGACACCGCAAAACTCGATTTCATCGTGGCGTTGCGCGGCCTGCTAAACTGGTCCGAAGCCGCGCAACTCGACCGCGACCTGCCGACGCACATCGCCCTGCCCGGCGGCCGCGCCGCCATCGATTACGCCGGCCCAGTGCCGGTAGCCGCCGCGCGCGCCCAAAACTTTTACGGGCTGACGCAAACCCCAAAACTCGCAGGCGGAAAAATTCCGTTGCAGGTGGCGCTTCTTTCACCTGCCGGAAGGCCGATTGCCATAACCTCCGACCTAGAAGGCTTCTGGCGCGGCGCCTGGGCCGATGTGCGACGCGACATGCGGGGCCGATACCCAAAACATGCCTGGCCGGAAGACCCTGCGACTGCCTGACCGACACGCAGGCGATGCCTGCCGCGCGGCACGATGGATGCTGCTGCCGGCATTCCTGGTTTGTCTGCTCGTTGTGGCGCCGGCGCGCGCACAACCGCTGGTGCAGACCGGGCCGATCACCTTCGCGCCACTGGTGCGGCGCGTGCTGCCGGCGGTGGTCAACATCGCGGTGCACATGGACGCCGCCGACCTGGGCGACGCTCCGGATGCTTCCGATCTACGCGGCGCGCCGACAAAAAAGTCCGGCCGCCAGAAGCCGGGGCGCCATCGCGAGCAGATCGCCGGCGCAGGCTCCGGTTTTATCATCGATCCGGGCGGCCTGATCGTTACCAACAATCATGTGGTGGGCGGTGCCACGGACGTGACCGTGGCTTTGTCCGATGGCACTAAGCTGACGGCACGGCTGATCGGCTTTGACGAATTGACCGACATCGCGGTGATCCGCGTCAGCGCCGGCCACAAGCTGCCCGCGGTGGTATGGGGCGACAGCCGCCAAGTGCAGGTTGGCGACTGGGTCCTGGCGGCCGGCAACCCGTTCGGGCTCGGCGGCAGCGTCACGGCCGGCATCGTCTCGGCGCGCGGCCGCGAGCTCGGCACCGGGCCCTTCGATGACTTCTTCCAGCTCGATGCGCCGATCAATCCGGGCAATTCCGGCGGCCCCAGCTTCAACATGGCGGGCGAGGTGATCGGTGTGAACACCGCGCTGGTGTCGCCGACCGGCGCCTCGGTGGGGCTGGGGTTTGCGATCCCGTCGGAGATCGTAACGCAGGTTGTGGCTGAGCTGCTCGAGCATGGCCACGTCGATCGCGGCTGGCTTGGGGTGCAGGTGGATACCGCCGGCACCCGCCGGTTCGGGGCGTTGATTGCGTCGGTCGATCGTGGCGGCCCCGGCGCGCATAGTGGCTTGCGCCCCGGTGACATCGTGACGCTGTTCAACGGCGAGCGGGTCGGCAGCCCCGGCGAGCTGATCCGCGACGTATCCGCGGTAAACCCCGGAGGGGTAGCGCGCCTGCGCATAAAGCGGCAGAGTCAAGTTCTTGAGATTCCCGTAACCGTAGGCCGCCGCCCCCCAGAACCCCCTTGAGAAATGGGGTCTGGGGCCTACGGCCCCAGCGGGGGTCCAGGGGGCAGAGCCCCTTGGCCTTACTTTGTTCGAGGGTAGCATGAGAATATTACTGGTAGAAGACGACCCCACCGTAGCCGGCTTCGTAGTCAAAGGTCTGCGCGAAGCCGGCCACGTCATAGAGCACGCCGACAACGGGAGGGACGGCCTGTTCCTGGCCGCCAGCGAGGCGTTCGACACCATCATCCTGGACCGCATGTTGCCCGGCGGCATCGACGGTATTCGCCTGCTGGAAACCCTGCGCTCGCAAAACAACGCAACGCCCGTGCTGGTACTATCCGCGCTGAGCCAGGTGGATGATCGCGTCGCCGGCCTGAAAGCCGGCGGCGATGACTACCTGACCAAGCCGTTCGCGTTTTCCGAGTTGTTGGCACGTGTCGAGGCGCTCACCAGGCGCGGCAAGGGCGACGGGCCACAAACCAAGCTGATCGTCGGCGATCTGGAAATGGATTTGCTGTCACGCATGGTGCGCCGCGCGGGCCAGAAGATCGATCTGCAGCCGCGCGAATTCCGGCTGCTGGAATACCTGATGCGCCACGCCGGCCAGGTGGTGACACGCACCATGCTGCTGGAAGGCGTGTGGGATTATCATTTCGACCCGCAGACGAACGTGATCGACGTGCATGTCAGCCGGCTGCGTCAGAAAATCGACAAGCCGTACCCTACGCCGTTGATTCATACGATTCGGAATGCGGGGTATATGCTTCGGCCGGAGAGTCCCTGATAGAAGCACAAGGGAAGGCCAGGGCTCTGCCCTGGACCCGCTGGGGCCGTAGGCCCCAGACCCCATTTCATTTGTTCCGAGTTTTGCATCGACACCGAGTCAACATGGCTGGCCGCCCGCCGCGCAGCGCTAACGACAACGGCGGCACGCCGGCGGGGGTCCAGGGGGCAGAGCCCCCTGGTCGGCGAAGCCAATCCCTTTCATTGCATTACATTTCGAAACTGCGCCGATGATTAGATCGGCCTCCTTAAAGTTGGCGGCGGTTTATGGCTTGCTCTTTGCCGCCTCCGCGTTTGCGCTGGTATTTTTCCTCTGGTGGGCCACCACCGGCCTGCTCGACGCGCAGGTCGAAGCCGCCATCCGCGCCGATGCGCAGGGGCTCGAGGAACGCTGGGACGAAGGCGGCCTGCCCGCCATGGTCCTAACCATCCAGGAACGCCTCTCGGAAAACGTTGATGACGACGCGATCTATTCCCTCAACGACGCCCTGCTGCGCCGCGTCACCGGCAACCTGGAGCGCTGGCCCGCCAACGTGACGCAGCCCGGCATATTCTACGAACTGCCGGTCACCCGCGCCGGCATAAAATCCCTCGCCGAGGTGTATCGTTACGACCTGCCCGGCGGCATGCGCCTGCTGGTCGGCCGCGACGTAAAAGGCCGCGCGCAACTGAAACGCCTGCTGCCGGGAACGCTGCTCTACTCGGCCGTGCTGGTCGCCGTGCTTGCCCTCGCCGGCGGCCTCGTCATGCGCAACCTGTTCCGCAGCATGGTGGCGGACGTTTCCTCCACGGCCGCCGCGATCGCGCGCGGCGACCTCGCGCGCCGCGTGCGCCGCTCCGGCCGCGGCGACGAATTCGATGCCATGGCCGAAGCCATCAACAACATGCTCGAGCGCATCGCCAAACTGATGGACGGCGTGCGCCAGGTCAGCAACTCGATCGCGCACGATTTGCGCACGCCGATCGCCCGCGCCCGCGCCCGCCTGGAGGACGCCGCCTCGCACGCTCAAGGCGAGGAGGAACTCCGCGCCGCGGTGGAGCGCGCTGTCGGGGACCTCGACGCGGTGACGGCGGTGTTCCAGGCCCTGATGCGCATCGCCGAAATCGAAGCCGGCGCGCGCCGTTCCGCGTTCGCCGAAATCGACCTCGGCCCGCTGCTGGCCGATCTCGCCGAACTCTACAGTGCCGTCGCCGAGGAACGCGACCTCACGCTGAAACTGTCGGTGCCGGACACGCTGCCGACCCATGGCGACCGCGACCTGGTGCAGCAGGCGGTGGCCAACCTGCTCGATAACGCGATCAAATTCTCGCCCGCCGGCAGCGAGGTGGCGCTCTCCGCCGGCCCCACCGACAAGGGCGTGCGCATCACCGTGACCGACCACGGGCCGGGCATCCCGCCGGCCGAATTGGCGCGCGCCACCGAGCGCTTTTTCCGCGGCGAAGTGGCGCGCAGCACGCCCGGCTCAGGCCTGGGCCTCGCGCTCGTGCAGGCCGTGGCCACGCTGCACTACGGCGCCCTGGTGCTGGAGGACACAGCGCCCGGCCTGCGCGCCACGCTGACCCTGCAGGCGCCGGCCCCGCGGATGGACGCGGCTTCATCCACGCCTCACGGCACCGCCATCGCGACGGTGGCATAAGCCGCGCCACCCATGATCCGCCCCGCCACTCTCCTGCTGCTGACCATGGCACCGCCCCTCCTGGCTTTGTCGGGCGCGGTCGCGCGCGCGGAGCCGCAGCCGGTTATCATCCTGACCGACACGCTGGAATACTGCGAACAGTTGCAGCATCGCACGCAGCAATGGCCGGTGCTGTCGCCCGACGTGAAGTACCTGATCCGCGAGGGCCACCAGATGTGCGACCACGGCGAGATTCGCGGCGGCATCAACCGCCTGCGCCGCGCGCTGCGTATATTGAACCATCATACGCCGGCGCCTTAGGGGCGAAGTAAGGCCAGGGCTCTGCCCTGGACCCGCTGGGGCCGGAGGCCCCAGACCCCCATTCCTAAAGAGTCGCTGGGGGAACCGCGAAGCCCAAAATATTCTATTATTCATTGGCTTCGCCACATAGTTAAGGAAAAGCCGCGCAGCGCTATTGGGGGTCTGGGGCCGCCGGCCCCAGCGGGTCCAGGGCAGAGCCCTGGCCTTTCCTTTGCTTATCCTAGCGGTTATGGGACTCTGCCCCTGCACCAAGCTGTGGCCGTCACGCCTTGGCGTGCTTCGCACGACGGCCCGAGACCCCGATTGATCAGTTCCGAGACTGGCATCGGCCGCGAGCCAATCGGCCGGACTCACGGTTCTGCGTGATCGGTACAGAAGGCTGCTGCTGCGCAGCGCTAACGCCAGCGGCGGCATGCCGTTTTAGGCGGCGCTTGATAGCGCAACGAATGGTACCCCCAGGGCGGCGGCGACCGCGGGGTGCGTGATCTGGCCGGCGTGGACGTTGAGGCCATTCAGCAAGCCCTCATCTTCCGCCACGGCGCGGGCGAAACCCTTGCCGGCGAGTGCGAGCACATAGGGAAGCGTGGCGTTGTTGAGCGCCTGCGTGCTGGTGCGCGCGACCCCGCCGGGCATGTTGGCGACGCAATAATGCACCACGCCGTCGACCACGTAGGTGGGGTCGGAATGGGTGGTGGCGTGGCTGGTTTCGAAACACCCGCCCTGGTCGATCGAGACATCGACCAGCACGGAGCCGGGGCGCATCAGGGCGAGGTCGCGGCGGGCGACCAGTTTGGGCGCGGCGGCGCCGGCGACCAGAACGGCACCGATCACCAGGTCGGCGCCGATTGCGGCGGCTTCCACCGCGTCGGTGGTAGCATAGACGGTTTTCAGGCCAGGGCCGAACAAATCGTCGAGGGCGGCCAGGCGGGGCAGGGATTTGTCGAGCACGGTCACGTCGGCGCCGAGTCCCATGGCCATGCGGGCGGCGTTGGTGCCGACGACCCCGCCGCCAATCACGACGACGCGGCCTGGCAGCACGCCGGGGACGCCGCCGAGCAGCACGCCGGATCCGCCGGCGCTCTTTTGCAGCGCGACGGCGCCGACCTGGATCGCCATGCGGCCGGCGATTTCGCTCATCGGCGCGAGCAAGGGCAGCCGGCCCGCGCGGTCGGTGACGGTTTCATAGGCGATGGCGGTGCAGCCGCTTTCGCTCAAAAGGCGGGCCTGCCCGGGGTCCGGCGCCAGATGCAGGTAGGTGAATAGTACCTGGCCCGCGCGCAGTTTGCGGCACTCGGCGGGCTGCGGTTCCTTGACCTTCACGATCAGCTCGGCACCCGCGAAAATCTCGTCGGCGGTGGGTGCGATGGCTGCGCCGGCGCGGCGGAAATCTTCGTCGCGGTAGCCGATGCCGAGGCCGGCGTTGGTCTCGACGGTCACCTGGTGGCCGGCCTGGGTCAGCTCGCGGACCGAGGCGGGCACCAGGCCGACACGGTATTCGTTGTCCTTGATTTCCTTGGGTACGCCGATGCGCATGGCGGGCACTCCCTGCTTTTATGGTTGAATTGGCGGCAGGGTAGGCGGTTGGCTTGGGCCGGGAAAGGCGCGCTAGAGTGTGCTTCGGCGAGGGAGCGGCAAATGGCGGAGACCGGGCGCAGTGTGGACGCGGTGATCGTGGGCGCCGGGTTCGCGGGCATGTACATGCTGCATCGGCTGCGCGGGCTGGGGTTGTCCGCGCTTGTGCTCGAGGCGGGCGGGGGCGTCGGGGGCACCTGGTACTGGAACCGCTACCCGGGCGCGCGCTGCGACATCGAGAGCCTGGAATACTCGTACCAGTTTTCCGAAGAATTGCAGATGGAATGGGAGTGGACCGAGCGCTACGCCACGCAGCCGGAAATTCTGCGTTACGCGGAGCATGTGGCCGACCGGTTCGCGCTGTGGGACGATATCAGTTTCGATACGCGGGTGACGGCGGCGCATTTCGATGAACGGGTTGGGCGCTGGATGGTGGAGACAGATCGCGGCGAGGTTGTTGCGGCGCGGTATTGTGTGATGGCGACCGGGTGTTTGTCGTCGACGAATTGGCCGGATATTCCTGGACTGGATCGGTTTGCCGGGGCGGTTTACCATACCGGGCGGTGGCCGCATGAACGGGTGGATTTTTCGGGGTTGCGGGTGGCGGTGATTGGCACCGGGAGCTCGGCGATCCAGTCCATTCCGATGATCGCGCAGCAGGCAAGCCAGCTTTATGTGTTTCAGCGGACGCCGAATTATTCAATCCCAGCGCACAACCGGCCATTGCAGGCAGAGGAAGTGGCGGCGTTCCGGGAGGGGTGGCGGGCGTTTCGGCAGGCAAACAAGGAGATGCCGTTCGGGTTTGGGTCGCGCTATGGGCGCACGGAAAGGATGACGGCCGAGGCTTCCGAGGCGGAGCGTCAGGCGGCGTATGAGGAACGGTGGCAGTTGGGCGGGTTGCCGTTCATGGGGGCTTTCGCCGATCTGATCGTTGATGTGGAGGCGAACGAGACGGCGGGGCGGTTTGTGCGGGGGAAAATAGCGGAGATCGTGAAGGATCCGGAGGTGGCGTCGATGTTGTCGCCGCGGACGGTGGTGGGGTGCAAGCGGCTTTGCGTGGATAGCGGGTACTACGACACTTTCAATTTGCCGCATGTCTCGCTGGTGGATGTTGGAGTTTCGCCGATCTCGGCGTTTTTCGAGGCTGGGTTGCGGGCGGGGGGTGTGGAGTATTGCGTGGATGCAGTAGTGTTCGCGACCGGGTTCGATGCGATGACGGGGGCGTTGCATAATATTGATATCCGGGGGCGCGGGGGGTTGGAGCTGCGCGAGAAGTGGGCGGCGGGGCCAAGGGCTTATCTGGGGCTGGCGACGGCGGGGTTTCCGAATCTGTTCATGATCACGGGGCCTGGGAGCCCTTCGGTTTTGTCAAACATGTTGCCGTCGATCGAGCAGCACGTGGATTGGATTGCGGACTGCATCGGTTATTTGCAGGATCGGCAAGTGCATCGGATCGAGCCGAGCGTGGAGGCCGAGGATGCGTGGGTCGATCATGTGAACGAAGTTGCGTCGGCGACGCTGATGCATGGGTGCAATTCGTGGTACCTTGGGGCGAATGTTCCAGGCAAGCCGCGCGTGTTCATGCCGTATATCGGGTTTCCCGAGTACGTAGCGAAATGCGGCGAGGTGGTCGCTGGCGGGTATTCGGGCTTCGTACTGGGGGTTGGCGGCTGACCCCGGCCGCACAGCGCTAACGCCAGCGGCGGCACGCCGTCGGGGGGTCCAGGGGGGCAGAGCCCCCTGGCCTTCTTCCTTGGGGGCAACGATGCGAACGGAAATCGCGTTCAAGACCGAGGATGGCGTGACGCTGCGCGGATGGCACACGGTGCCGGCGGCCGGCGCCAAGCTGCTGCCGACCATTGTGATGGCGCATGGGTTCGGTGCGTTGAAGGAGATGTATCTCGATCGTTTCGCCGATGCATTTGCGCTGGCCGGGCTGGCGAGCCTGGTGTTCGACCATCGGGGATTTGGCGAGAGCGAGGGGTTGCCGCGGCAGGAGGTGGATCCGTGGCGGCAGGTTCGCGATTACCGGGATGCCATTACGTTTGCGGAGACGCTGGAGGCGACCGATCCGGCGCGGATTGGGATTTGGGGATCCGACTATAGCGGCGGGCATGTGCTGGTGGTGGGGGCGATCGACCGGCGGGTGAAGTGCGTGGTGGCGCAGGTGCCGTTGGCGAGTGGGCATGCAAACACGCGGCGCCTGACGCGGGCGGATTTCTTCAGCACGTTGCAACGATTGTTCGAGCATGACCGGCGGGCGCGGATGGCGGGGCATGCGCCGGCGATGGTGGCCCTGGTGAGCGAGGACCCGGCGGTGCCTTCGGCGTTGCGCTCTTCCGAGGGTTTCGACTGGTACACAGATGCGGCGCGGGGGTTGGCGCCGACTTGGCGCAACGAGGTTACGCTGCGCAGCGTTGAGATGTTTTCCGAGTATGAGCCGGGGACTTATGCGCGGTATGTGAGCCCGACGCCGTTGCTGATGGTGGTGGCGTTGAAGGACACGCTGACGGTGACGGATTTAGCTTTGGAAACTTACGAGGCCGCGCTGGAGCCGAAACGGCTGGTCAGCCTGCCGGGCGGTCATTTCGATGTTTATGTGCGGGATTTTGCGTTGGCGAGCGGGGCCGCGGCCGGATGGTATTGCGAGTGGTTGGGGGTGAGGTAGGCCGGGGAGAAGCCCGGCTCGACAGAATCCTGGTCGGTTCCGCTTGGGGCACCTAGGGCGCCGTGGCATAACGCGGGCATGTCGAACTACACGGTGATACCGGGCCGGCGGGCCGGAGACGGATGGCTCGTGGTGCTACAGGTGCCAGGCGAGCGCTTGCAGGTGCTGCAGTCATTCGACACGCTGGACGAAGCGCGGGCTGAAGCTGGCAGGTTGGCAGCCAGCCAAGACGCACCGGAGGCGTGAGCCCCGCCTCACCCCTTGGTGTCTGGGGGGCCTCCTTGCCGCGCAGCGCCAACGACAGCTGCGGTATGCCGAATGGGATCCAGGGGGGAAAGCCCCTGGCCCTTTCCCGCCACGCAGCCCGGCTTTGTGCATAAAATCGCGAAAAAGTGACTCGGCGTGTAAGAATTGAGCGCTAGAAGCAGCTTGGCCCTGCCGGTTGCGAGAGCCGGCTGTCGTGCTGGTTTCGACACGGAGGAGCGCGCATCGGTTGGGGCCGCGGCTGGCGTCGGCCAGGCCGCTTGGAGTGGGGGATGGCGAAAACGACGACGGACAGTAGGCGCGCGTGGCTCGCCGGTAGCGGGGTGGCGGCGCTGGTCGTGGCCAAGCACTGGTTCGGGGTCACGGTGTCCGCGGGTGCGGTGGCGGCATCGTGCGGGCCGGCCTGGTTCCGCATGGATCTGGTGGATATCGCGGCCGCGGTGGCCGTGCTGGCGTACCTGACGCATGAGCTGTGGCTGGAGCAGCGGGCGCGGTATGCGACGATCACGCGCGAACTCAGCGAAGTGGGGCGAATGCGCAAGATCGAGCGCGACCCGCTGACCGGGCTTTCCAATCAGCGGGCGTTCGATGCGGTGGCGGCGAACCGGCTCGCGGTGGGCGAGAACCTGGCCGTGCTGCTGCTCGATCTGCATGATTTCGACGCCATCAACGATCAATACGGTTACGGTTTCGGCGATGCGCTGCTGCATCAGGTCGGCGACCGGCTGCGCGCGGTGGTGTATGACGCGAAGTCCGTGGCGCATCTGTTCAGCGATGAGTTCGGGATATTGGCGCCGAACCATCCGAGTGCCGAGGACGTGCATGGGCTGGCGCTGCATCTGCTGCGCGCGCTGGATGCACCATTCACGCATGATGGTGCGTCGGTCAGGGTTTCGGCCAATATCGGCATCGCGCAGGCGCCGCAGGATGGCGGCGATGTGGCGGCGCTGATGCAGGCGGCGACGCATGCGTTGCGGTCGGCGAAGGAAGCCGGGCGCGGGGTGTGGCGGGTCTATGATCCGGCAATGCGCGATACCGCCGCGGTGTTGCGCAAGGCGTTGCCGACGGCGATCGCGCGGGGCGAGATCGTGCCGTACTATCAGCCGATCGTGGATCCTGAGACGTCGCGGGTGGCGGGGCTGGAGGTGCTGGCGCGGTGGAACCATCCGTCGCGCGGGCTGCTGCTGCCCAGGATGTTTGTCGATCTGGCGGAGGCGGAGGGGCAGCTTAGCGAGCTGACATTGAGTCTGTTGCGCCAGGTGGTGCGGGATGCCGCTGCGTGGCCGGATACGTTGTTTTTTGCGTTCAATGTGGCGCCGAGCCAACTGCGCGATGTCGATACGTTCGTGTTGGCGCAGCGAGACCAGCCGACCTTGCCGCCGCACCGGCTGGAGGTGGAGCTGACGGAGCAGGAGCTGATCCGGGACCTGGATGAGACGCGCGAGGTGGTGCGGGAGTTGCGCAGCCGGGGCACGCGGGTGGCGCTTGACGATTTCGGTGCCGGGCATGGCAATTTTCATCATCTGCGCAGCATCCCGTTCGATCGTTTGAAGATCGATCGGGAATTCGTGCTGGATATGGTGAACGATCCACGGGCGGAGGTGTGCGTGCAGTCCATCGTGGAGGCGGCGCAACGGCTGGGGATCGATGTGACAGCGGAAGGCGTGAGCACGCCGGAAATCGCGGCGCGGATGAGCGCGCTGGGGTGCCGGTTCGTGCAGGGCAGCCTGTTTTCGATGCCGGTGCCAGCGGCGGAGGTGGGGCCGCTGCTGGTGCGGCTGGGGACGTTGGCGGCGGCGGCGGAACGGCGGTTGGTTCCGGTGGACGCAGAAGTCTAGAGGCTCTGCCCCATAAGCGCTTGGATGAGAGAGAAAGTAAGCAAAGGAAGGCCAGGGCTCTGCCCTGGACCCGTCACGCCGGAGGCGTGCTGCGCACGACGGGGCCGGAGGCCCCAGACCCCATTTAGCGCTGCGCGGCTTTTCTTGACCCTTAGGCGAAGCCATTAAATGAAATGGATTATTTGGCTTCGCCGTTTCCCAAAACGAGTCTTAATGAATGGGGTCTGGGGCCTCCGGCCCCAGCGGGTCCAGGGCAGAGCCCTGGCCTTCTATGGCTTTACGATTCTTCCACCTTGCATGGGCCGCGGCACGCCAGTGGTTCCGGGATAACTCAGGGGCAAGCCGCGTAGCACGCGGGCGGCTAGGTAGGCGAAGCATTGGGCTTCCAGCGCATCGCCGTTCCAGCCTTCCGCCTCAACGGGGGCGATCGGGCATGGAGCGGCGGCGCTCAAGGCTGCCATGATGGCCGGGTTGTGGCGGCCGCCGCCGGTGACCAGCACGCGCTCGGGTGGCGTAGGTAGCGGGGTGGCGAAAACGGCGCGCACCGTGAAGGCCACCAATGTGGCGGCGGCGTCAGGCAAAGGGAGGGCCTCGACCAGGGGCAGGGCGTCGGCGAAATGCTGGCGGTCGAGCGATTTTGGGGCGGGGCGGGCGAAGAAAGGGTGGGCGAGCAGTGTCGCCAGCGTCGCTTCATGGGGCGCGCCGGCGGCAGCGAGCGCGCCGTCGCGGTCCATCGGCACGCCGAGGTGGCGCTGGCAGAAATCGTCGAGCAGGGCGTTGCCGGGGCCGGTATCGCACGCGAACAAAGTGGCATCGCCGTGGACATAAGTGATGTTGGCGACGCCGCCGATGTTGAGGATGACCAGAGGCTTTTCCAAATTGGCCGCCAGCGCGGCATGATAGGCGGGCACGAAAGGGGCGCCCTGGCCGCCGGCGGCCACGTCGGCCGAGCGGAAATCGTAGGCGACCGGGGTGTTTGTTTTGCGCGCGAGCAGATGCGCGTCGCCGATCTGCCAGGTGCGTTTGTGGTCCGGTCGGTGTAGGATGGTTTGGCCGTGGAAGCCGATCAGGTCGGCTGGTTCGTTAAGCAGCCGGATCGCTTCGATATGGTGCAGGGTCAGTGCGTTTTCGGTTTCCAGCAGGAACGGATCGTCGAGCGGCAGATCGGCCGCGCAATCGAGCAGGGTGCGCAGCGCGGCGCGGAGTTCGGGCGGAAACGGGTGGGTGAGCGCGGGGCCGGGTGCCAGGCAAAATTCGCCGTCGGTTTCGAGCAGGGCGGCATCCACGCCGTCTAGCGAGGTGCCGCTCATCAGACCGATGATGCGCATGCGGGTCAGTGGGTCGCGGCGTAAAGCTGGGTGCCGAGCGTAAAGACGCGGTCTGCGGGCTCGATCGCGGCGATCGGGATTTCGGCCAGGTTTTCGAGTTCGTGGTAGAGCGGGGCAAAATCGGTTCGCACGGTTTCGTCGAGCAGCGATTGCAGCGAATCGATCACAAAATAGTTCTGCTGGAAATCGTCGATGCGGTAGGGCGTGCGCAGCACGCGTTTCAGGTTGAAGCCGAGGCGGTTGGGCGAGGGGTCCTCGAGCGCGAATATCGTCTCGGTACGGGACGAAACGATCCCGGCGCCGTAGATGCGCAGGCCCTCCGGCGTGCTCAGCAGGCCGAATTCGACGGTGTACCAATAGAGCCGCGCGAGGTTGCCGAGATGGCCAAATTGCTGGGCGCGCAGGCCGCCCCGGCCATAGGCTTGCATGTAATCCGCGAAAATCGGGTTGGTCAGCATCGGGACGTGACCAAACACGTCGTGGAAGACGTCGGGTTCTTCGAGGTAGTCGAGCTGGTCGGGGCGACGTACGAAATTGCCGGCCGGGAAGCGGCGGTTGGCGAGGTGGTCGAAGAATATGTCTTCCGGCACCAGGCCGGGAACGGCGACGACCTGCCAGCCGGTGAGGCGCATGAGTTTTTCCGAGAGGCGGCGGAAGTCGGGGATGCCGCCGGAGTAAAAATCGAGCGCCCGCAGGCCCGCCAGAAATTCGTTGCAGGCGCGGTTGGGGAGCAGCGCGGCCTGGCGCTCGTACAGCGTGGTCCAGGTTTGGTGTTCGGCCGCGGTGTAGCGTTCCCAGTCTTGCGGGATGGTCCAGTCGGCGGCGTGGTCGATAGTGGCGGACATGGCGGGCCCTAGGTTTGCGCGAGGCGCATGCCGATGGCGGTGGCGGCCAAGCATAGCACGACCGAGAAAACCACGTTGGCAGCGGCGCGCAAGGGCTGGCCGCCGCGCAGCAGATCCATGGTTTGCAGGCTGAACGCGGAGAACGTCGTGAAACCGCCGCACAGGCCGGCCATGACGAAGGCGCGCGTCGCCTCGCTGGTCGGGTGGCGGCCATAAGCGGCGCTGAGTTCGGCGAACCAGCCAATCACAAAACTCCCAAAAACGTTGATCAGCACGGTGCCCCAGGGAAACGCGGTGCCGGCGAGGCGGGCGACGAAAAGGGCCAGCCCGTAGCGCGCCACGCTGCCGGCGGCACCGCCGACGGCCACCAGGATGTACGGGCTCATGCCGGCTGCGGGCGGGCGAGCGCCACGCACTTGCGCATCACGCTGGGCAGCGCCTCTGCATCGAGGGTCGTGATGGGCCGCAGAAAACCGGGCGCCGCGATGGCCGGGACGGTGGCAGCATACACGTCGAGAAAAAGCTCGAAATGGGTAAACACGTGGCGGACTTTTCCGGCCTGGCGCCAGGGGGCTGGCATGGGGGCGAGCAGGTGGGCTTCGTGCACCGGAAAGGGGGTGGTGCGCCAGTCCGTGCCGGGCAGCTCGGTCATGCCGCCGAGCAGCCCGCTGGGCGGGCGACGGCGCAGCAGCACCTGGTCGGAAAAATCCTGCAGCCAGAAATGAACGCCGTGGCGCGTCGGCCGGGTCTTTTTGGGCGCCCGGCGAGGCAGCGTGCTCGCGGTGCCGGCCTGGTGGCCGGCGCAGTGGGCGGACCACGGGCATTCGCAGCAGCGCGGGCGGGGCGTGCAGATGGCGGCGCCGAGGTCGAACAGCGCCTGCGCGAAATCGGCCGCGCGATGCCTAGCCTCCGGCGCCCGATTTAGCGTCGCGGCGGCGGCCGCCAAAGCGGGTTTGGCGGCGGGGAGTGGCGTTTCAATGGCGAAAACGCGGGCGGCGATGCGCTCCACGTTGCCGTCCACCGGGACCAGCGGGTGGTTGAACGCGATCGCGGCGATGGCATTGGCCGTGTAGGGGCCGATACCCGGCAGGGCGCGCAGGCCTTCTACGCCGCTCGGAAATCTTCCGTCGCGTGCCGCTACCTGCCTGGCGCACGCATGCAGGTTGCGGGCCCGTGCGTAATAGCCGAGGCCGGCCCAGGCGGCCATCACATCGCCCGGGGCGGCGCCGGCCAGGTCTTCGACCGTGGGAAAGCGAGTCAGAAAACGCTCGAAATAGGGGATGACGGCGGCGACCGTGGTTTGCTGCAGCATGATTTCGCTGAGCCATACGCGATAGGGGTCGGGGCGTTCCCCGGGCAGCGCGCGCCACGGCATGGCGCGGCGGTTGCGGTCGTACCAGGCGAGCAGGTCGGCAGCTTGAGGGGGCATGGGTTGGTTATAGGGAAGGCTGGGGCTCTGCCCCAGACCCCGACGGCGTGCCGCCGCTGTTATGAGCGCTGCGCGGCGGGAGTCTTCTGCACTATTCGTGTGAGACCTTGGTTTCGCCCATGGGTTCGCTGTCGATGCCAGTCTCGGAACAGACTACACGGGGTCTGGGGCTTACGGCCCCAGCGGGCCCAGGGCAGAGCCCCAGGAACGCGAAGATAAGGCGCGAAGGAAGGCCAGGGCTCTGCCCTGGACCCGCTGGGGCCGGGGGCCCCAGACCCCCATTAGCGCTGCGCGGCTTTTCCTTAATTCTCGGCGAAGCCAATAAATAACT
>Ga0181531_10001390_pt1 | contig 15300 bp, 12 predicted proteins | sample PEATcosm2014_Bin_38_FD_119743 | JGI IMG/M metagenome (GOLD analysis project Ga0181531, IMG submission 119743) | Peatland microbial communities from MTU Mesocosm Facility, Houghton, MI, USA - PEATcosm2014_Bin11_10_metaG | ecosystem: Environmental > Terrestrial > Soil > Wetlands > Peat | place... | reverse complement strand
GCAGCACCGGCGCGCTCGACACCTCGAGCTGCGAGATCGACTCCTCGTTGAGCGAGCCGGAGGTCTCCTCGGACAGCGAGGCATCGCCGAGGGTGCGGGTGGGATCGCGTCGCGTAGCGGCCGCGGCGGCGCCCCCTGCGGCAGCACCCCCGGCGGCAGCACTCTCCGCGGCGGAGGCGGCGGCGGGTACGACGGTCGGCGGCGCACGAATCGGTGTCGGCGCGCTGGCCGGTGCGGCGGGCGCGGCGGCGGCCGCGGGCGCAGCCGCGCGCGCAGACCCAGCCGCCGGCGCGGCATCCATCTCTGCACCGCGCGCCTCGCTCAGGGCATGGATCTGGGCGAGCAGCATCTCGGCCGGTGGCGGCAACTCGCCGCCACTCACCAGATCCCGCATGCGGGAGAGCTCATCGAGACTCGCCTGCATCACGGCGTGCGCCCGATCATCGCCCGCCACCACGCCTCCGTCGATGGCAATCACCAGCGTCTCGAGCTCGTGGCTCAAGGTGCCCATCGCGGTGATGCCCGCCATGCGGGCGCCGCCCTTGAGGGTGTGCAGATGCCGTTGCAGCTCGACGACACTCTGCTTGTCCTTGCGATCGTGGTTCCAGGCCGCGAGCGCGGTCTCGGCGGCATCGAGCAGCTCGGTGGCCTCCTCGCTGAAGATCTTCGCGATCTCGTGATCGAACTCTTCCACCGACACGGGCGGCGCCGTGGATGGCGGCGCGGCGGCCGCGGCGGGTGCTTCCGCGGGGGCTGGCGGGGCGGTGGCGGCCGCGGCGGGGGGCGGTGCAAGCTCGCGCGCGCGCGCGGCGGCGGGCGGCGGGGTGAGATCCTCGAGCGGCGGCGCGCCGGAATAACCTTCGGGAAGCTGCGGCACGATGGCTGAGGCGCTCGTGTCGTTCGCGGCCTGGGCGAGCTCGGTGTCGAGCTCGGACTCGAGCTCATGCAGGCGGCTCAGGAGCGCCGGCTGCTCGGAGAAGAACGCGGTCGACTCATTGATATGCGAGACCACCCGATCGATGGCGAGCACCGCCTCGGCGAGCGCCGCGAGTCCCTGGTCCGTGAGTCCCCGGCCGCTGTCGTACACCTTGCGCATGAAGTGATTGAGCGGCTCGGCAACGCGGATGCCGTGCCGTGCCTCGGCCATTTTCGAGCTGCCGGACAGCGTGTGGATGGCGCGGTACACCGACTCGGGCAGATGATGGGGCGCCGGCTGCTGCTCGCGCCTGCGCAGGTAAGCGCGGATCTCGGCGAGGTGACTCGAAGTCTCCTTGCTATAGATCTCGTGCAGCTGCGGGTCCATCGGCGCCGCTCCCTCGTCCGGCTGCGCCCGCACTTGGGCGGCGGCGGGGGTGCGCGGGACCGGGGTGCCGGAGCTGCCGGCGGCGCTCGCGGGCGACGCGCTGGGGGAGGGCGCGCTGGCGGGCGATGCGCTCGCGGGCGATGTACTCGCGGGCGACGCGCTCGCGGAGGGTGCGCTCGCGCGCTCGGGCGCGGCGGCGGGAATCACGACCGAGGTGCTGCCCGCGGCCCGATCCTCGGGTGCGATGTGCGCGCCGATCTGGTCGGGCTCGCGGCCGTCCGCGTAGGCGAATGCGCGGGTCTTGATGGTGTCGATCGGCACGCCGGCCGGCCTGCCGCTCTCGAGCTGCTCGACGAGCTGGGGCAGCACGGCGATGGCGTTGCGCAGCACGCCCATCATGCCGGGCGTGCGCGTCAGGGTCTTGTCGATGATGCGGTTGAGCAGATTCTCGATGGCCCAGGCGAACTCCGCTATCGAGCGCGCGCCCACCATGCGTCCGCTGCCCTTGAGTGTGTGGAAGCTGCGGCGCAGCGATGCGAGCGAATCGAAATCGAGCGGATTCTGGTCCCACATCGGGAAGACGCGCTGGACGCCGGTGATCTCCTCCTTCGCCTCCTCGATGAAGAGCTCCACGAACTGCGGATCGACGGGCGCCGCCTCGGCCGCAACGATGGGCTGGGTCGCCGCCTGGGCACGCTGCAGGTGCTCGGGATCCACCTCGACGTGATCGGCATCGAGCTTCAAGGTCTTGGCCACATCCTCCGGCGCCAGCTCGAGCTGCGGCACCGCCGGCGCGTCCGACTGCGTGAGCGACCTCATGCAGGTCTCTGCATTGTCGAGCATGTACCACGGGTCGTTGCGTCCGTTCTGCAGCGTCTCCATGTAGTACTCGATGCTGACGATCGCATCGGCGAGGCGCTCGAGGCGCAGCGCGTCGGGGACCGCCGCGCCGGGCTCGACCAGACGGCGCACTTCGCCGCCGATCGTATCCATGATCTCGACCGCCCGTCCCTTGCCGAGCATGAGCAATCCCGCGGTGATGCCGCGCAGCAGCTGCGGGACGTTGTCGAGGCCCTGCGCCGGGAACTCGCTCGGCTTCTGCACGGCGATCGAGACCGCCTCCTTGATGCGCGCAAGATTGACGATGCACTCGCGCAGTACCGCCTCGCTCACCTGGCGGAAGTCGAAGTCGGGCTCGGCCGCCTCGGCGCGATCGCTCTTCGCGCCGCTCGGCAGGATGAGGCGCACGAGCTGGTCGTCGAGACTGTCCTCGACCGAGAGCAGCACACCCGCCACCTTCACCAGCGCCGCCTCAGGCGGGGTGCGGCCCGCCGCGAGCTGCTCGCTGAGCTCCGCGACCTCCTGTTGCACGCGCTGGCGAAGATCGCCGAGGCCGAGCACGCCCAGGGTGTCGCTGATCTTCTTCAGCATATCGAGCTGCGGCAACAGCTCCTCGGCGCGTCCGCCGCCGCGGCGCACGAAGATGTCGAACACATCCTTGACCTTGGAGAGGTCCTCCTTGATCGCGGCCGCCACGGTGCGCATCAGCTTGACGCTCGGCGCCGAGAGGCTCTCGCGCTCCTGCTCGACGCTGTCATCGACCGGCAGCAGCTCGGTCAATTTGAACGAGGAGCGCACCGCGGCGATGCGCCCGCCGCTGGTCGTCGCCCGCGCGACGTAGTAGAGCAGGTTGTTCAGCAGATCGACCGGCGGGTGGGCGGAGTATTGCGCCTCTCCCAACTCGTACAGCGTCCGCAGCTGGCGGTCCGCCTGCCCGAGCAAACGCTTGAGCGTGGCACTGCCCTCGAGGCCGTTCGCGCGCACGGCCTCGAGCACGGCGCCGACGACCCACCAGAGCTGGAACACGGGCTGCGTGGTGGCGACCTGCTCGAGCTTCTCGGCCACCTTGGCGATGATCTCGAGGTTTTGCACGGTCCGCTCGCCGCGGATGTAGCCGAGCAGTCCCACCTGGAAACGCGGCCGGAGCTTGCGCGCCCACTGCGGCGCCGTCAGGAGCGGCTCATCCTGGCGCTGCGACTGCGGCTGCGCCGGCTGATCGGACTTGAGGTTGAGGAGGAGAAGCGTGCCCTCGGAGAGCAGCGGGCTGCCGCGCACGGAGCGCAGGTCATTGAGCAGCGGCAACAGCACGAGCGCGAGATCGCGGCCGCCGGAGAGCACGCGCTCGAGATAGGTCGGGAGCTGCACCATGGCGCGCATCAGGGCATCGAGGCCGTCGCCCTGGCGCTTGTGATCGCCCGCCGTCAACAGGTAGCGCGCCACCTGCTCCATTTCCTCGGCGAGCAGGGCCGCGCCATAGACCTCCACGAGCCGCAGCACACCCGTCGCGAGGTGCAGCTGATCGGCGCACTTCTCCAGGTACCCCTCCTGGTCGGAGCGCTCCGCATAAGCCTCGAGCGCGGCGCGGGCCTCGTTCAAGGTCACCGCGAGCTCTTTGGCAACGAGGTGCAGAGTCTTGGAGCTGACGTCGGTCATCGGATCAATCGTGCGAAAGCCGCGAGCCCTTGGCCTAGGCGCCGGCGCCGCTCGCCTTGCGCAGCTTGCCGCCGGCGGGGAGATTCCCCGGATGCGGCACGACACCGCCCGGCGGGACACCGCCCGGCGGGACACCGCTGCCTGCGTTGCTGCCTGCGTTGGCTGCGCCGTTACCGGCGCCGTTTCCGCCGCCCCCCATCGAGCCGGACGCGGCGCCGGACGCGGCGCCGGGCGCGAGCGTCCCGCGCGGGGAGGAAGCGCCGCGCGGCTCGTCCCTCGAAGGCGCCCGCGGAGCATCGGCGGATGAGAGCGTGGTCGTGCCGGCGCTGTAGTCTGGCAAACGGAAGCCGGCCACGGACTTGCGCAGCTGTGCCGAGAGCGCGGCGAGCTTGGCGATCGAGGTCGAGGTCGCGGTCGAGCCCTCGGCCGTCTGCGTCGAGATCTCGCGGATCACCTGCATGTTCTTGGAGATGTCGCCGGACGCGGCGGCCTGCTGCCGCGCGCTCGCCGAGATGTTCTGCGCGAGGCTCGCGATCTGGTTGGAGACCTGCTCGATCTCCTCGAGGGCGGCGCCGGCGTTCTCGGCGAGCAGCGCGCCGCCCACCACGTCGGTGGTGCTGCGCTCCATGGACACGACCGCCTCGTTGGTGTCGGTCTGGATGGTGCGCACCAGCACCTCGATCTGCTTGGTGGCATTCGCGGCACGCTCCGCGAGCCGCTGCACCTCGTCGGCGACGACCGCGAAGCCGCGGCCGGCCTCGCCGGCCATCGAGGCCTGGATGGAGGCATTGAGCGCGAGAATGTTGGTCTGCTCGGCGATATCGTTGATCAGCTCGACGATGTTGCCGATCTCCTGGGAGCTCTCGCCGAGACGCTTGATCCGCTTGCTGGTCTCCTGGATCGTCTCGCGAATGGCGTTCATGCCGTCGATGGTGCGCCGCACGGCATCGCCGCCTTTGTGCGCGATGTCGACCGAATGGCGCGTGACGTCCGCGCAGCGCTCGGAGTTGCCCGAAACCTCCTCGATCGAGGCCGCCATGTCCGCCATGGATTCGCTCGCCGCGGTGATCTGGCGCGACTGCGCGCTCGAGGCCTTGGCCATGTGCGCGGCTGCCGACTGCGTCTGCCGGGCGGCGCCGTCGAGCTGGATGGTGCTGTCGTTGATGGTGGTGACGAGCTCGCGCAGCGCCTCGATCGCATAGTTGATGGAGTCGGCGATCGTGCCGGTGATGTCCTCCGTGACCGTGGCCTGCACGGTGAGGTCGCCCTCGGCGAGGCTCGAGATCTCATCGAGCAGGCGCATGATCGCCTCTTGATTGCGCTCGTTCTCGGCGACCCGCTGCTCGGTGCTGCGGCGCGCCTTGGTCGTCCTGAGAAAGAGCACGGCGAGCACCGCGAGGAGCGCCGCGGCGAGCGCGAGCAGCGTGACCACGAGCCCCTGGTGGCTGCCCCCCGAGGCGCTGGGCGCGGGGGTATCGCCGATCATCCCGGCCAGCGCGCTCGCGAGCGCGGGCAGCGAGCGGGCCGCAACTTGCGCCTTGGAGAGCGCTTCGGCCGCGCCGATGGCGTGGCGGACGCTCAGGCCGAACTGCTGATTGCGCTGCACGACCACCTTGAGCCGCGCCTCGGCCTCGGCGCCGGTCACGCGCGACAAGGCGAGACCGGACTCCTCGCCCGACAAGCCGCGCACCACCTGGTTCAGGAGCTCGAGACTGTCGGCGAGCCGCTGGGCGGTGGGAGCGGCGTCGCTCACCCCGGAGCCGAGCCCATTGAGCTCCTGCTGGATGCGCTGCACGGCGAGCTCGAAGCGCTCGAGATAGCGGCTCATGCCCTCGAGCTTCTGTACGCCGACCGCGCTGGCGAGATCGCCCAGGTCCGACAGCAGCTTCGGCGCGAGCTCGCGCGCTTCCTGATTCGCCGCGCCGATCGTCTCGACGGCGGGGCGCGCGTCGCTCACCGCATCCGCCGCACTCGTGAAACGATCGAGCGAGGGTTCGAGCCGCGCCTTCGATTCGGCGAGCGCCGGCTCGGCGGCGAGGCGCTTCAGCCGATCGAGACTGCGGCCCAGGGCATCGAACGCGCTCGGCTCGCCGCGCAAGGCGTTCTGCGCCTCGAAGGGAATGCGCTGCACCAGCAGGCTCAACTGCTCCACCGGCGCCGCCACGGGTGCGACGGCAGGCGTGAGCACGGTGAGCAGTGCCGCACCGGCGAGACAGGCGCCGATCAGCGCGATGAGCACCACGAGCGGTGTCTTCGAGACCGCCTCCTCACGCGCCGCCTTGGCGTTGCGCACGTTCAACTCGCCGCCTGTAGAAAGCTCTGGCTCTCGACCAGGCTTTTCAGACTGAGCACAGGCCAAACCTCCCCGCCGCGCCGAAAGGCGCCCGCCAGGTATGAATCGCAGCGGATCACGGTGGGCGGCGCCTCGGCGTCGAACTCCGGTTCCGCGAAGCGCCGGAATCCCAGTACCTCATCGATGATCAGCCCCGCGGGTATGTCGCGATGGTTGACCACGATCACCCGCGTATTGCGTCCCGGCGTGGTCGAGCCGCTGCCTAAGAACTGTCGCAAATCCAGCATCGGCAGGAGCTGACCGCGCACGTTCGCGAGCCCCTTCACCCAGCTCTTCGCTCCCGGAATGCGTGTGATCACGGTGGGAAAACCCAGCACCTCGCGTGTCTCCTCGCGCGCGACCAGGAACGTCTCGCCGCCCATGCGGAAGGCGACGCCCACCCATTCCCGGCCGGAGGCCGCCTCGGCAGGCGATCCCGTCGTGACCGCGCGGCTGCGACGCTCGAGCTCCTTCAAGAGCTCGAACGGTCGATCCCGCAGACTGCGCAGCGATGCCTCGGTTCCACTCATCGCGCCGGTCATACCGCCAGCGCGGCTTGAGCCTTCTCGACCAACGCCTCGGCCGACACCGGTTTGACCAGATAATCCACCGCCCCCTGGCGCAAGCCCCACACCCGGTCGGTTTCCTGCCCCTTGGTGGTCACCATGATGATGGGGATGAGGCTCGTCTCCGGATCATTGTTGAGCATGCGCGTGGCCTGATAGCCATTCACCCCCGGCATCACGATATCCATGAAGATGAGGTCGGGCTTCATCGCCTTTGCCTTGCGGATCCCCTCCTCCCCGTTCTCGGCGCAGGCGGTCTTGAAGCCGTGCTTCTCGAGCGCTTTCTGCATGACGAACACCTCGGTGGGCGAATCGTCCACGATCAGGATCAGCGGCATGTCGTTAACTCTCCCTCATTTGCCGACGTGAGCCTCGATGGCGCCCAGGAGCTCATCCTTGGTGAAGGGCTTGGTCAGGTAATGCTCCGAGCCCACGATACGCCCGCGGGCGCGGTCGAACAGGCCGTCCTTGCTCGACAGCATGATGACGGGAATCTGCTTGAAGACCTTGTTGTGTTTGATGAGCGAGCAGGTCTGGTAACCGTCGAGCCGGGGCATCATGATGTCGACGAAGACGATGTCGGGCTGATGGTCCGCGATCTTCGAGAGCGCATCGAAACCATCGACCGCGGTGAACACCTCGCACCCCTCCTTGGTCAGGAGCGTCTCAGCGGTTCGCCGGATGGTTTTACTGTCGTCGATCACGAGGACCTTGAGCCCTGCGAGTTTCGGCTTGCCGTTGGTGATGCTGCTCTCCATTGAGACCGACCCGGAAGGTAAGGCTGTGAGCGTAGGTGCTGGAATCTTTGGGCTTTTTAACATATCCAACGCCCCGGGGCCACGGTACGAGGTCGACATTTCGGGCGAATCCGCCCGCCGCAACGGTGGCGTGGTTCACAGTTTTCGATGATGCCGATGCACCGGGTCGCTTGCGCCGGATGTGCCGCTCTCGCTAGGGTGCGCGCGAGAAGCGTGGGCGCGTCGAGGTAGGGAGGCTGCCGTGAGTTCAAGCGATGTGCGCCTGGTCGTGGTCATGGATCCGATCGCCTCCATCAATCCGGCCAAGGATTCGACGCTCGCCATCATGCTCGCGGCACAGGCGCGCGGCTGGCAGCTTTTATATGCCGAGCTCGGCGACCTGTGGTTGCGCGACGGCATCGCCCACGGGCGTTTGCGCCCCCTCGAGGTGTTCGACGATGCGCAGCGCTGGTTCGCGCTCGGTGCGCCGCGCACCGAGCCCTTGGGCGCCATCGATGCGATCCTGATGCGCAAGGATCCGCCGTTCGACGTCGAGTACATCTACAGCACCTACATCCTCGATCGCGCCCGCGATCAGGGGGCGCAGGTGTTCAACCGGCCGCAGGGCCTCAGGGACATGAACGAGAAGGTGTACACCGCCTGGTTCCCCGAGTGCTGCGCGCCGACCTTGATCACCCGCAACATGCACGACATGAGCGAGTTCCTGCGGGAGCACGGCAAGGCCGTGGTGAAACCGCTGCACGGCATGGGCGGCCGCTCGATCTTCGTGCTCGAGCAGGGCGACAAGAACCGCAACGTGGTGTTCGAGACGCTCACCGACTATGGCCATCACTATGCGATCGTGCAGCGCTATCTGCCCGAGATCACGACGGGCGGGGACTGCCGCATCATCCTGATCGATGGCGAGCCCGTGCCGTTCGCGCTGAAGCGCGTCCCCGACGAGTCCGATCATCGCGGCAATCTCGCCGCCGGGGCGCGCGCGGAGAGCCGCCCGCTCAACGATCGCGACCGCTGGCTGTGCTCGATCATCGGCCCGAAGATGGCCGCCGCCGGCATGATCTTCGTCGGCCTGGATGTGATCGGCGACTACGTGACCGAGATCAACGTAACGAGCCCGACCGGCATCCGCGAACTTAACAAGAAGCACGGTGTCGACATCGGAGCCATGCTGGTCAGCGCCATCGCCCGGACCCTGAAGACAGGCGCGCGCGCCCCATGAGCCAGGAGGAGGCCTTTGCGGCCGGCCTGCCGCCGGCGAACGACCGCATGCTCACCACCTGCTTCGTCGCCGCGCTGTTCCACGCCATCGTGATCCTCGGGGTGACCTTCACCGCGCCGCGCGGCGCCCATCAGGATGACGGCCCGGGACTCGAGGTCGTGCTGGTCAACGACGACACGCCCGCGGCCAGGAGCAACCCAAACGCGCCCTATCTCGCGCAGCGCACGCAGCTCGGCGCGGGCAACAGTCCGCGCAACGAGCACACCCGCATCCCGCGCTCCTCGCTGATGGCGGTCGACCGGGCGGGCATCCCGAACGGCGACGGTCTCGCGGATGAGCGCACCGGGCGCGACATCGGCGAGGACGAGGTGCTCGCCACGCGCCGTCCCGTCTCCAAGATCCTGTACTTCGCCTCCACGGCGGCGGCCGAGCAACCCTCGCAACAACCACTGCTGCTGGAGAAGCGGCCCGACCTCGGCATGGCGCCCAATGACGAGGGCATCGAGCTGCACCTGCGCGGTGAGGCACGCCAGCAACTCTGGATCGCCGCGGACACGCGCGAGACCGACGTCGCCGCCTACCTGGATGGCTGGCGTCGCAAGGTCGAGCGCGTCGGCACCATCAATTTCCCGGACGTTGCGCGCCGGCAGAAACTCTCCGGCACCTCGCTGATCGAGGTGACGATCGGCGCCGACGGCAAGCTGCTCTCGACCGTCATCAAACGCGGCAGCGGCCACGCGGAGCTCGACGATGCCGCGATGCGCATCCTGAAGCTGGCGGCGCCCTATGATCCGTTCCCGCGGGAGCTCGCCGCGCACCACGACCAGGTCCGCATCGCCTATGAATGGCAATTCCAGGCTGGCGCGATCGAGGGCTCCGGCGTATTTTACGGAGATGCCGCTCAGTAGGAGCCTCGAGGGTGCGGAGCCGCCTGCCGGATGAACGATTCGGTCTATCTGACGAATCAGCTCCTCATCGCCATGCCGACGCTCGGCGATCCGAACTTCAGCCAGACCGTGACGCTCGTGTGCGATCACAGCGAGCGCGGCGCGCTCGGGCTCATCGTCAACCGCCCTCTGCCCATGCGCATGTCCGAGATCTTCGAGCAGCTCGAGATCGAGATTCCGGGCGGTGCGGTGGGCGAGCGGCAGGTGCTGCGCGGCGGCCCGATGCAGACCGACCGGGGCTTCGTCGTGCACCGCGCCCACGGCGAGTGGGACTCGACCCTGAAGGTCTCAGCAACGCTGCATGTCACGACCTCGCGCGACATTCTCTCCGCGATGGCGCGCGGCGAGGGACCCGCCGATGCCGTGGTCGCGCTCGGCTACGCCGGCTGGGAGGGCGGTCAGCTCGAGGATGAGATCCGCGCCAATGCGTGGCTCAGCGCGCCGGTCGATGCCGGCCTCATCTTCGAGCTGCCGTTCGAGTCGCGCTGGCAGGCCGCCGGACGTCTCATCGGTGTCGATCTCGCGCGCATCAGCCCGATCGCCGGGAATGCGTGAGCCGCCATCGCCGGCGAGCGCCACCGCAGGCGATGCGCGTTCGACAGCGGCGATCATTCTCGCCTTCGACGTGGGCGCGCGACGCATCGGTGTGGCACGCGGCGACACGGTGAGCGGCAGCGCATCGCCCGCGGGCGTCCTCGATGTGGCGGGCGGCGTGCCGCGCTGGGCGGAGATCGAGCGGCTGCTGCGCGACTGGCAGCCCGAGCGCCTCGTCGTAGGATTACCCTATAATGTCGACGATTCCGAGAGCGCGCAGTCCGCGGTCGCGCGCGAGTTCGCCGCGCAGCTCAGCGCGCGCTATGCCCTGCCCGTCGAGCTGATCGACGAGCGCTACACCTCCCTCGAGGCGCAGGCGCGCCTCACGGAGGCGCGTCGCTCGGGCGCGCGCCGCCGGCGCATTGCCAAGGGCGACATCGACGCCGGTGCGGCCTGCATCATCCTCGAGCGCTGGCTCGCGGCTCTGCGGTGATGCGGTGATGCGGCTCTGCGGTGATCGAAGACGCGGCCGGTTCAGTGACTGAAGTAAGGGCTTCCCATGCGCTCACAACTCGACGGCGCCGGCGGACTGCGGCACCTCACATCGCTCGACGGCCTCTCGCGGCAGATGCTCACGAGCCTTTTGGATCGCGCGGAGAGCTACCGCCGCACGCCCGGCCAACCCGCCTACGAGGGTCGCGAGCTCGCGGGCGTGACACTCGCGAACCTGTTCTTCGAGCCGAGCACACGTACCCGCGCATCGTTCGATCTCGCCAGCCGGCGCCTGGGCGCGCACGTGATCAACCTGGAGATGCATTCGAGCTCGCGCGTGAAGGGCGAGAGCATGCTCGACACGATCTATACGCTCGAGGCGATGAACACGGACATCTTCGTGATTCGCGACTCCGAGCCCGGCATGCCCGAGTTCCTCATCGATCACGTCGCGCCGCACGTCTCGGTGATCAGCGCGGGCGAGGCGCACGTCTCGCACCCCACGCAGGGGCTGCTCGACGTGCTCACGATCCGCACGCACCTGCGGCGCTTTGCCGGGCTGAAGGTGGCGATCGTCGGTGACATCCTGCATTCGCGCGTCGCGCGCTCGACCGTACGCGCGCTCACGACGCTCGGCGCCAGCGACATCCGGCTGGTCGCGCCCCAGGCGCTGCTCCCGGGCGAGGACGAATTCGCCGGAGCGCAGCGCTTCACGCGCGTCGACGATGGCATCGCGGGCGCGGACGTCGTGATGATGCTGCGCATCCAGAAGGAGCGGATGGCGCAAAGTGCCGATCTCGACGATGCCGCCTACTTCCGCGAGTACGGGCTCGATGCGCGGCGCCTGAAGCTCGCCTCGCCCCACGTGCTCGTGATGCATCCGGGCCCGATGAACCGCGGTGTCGAGATTTCCTCGGACGTGGCGGACGGGCCGCGCTCGGTGATCCGGGAGCAGGTGAACAACGGTGTCGCCGTGCGCATGGCCGTGCTGGCCTCGATCGCCGCGACGCTCACGCGGCATCGACGGCCGTTGTAGCCGCAGGCCCCCTTCGGCAGCTCACCCCTCCCGCAGCAGACCCTCGCCCATGCGCACCCGCTGCCCCTCGACGAGATCGCGGTCGAGGGTGACCCCGGGCGGAGCGAGCACGATGATCGTCGAGCCATGCTCGAACCAGCCCATCTCCTCCCCCTTGCGGAGCGGCGAGGAGCAGTGGATTCGATTCGGTCCGCGATATCTCAGATGCAAGCGCACATCCACGAACCTGAGCCGGATGCTCGCCACCAGGATGGCGGCGACCGGCACCAGGGTGAGGAGCGCGCCGGAGCGCAGGCGGCAGCGGATGACCGCGCGCTCGTTGCGGCAAAACAGCCGCTCCACGCGCGCGAGGGCGATGGGATTCACGTTCCAGGTGTCGCCCGAGATGTAGTCGACCCGCTCGACGGTCAAATCGGCCGGGGCATGGAAGCGGTGATACATGCTCGAGGTGAGACGCAAGGTGACGTAGCGGCCGCCCCGGTAGTGCTGCACCAGCTCCTCATCCTGCACGAGATCCCTGAGCCGGTACGGAAAGCCCTTCGCCTGCAGCACGCTGCCATCCTCGATGTCGCCGCAGGCCCCGATCAGGGCATCGCAGGGACTCGCGAGACGCTTCGGATCGGGCTCCACCGGCCGCACGCCGGGCTTGAGCTCGCGGGTGAAGCAGTCATGCACGCTCTTGAAGTGCGTCTGCTGCGCCTCGGTCAGATCGAGATCGGTGAACAGCTTCCACAGTGCGATGCTGGCGCGGCACAGCACAGGATTCTCGATGCGGCTCCACCAGCCCATGAAGAGGGTGAGTGCGCGGCGCGGAATGCGGTTGGTGAGCAGGAAATTGATGTCTTCCTGCGCGACGAGCCGCGCGATCAGTGCGCGTGCCGTCATGCTAGTGTCATTGCCTTGCAATAGAGTGCGCGCCGAAAACGCGCCCTGGAAATAACGTGACTGCACTCTACCTTGGCTATGCCGCGGGCACCCTCGGGCTGTTGCTGCTCCTTCACAAGCTGCAGCGCCGGCTCGAGCTGTCGCGGGCGAAGCACCGTTCGCTCACCGGCCACTCGCGCATGGCGCGCCGCTTCGCGCGCCTCGTGCCCTTCTACGAGTATGGCGAGGACGAGGTGTTCAAGGTCGATGGCGCCCCCGAGGGCGTCGCCGCGGCGCGCCGCGCGGGCTTCATGCGGCTTGCGGCGCTGTTCGCGGAGCGCCATCGAAAAACCCTCGCGCTCTCGCGCGAGGTCATCGACGGCGTCTCCGACATGCAATTCACGGCGCGCTATCGCGTGCCGTTCCAGTTCAGCCGCTTCGTGCGCGAGCACCTGAAGCTCGGCTCCTTCGTGCGCTCGAGCTGCGGCGTCATGCTCGAGGATCTCGACGGCAACCGCTTCTACGACCTGACGGGCTCCTACGGGGTGAACGTGTTCGGCTACGATTTCTACAAGGAGTGCATCGCGCGCGGCAGCGAGCACGCCCGCGATCTCGGGCCGGTGCTCGGCGCCTACCACCCGCTGCTCGCCTACAACGTCAAGCGCCTGCGCGAGATCTCGGGGCTCGACGAGGTGTCCTTCCACATGTCGGGCACCGAGGCGGTCATGCAGGCCGTGCGCCTCGCGCGCTACCACACGCGCCGCAACTTCCTGGTGCGATTCTGCGGCGCCTACCACGGCTGGTGGGGCGACGTGCAGCCGGGCCCGGGCAATCCGCTCGCGGCGCGCGACACCTATACGCTCGAAGACATGGACGAGGCGGCGTTGCGGGTGCTCGAGTCGCGCCGCGATATCGCCTGCGTGCTGGTGAACCCGTTGCAGGCGCTGCACCCGAACGCCAACGCACCCGGCGACTCCACACTCGTCGACAGCGCGCGCAACGCCCACTTCGATCGCGACGGCTACCGCCGCTGGCTCGAGCGGCTGCGCGAGGTGTGCACCCGGCGCGGCATCGTGCTCATCTTCGATGAGGTGTTCCTGGGCTTCCGGCTCGCGCCCGGCGGCGCGCAGGAATACTTCGGCGTGCGCGCCGACCTCGTGACCTACGGCAAGACCGTCGCGGGCGGCCTGCCGATCGGCGTGGTGTGCGGCCGGAGCGAGTACATGCGGCGCTACCGCGAGGAGCGGCCCGCCGACATCTGCTTTGCCCGCGGCACCTTCAACTCGCATCCCTACGTCATGGGATCGATGTACGAGTTTCTGCAGCGGATCGAGGCGGCGCCGGTGCGCGCCCTGTACGAGGGGCTCGAGGAGCGCTGGAACGAGCGCGCCCGCGCGCTCAACGAGCGCCTCGCCGCGGAGGATCTGCCGGTGCGGGTCGTGAATCTCTCGACCGTCTGGACGATCTGCTATCGGCAGCCATCGCGCTATAACTGGATGTTTCAGTACTATCTGCGCGCCGCCGGCCTCGCCCTCTCCTGGGTGGGCACCGGCCGGTTGATCTTCAGCCTCAACTACAGCGCCGCGGACTTCGAGGAGGTCGCGCAGAGAATGCTCTCGGCGGCCCGGTCCATGCAGCAGGATGGCTGGTGGTGGGGGGAGCCCTCGCTGTCGAACAAGGCCATCAAGCGCCGCATCTTGCGGGAGATGATCCACGCGCGCTTCAAGCGCGCTGCGGCTTCTCCGCCATCGGATCGAGCAACTGTCCGCGCAGCAGATAGAACGGCGACTTGAAGTAGAGCTTCGCGTCGTTGAACGGGTCGGTGAGGATCTTGATGAGCCATACGAGCCCGGTCTGCACGTCGCGCAGATAGAAGAGGTGCAGCGTGCGGAACAGCAGCGCACCGACGCCGACGAACAGCCAGATCTCCCCCACCTTGCGGATGAAGCCCTCATGGCTCGCATGCTTGGGCAGCAACCCGAACGCGGTCGGGTCGAGCAACAGGATGGCGGGTGAGAGCGCCCAGATGACGTGCAGGATCACCTTGCGGCGCAGGTTGTAGCCGACCTTGATGTCCTCCTTGTGCTCGTGGGTGACCTGGTTGACCTCATCGTAGCCTTTGGGCTCGAAGAAGAAGTGCCCGGACTGGCGGCTCACCATCGCGATGAGCCAGCCGATCAGGGCGGCGGCCACGGGATCGGTGAACATCATGACGTAGGCCGTCAGAAAGCTGAGCGCACTCAAGAAGTGCAGCGACTGATTGATGCGGCTGTGATGGTAGAAGCGATGGTCGTCCCAACGCTGCGTCTGCAATTCCGCCCAGAAGCTTCGCATGATTTCGATCCTCGCCGAAGAACATGACAGCTCTATGACAATTTGCATTCAATGCGGAAGGCAAGTCGCGGAAGTGTAAGCAATCCGTCAAGCTTCGCAAGCGATCCGGTCATCAGTTCGTCACAGCGTGATGCGACCCTCACGCGGCATGAGAATCATGATCGTGACCGACGCCTGGTCGCCACAAACCAATGGCGTCGTGCGCACGCTCGCGCAGACCTCCGCGTGGCTGCGCCGCTTCGGTCACGAGGTGCGGATGCTGACGCCCCGGGATTTCTCGAGCATCGGCTGTCCGACCTACCCCGAGATTCGCCTGTCCTTGTTCCCGCGCCGGGGTGTCGCCGGCGCGATCCGCTCATTTGCGCCCCATGCGCTGCACGTGGCCACCGAGGGACCCTTGGGGTTAGCGGCGCGGCGCGTGG
>Ga0181531_10001387_pt1 | contig 15335 bp, 6 predicted proteins | sample PEATcosm2014_Bin_38_FD_119743 | JGI IMG/M metagenome (GOLD analysis project Ga0181531, IMG submission 119743) | Peatland microbial communities from MTU Mesocosm Facility, Houghton, MI, USA - PEATcosm2014_Bin11_10_metaG | ecosystem: Environmental > Terrestrial > Soil > Wetlands > Peat | place... | reverse complement strand
CTCCAGCTTCGTCCCGCGCGCCGTGCGATGCACTTCCTGGCTCAATCCGTCGCGCACGATCCAGGTGCCGCACGCCTGCGCGCCGCCTTTATCCCTCTTGTACCAGCGATCGTTGAATAGCCGGTATTCGCCCGCCGCCTTGTCGTAGACAATGTGCGCATGCTCGCGCGAAACCGTGCGGTTGATTTCGGTGTCTTCGCTAAAGGCCAGATCGTTGCGCCGGATCATCCCTTCGGAGCGGTAGACATCCACGGTGCGGCCGATGTTGGTGCGCGCTTTCGAAAGCATGACCTCAGCCGCGTTGGCGTTCCCTTCCAATACAATGAGCTTGGCCGTACGGCGCGATGTGGCGGCGGGGCGCTCTTGCGACTCGACTTCCACCCACACCCACTGTTCCCCCGGCGCCGGAAGATCCCGCGCGACATGCACATCCACTCCCAGATCCTCCGGATATCGGCATTCGTTCCGCTCCAGGCTGGAGCGCAGTTCCTGCTCGAAATACGTGCGGAAGAATTTGCCGGTGAACGTACCGGCGCGGCTGTCTTCGATACCGCGCACGTGGATATGCACCACGTTGAACGGGAAAACTTTCTTGCCGCCCAGCCGGTAGCTCTTCTCCCGCACCTGGTCCAGAATAGCGAGGCGGATCTCGGCCACTTCCGGCGGTTCATCGCCTTGCCCTTGCGCGAAGGGGCCTTCAAAAATCGCCCGTCCCCATTTTTCGAGAAAGTCCGCCAAGTTCATGGGATCAGTCCCAAATCCTTCGCAGCCTCCATGATCTCACGCGCGATGGGCGCCGCCACCTGCCCGCCATAGCCGCCATGTTCCACCAGCACCGCGAACGCGAGGCGGTGGGCGGCATCGCCGTCATACGGCGCGAAGCCCGCGAACCAGGCGTGCGGCTCGCCCTCTCCGAGTTGCGCCGTGCCGGTCTTGCCTGCCAGGTTGACGGGTGTTCCAGCCATGGCGTGCCGCGCCGTGCCGTCCGTCACCACCAGCCGCATGGCGCCGGCGATAAACGCCGCGGGCTCCGCGGCCACAATGGCGCGCGGGGCATCCTGCCGCGCATTGCTTGGGTCGATTACCCAGCGGCCCTGCGGCATCGCGCCGCCCGCGGCAATAGTGGCCGCCACCCGCGCCATCTTGAACGGCGTGATCAGCAGCGGCCCCTGCCCGTACGACGCGAAGGGCAGCGTGGCCTTCAACTCCGCTACATCGCCCGACGAAATATCCAGCAAGTCCGCGGTCTGCCGCAGCGCCTGCCATCCTACTTTGTAAGTTCCAAGCTGGGCGAAATAGCCGTTGCAGGATACCTCGATGGCGCGCTGCATGGCCAGCGTGCCGTGCGGGTTATCCTTGATGTCGTCGCGGATGGGCCTGCGCCAGCCTTCCACCATGGCGCCGGCGCGCCCGTCCCGCAGCCGGCGGCAGGTGAACGTTTGGTCTCTCAGTGCGGGATCGAGGCGCAAAGCCGCCATCGCCGTCACCAGCTTGAACGTCGAGCCGGGTGGATACTGGCCGTAACGGGCGCGATCCAGCAATTGGTCGTCCGAGGGCGGCCCGCTGCGCTGGGCGGGCGGCGCCGGCTCGGGCGCGCTGAACATAGCCAGCACATCGCCCGAATTTGCATCCATCACTACGGCCGCACCTTTCTCCTTGCTGGCCTGCTGCAGATGTCGGCCCAAAATTTCCGCCGCGCGCAGTTGCAGCCGGATATCGAGCGCCGTGCGCACGTCGCGGTCGCGCGCCAGCAGCTTGCCCAGCGCGGGATTCCCGGGCTGGTGGCGATAGCGGACCAATGCCACCAGCTCGGCATACTGGTACCCCTGCAATCGCGCATTGGAATCGTGCTCCACCAGCGAGGCGTTGGTTGCATGGAAATTCTCGCCCGTGCGCAGGTCGCCCAGAAAATGCACGGTGGCCGCGCCGAAGGGATAATGGCGCGAGTCCAGCCGCGAACAGGCGGTCTCGATGTCGATCCCCAGCGCCTGATACTGCGTGCGCCGCGCCACCAGTTTCTTCCAATCGCTGGTGGCCAGCAGCAGGCCGTTGCGATCGAAGATATCGCCGCGCGGAATCTCGCGAGCAATCGAGTTGATGCGCGGATTGTGCTGCGCCCGCTTCACTCCGTCGTCTTCGAATACGCGCGCGTCGCGCGCCAGATATTCGCGATCGTGCGCCACCTGGTAGCGCGCCGCGAACAAAAGCAGCGCCACCGCGCAGGCCCCGAGCGCCGCGCCAGCGTTGCGCAGCGGCTTTCGGAACAGCGCTTGTCCTTCTTTCGCGGGCTGGCCCGCCGAAATCGCCAGCAGCAACGCGAAGATGAAGAAGTTCGCCAGCATGGCCGTATTGCCGGAGCTCAGAAACGGCGATACCACGCCCGAGAGCGGCAGCGCTCCCAGCACTCCCGCCGAGATCAGCAACATCTCGAAGGCCAGCAGCGCAGCGAGGCCCAGCGCCAGGAAGAAGGCGTAATCGGAGGCGGCCCGCACGGCGATGCGAAACGCGCGGTAGATCAAAAATCCGAACAGCAGGAACACGCTGACGACGCCCGCAAAACCCCACTCTTCGCCGATGGCCGGCAATACCAGGTCCGTGCTCCCGGCCGGGATCACGCTAGGGTCGCCATACCCCGGCCCGGAACCCCAAACGCCGCCCGTCGAGAACGCCCACAGCGCGTGCGCCAGTTGGTTGCCGCCGTGCACGTCGTTGTCCCAGGGCGAGAGCCACATATTGATGCGGTCGACAACCATGTGCGGCTGGCCCAGCCGGTAGCCTACGAACACGGCCGCCACCAGGAGACCGATCCCCAGAATCGCCAGGCCCGTCCGCCCGTGCGCCACCGTGAACAGTGTCAGGAACAGGAAGAACAGGACCAGCGCCGGCCCCAGATCCTTCAGTACGAAAAACAGCAGGATGGCCAGCGCCACCGCGCAAGCCACCGGCATCAGGTGCGCCAGGCGCGGCACGCCCAGGCGGCGGAGACCCTTCTGGCGCAAGTCGCGGAGCCGCTCCCAATTGCGCGCGAAATACCCGGCCAGGAATAGGACCACCAGAATCTTGATAGCTTCCACCGGTTGAAACGGGCCCAGGTTCACCTTCTGGTCGCTCGAGCCTGGGCCCGAGCCGAAGAGCAGCAACAGGGCGAATAGCCCGAACGCGGCCAGCAGTGGGGTGTAAATCCAGTCCGCGAGCCGGCGGTAATCGAAGCCTCGCACCAGCGGCAGCAGCAACACCAGGCAGCCCATAAAAACACCGAATGCGAACTTGCGGAATTCAAGCGTATCGCGCAAAGGGTCGCGCAGACTCGCCATCAGAATCAGGCCCATTCCGGAAAGCAAATGGACCGCCGGCAGAATGGCGGTGTCGCCCGGAAACCCGCGCGCGCGCCACCCGAACCAGACCAGGTAGAAGCCGCCCAGGTACACGGCCGACCAGATGAGGTACGCCTGCCGGAATTCAGAGGGCGTGCGCACCACCCAGGCGGGCTTGAGCTTTGACACGGGCAGCAGGGGCTTGCGCTGCTCCCGCAGCCGCGAGACCGTGCCCACGTTGCGCAGCGGATGGGCCGCGCGCAGGAGGGCAAACAGCTTCTCCGCATCGGCCTCGCGCTCCGCTTTATCCTGCACGACGTCGAGAAAGGGCGCGAGTTGCGCGGCGCTCGTCACCGCGTTGAGATCCAGCAGATCGCCATGCCGCAGCCCTTCGGAAACATCCGCGAAGTTTTGTGTTTTGGCGGCGTAGACGAACGCCAATCCGCAGGCGATCAGCACCGAAGCGCCCGCCAGCCAGAAAATGCCGGGCTGGCGGGTCATCGGTTGCCCCACAACTATCGCCATCGGCGCGGCCTCGGCTTATGCACGGTTTTTCGCGGCGCGGGCGCTGGAGGAATATCGGGCACCTGCAGCGCGCCGTTCAGGCCATGCGCGACGGCGAAATCCTGGCGCGCCGCCGTCAAATTCCCCGCCTGCAATTCCTCGAAGCCGCGCAACCGGCAGGCTTCCGCCTTCAGCCCGATTTCCGGCGGGCCGAGCCGATAGCCCAGCCGCTCGGCGGCGGCTAATTCGTCGAGCGCGTCTCCGGGCCGCGATGCCTGCAGATTGGCGCGCGCGAGGCCGAGGTGCGGATCGGGCGACTGAGGCATATTGCGCGCGGCTTCCTGAAAACGGTTGCTGGCACTTTCGCGCTGGCCGCTGCGCAACGCGACGTACCCGCGAGCGAGCGCCAGCTTGCCAGTGATATCCGCGCCGCTCGCCCCAAGTTCCAGAGCCCGCGCGAGGCACAATTCCGCTTTCTCCCAATCGAGGGGGTCCAGCGCCTGCGCGGCGGCTTTCTCATACGCCGCCCGCAACGGCGCGCGCAAACGCTCCACCGGCGAATACCTGCCGAGAAAGCCGAACTGCGCCTGCATGTCGTTATATAGATCCCAGTCCGCGTTCAGATCCGCTACTGGCCGGCGCGCGTAGTCCAGGTGCCTACTAAGTTGCCGGCTGCCCCGCCAGTACCGCGAGCAGTAACTGGTCCCGATGAAGAGCAGCATACCTACCAGCACGCAGCCAACCGCCCCCGCGACGCGCCCCACGGTGTGCAGCGGGTGCTTCAACCGTGGCAGCCGCCGCACAGGCCTGGGTTTGGATGCCTGCCCGGATTCCACCGTGGGGTTGGGTTTCCAGGCGCTACGCTTCTCGTTCCCGGCCACCGTCTCCCCGCCCTCCAGAAACGCCTTCAGATCGGCGCCAAACGCCGCAGCCGACTGGTACCGCCGCTCCGCCTGGGGCGCCAGCGCCTTCCCGATCACGGCCTTCAGCGGCGCCGGGCATGTAGCCGGCAGCGCCCGCGGCGGCCGCCCCGATTGAATCAGCCGCTCCAGCTTGCGCGTGTCTTCGGCCTGGTAGGGCGGCGAACCGGCCACCATCTCGTAGAGCGTCACCCCTACCGCCCAAAGGTCGGCTTGCTGATCGAGCAGCGAGCGGCCCAGGCGCTCCGGCGAGCAATAGCTGGGACTTCCAAAATTGTGGATGGTGGAGTCGCGATCCGGCCGCAGCGTCTTCGAGATCCCGAAGTCCAGCAGCCGTACGGTCTCGTTCAGACCCAGATGAATGTTCGAGGGCTTGATGTCGCCGTGCACTACCGACGACGCCACGCCATCTCCCGGCCGGAATGCATGGAACTTCTCGAGCTGTCCGCAGATCTCGAGGGCGATGCGCGCCGCGCGATACGCGCTCATCCGCCCGTCGTGCTTCAGTGCCTCAGCCAGATTGCGGCCTTCCACATACTGCATCGCGACATAAAAATAGCCATCCAGGTCGCCGTAATCGTAAATCTCGATCACACGAGGGTCGAGCGCACGGAGCCCCTGCTGAATCGCGGCGCCCCGGCGCTCCGCCTCCTGCACCAGTTGCGAGACGGCATCCGAGCCGGATTTGATCAACTTCAGCGCGGTCTGCCGGTCCGCGCGCGTGTCCCGCGCCAGGTACACATCGTTCATGCTTTTGCCCAGGCGGCGGATGATCTCGTAGGGTCCGAAGCGCGCGTCGGGGTACATGCTCAACCTCTCACCGCATGCCACGCGGCCGATAACAAGATACCCAACAGCAATCCATAAAACAGAAACGCGATACGGCCGGCTGTCCAACGCCGCAAGGGGCGGGTCGATGCGGCCGGCGCCGCGCGCATGCGGGTAGTGGCATGCCGCATGCGCGCCTCCCGCATGGTTGGCCGGAATTCACTGCCGGCTACGAACAGTGCCGTAATATTATCCTTGCCGCCCGCCTCGTTGGCTGCCTCCACCAGTTCGCGCGCCACTTGCGCGGGGTCGCCCTGGTAGCGCTCCACGATCTCCCGGATGGTGGCCGAGGGAAGCACGTCACTCAAGCCGTCGCTGCACAACAGAAAAGCCGCTTCCGGCTTGAAGTGGCAGCGGCGCATCTCGATAAATCCGTCGTCGCCCGCCTCGTGCGGCAGCGTGCCCACATCCCGGAAGACCTCGTTGCGCCTCGGGTGCAGCCGCGCCTGATCTTCGGTCAGGTAACCGGCGTCTTCCTCTTCGCCCACCGGCGAGTGGTCCGAAGTCAGCTTGCGAATCGCGCCGTTCCACACCAGGTAAAGCCGCGAGTCGCCCACATGGCCGATCACCATCTCGCTCTCATCCACCAACGCCAGCGTCAGCACGCAGGCCATGCCGCGCAGGTCTTCGGAATCCCGCGCAATCGCGTAGATCCGGTTGTTGGCCGCGGCGATCGCCCGCCGGACCCGGTCTTCCGCGGCGCCGCCGGAATCCCGCAGTTGGGCGCGGATGACGTCGACGGCCGTTTCCGCGGCAGTCTCGCCGGCCGCATGCCCGCCCACTCCGTCCACCACTAGAAAAACCCCGTTGTCGTCGTCGATCCAGTAGCGGTCTTCGTTCGACGCGCGCACCAAGCCCGTATCGGTAGCTACTCCGGCGCGCCACTGAACCACAGCTGCCATATCAATCGCGTCCCCGTGCCACATGCGCCGCCACGAAGACCACCACGAACGCCAGGAATAACAACACGAAAGGAAGATGCAGGGCGTAGGGTTGCATTATCGCTTCACTTCGAACGATAGCGTAATCACATCCGCCACCTGGATGCGGGCATGGTCCGGCAGCGGCTCTTCGGTCCCTCGGGCCAGCTTGCGGCCGTTCAGCCAGGTGCCGTTCCGGCTGTTGTCGGACACGGTGAAGCTGCCCGTAGCCGGATCCCGCCGCAGCCGCAGATGTTCGTGTGACACTTCGTCGTTGGTGTACAGCGGCAGATCCACCGACAGGTCCTGGCCTCCCCGTCCGATGGTGATTTCATTCTGTGTGACGAAATAGCTTTGCGCCCCGGAATCGTCCTCGTAGCGGATTTCGGCGAAAACCGGGTCCGCACCGCGGCGCGTCAGAGTGCGGTCGCGCGCCACGCGTGCTTCGGTCACGGACGTCTCCCGGTCGATCAGCGTGGTCTTAATGCCGCGGTATCCGGGCTGAGGGACGTCGTTCAGCTCCGAGTGGATCTCCACGTCGCCCGGCGGCACCACGTCCTCGCTGTCGGCGAAAAATTCGATCCACCAATCGTGCCGCGCAATGCGGTAGAGCTTCTGCTTCTTGCCTCGCTTGAACAGCGGCTGCTTGCCGTTCCACTCCACCAGCCGCGCGGCCAGGGCGCGGCCCGCATCCTCCTTGATGATGTCCTGGATGGTGGCCAGCCGCTGGTAGTCGCCGGGATGCAGGTAGATGCTGAACATACAGGGCACGAGCACGCTGTAACCCAGCTCGAATTGCCCCATCTCCATGTTGCGCACAAGCTGGTCGATAATGATCTGGCCGTTAATTCGGGCTTGCCGCGGATTCCCGGTCTGCGCCATCCGATACACCTCTCCCAGTAAACCAAAACCATAGACGCCCCAATGGGTGCGGCCGGTTTCGCGCCAGGCCGCCGGCGCCAATTAACCTATTTTAAGGTCACCGCGCTTGCGCCCGGGCCTGCTGCTGCATGGCTACCTGCCGCAGCAGGATGAAGGACGAAACATTTTCGGACGTGAGCAGGCCCACCAGCTTGTCCCCCTCCATGGCTAGCGCGCAGGCCCGCGTGCCCGACAAATCCTGGAGCACGTCGGACAGCGGCGTGTCCGGCGGGATGCGGCGCGGATTGCGGTCCATGGCCGACGCCACGTAGGCATCCGGGCCGACGGTCAGCATGGCCCGCATCAGCGCCGCGCGCGTCAACAGCCCCAGCACCTGATCGCCGTGCATCACCGGAAAATCCTGCTGCGCCGTGGCCAGCAGCAGATTGCCGGCGTCGCGGATGCTCTCGCCGTGGGAGAGCGTGCGAAAGTCCGTGATCATGGCGGCACGCACCGGAACACCCGTGGTCAGCAGGCGGCCCCGCACCGCGGCGCCCTCCTGGGAAGCGCCGATATAAATGAACATCGCCACGAAGACCACGATGAAATTGGAATATAGCAAGCCGCACAAGCCCAACATGGCGGCCAAAATCTGCCCCGCGCTGGCCGCGATCCGCGTGGCTTCCTCCTCCGGCTTGAACAGCATCAGCACCGATCGCAGCACCCGGCCCCCATCCATGGGGTACGCCGGCAGCAGGTTAAAAACGAACAGCAGGAAATTGCCGGTGGCGATGCGCTGCGCCAGGTTGGCGTCTGTGGGATCGCGCAACAGCTCCACTGGCACGAACTGGTGCTGGGTGGCGAGCCACGCGAACAGTCCGGCGGCGATCAGCCCATTCACCAGCGGTCCGCTGATGGCGATCCAGAATTCTTCCCATCCCTTCGGCATGCGCTCCGGGCGCGAAACGCCGCCAATCGGGTACATCACGATCTCCGTGGTGCGGATCCCATATTGGCGCGCCACCAGCGTGTGCCCCAATTCGTGCAACAGGACCGAGGCGAACAGCGCCACCACGTACAGCACGGTCATGAGCCCGGACTGCCGCTCGCCGACGCCGATGAACACGAGAAAAATCAGGAGCAGAATAAACGTGAAGTGGAAGCGGACGGGCACGCCGAAGACGCGCAGGACGCCTAGGGTGCCGGCACTGCGCGCCGGCTTGGCCTTTTCTTCGGTTGGTGTCGCGTCGGGCATGCGGTAGCGAAAGACCTCGTACCATTGTCGCGCGAAGCGTACCTTCCTGCTCCGGGCCAATAAGGTAGTGGCATCTCGGCGTGCAGGAATTTCACCCGCGAGGAGTGTAAAAAGTATCCGAAGCCCCAAATCCACCTCTCTAAGTCGGGTTACGAATCACTGCAATAATCATATTCATTCATATACATAGCTCTTACTAATGCAAGTGGCACACGAATTGCAGTCCGGCCAAGCCCCAGAGTTTTTCGGCCGCCGCGAGCAGTGTGCGGTAAACCTTTGGGAACTGTAACTCTATTTAACCATTGAGAATATTGATGTCAGGGCTGAAGATAGCGATGCTGATCCTATGGAAGTCCGGCTCGACATGGTGCTGACTCGCAGGGGCTGGCGGAATCCGCGAGGGTTGCCCGCTGGCGCGGCGAATTACCGTCGAAATACTTATAAGAAATCTATAACCTTGTTGTCTCGCGCTCCTAGGCTGACGGACAGCCCGTCCGGATTCTTCCAAGACTCGCCTTTCTGCAAGGAGTTACGATGTCACTTCACCGGCACGCCCGGAAAGGGGCGGAATCAGCATCGATCGTCGCAGGACACCCGTGTGTGTCCGGCGGGAAGAGCCAGGTGAGCAGGCCCGGACTCAACGCATTCCGTGCCCTGGCGGCCTTAATAGCGCTCGTTTATGCGTCCTGTTGGGCGCAAGGCGTTCCGCCGCCCCCGCCGCCGCCTCCAGTGCCCACTGATTACTGCGGCTCCCTGTACACCGAACTGAACGGGGACCTGCAAGCGTTCAACGCGCAGTTGGCCACTCCGCCCACCTGGACGCCGATGCCGGGCGGTCCGACGGTCTACGGCGCCACCCTGCAGTGGGCCAATAGCAACACGGGCCCTCAGATATCCAACCCCGCCTATTTTCCAACTGTCCAGGCCGAATTGCAGAACCTGCAAGCCCTCGGTGTGCAGATGGTTTCGATACCCGCCCTGTTTCCCATTCTGTATGAACCTTTTTATGGCAGCCAGACCGCCCTCGACCCGTACCTTACCTTTTATGAGGATGTGGTCCTAGCGGCCAGGGCCGCCGGACTCAAAGTCCTGGTAGACTCTGAGATCACGTTTTCCAACGATATACAAGCCGGCTGGACGAATATGAACGCCTTTTACGGTTCACTCACCTGGCCGGAGTACATGGCGGCGAAGGCCCAAATGGCCGCCACTATCGCGCAGACCCTGCAGCCGGATTATCTGGTCCTGGCGGAAGAGCCCGATACGGAGGCCGCGCAGTCAGGCCAGACAAACCTGAACATCCCGGCGGACGCCGCGCAAATGGTGGCTGGAGAAATCGCGGCCGTGCAGGCGCTGAACCTGCCCAACCCCCCCTTGATGGGCGCCGGCTTCGGGTCCTGGATGCCGTCCAACGGCACTTCCAGCCTGCTGAATTACATCAATGCGTACCTTGCGCTGCCCTTGGACTACCTCGACTTCCACCTGCTTCCAGTCAACACCGTATCGGGCGACAATTTCACGGCCAACGCGCTGACCATCGCCAGCATGGCGGCAGCCGTCGGCAAGCCTGTCGCGATCAGCCAGGCCTGGCTATCGAAAGTGGCGGCCTCGGAATGGGATGGTTATGCCACCGCCAGCCTCGACCTGGAACGTGCCCGCCAACCCTTCAGTTTCTGGGCGCCTCTCGACTCTTATTTCTTGCAAACCGCTCAAACGCTGGCCGAGTACACCAATATGCTGTATCTCGACCTGGAGCAGTCATATTACCTGAATGCGTACCAGACGTATGGCGGAACCGTGGCCAATGGCGGATCGCTAAACTGCACCTGCACCACGGCGAGTTGTTCGGATTACGAAATCATGCAGGACGAGAATCCGCTGGCGGAGGCGGCCGATCAACAGAGCGTGTACACTCCGGTCGCATTCTCGTTCTACAACCAACTGGTCACGACGCCGGATACTACTCCGCCGACCGTTCCGCCTAACTTCGCCGGTACGGCCGGTTATACCACGGTGAATCTTACATGGGGCAACTCCACCGACGATAGCGGAGTCGCCGGTTACAATGTGTATCGCTGCATTCCGCCGGCGGCCGGCCAACCCTGCACGGGGGTGTGGCTTGCGACCACGACGCTGCCAGGTTATGGCGACTCTTCACTCACGGGCGGGACGACGTATAACTACCAGGTCCAGGCGTTCGATTTCGCGGGCAACAGCTCAGCGTTCGCGCCCACCGTGAGCGTGCAGACGTACCTGACGTCGCCATCTTCCGCGACCAACCTGGTGGCCACGGTGGTTTCGCCCCAGCAGATCAACCTGAGCTGGGCTCCGCCCTCGGCCACGACTGGCTTGTCCCAGTATCTGATCTTTGCCGGTACTTCACTTTCAAACCTCCAGCAGATCGCAGTCAGGCCGTCCACCCAGACTACCTATCAGAATATGAATCTGGCCGCGGGAACGACTTACTACTATGGCATCGTGGCGGTGGAGCAGGGTATGAACGCGCCCATGTCCCCGCCCGCCTATGCCACCACGCTGCCGCTGCCGAACCCGCCCAGCAACGTGGCCGGCACGGCGTCCAGCCCCACCAAGATCGTTCTGACCTGGCAGGAAAACCTGCAGTCCACTTCCTTGCCGATCATTGCCTACCAGGTCTTTGAAAGCACCACGCCCGGCAATCTGGTCGAGGTCGGTTCGGTCACGTCCCCTACGTATACGGCCACGTCTCTGACAGCCAATACGACGTATTATTTCGAATTCGTCGCGGTGGACTCGGGCCACGACGACTCGGCGCCTTCGGTTCAGATTGCAGTCACTACCCTGCCGATGCCCGCCGCGCCGGTCAACGTCGTGGCTACACCGAACTCCACTACGAAGGTGACGGTAACCTGGTCCGAAAACATTCCGCCCGGTGGGCTGCCGATTTCCGGCTATACTATCTTCCGCGGCACGTCGCCCACGGCGCTGACGCAGGTTGCCACGCGGACCGCGTCTCCCTTCGTCGACACCACCGTTTCCGGGAGCACCACCTACTACTACGCGGTCGAAGCCAGCGACACCGGCCATGACAGTTCGCCCATGTCGGCTATAACGCAGGTGACTACCGATGGTGGGCCCGCCGCGCCGGCCAACGTCGCGGCCGCGGCCAACTCCACCACGCAGGTCACCGTAACCTGGTCCGAAAGCGTTCCGCCAGGTGGTCTGCCGATTTCGACCTACAATATCTTCCGCGGGACGTCTCCCACCGGGTTGACTTCACTGGCCAGCCGGACGGCGTCTCCGTTCATCGACAATACGGCCTCTCCGAATACCACCTACTACTACGGGATCGAAGCGACGGATACCAGCCATGACGTATCGCCCATGTCGGCTACGGCTCACGTCACTACGTTTGCCGCGCCCGCCCCGCCGGTCAACGTCGTGGCTACTGCAAACGCAGCAACCAAAGTCACGGTTACCTGGATCGCAAGCACCGCGCCCAATACTCTGCCCACCGCGAGCTACAACATATTGCGGGGGACTTCCCCCTCCAGCCTAGCCAAAGTGGGCGCGCAGACGGCGACTCAGTACGTCGACACTGGAGTTTCCGCCACTACCACCTACTACTACGCGGTCGAAGCAGTCGACACAGGCCATGACACTTCACCCATGTCGGGCACGTCCCCGGTGGTGACACCTGCGATGCCGGCCGCTCCGGTGGACGTCTCGCCCACGGCTAACGCCGCCACAAAAGTCACGGTAACCTGGTCCGGAGTCGTTCCGCCCAGCGGTCTGCCGATTCAGAATTATAATATCTTCCGGGGCACGTCGCCCACTGGCCTGACCAAACTGGGCTCGGCGCCGGCCACTCAGTTTGTCGACGCCGGAGCTTCTCCACAAAGTATGTACTACTATGCGACGGAATCGGTCGACACCGGGGGCGACGTCTCACCCATGTCGGTGCCGGCGCAGGTCGTCACGCCCCCGTTGCCGGCTGCGCCGGTCAATGTTGTGGCCACGGCGAGCACCGCCACGCAAGTCACGGTAACCTGGACCGAAAACATACCGCCAAACGGCCTGCCGATTCAGCAGTACAACATCTTCCGGGGGACTTCTCCCGGCAGCCTGGCAGAGGTGGCGTCCCGGACATCGTCACCCTTTGTCGACAACGGGGCCTCTCCAGGCACCACGTATTACTATGCGATTGAAGCCGTTGACGCGGGCCAGGATTTCTCGTCCATGTCGGCTATGGCTCAGGCCACCACGCCTTGAATGGCCGGAACATGAGGTAAAAAGTACTCGCTCGCACGATTCCACGTGGTTGCCCGGTGACAGACCCCGGCCGTATTCGCTTGATTTCATATACATAGCTGTGTCAAATCAAACTGGCACTCGAATTGCTACGAGTCGCCCTTCCTGAGTAGCGTTGGTAACGTTTGGGAACTATCCTTTGATAGGGTTGATCCCATGGCTTCTTAGGGCGATCCTTCGTCTTGGATGTCCGGTGCCCGCAGTGGCTCGCCTGCCACGGGACGCGTGCAATATACTCCGGATAGTTTGGGATATGTGTGTCTCATATCCAATCCTGATGCAATTTATGCAGCCGGGTTAACTGAATGGTCAGTAGTCTCGGGTATAGTGAGTTAGAAGGAAGTGTTACCTGACTTCGGTAGTTACTATCAGGCCAGTGTTATAGCCACGGCCGCTCGAGTGCATTCAGTGCCTATTCTCACAAATCTTACTTGCGGACATTGACTTATAATCTATGCACCACCTAAGATTGTTTCTAATATTACTCTTCTGAAGGAGTTACGATGTCAGGTAGCTGGCGCGCTCGAAACGGGGCGAACGTATTATCGATCGGCGTCGTACAGCCGCACGCCTCCGGCGGAACGAGCCAGGTGGTTGGGCTTGAGCGTCATGCTTCCAGTGTTTTGACGGCCTTGTCGTTGCTGGTATGCGCTCCCTGCTTGGCGGACATTATCCCGCCGCCGCCGCCGCCGGCAGTGCCTACGGATTACTGCGGCACGCTTTTTACCGAGCTTAAGGGCGACCTGCAAGCATTCAACACTACACTGCAGACGCCGCCAGCCTGGACCCCGATACCGGGCGGTCCGACGGTCTACAGCGCCGCCCTGCAGTGGGCCAACAGCAACACCGGCCCTCAGATATCCAACCCTGACTATTTGCCGACCGTTCAGGCCCAGTTGCAGAGTCTGAAAGCTCTGGGTGTGCAGGCTGTGTCGGTGCCCGCGCTGTTTCCCATTCTGTACGAGCCCTTTTATGGCAGCCAGGCCGCCTACCAGCCGTATCTGACTTTCTATACACAGGTCGCTCAGGCTGTCCGGGCCGCCGGACTCAAGCTCATTGTGGATTCAGAGATCACATTCTCCAACGACATAGAAGCCGGCTGGACGAATATGAACGCCTTCTACAGCACGCTCACCTGGCCGGAGTACATGGCGGCGAAGGCCCAAAACGCCGCTGCCATCGCGCAGGCGATGCAGCCGGATTATCTGGTCCTGGCGGAAGAGCCGGATACGGAAGCCGCGCAGTCGGGCCAGACAAACCTGAACATCCCGGCGGACGCCGCGCAAATGGTAGCCGGAGAGATCGCCGCCGTGCAGGCATTAAACATGGCCAACCCTCCCTTGATGGGTGCGGGCTTCGGGTCCTGGATGCCGTCTAGCGGCCCTTCCAGCCTGGTCAGTTACATCAATGCGTACACCGCACTGCCCTTGGACTATATCGACTTCCACCTGCTTCCGATCAACACGGTGAACAATGATGACTTCATCGCCAACACCCTGACCATAACCCAGATGGCGGCAGCCGTCGGCAAGCCCGTCGCGATCAGCCAAGCCTGGCTGTCGAAGGTGGGGGCTTCGGAATGGGATGGTTACTCTACCACCAGTCTCGATCTGGAACGCTCCCGCCAGCCTTTCAGCTTCTGGCAGCCCATCGACGGTTATTTCATGCGCACCGCCCAGGCTCTGGCGGAGTATACGAACATGCTCTATCTAAACCTGGAGCAGACATATTTTCTGAACGCATACCAGCCTTATGGAGGAACCGTCCCGAATGGCGGATCCCTAAACTGCACCTGCACCACCGCCAGTTGTTCGGATTACACCATCATGCAGACCGAAAACTCGCTGGCGGAGGAGGCCGATCAGCAGAGCTGGTATACGAATGTCGCGTTCTCTTACCACAGCCAACTGGTTACAACGCACGACGGTACTGCGCCAACCGCCCCAACCAACTTGACCGGCACGCCCGGCTACACCACCGCGAATTTGTCATGGACACCGTCCACCGACAACATCGGGGTAGCCGGTTACAACGTGTTGCGCTGCACTCCGCCGGCGGCCGGCCAACCGTGCACCGGGGTTTGGATCGCCAACACGACGATGCCGTCTTTCAGCGATACCACGCTGACGAGCAATACCACGTACAACTACCAGGTGCAAGCATTCGACCTTGCCAGTAACCTGTCGCCGCTATCGCCCGCGCTGAGCTTGCTGACATACAGAACCACGGCGGACTCCGCGACGAATCTGATAGCCACTGCAATTTCGGCCCAGGAGATCGACTTGAGCTGGTCGCCTCCGGCGGATACTACGGGGCTCGGCCAGTATCTGATTTACGGTGGCAACACGGCATCCAATCTCGCGCAAATCGCGGTCCGGCCGGCCGCACAGACTACCTACAAGAATTTGAACCTGGCGCCGGGAACGACCTACTACTATGGCGT
>Ga0181531_10001386_pt1 | contig 15337 bp, 17 predicted proteins | sample PEATcosm2014_Bin_38_FD_119743 | JGI IMG/M metagenome (GOLD analysis project Ga0181531, IMG submission 119743) | Peatland microbial communities from MTU Mesocosm Facility, Houghton, MI, USA - PEATcosm2014_Bin11_10_metaG | ecosystem: Environmental > Terrestrial > Soil > Wetlands > Peat | place... | reverse complement strand
TTTCTGTCGCAGCAGGCGCGCGAGCTCGGACTGTGGATCGTCGGCGGCACGACACCGATGGCGCAGGAGCCCGGCGGGCGCGTGGCCGCCGCCTGCCTGGTGTACGCGGCTGACGGTCGACGCGTGGCGCGCTACGACAAGATTCACCTGTTCGACGTCGATATTCCGGGCAAGACCGAGAGCTACCGGGAGTCGAAAAACACCGCTCCCGGCGCGCGCCCGGTGCTGGTGCCGACGCCGGCCGGGCTGCTCGGACTGTCGGTGTGTTATGACATGCGCTTCCCGGAGTTGTATCGGCAGCTGTCGGCGGCCGGGGCGCAATGGCTCAGCGTGCCATCGGCCTTTACCGTGCCGACCGGACGCGCGCACTGGGAGACGCTGTTGCGTGCCAGGGCGATCGAGAACCTCGCCTACGTGGTCGCGCCGGCGCAGTGGGGACGCCACGCCAGCGGCCGCGAGACCTACGGCGACAGCCTGATCGTGGACTACTGGGGCACGGTGCTGGCGCGCCTTACGAGCGGTGTCGGAGTAGTTATCGCCGAGCTCGACCTGGCGGCGCAGGCAGAAGCGCGGCGCAATTTTCCCGCCTTGACGCATCGGCTGTTGTGAGCGTCAATAGCAAGCACATGGCCGCCTCCACCACCGCCCTGACGTTCGATCCGCTGCGCTACGTGCGCGAGGGGATACTCGCGCCCGCGGGCCTGGATGTCGGCCGGGTCGAGCAGGCCCTCGGCCTGGTGCTCGGTTCGGCGGTGGATTCCGCCGACCTGTATTTCCAGCTGTCACGCGAAGAGAGCTGGGCGCTCGAGGACGGCATCGTCAAGGAAGGCAATTCCAGCATCGAGCAGGGCGTCGGCGTGCGCGCGATGGCGGGGGAGAAGACCGGATTTGCCTATTCGGACGAGATCATGGCGCCGGCGCTGGAAGAGGCGGCACGAGCGGCGCGCGCGATCGCCGTGGCCGGCGGCGATGGCGCGGTGCGCGCCTTTCGGCCGGCCGGCGGCCATCAGCTCTACCTGCCCGCCGATCCGCTCATCAGCCTGAAGGACGAACAGAAGATCGCCTGGCTCGAGCGGGTCGATCGCGAGACGCGGCGCATGGATCCGCGCGTGGTGCAGGTGATGGCGAGCGTGTCGGCGATACACGAGCTGATACTGGTAGCCAACAGCGATGGCGTGCTGGCAGGGGACGTGCGGCCGCTGGTGCGCATGAACGTGACGGTGCTGGTGGAGCAGAACGGCCGGCGCGAGCAGGGCTATGCCGGCTGCGGTGGGCGCTATACGCTCGATGAGCTGGTAGCCGAGGACCGGCCACTGTCGCTGGCGCGCGAGGCGGTGCGCCAGGCGCTGGTGAATCTTACGGCGGTGCCGGCGCCGGCTGGCACCATGACCGTGGTGCTGGGTCCGGGCTGGCCAGGCGTATTGCTGCACGAGGCCATCGGTCACGGGCTCGAGGGCGACTTCAACCGCAAGGGCACCTCGGCATTCAGTGGCCGCATCGGCGAGCGCGTCGCCGCCCCGGGCTGCACCGTGGTGGACGATGGCACGCTGGCGGCGCGCCGCGGTTCGCTCAACATCGATGATGAGGGAACCCCGACGCAATGCACCACCCTGATCGAGGACGGTGTGCTGCGCGGTTACATGCAGGACTCGCTCAACGCGCGCCTGATGGGTGGACGCTCCACCGGCAACGGCCGCCGTGAGTCGTTCGCGCACGTGACCATGCCGCGCATGACCAACACTTACATGCTGCCCGGTCGGTACGATCCGGGAGAGATCCTGGCGTCGGTGAAGCGCGGCATCTACGCGGTCAACTTCGGCGGCGGCCAGGTCGACATCACCTCGGGCAAGTTCGTGTTCTCGGCCAGCGAGGCCTACCTGATCGAGAACGGCCGCGTCGGTGCCGCGATCAAGGGCGCTACGCTGGTCGGCAATGGTCCGGACGTGCTGACGCGCCTCGGCATGGTCGGCAATGATCTGAAGCTCGATGCCGGCATCGGCGTGTGCGGCAAGGAAGGCCAGAGCGTGCCGGTCGGGGTCGGTCAGCCGACGCTGCGCATCGACGGGCTCACAGTCGGCGGCACCGCCTGATCACGCTGCGCGCTTTGCGGAGGGCGCTTGCAATTATCCAAACCGGTCTACGAAAGCCTGCCTTGGGGCTACGCGCTGGGCGGCGCGGCGTTGATCACGATCAGCCATCGGCTGCATTCCGGGCTGCTGTCGTCGATGCTGCTGCTCAGCGGGGTGCTGGCAGTGGTGGGCGGCGCGGCGATATGGCTGCGACGTCGCGACTTTCGGGCCACGCGCGCCGAGTACTGGTTGGGCGACGGGCAGCCTGACGTCGAGGCCGAGGATGCCAGCAGAAGCCCTGAGAAGCCCTGAGCGGCCCTCAGCTGCCGGTGTCTACCGGCAGGTGGCCCAACGCCGGGGCCGCAGCTTGGGGCTCGCTCAACGCGCGGTGCTGCGCCCGCTCATCGATATACAACAGCTCATGCTGCCCGATGATGATGACATCCCCATCGTTGAGGTTGTGGTAGCGCACGCGCTTGGAGTGCAGAAAGATGCCATTGGTGCTATTGAGATCCTCGATCACGCAGCTCTGAGCGGTAGTGACAACCTGGCAATGATGGCGGCTCACGAAGCGGCTCTCGATCTGCAGGTCGTTGGCGGCGGTGCGGCCGATGACCAGGCGGCCCGGATACAGCGCGCGCTCCTCGACCGTGCGGCCGGAGGTCGCGAGCAGTATGCGCGCCAGCGGCGCGGCTTCCGCGCTGCGCGGGCGTGTCTCCCCGCCCTGGCTGCCGGTCGCTTCGGCGCGCAAGCGCAGCAGCCGCGTGCCGGTGCGCGATGAATACTCCTGCCATTGCAGCTCCTCGATTGCGGCCAGCACGTCGTCGCGCCCGACGATGTCGCGATCGCGGTTCGACGCGGCCAGCATGGCGGTGTCGCACAGCGTGTTGGTGAGGCGCGGCACGCCGCCGGTATAGCGAAAGATCAGTTCGAAGCTGTCGTTGGCGAAGATCTCGCGGCCCTGCGAACCGGCGACTTCCAGGCGGTGCAGGATGTAGGCGCGCATCTCCAGGCTGCTGAGTGCCGGCAGGTGAAAGCGCAGCCGCACGCGCTGTGCCAGCTGCTCGAGTTCCGGGGCATCGAGCTTGTCGTTGAGCTCGGGTTGACCGGCCAGGATGATGCGCAGCACCTTCTCCTTCGGGGTCTCGATCCCCGACAGCAGCCGCACCTCTTCCAGCACGGTCTGAGTGAGGTTTTGCGCCTCATCGATCACCAGCACCAGCTTGCGGCCGGCGTTGTACTGCTCCACCAGGTAGTCGTTGAGCGTCGCGAGCAGCTCGGCCTTCTTCATCTTGAACGGCTTGAAGCCGAACTGCACCAGCACCGACTGCAGGAACTCGAGCGAGGACACCTGGGTCTGGTTGATCTGCGCGACGATGACGTCGTTCTGCAATTCCTGCAGGAAGGTTTCGATCAGCGTCGTCTTGCCGCAGCCAATCTCCCCGGTGATCACCACGAAGCCGTCGGCGAACCACACGGTCGACTCCATGTAGGCCTTGGCGCGCGCGTGGGCCTTGCTCAAATACAGGAACTGCGGATCCGGGCTGAGCCGGAACGGAAGTTCCCTGAGTTTGAACAGCTCCAGGTTCATGGCCTGGAAATGATACTACGGCCGGAGCGCGAGTTGCGGATACAGCCGTGGTAACAGCTGCCTGGCGCGTGCTGTACGTCGCGAAGCGGTGGCTTCATTTATGGTGCAGTGACCGAGTTTTCGACCGTGACGTGGTTCCTTGCGGTAGTCGTGCCAGTGCAGGCCGGGCTCGGCCAGAAAGCGCCGCGCCTCGGGCATGCTGCCGATGAGGTTGATCATGGCCGAATGCCCGCGCGCCGCGCACGCGCCGAGCGGCAGGCCGGCGATCGCACGCACATGGTTTTCGAACTGGCTGGTGACAGCGCCCTCGATGGTCCAGTGCCCGGAGTTGTGCACCCGGGGTGCCATTTCATTCGCCAGCAGCCGCCCGCGGTGCACGAACAACTCAAGCGTCAGCACACCGACGTAGCGGAAGTGCTCGAGCAGCCTTACGAGGCTGCGCCGCGCCGCCCGCGCCAGCTGCGGTGCCGGCCACGGGGCCAGCGTCAGGCGCAGGATACCGTCCACATGGTAGTTGCGGTTCAGCGGATAGACCGCGATCGCACCCGAGCGAGCGCGCACCCCGATCATCGAAACCTCGTAGTCGAACGGCACCCATTCCTCGTACAGCAGCGGTGCGCTGCCGAGCGCATCCCAGGCCGGGGCGATGTCGGCGCGGCTGCGCAACAGGTACTGGCCCTTGCCGTCATAGCCGAAGCGCCGCGTCTTGAGCATCCCAGGCAGGCCGACGCGAGCCACCGCCTGCGACAGCGAGGCAAGGCTGTCGACCGGCGCGAAGCGGGTCGTCGCAATCGACAGGCGCTGGAAGCAATGCTTCTCGGCCAGCCGATCCTGCGCCACGCCCAGCGCCTTGAGCGGTGGCGCGATGCGGGTGCCGCGCGCTGCCCGGCGCAGCGCCTCGACGCTGATGTTTTCCCAATCGAAGCTGATCACGTCGCAGCGCCGCGCAAGCTCGGCCAGCAGCGCCTCGTCGTGGAACTCGCCCGCAAGCAGCGGCGCGATGCGGCCGGCCGGGGTGTCGGCGCTGCGGTCGAAGAACAGGAAGTCCTGCCCGAGCGGGTAGCCGGCGAGCGCGAGCATCTGGCCGAGCTGGCCGCCGCCGACGATACCTATGGTCATGGACTTGCCGCTAGGCGCTGCGCGGGTCGGGCTTGGACAGCACCGCTGCGGTTTGGGTCTCGCGCTGCTGCTGCAATGCCCGCGCAATCTGCGGGTAGCGCGGCGCGAGGATGGCGGCGGCGAACAGCGCAGCGTTGGTGGCACCGGCAGTGCCGATGGCAAAGGTGGCAACCGGCACGCCGGCCGGCATCTGCACCATCGACAGCAGTGAATCCAGCCCGTTGAGCGCGCGCGACTGCACCGGTACGCCCAGCACCGGCAGCGTGGTCTTGGCGGCGGTCATGCCGGGCAGGTGAGCGGCACCGCCGGCGCCGGCGATCAGCACTTCCAGGCCGCGCGCGGCCGCACCCGCGGCATATTCGAACAGCAGGTCGGGGGTGCGATGCGCCGACACCACGCGCGCCTCATGTGCGATCGTGAGGCTGGTGAGCATGTCGGCCGCAGCACTCATCGTCTCCCAATCCGACGACGATCCCATGATGATGCCGACCAGGGCCTTCATCGAGGCATTTTAGCATCACCGCTGCGGCAGAACTCTGCCAGCGCCTGCTCGATCGGCAGCGGGTCCACATCTCGCATCAGGCGGCCGATGTACTGGCGCTGGCGGGCAAGCGCCGGACCGCTGCGCAGGCGGTGCACTTCCAGCAGCGCCTCGAACAGCGGTTCCGGCAAGTGCAGATGCTGCTGCAATTCGCGCAGCTTTGCCGGCCGCATGCGCGTCAGCCCGACGCCAAGCTTCTGCAGCGCTTCGGCCTGGCGTTTGCGTGCCGAGCGGCTCGGACGCTCGGCGTCGGCCGCGTCGCGCCCCTCGTCGGAGGGCGGCGCCGGCGGCGCGCCAGCGGTTGAACGGTGCTTGTCCAGACTAAGATCTCCCCAACGCGCCCGGGCCGGCGGCGATGCGCTGTTACAATCAGATGCCAAATCATGGCACAGGGCGGGACGCCGTGCCGCCAGGCAGAATCGTCCCACAGCAAGGATTCCAGCAATGCCGCAGCAGCTGATCGCCACCCGACAGGTCGATGGCTCGAGAATCGCCGAACTCAGCGACGTGGTCGCCAGCGCGTTGCGCGAGGCGCAAGGCACCGGCGCCAGCCAGGCCGAGGCGGACGTGAGCCTGCAGCGCGGACTGACGGTGACGGTGCGCCTGGGCGAGGTCGATACCATCGAGTATCACCGCGATCGCGGCTTGTCGGTCACGGTGTACTTCGGCAAGTCCAAGGGCTCGGCCAGCACCGCGGATCTGCGGCCGGCGGCGGTGCACGAGACCGTGGTCAAGGCGTCGGCGATCGCACAGCACACTTCCGCCGATGAATGCGCCGGGCTTGCCGACCGCGAGGCGCTGGCGCGTGAGATTCCCGACCTCGACCTGTATCACCACTGGGATATCGAGCCCGAGCAGGCGGTGCAGCTGGCGCGCGAATGCGAGGCCGCGGGACTCGCCTGCGATGCGCGGCTGAAGAACTCCGAAGGTGCGACCGTGACCACGCACAGCGGTGTACGCGTGCACGGCAACAGTCTCGGGTTCCTTGCGGGCTTTCCGAGCACCAGCCATTCGCTCAGCTGTGCGCTGGTGGCGCAGGAGCGCCAGGACATGCAGCGCGACTACTGGTACACGGTGGCGCGCAACCCGCAAGCGCTCGAGCCGGCGACATCGATCGGGCAGCGCGCCGCGCAGCGTGCGCTGCGGCGACTGGGCGCGCGCCAGCTGTCCACGCGCCGCGCACCGGTGCTGTATGCGCCGGAGCTGGCGCGCGGCGTGTTCGGTCATTTCATCAGCGCGATCAGCGGCAGCAGCCAGTACCGGCGCTCCTCGTTCCTGCTGAACGCCGCCGGGCAGCAGGTATTTCCATCGTTTCTCGACATCGTCGAGCGTCCGCACCTGCTGCAGGGCCTGGCGAGCAGCCCGTTCGATGCCGAGGGCGTCGCGACACGCGATCGCGCGCTGGTGAGTGGCGGGGTGCTGCAGGGCTACGTGCTCGGCAGCTACTCGGCGCGCAAGCTCGGACTCACCACTACCGGCAATGCCGGCGGTATCCACAACCTGCTGGTGAGCTCCGGGACCAGCGGCAGCTTCGAGCAGTTGCTGCAGCTGATGGGCACCGGCCTGTACGTCACCGAGCTGATGGGCCAGGGCGTCAACGGCGTCACCGGCGATTACTCGCGCGGCGCCAGCGGCTTCTGGGTCGAGAATGGCGCGATTGCATTTCCGGTGCACGAGGTCACGATCGCCGGCAACCTGCGCGAGATGTTGCGCAGCATCGTGGCGGTCGGCAACGACGTGGATCTGCAGGGGGCCATCCGCACCGGCTCGCTGCTGATCGAGGCGCTGACCATCGCGGGTGGCTGACCATCGCGGGTGGCTAGCCATCGCGGGTGGCTAACCATCGGGGTGGCTAACTATTGGAGTGGTTGAGGCGATTCATGGCAGTGCGAACCCGGCTCATCCTGAGGAAGACGCTCAAAGTGCTGCACGAGATCGGCAGCGTGGGCGTGCTGGGAGCATTCGCGGCCAGCCTGGTGCTGATAGCGTGCGCACCGTCGCCGCATGAACTGCTGGCGTACGCGGCCGCACGGCAGGGAATCGCCGCGATCGCCAGGTGGCTGCTGGTGCCGTCGCTGGCGCTGGTGCTGATCAGCGGCATGCTGGCGATGGTCGCCAACGACGCCTACATGGAGGCTGGCTGGGCGTGGATCAAGGCGCTGCTGGGTCTGTCGATGTTCGAAGGGTCGCTGGTCACGGTCTCCGGCAGTGCGCGCCATGCCGCGCAATTGGCGGCGTTGGCCGCGTCCGGACACCCCGATGCGGCGCAGCTGGCCGAGGCGCTGCGCACCGAACGCGGCGGACTGTGGCTGCTGCTGGTGCTGGCGCTCGCCAATATCGTGCTGGCGGTGTGGCGCCCGCGGCTCAGCTTTGACGTGGCAGAGCAGCCGGTGCCGCGTCGACCCGGACTGGCGGCGGAGCCGCCGCCCCCCGATCGAGCAGCTCGCTGAGCGTGAGCTTCCCGCAGCGTTGCTGCCAGGCGCTCTCCAGCTCGCTGCAGAACTCCAGCACCGCCGCGGGTGTGTTGCTTGCGGCGCGGATCAGGCCACTGCTGTGCGCGCGCGCCACCATGATGATGGCGACCACGGGTATCTGCGCGCTGTCGCGCCCGGGCAGCAGCGCGTCCGCGCCGGCGGCGGCAAGGAAGCCGGAGGCTTCTAGCGTTGCGCACATGCGCGCGACGGCGATGCCGGGATAGCCGAGGCGGGCGCTGAGCAGCGCGATCGTGACGCGCTCGCCGCCGCGGCGATGGCGTTCGGCGACCAGGTACATGATGCCGAGAGCGAGCCGCTCGATATCGGCGCATGACAGGCGCGGCTCGTGCAGCCCGACACGCAGGTAGCTCGGGTTCTGCGCATAGAACGACACCTGGGCTCCGATCAGCAGGATGACCCAGTTGAAGTAGGTCCACACCAGCGTGGCGATGACGATCGCAAAGCCGGCGTAGACGATCGTCAGGCGCGCGGAATACAGCACGAACAGCGTGAAGAAGCGGCCGACCGCCGCCCACAGGATCCCGGCGCAGATGCCGCCGGCGAGCGCCGGCCCGAAGCGCACCTGCGTATTGGGTACCACCATGTAGATCAGCGTCAGCAGTCCGGAGGCAATCAGGTAGGGCGCAACGCCCAGCGTCATCGCCACCACCCGCGCCAACGGCGCAAGCCCGCTCAGGGTGCGCAGCGGCTCGCTGTCGGCCGCCAGGCGCGACAGTCCGACCACCGCGGCCAGCAACACCGGACCGATGATCAGCAGTGCGATGTACTCCGCCACGCGGCGCGCAAAATTTCGCGGCAGGTCCACATGCCAGACGAAGTTGAATCCGTCCTCGATTTTTTTCATGGTGCTGATGAGCGTCCATATCAGCAGCGCCAGGCCGACCGAGCCGACCAGTCCGCCGCGCACCTTATTCGCGAACTCCATGACCCGGGCGCTGAGCTGGTCGGCCGCAGCGCCCATCGGTGCGAAGAAATCATGCACCAGCGGCTCGAGCACGCCCTGCGCATGGAAGCCCGCAAGGATGCCCAGGCTGACGGCGAGCAGCGGCACGATCGCGAGCACGCTCGCATACACCAGGCCAATGGCGTGCAGATTGAGCTTGCCGCCGGCGAGATCGCGCGCCAGCGCATACGGGTAGCGCGCAAGGCGGCGCGCCAGGCCGCCGGCACCGGGGCGCTCGGCCTCCGGCCCGAACAGCAGCCGGTCGGGCAGGCGCTGCAGGCGCAGCCGGAGACTTTCGGCGGGGCTGCTATCGGCGGGTTGGCGCGGGTCCGGCGTCGCGCTCATGGCGGCTACGGCGTGGTGAGCCGGCGCAGCGCTTCGCGATACTTCTCGCTGGTGCGCTCGATGATCGCTGGCGGCAGATGCGGCGCCGGTGCGCGCTTGTTCCAGTCGAGGGTTTCCAGGTAATCGCGCACGAACTGCTTATCGAAGGACGGCGGGCTACTGCCTACGTGCCAGGTGTCGGCCGGCCAGAAGCGCGAAGAGTCGGGCGTCAGCAGCTCGTCGATCAGCACCAGCCGGCCTTGTGGGTCGACGCCGAACTCGAACTTGGTGTCGGCAATGATGATGCCGCGCGCGCGCGCGTGCTCGGCCGCGTAGTGATACAGCGCGAGCGCGCACTCGCGCACCGCGGCGGCCAGCGGCGCACCGATCAGCTCGACCGTGGCCGCGAACGCGATGTTCTCATCGTGTTCGCCGCGGGCCGCCTTGGTCGCCGGCGTGAAGATCGGGGTCGGCAGCGCCTGCGCCTGCTGCAGGTTCGGGGGCAGCGCGATACCGCAGATGGCGCCGCTGGCGCGATAGTCTTTCCAGCCCGAGCCGATCAGGTAGCCGCGCACCACCGCCTCGATCGGCAGCGCCCGCAGGCGCCGGACGATCACCGCGCGGCCGGCGAGCAGGCGCAGTTGATCCAAGTCGCTGACCGCAGCGCTCAACGGCAGTCCGGTCAGGTGGTTAGGCACGATGTGAGTGGTGCGCGCGAACCAGAACTGCGAAATCTCGTTCAGCACGCGACCCTTGCCCGGTATCGGATCGGGCAGCACCACATCGAAGGCCGACAGGCGATCGGTGGCGACGATCAGCATGCGATCATCGTCGAGGGCGTAAAGGTCGCGGACTTTGCCGCGGTGCAGCCGCGTCAGTCCCGCAAGTTCGGTCTCAAAGACCGCGGTTTCGGCAACCGTGCCGGGAGTCGTGGCCAAGGCTTGCTACCATACCGGGCGCGTCAGAAGGGCGCGCATCTTGCCGCCCGCGCGGCGGCCGGGTCAAGCAAGGGATCAGGCGGCAGGAGCGACGGCGCAATTCTTGAAATGGGCGGGCAAGTGAACTGGACGGGCAAGTGAACTGGGCGGGCAAGATCATCGGCGGCACGCTCGGCCTGCTGGCGCTCGGGCCGATCGGCGCGGCGCTCGGCGCGTTCATCGGCCATCAGTTCGATAGCGGCCAGATCAGTGTCGCGATGTTCACCGGCGGCCCGGACCCAAGGCTGGTCAATCAGCTGTTCTTTCCAACCGCGTTCAGGGTCATGGGCCACATCGCCAAGGCCGACGGCCGCGTCACCGAGCAGGAGATCGCCTCGGCGCGCGCCGTGATGCACGCGATGCACCTGCAGCCGGATCAGATACAGGCCGCCATTGGCTACTTTAACGAGGGTAAGCAGCCAGAGTACGACCTCGACGCGGCGCTGGCACGGCTGCGTGCCTCGATTGCGCGTACCCCTGACCTGGCGCAGTTCTTCGTCGAGATCCAGCTGCAGGCCTCGATTGCCGGCAATGGCCTGTCGGAAGTACCGCGCGCGCGACTGCAGCGCGTGGCGATGCTGCTGGGACTGTCGGCCAACGACTTCGCGCGGCTCGAGAGCCTGCTGCGGTTTCGCCAGGGAGCGTCGATGGGTGCAGGCGCGGGCGCCGGCGAATATGGCCCCGGAAGCGGCGCGGGCTTGGGCGCGGCGGCCGCCAGCCAGGAGCGCATCGCGCAGGCCTACAGCCTGCTCGAGGCGTCGGCGCAGATGACGGATGAGGATGTCGTGAAGGCCTACCGGCGGCAGATGAGCCGCCATCATCCGGACAAACTCAAGGCCAACGGCTTGCCGCAGTCGATGCTCGAGCGCGCCAAGGAGCGCACGCAGCAGATCCAGGCCGCCTACGAGCTGATCCGCGAGCGCCGCGGTATGCGATAGTCGCGCGCCGCGGGGGAGTTACACTAACGCGATGGCGCCGCATACCCACTGGATCGCCCCTTCCATCCTGTCAGCCGACTTCGCACGCCTGGGCGAGGAGGTCGATGCGGTGATCGAGGCCGGCGCCGACCTGATCCATTTCGACGTGATGGACAACCATTACGTGCCCAACCTGACCATCGGACCGCTGGTGTGCGAGGCGCTGAAGCGCCGCGGCGTGACGGTGCCGATCGACGTGCACCTGATGGTGCGCCCGGTGGATCGCATCGTGCCGGATTTCGCGGCGGCCGGGGCGAGCTATATCAGTTTTCATCCCGAGGCCAGCGAGCACGTGGATCGGACCATTCACCTGATCCGCGACCATGGCTGCAAGCCCGGACTGGTGTTCAATCCGGCCACGCCGCTCAACTGGCTCGATTACACGCTCGGGCAGCTGGACCTGGTGCTGCTGATGTCGGTGAATCCGGGCTTCGGCGGGCAGCAGTTCATCGACGCCGTGCTGCCGAAGATCGCCGAGGTGCGGCGGCGGGTCGCGGCCAGCGGGCGCGCGGTGCGGGTGGAAGTGGACGGCGGCATCAAGGTCGATAACATCGCCGCCGCGGCGATGGCCGGCGCCGATACCTTCGTGGCCGGATCGGCGATCTTCGGCAGCAGGAACTATCCGGCGACTATTGCGGCGATGCGCGCCGCGATTGCCCGCGCCTGATGCGTCGGCACGGTGGAGTGGCGTGCCGCAGGCAGGCGCGCGGCTGCCGCGTGCCGGCTATGCCTCCTCGTCGTCCTCGTCATCATCGTCATCGTCGAACGCGGGCTTGGGCGCGGGCGCCGGCTTGCCGTCCTTGGAAGGCTTGGCGGGCACGATCACCGGCCGCGTCTTCATCTTCGGCCGTGCATTGAACACCACGATAGTCTTGCCGGTGGCACGCAGCAGGCCCTGGTCTTCAAGCACCTTGAGCACCCGCCCGGCCATCTCACGCGAGCAGCCGACCAGTCGCGACAGTTCCTGGCGCGAGACCTTGATCTGCATGCCTTCCGGGTGCGTCATCGCATCGGGTTCGTCGCACAGGCTGGTGATCGCATGGGCGACGCGGCCGGTGACGTCCACGAACGCCAGATCCCCCAGCTTGCGATTGGTGCGATCCAGCCGGGTCGCCAGCTGCGTGGCGAGCTCGAAGATCAGGCCCGGGCTCTCGGTGGCGACCTGGCGGAAGCGCGGATAGGTCATCTCGGCCAGTTCACAGGCGTTGCGGGTGCGCACCCAGGCGCTACGCGTCGGCTGTTCGTAGAACAGTCCCATCTCGCCGAAGAACTGCCCCTTGTTGAGGTAGGCGAGCACCATCTCGTTGCCCTCCTCGTCCTCGATCATCACTTCGACCGAGCCGCTGATGATGTAGTAGAGAACATCAGGCAGGTCGCCGGCGTGGATCAGCACGGTTTTTGAAGGCACCGTGCGAATGCGGCAATAGCTCAGGAATCGATTGATAGCCGGAATGTCGCTCAGCGGTCTGACATTCTCTTCCATGTTTTTATGGCCTTGGGTCAATGATGATTCTATGGTCGCAGCCGGCTTTTTATTACCAATTTGTGCCGGCTGCAAGAGACGCTGCACCGGTCCCCTGTAAAGGGGCGCGCTCAAATCCAGTAGGCGGTGCCGGTCATGACGCGCGCGGTCAGTCGCATCAGCGTCGGGATCGGTCCTGGCAGGTCGCTCGCCCCGAGCGTGCGCGCCGACTGCGCGTGCGCAGCCTCGTCGGTCTGCATCTGCTCGACGATCGCGCGGCTGCGCTGATCGCTGGCAGGCAGTCGGTGCAGATGGCTGGCGAGGTGGCCCTCGACCTGGCGCTCGGTCTCGGTCACGAATCCCAGGCTGAGCTCATCGCCGAATAGCGCCGCGCTAGCGCCAATGAGGAAGGAGCCCAGATACCAGATCGGGTTCAGGCGGCTCGGCCGTGAGTCGAGCTCATGCAGGCGGGACTCGCACCAGGCCAGGTGGTCGGCTTCCTCGCTGGCCGCACGCTGCAGGAATTCGCGTGTCGCGCCTGGCCGGGCCATCGCCGCCTGGCCGCGATACAGGCCCTGGGCTGCAATCTCACCGGCGTGATTGACGCGCATCAGGCCCGCCGCATGGCGCTTTTCAGCGTCGGTGAGCGGGGAGTCGGGCGGCAAGGCAGGGTTGCGGCTGGATTGTGACGGCGCAAACAGGGTGCGCAGCGCGTCGTCCGCCGTCTTTAGCACTGAATCAAGCACATCGCTGGCCAGCATGGGTGCATTATATGTCATATGGATGGGGAAGCCCCGGCCGGGGACCCCGCAGGGGGCGGCAAAGCGCCACCGCAGGGCCGAAAACCGGCAGTTTTGCAAAGCTTCCGCGCCTTGAGTAGACTTCCGCGCCTTTTGAAATTCCATCCCCGGGACGGCCCGCACGACGGGCTGCAAGTGACACGATGAAGACCGAATTCGCCAAGCCGGCGACTGTACGCGGCGATTGGTATGTGATTGATGCCAGTGGAAAAACGCTCGGGCGCCTGGCGTCACGGATAGCATTGCGGCTCAAGGGCAAGCACAAGGCCGACTACAGCCCGCACGTGGACATGGGCGACCATATCGTGGTGCTGCATGCCGAGAAGATTGCCGTGACCGGCAACAAACTGGATGACAAGCTGTACCACCACCACACCGGATACATGGGCAATCTCAAGACCATCGCCCTCGGCAAGCTGCTCAAGGAGCACCCGGAACGCGCGCTGGAATTTGCGATCAAGGGCATGCTGCCGAAGACGACGCTCGGGCGCAGCATGTTCCGCAAGCTGCACGTGTTTGCCGGCGACAAGCATCCGCATACGGCACAGCAGCCGAAACCGCTGGAAATCTGACAGGAATACACGACATGGCAGCGACCCCCAATTACGGTACCGGCCGGCGCAAGAGCGCCGCGGCGCGCGTCTACATGCAGCCTGGCACCGGCCGTATCACGATCAATGAGCGTCCGATCGACGAGTTCTTCGGCCGCGAAACCGGCCGCATGATCGTGCGCCAGCCGCTCGAGGTAGTGCAGCTGACCTCCAAGTTCGATATCAAGGTGCACGTCAGTGGCGGTGGCATCACCGGCCAGGCCGGCGCGATCCGGCACGGCATTGCACGTGCGCTGATCCGTTACGATGAGGCGCTGCGCAAGCCGCTGCGCCAGGCAGGCTTCGTGACGCGCGATGCGCGTGAAGTGGAACGCAAGAAAGTCGGTCGCCGCAAAGCCCGCCGCGGTACGCAGTACTCGAAGCGTTGATCCTGCTGGGGGATCGTCTAGTGGTAGGACCGCGGACTCTGACTCCGCTAACCTAGGTTCGAATCCTAGTCCCCCAGCCACCACTGCCAGCCGCGCCGCACGGCTTGCGGTCCGAGGTTGCAGCTGCGGGCAGCTGCTGGGCCTGCCTTCAGATGAATTCCACCCCGCCGGGGCCGCCGATGATCAGAAGGTCAGCGGGGCGCGCTGCAAACAGTCCGACCGTGACCACGCCGGCAATCTGATTGATGGCGGCCTCCATCGACACCGGATCGGTGATCCGCAGATCGTGCACATCCAGAATGTGGTTGCCATTGTCGGTGACGGTGTCCCGGCGCCACACCGGCCGGCCGCCCAGCAGCGCCAGGCGCCGGCCGACATAGCTGCGCGCCATCGGGATCACCTCCACCGGTAGCGCAAAGCGGCCCAGGGTTTCGACCAGCTTGCTGTCATCGACGATGCAGACGAAACGATCGGCCGCCGCGGCAACGATCTTCTCGCGCGTCAAGGCGGCGCCGCCGCCCTTGATCAGCATCCGGCCGCGGGTCGCCTCATCCGCGCCGTCGATGTACAGGGGCAGCTCGGGCACATCGTTGAGGTCCAGGATCGGGGTGCCCAGGGTCCGCAGGCGCGCGCTCGATCCGTCGGAACTCGATACCGCGCCGCGCAACCGCGATGCCCAGCCTTCGGTCCCGAGCAGATCAATGAAGCTGTTGACCGTGGATCCGGTGCCGATGCCAAGGATCATGTCGTCGCGCAGCATCGCGAGCGAGGCACGTGCCGCGTGCAGCTTTTTGATCTGGCCTGCATCGGCTGCGGATGGCTGTGTCACAGGGTGTTTCCGAGAATCTTTAGGCTGCAGCGACAATCTTAAACCCCGGATGCGACAGTGCCCGCTTACGCGGGCACTGTATGAAGCTTGAGGTACGGCGAGCCAGGAACAATTCCAAGCCCGCCGTATATGAAGGCCTTACTTCTTTTTCGAAGCTTTCTTTTTGGCCTTCTTCTTTGCTTTCGCCATGACTATATCTCCATTCTCAGGTTAGTCCGGGGCCCGAGTATA
>Ga0181531_10001385_pt1 | contig 15341 bp, 16 predicted proteins | sample PEATcosm2014_Bin_38_FD_119743 | JGI IMG/M metagenome (GOLD analysis project Ga0181531, IMG submission 119743) | Peatland microbial communities from MTU Mesocosm Facility, Houghton, MI, USA - PEATcosm2014_Bin11_10_metaG | ecosystem: Environmental > Terrestrial > Soil > Wetlands > Peat | place... | reverse complement strand
AGCTGCAAAACGAGCTGAAATATCGCACACGTCGCAGTCCGGTGTGATGTGTTCTTCATGGGCATCCCATTTGGCAAAATGTGGCCTCAGCGGCCCACAGGTTTCATCCTAAGTGGAGAGGCACTCCGCGTCAATTTCGTTGCCTGACAGGCTCAGTACAGGATGCGTTTACGTAACTCCTCGTAAGCGGCACGGGCTGGATCAGCCCCTTCCGAGCAAGTAGAACGACATGCTTGACGGACCAAGGGTGGGGGAATAGTCTCCGCACTTGGGCTTTCAGCGGACAACATGCGTGCGAAAGTTGGCGCGAACCCGCCGCGGATGTCCAATAACCAGGGAGAGATCACGATGATGCCCATGCGATGGACAATTATTTTGCCTGGGGTTCTGCTCGCCCTGTCTCCTTTGCAGGCCCAGACCCTCTCCCCCGACGTTAGCAAACAGGTCGACAAAATCTTCGAAAAATGGGACAAGCCCGCTTCACCGGGATGTGCTCTGGGCGTCTACAAAGACGGCAAAATCATCTACAAGCGCGGCTACGGCATGGCCAATCTGAACGACGACGTGCCCATTTCCCCTGCAACCGTTTTCCACGTGGCTTCCATGTCCAAGCAGTTTACGGCTGCCTCCATCGTTCTATTGGCGCAGGAGGGCAAGCTTTCGCTCGATGACGATGTGCACAAATACATCCCCGAGCTTCCCGATTTCGGCCAGAAAATCACCATCCGCAACCTCGTTCATCACACCAGTGGCTTGCGCGATCAGTGGGATCTTCTTGGCTTGGCGGGCTGGCGCTATTCGCTGGATTTAATAACCGATGACGACGTGATGTCCGTGATGACCCGCCAAAAAGATTTGAATTTCAAGCCCGGCGATCGACACGTTTATTGCAACACCGGTTACACGCTGATGGGGCTGATCGTTAAACGCGTCAGCGGAATGTCTTTGCGCGAGTTCACCACCAAGAATATCTTTGAGCCCCTGGGCATGACGCACACGCATTTCCGCGACGACCACGCAGAGATCATCAAGCACGATGCCCTCGGCTACGAGCAGGAAAGCAAGGACAAGCCTTTCGAGATGAGCCTCACGAACTTCGACACCGTCGGCGCCACCAGCCTTCATACCACCGTCGAGGATTTGCAGCTCTGGGACGAAAACTTTTATCACCCGCGGGTCGGCGGCGCCGCATTAAACCAGCAGATGCTCGAGCGCGGCAAGCTCAACAGTGGCGAGCAGCTCGATTACGCGTTTGGGTTGGTGGAAAGCAAATATAAAGGTCTGCCCACGGTTAGCCACGGGGGCGCGGATGCAGGCTATCGCTCCGGCCTAACGCGCTTCCCGGATCAGCATTTTTCGGCAGCGGTGCTTTGCAATACGGCGGAGGTCAATCCGAATGGGCTCATCAACCAGGTTGCCGACATTCTTCTCGCAAACGACTTCAAGCTTCCTGAACCCGCTCCCTCCAAAGAACCCGTCAAGACCAGCGGACCACAACTCACCGAAGACCAAATGGCTCCGCTCGTCGGGATTTACTGGAACCGCGAAGATGACGCCTTCGAAAAAATTACCGTCAAGGAAGGCAAGCTTCACATTTCCCTGGGCGGCGATGAGCATCCGTTGAAACCCGCGGAGGAAACACATTTTCATATTGGCGATGTTCCCTGGGGCGATATGGTGGACATCCATTTCGTGCCGGCCGGCTTGGATAAGCCGCGGCGCTTCGAGCAGAGTTTCGGAGATGGCAAGCCCGACGTGTTTGAGGTGGCAACGGCGTTTGTTCCGGGCAGCGGTGAGCTTGCTGAATTTACAGGCGCTTACGTCAGCGAAGAGATCGACCCGATCTACCGCTTTGCCCTCCAGGACGGCAGCTTAACCCTGACACGCCTGAAGAATAAGCCCGATACGCTTCACCCGGCCGTCCGCGACGTTTTTACCGGAGACATTGGCACAGTGCGCTTCACCCGCGACGCCAACCATCATATTTCCGGCTTCATCCTGAACGCCGGCCGCATCCAGAATTTCCATTTCTCGAAACAAGCTAACTAGGAGATTGTAGTGGACGACCTTTCCGTCGGCCATGTTTTCGGCCATGTTTACCCCCGCTTTTGCAACGCCGCCCGTCTGCCTTGTGATAAAGTCCCCTCCATGAAGCGCTTGCTCCTAATCCTGGGCGTCATCCTCTTCGTCCTCGGCATCGTCGCTCTCATTCATCCATCCTTCGATTACCAGAAGCGTGAAGAAATCGCCAGAATTGGCCGCATCAAAGCAACGGTAGACCACCCCGAAACCGCAAAAGTCCCCGTGGCCGCAACGGCAGCCCTTTTGATATCTGGCGTTGTACTAATCGTTCTGGGTTCCAGGGCAAAGTAGGAAACTACCTGGTCGTCGGATGGAAGTACGTGCCCGCTGGTTTCGTCTCAGCCCCGCGCTTACTTATGCGCCGATTCCGTCTGCTCAAACGCATGGTACGACGAGCGCACCAGCGGCCCAGCCTCTACATGCTTAAAGCCCATTGCCTCGCCGAGCATCTTGAATTCCGCAAACTCGTCTGGGTGAACGTACCGCACGATAGGCAAATGTTCGCGCGTTGGTTGTAAATACTGTCCCAGCGTCAAAATGTCGGTCCCCTGCAGAGCCAGATCTTGCAGCGTGGCCAGCACTTCGTCCTTCTCTTCGCCCAGCCCCAGCATGAGCCCCGTCTTCGTAGGCACATCCGGATGCGTTTCTTTTGCTCGGCGCAACAATTCCAAAGACCGCTCGTAGAGCGCGCCTTTCCGCACCTGCCGGTATAGTCGCGGAACGGTTTCCGTGTTGTGATTCAACACGTCAGGCTTCGTGGCCAGCACGACGTTCAGCGCCTCCCAATTTCCGCGAAAGTCAGGTATCAGCACCTCTACCTTGCATCCCGGCACCCGCCGCCGTATCTCTTCAATCGTCCGCGCAAAGATCTGCGCCCCGCCATCCGTTTGGTCATCGCGGTTCACGCTCGTAACCACCGCATACCGTAAACCCATCCGTGCCACTGCTTCCGCCACGCGGAACGGTTCCTGTTCATCCGGCGGCCCGGCCGGCTTGCCGCTCGGCACGGCACAAAACCCGCACGCACGTGTGCAAATGTCTCCCAAAATCATAAAAGTAGCGGTTCCGTGGTCCCAGCATTCGCCCATGTTGGGGCACCGCGCGCTCTCGCACACGGTGTGCAGGTCGAGCGTCCGCATGATCCTCTTCAAATCCTGGTAGCGCTCCCCGCCAAAGAATTTCACGCGAAGCCATTCCGGCCGCGGGTGCGCATTCGGCGAAGGCCTCGTAATCGGGGCCTGATTCGAAATAATGTTAAACGGTGAGGCCATAGGGCAAGCTCGAATCCCTAATTTTAGCCGCTTTTCGACAATAGGACAAACGCCACATTGGTGATCCTCCGCCCCGTCTTCCCTACTCGCCACTCGCCCCTTCCTCAGTAGTAAAACTCCCTTCCTGAACCTCGTCCTTCTCTCAAGTTTCAGGCTTAAAGCTCGAATCTGTGAGATGCTTCCCGTGCAAAAATTCCGAGTTTCGAGGTGATCGTGAGAACCAGAATCCTCTTTGCTTGCCTGGCTGCCAGCTTGGCGCTTGCCACGCGAACCCCAGCGCAGGAGATTCGGGACGGCAGTGCCCTCTTGACTGCCATGCATGACCGCTACAAGGACACATGGTACGAGTCCGTCGTCTTCAAGGAAAACGCCATGACCACAAATCCCGACGGCACCACCAAAACGGAAGTCTGGGACGAAGTGTTGGTGATGCCGGGAAAACTGCGCATCAATATGGGCCCATCTGCCGACGGCAACGGTTTAATCTTCGCCGATAACTCCATTACGAGATTTAGAAACGGCAAAAACCTGGGCACGCAGCACTTCGTTCACATGCTGCTGGTCCTCGGATTTGATGTCTACCGCCAAAACGCCACCGCGACCATAGACCTTGTCAAGGCAGAGGGTTTTGATCTGAGCCAAATTCATGAAGAAAAGTGGGATGGCCAGGATTGCTATGTAATCGGCGCGGCCAAAGGCGATTTGAAATCAAAGCAGTTCTGGATTGAAAAGAACCGCTTGTTATTCGTGCGCTTGATCGAACCGGACGCAAAGGATCCCGCAAAAATTCGCGAAAGCCGTTTCCGTGGCTATCAGAAACTGGCAGGAGGCTGGATTTCCACGCGAGTAGAGTTCGACGCCGACGGGAAAAACTACTTCAACGAAGACTATTTCGCCATCAAAGCGGATACAAAAGTTGATCCCGCCCTCTTCGATCCAAACAAGTTCACGAACACAACCATATTTAACGATCCAAAGAAATAATCAAGGCAGGGCGAAAAAAATAAGTGCCATCCTACGTCCGAGGATGGCCACGCAACACACCCCAAAAAAAGTTGAGGGCTCAACACGCTTCACCGCGCGTTGAGCCCTCTAAATCGAGCCGTAAAGTTTCAGGCTTCCGGATCAATCCGGCTGTGCGACTGCCTTGCGGCGCGCCGCACCTTCCAAACTGAATCGTACCACCTACGAGCTGTTGCGATTCGCTTTCCAGATTGCCGCAGCCGTTAAGCCGTGACGACCTTTTCGCCGAACCACAATGCCCACGAGCTTTCCGATTCGGTCTAACGCTGCAAGAACGGTAAAGCCCTTGCAACCTCTAAACCGAACCGCCAAGCCTCAGAGAGTTCGAACGTTATCCGGTGCCGCGACAACCGTTAAGCTGCCGCAACCCTTGACTGCGCCCTTACTTCTCTGAACTCCCCGCCTCTGCCTGGCGCCGCAATCGTGGTGAAGCGCTTGCGAACTCCCTGCAGAATCGGGAAGCCTTTCCACTTCGCGATTTCGCTCAGGGCCGCGACAACGGTTAGGAAATCACGTATCCCTGAACTGAACCGCAAAGTCTTTTTGCTTCCGGTTCAATCTGGCGTCAAGATAAACCTCCATGAATATTCCGTCAACGGGAATCGCACAAAATACCTGTGCAAAGTTGTGGATGAATGTGGAAATCGCAGAAGCGTAATGGTTGCACTTGCAGCGCTGTATTCTCCTGGATTTTTTTCTCTGCGCTCTCCGGATCGCTGTGCCTTTTGTGTTTTTCTACCTGATCTTCGCCACTCGCCCATCAGTTGGATATTTCTTAAACTGCTCCGGATCATGCCCCGGTATCACCCGATCCGCATTCCCTCCAGCCAATTCAATCATCCGCGACTGCGCCGCGATGTTCGCCGCGTGGTCCGCCTCCGAAAAAGTAGCGCTCGCCTTATGCATGGCAAGATTCAGATACAAATAGCAATTGTCCGATGCCAGCACGAAGGGCGGAGACCCTTCGACGCGCAGATATTCCGAAGCGTACGTGTGACGCGAACCCGTGTAAGCCCGAATGCCCGGAAAGATCTCCACGTTGTCTCCGTCAACGAGTTTGATCCGGCCCTCGGTATTTAGCTGGACCAGCTGCTTTACATCTTCCGGGTCAATCCCGCCATGATTGCCGCCAGGCTGCCAGGCGTCCATCGTGTAATAGCGATACTCGTCTTTCTGAATCCAGACGTTGGCCTTCGGGAAAAGGTCGATCCCGCCCATGTGGTCCCAATGCGCGTGGCTGATGACGATATCCGTCACCTCTTCGGGCTGCACGCCGGCAAGCTTAACGGCCTCGTCGGGCCGCAGATAATCCTTCATCGGAAAATATTTTAAAAAGGTGTCGCGGTGAAACCCGCTGTCGAAAAGGATGGTATGCCCGCCGCCGCGTATCAACCAGACAACCATGGCGATGTCTACTCTGACGTCCTTCGGCCCGTCTACAACCAGTCCAGACACAGGAACGTCAGGTGAGCTGGCGTAGCGAATCGCCTGAATGGAATAGTCAGGCGCTGCGGGGTGCGCAAGAAGGGCGCCGCCCAGGCATAGAAGCGTTAGACAAATAGAGCTTGCGGAAACAGCGGCGAATCGTTTCTTATTCACCATGGCTCCTCCTGAAAATGTAGAGGCGCGCTTCTCTGGCCTGCGCCTCGAAAGGAGCGCGTCCCTCTTGCTCTACACCTGAACCCATACACCAGCCATCCGGAAATATAGTGCACGCATCGTAATTTCCAAAGCGGTCCACAGAGTATACTTTCGCGAGCGGAGATGAGTGTTGAAAACGATTCTCGCCATGGTTCTAGGAATAATCGCCTCTTTATCCTGGCCCGCTGACGCCTCCTCGCAAGCCCCCAACCCTTCCGCCGATACGCCGAAGAGCTTTCCATGCAGCGTCACGGGCACTGTAGTAAAGCTTGCCGGAGGCGCTCCCGTGAAATCCGCGACGATACGTTTGCAAAACGTGGAAGATGAATCGCGCTCCATTTCCGCAGCGACGGACGTTAGCGGCAGGTTCGAGATTCGCGGGATTGATCCCGGCCGCTATCGTTTGCGAGTCATTCGCGATGGCTTTGTTACCCAGGAATACGGCCAGAGATCGCCCAATGATCCTGGCGCGGTACTTTCTCTCGCTCCCGGACAGAATCTCAAGAATTTGCTCTTTCGCCTCCAGCTTTCCGCAATTATCAGCGGCCGCATTCAGGATGAAGACGGTAACCCTCTTCCCTGGGTGCGCGTGGCCGCGCTCCGACAGGTATATATGCGCGGAAGACGCCGCCTCGCGACCGAAGTGACCGTCGTCACCAACGATCTCGGCGAATACCGTCTCTTTGGTCTGCGCCCGGGGCGCTATTTTATCAGCGCCACCTACAGGCCCGGCCAGAGGCTAGATCCCACCGAAGACGAGAGCGCTCCCGCCGCTTCCGGCGACTCCGCAAAATCCGGCTACGTGCCCACCTACTATCCAGGAAGTCCTGACCCCGCAAAAGCAGGGGCAATTCCCGTAAAAACCGGCGAAGAAATTTCTTCTATAGATCTTTTGCTTGAACCCGCCACGGTCTACAGCATCCGCGGTCGTGCCGCCATTCTGGGCGTGCGCCGTTCGTTGGACGGTGTGATTCTCATGCTCGAGCCTCGCTCCACCGGCCTTGCGTGGAGCACCGGGCCTCGCCAATCGCTTGCAAATAAAGATGGATCATTTGAAATTCCGGACGTGCTGCCGGGCTCTTATACATTGGTAGCCACGTTTTTCGACGAAGCGCGCGGCAGGTATCAGGCGCGGCAAAGCGTGGACATTGCCGGCGGCGATGCCGACGCCATCCAACTCACATTGACCTCCGGGTGGAATATCCTCGGACAAGTCGAGTGGGATCCGCCAAAGCCAAGTTTGGAAAGAAACTCTTTGAGGGTGCAGGCGAGAAGCTCCGATACCTACGCTCCACAAATGGCGAGTGTTCTCGTAGCCGCTGACGGTACATTCTTGCTCAAGGAAATGGCGGAAGGCACCTATCAAGTCACGACGTTCGGCCAGACCCAGGATTGTTATCTGAAATCGGTCCGCTTCGCCGGCATGGAAGTTTCCGATGACGAATTCAACGTCATCCGCGGCACCCAGGCAACGTTGGAAGTAACCATCAGTTCCCGCGGAGCACGCGTCCAGGGGACGGTCTCGGATTCGGACGGCCTGCCCGCATCTCGCGTGTGGGTCGTGCTGGTGCCAGACGGTGCCCACCGCAACGAATATCGCCGCTTCAGGCAAACCATCACCGATCAAGCCGGCCGCTTCGACATCCACGGAATCGCCCCTGGCGATTACAAACTCTATAGCTGGGAACAGGTGGAACCGAACGCCTGGGAAGACCCCGACTTCCTGAAGCCCTTCGAATCAAAAGCCCAAACCCTCTCCGTAGAAGAAGCCGACGCCAAATCCGTAGATCTGGTAGCAATCCGCTCACCCAGCACCGAGCAGCAAAAACAATAGCCGTACGGAAGAGCCGCATTTTTGGCAGCGGCGATTTTATGACTTCAACGTATGGAGCGCGAAAAAGTTGAAGGAGAAACTGGAGTATATGCACGCCAACCCGGTGCAAAGAAAGCTGGTGCAACATCCGAGAGACTGGCATTGGAGTAGCTGGGCGCACTATGCGGGGAAAGGGGAAGTGAAAATTCGCATTGATGCGCACTGAGGAGACAGAGAGAGTCAAAACCCGCACCCTTAAAACCGAAGGGTGCGGCACCCCCCTAAAGTCAAACCCAGCTGAGCCCTGTTTCGCCTACTGATCTCTTTGCCACCCGCCTTGGGAATTGTCGAGGCCAGATTCGGCGTCGCGTTCTTTGCCGGTGAATTTGTTTCCCCTGGTCGCTAGAGTCATCTGGAAATCGGGAGCGAACCGCTCTGATCTGGGCCCTCCCGATGAGCTCGCGCCCAAACCGCGAGAATGATCCAGGCAATGACACCATAGAAGATAATGGACGTTACGATTGACACCGCCATTCCGCCGAGGAAGTGGGCTGCATCATGTCCGACCGGCACAAGCCAATCGACAAAGGCACTAGACGGTTTCCCCATTGCTTCTAGTATTCTCGTCGTTCGTGAAGGTGGGTGGTGCTCCGGGTTCGTTGATGCGCCCCATGTTATCAATACGCCGTTTATGGCAATAGAAATCCACAGAGCTACCAACATTCGTCGAAGCTGTGGGCTCTTTGTCATTTCGAACTCCCTTCGCGGTTGTCAGTGATCACAAGCTGCGGGATTGCCGAGCGCGCATTGTCGCGCAGCGTCCCGCTGACCCTCAGTGCTTATTCCAGTGTTGGGCAGAGCGAAGAACGAATTAACATACTGCTCAATCCTTTGGTTAGCTTCCTTGTTAAAGGTTGACTCCGTTAGCCCGTGCTTTGCCGCCTGTTCGGGATTTGCTTGCATGAACGCGGCCATCGTCAAGCGAATAGCGGTTCCGATGGCGGACCAGTCTCGGCTAGGCGAATTCTCGCCTTCCCAATGATGGAAGTCTCCGATTAGGTGCGTTACTCCGAACCCGTACCATGGGAGGGGCTGACCACTAGATGTGTGCACGGGAGACGTGTAGTCCTCGACCGTGTGTATCGCATCCCCAAGGCGAACTAAGGCGAGGGTTGTGAATTCGCCGCCGACCACATTGGCTTTCGCATCGTCCAGGTTTTGAGCGACGAAATTCCACATCAAGTTGCTCGCGTCTTGCGCGGATTGATTTGCGCTGCCGTTGCTCATTGCATGCATGTATTGGTGGTCCGTGGCTTGGTCGCTGTCCATGACGTACTGGCGGTGAACGAGTTCAGCAAGCTCCCCTGCCGATACGTAGCCCTGCAAAGCATACGTGACGATCTGCGCGTGAATGTCTGTGGCCCAATTGCCTCCAACGTCAACGGAGCGCGTTGGGCGGTTGCGAACGTAACTGTACAAGTTCCATGACTGTGGATCTGCCATCGCGATACCCATTGGCGAAGGATCTGGCTGCATGAATCGTCCGAACGAACTGGAGTAGTGTCTCGCTCCAAAGTAGTCGTTCCCACTCTCAGAATCTCTCTCTTTGCCGGTGAAATTGTAGGTCAAAAGCGCATGTTCGACCGAGCAGTCGTACATGAAGGTCAATGCGTCGTAGGTGTAGATACAGCGTCGTCCTTGTTCTGCGTCCCGATTCCGCTGGTTTCCAGATTCTCAACTCCCTCAAGTATTAGCGATCGTTTTGGTCTTTTGTGATGCGAGTACGTGAATTTTCCGGAAAACGTGGCTGTAATGGTCTTCCCGGACGTGCCGAGATTTCCTTTTTTGAGGATCGCGTCTTCCAAGGCAGCATAGTCCGGGTGTTGTTCAGGGTGTCGGCGGATGGCCTCTGGAACGTCCAGCGAAACGAGCTCTCTTGGGCAAGCATCACCGACTAGCCACATTCCGCCTTCGAGGACGATCGTCTGGACTTGCGCCCGCACTCGGATTTGTTTCTTGTTGAACTGATCGGGATGGGTAGCTAGCTCGCAGATGTCGACGTCCTGCCGTTCCTGGGCTGGCACGGCGCGACCAGGGAGAAAGGGCCCCGCTAGTATAAGCATGAAAATACCTAGGCTCACACTGTAAGACTGGACGTCGCAACGTTCTACTGACATAGCTTGCTGTCCTCGCACCATTCCTGGGTCGCTCTTCCCGCGTTGATTACAGCGTTGCCTAGATCGAAACCCTGTGCGTTCGACCACAGGCCGTACGCAGAATCGACTCCTAAACCGAAATTGACGTAGGACTGTGTTGTGAAGGAGTGAAGTTCGCCGAGAAATTCCTGTCCGCGGCTCCGGGGCATTCCATTGATTCTCTGGTCGATTCCATGCTCACCTTCGTGGGCAGTGACGGCCGCAGTCTCGGTTGGGTCATCACGTCCCCCCACGCTAAAATCATGGTGAATTTGGTTCAGGTCGAAGGTGATGGTGGTGGTCTTGCTGCCAAGTCCAAAGAACGACCTCGATGTCGAGGTATCAGCTTCTGCCTTGCCCTTTAGGTCCCCAAACGCCACCTTCACGCCGTTCTTTTCATCTTCCTTGCCGTAGAAGCCTAAGACCTTTTCGAGTGCCTTTCGTTCCTTCGACCCGTCTTGCAGATTGTTCGCAGCCTTTTGCACGTTTTCGAGCGCTGCCTTTATCGTCTTGCATTGGTCCGCCGTACCGTTGCACACGTATTTCCCCGTGGGGTCGAGAAAACGAAGCGGATTGTTTCTGGCGTAGGAGTACATATTCCACTGTTGAGGATCGACAAGCTTCTGTTTCGAGAACATGATGGGATCGGGCCGCATGAACCTGCCCATGCTTGATGTGAAGTACCTAGCCCCAAAGTTATCAAGGCCACTTTCGCTATCGCGTTCTTTGCCGGTGAAGTAGCGGTCTGATACCATGCGTTCAAGAAGACACGCGGGCAGGGGCCGTCGTAGATGTAGATGGGATCGGTGTCCGCATCGTAAGCGTAGATTTCGCTCCCTCTGGCAGCCATTGCCGCCGCGTCGTACTGATAGCCCTCGTTCAGGCAGGTTGTAGGCATTGTTCGAGCCATAGACCCGGTATGCCTTCTAGCGTGTAAATCGGGTCGCCTCCATGGTAGAAAGCAACCTCCTTAACCCTGGCCACGCGGCCCGCATAGGCTAACTGTTCCGGCTGCAGCTTGTGGTGGTATTTCCACGTCGCCTTAAAATCTTCAAGGAATGCTTGACCGGCGATTTGCACCTCCGTTCCTGCCGGAAATGCTTCTTTGTATGGAATCGGCTCTTTCATGGTTGTTACCTCATTGCGATGGTGGCTTAGGCGTTGGCTTGAATTTCGTCGGATCGATTGGAGTCTGATTCTGCAGCTGGAATTGAGTCGCTCCTCCACTGGTCGTAGGTCCGTTTTCTGGAGTCGCCAGGTTAGAGTTGGGAGTATCGAACGTGATGGAATTCGCCCCTTTTCCTGGCCCAATTTCAAGCAGTGACTCCACTTGTCCGCTTGTCGCTCCTGTAGGTATCTCACCCGGAGTTGTCACGTACGTTCCTCCCCTAAGCATTCCTGAGTCTGATATCGCGGCCATTCCCGCGTCACTGCGTCACTGGTGAAGTGGGTGACAGTTGTAGTTGCGGCTTCTGTTGCGCTGCCTCCGCTCAATCCAGGTGCAAGGACGGTAGCAGCGGTGAGGCCGACTTGGGTTACCGCAGAAACTTGTGCTTGTGTCGTGTTTGAAGGTTGTAGGGCCGCCGGTCCTGGCTTCATCGCAGCAACGAAGCCTGCAGCGGGATTTCCCATGGAACTAAACGCCGTATCGACAGCCTTCGCGGTGTTGTACGCGAAACTCCCAGCTCCCTTCGCTGCCCCAATAGCCACATTCTTCGCGAACGGCTTTGCTCCACCGTCTGCGGCTGCGCGCCCTATCGCCCAAGTAAGAACTTCGCAGAAGGGGTAGCAGTGGCCGTCCGCATCGGCGTGGCTCACCGGGTTGTTGCCAACATAGCTGTAGAGATTGAGTGTCTGGGGATTGCCGAGAACAGCGTACGGCACAGCGACAGGTCTGGCCGACCAATCAGGAATCATGAATCTGCCGAGAGCACTTGAGTAGTAGCGTGCGCCAAATTCATCCAACCCAGATTCGGAATCGCGTTCTTTGCCGGCTTAATGCCTAGCGGACTGAAACGCCTCTACGGCCAACGCGATCTTCATTTCGTCACGTTCCGCCGCTACCATCGCCGGCATTATCTCGATTCGGTCCGCGCAAACTAGCCCGGGAGCAGCTTTTCCTTTTATGCCACCCAAAATCAAAATCGACCGCTCAGGCTGCGCCTCCCGCCAAGTATCGCTCCGGCCCATCTCTGAGCCACCCAAGATCATATCGGGCGTTCAAGGGTCAGCCGCCCGCCCGATGGCATGATCCGTCCCGGTTCACCTGGATCTGTAGTTCTCGAATCTCGGGCTGGATATCAGATTCAACGGGCGCCCATAATAGAGGCAATCGCGTCAGGAAAGTACCATCCGCTGCGCTCGTGGTTGTCAGATTAAGGTTGCCGTTGGGATGGTTGCGCCGAAAATCGCGCCACCACCGCGTGGTCTGACTGGAGACGTCTTTTCCGTGATCGGACAATCGATCCGAAACACGCATGTGAGCCTGGGCCTCGTCGAGGATCCATTGTTGTGGCTCTTGACCAAAAACAACCCGCGCACAAAAGAGTGCACGAGATTGTGCGTCGCTGGCGTTATGTGGGGGGGGCAAATGGTAGTCGGCCACCAAGCGTTTGAAGCTGTCCTCGGCGTCCGGGAATCCGGCCAGACGATAGACACTTTCCGCGTCCCGAGATATGCCAACATACCGAGAGAATGCCCCCGCAGTAACGTTTTCGACGACTTCGCCGTCTTTCAGATAGAAGCGCCTTTGCTCGACTTGGTAGACAAGAAACGGACTCTCGACGCTATTGCTGCCTGCTCTTCGGACGAAGACGTCGTCCTCCAACTCTTCGAGTCGATGGAGACGAACGGCACCCATTCGCGGAAGTAGCTCGTGTTCAATCTCCGTAGTTTTTGCTTGCAACTTTTCAAGTGAACAGCTTTGTGCAGCGACCTGCTCTATGCAAAGCAACACGATGCACAACGCAAACCTCGCACCAAAAAAAGCCTTCATGGCTAGCTGCAGGTCTTGTGAAAGAAACCGTGACAATGGTTTTTTTCCCATTGCTTCTTCTCCTGATTTATTTTGTCCTTGAATTGATTTGCTCGCTGCTCTTCTGGGCGGTTGTCGTGGGGAGTCTTCCCCTTCGTCTGCTGAGTATTCTGTGAGTCCTTGTGATACTGGTCCGTGTTTGTGCGGGCATCATGCACATGCCCCACTTCGTGCCCGAGTACGTCCTGGGTCTGGCTCTTGTCTCCTGTAACTGAGTCGCTGACGGTTACGGTAGCACCGTTGTAAGTGTATGGTTTATCGACGGGAACGCAATTCGGGCTGCAATCCAACACTGGACCACCGCCAATAACTGCGCTCGTATTTCCGATTGACGGAGAGCCGTCTGGATCGTTAGGAGTCTTGCCCGTGTTGATCGTGAGGTTAGGACTGTTCGGGCCTTCATGCGCTGACAGCTCTGCGTCAAAAGTTGGAGACTCCTGTCGAAGTTGAGTCACTACACTCTGCAGTTCTGCGGCAACAACTAGATCATGTCCATCGGTGTCGACTAATTTGAGCGGGTTGTTTAGGGCGTAAGCATACAGGTTCAGACTCTGAGGATTGCCAAAACTGGCGTAAGGCACATCTTCAGGCTTGGCCGCCCAGTCGGGCGTCATAAACCTGCCCATACTCGATGCATCGTACCTGGCCCCGAAGTTATCCAATCCCGATTCGCTATCGCGTTCTTTGCCGGTGAACTTGTGGGTCACAAGCGCATGATGGGCTGTGCCGTCGTACATAAAGGTCAGCGCGTCGTAGGCGCAGGAGCCTTCTCTTCTGCTCGGTCGAGGTCTTCTTGGTAGAACGCCACGTAGCTGTATGGCGGCCTGATTCGGCTACTGTTGGGCACGGCGAGGCGAAAAGGAATTTCGAAATGCCAACTCTTGCTCACGTGGTTCGCGGGCACGCTGAAGTACAACTGGTCTCCAGGCGCAATTACCGTCAGCACAAACGAGTTGAAACCATTCTGGCTCCCATAACCCAGCGGGCGTTCTACGGGCTTACTCGTTGCCCTCTGCGCCTCCTCGGCGCGCCTGACCTCCTCTTCCGTCATGTTGGGCCAGCGGAAAAGGCCCAAGAATTCTCCCGATCCGGGCGGTGCTACAATCCCACCGCTAACTCCATCCCCTCGTGTTGCCGGTGCTATAGGCTCAGGCACGATTTCATCCTGCAAAGCTATGCCTTCTTTGGGGTCCACTTGCCGCTCCCCGATTGCCAAAATCACAATGGGAACTTTGCAGTTGTTCTTCAGGTGCAGCCATATGCCGGTCTTCGGCTCGTCATTCCGCAGCGGCGTTCTGGGACCGACGTGGTCAACCTCTAGATAAACGTATGGCTTGGTCGTATCAATGAGAAACTTTGAGTAATCATGATCACCCTCTTTAGTGACTTGCGCGGCGTTGAGGGCATTGAGTGAGAGACAAAGGCCCAGCAGGCTTAAAGCAGTGAATTTCATGGCTGTAGAACCGCTCCCTTCGTGAAGGCTGGGGAGTTCAAGTTCTGGTAGTTCTCTTTGAGCTTTTGCTGCAGATCAGGCGTGATTACCTTGAATGTGTCCCCCTTCTTCCAATCAACTCGTCCGTTTGGAGGAACGTTAAAGTACCCGGTGTAGCTGCCACCAGGGCCAGCCTTCATGTTCAGCAGCGCATTCCCGATGTCGAACTGAACGTGGTAGGCGTTGAATTCTGTCGTGGAGTTCGTTGGATTCATGCTCGGGGAAAACCCGGAGGCGACCCATGCAGAAGCATCCGCCACATGGGATCCTTCGTGGCCGACAAGACCCCCGCTGAAATCCCCTCCGACCGCATTCGGATTGAATGTGACGTTGATGTTCTGTCCCGTAGGATTGTCTGCGCTCTTATCCCCGTTCGCGACACCACTCACTTCGGTGACTCCGCCCGTCACATTGCTGTCGAAGCGAACATTTACGCCGTTATCGACGCCCTGGGCCCCGTAGGAATCGATGGCCCTTTGCGCGGCAGCTTTGTCATCCCCGGTCAGATTGTTCGCCGCAGTTTGAGCATCCGCTAGACTTTTCGCAAAAGCCTGATCGTTCTTGGAGTCGCATTTTTCGCTATCCTCGCAGACGAATAGGCCCGTTGGGTCGGTGAGACTGAGGGGATTATTCAAACTGTAGCTGTATGCATTCCAGCTCTGCGGATTGAGGCGATTGACTCCGATGTTGCCGGGATCGGGCGACATGAAGCGCCCCATCGTACTGGCGTTGTATCTGGCCCCGAAGTTATCCAGGCCCGATTCGGAATCGCGTTCTTTGCCGGTGAATT
>Ga0181531_10001384_pt1 | contig 15349 bp, 14 predicted proteins | sample PEATcosm2014_Bin_38_FD_119743 | JGI IMG/M metagenome (GOLD analysis project Ga0181531, IMG submission 119743) | Peatland microbial communities from MTU Mesocosm Facility, Houghton, MI, USA - PEATcosm2014_Bin11_10_metaG | ecosystem: Environmental > Terrestrial > Soil > Wetlands > Peat | place... | reverse complement strand
TCTATTGAACTCTGTCCCAGGACTGCGCTGCGCTTGTCCTGGGCTATTATCCTTCGGCCCCTCCGGGGCGAAATCCGCGGTATTCCGTTTCATCCATCGGGGTCGGCTTTGCCGGTGGACGACAGATACAAAGCGTAGCCAGATGTAAGTTTTCCTTGGCGGTTTTCGTCGCTTTCACCCGACCTGATAGCGGTTGAGGCGGCCTATTCCATTGAAGGCGGCCACCTTGTAGCACTCGGCTAGAGTGGGGTAATTGAATACAGTCTCAATGAAGTAGTCGACCGTGCCGCCGAGGACCATGACCGCCTGGCCGATATGGACCAACTCGGCGGCACCCTCGCCGATGATGTGGACGCCAAGAACCTTGCGAGTGTCGCGGTGGAAGATGAGCTTCAATCTTCCGGTGGTATCGCCGCGAATCTGTCCGCGTGCGGTTTCACGGTAGTAAGCCATGCCGACCTCGTAGGGAACGTCCTCGTCGGTCAACTGCTCTTCTGTTTTGCCAATGAAGCTGATCTCGGGGATGGTGTAAATGCCGTAGGGATAGAAGCTGGGATTGGAGGTGGTGGCTTGGTCGTCGAATGCGCGGGCGGCGGCGATGCGGCCCTGCTCCATGGAGACGGAAGCTAGGGATGGAAAGCCTACGACATCGCCGACGGCGAAGATGTGAGGAACCTTGGTCTGGTAATGCTCGTCGACGGGGATGCGGCCGCGGTTGTCGGCTTCGAGACCGGCGACAGCGAGGTTGAGATCGTCGACGGCACCCTGGCGGCCGATGGCGTAAAGCAGGGCGTCGCCGGAGACCTTTTTTTTGCTCATGAGGTTGGCGACGACGGTTGCGTCAGCTAGCTCCTCGACGCTTTCGACTTCTTCACCCAGGCGGAGGGTGACGCGGGCATCCCGGAGGTGGTAGCTGAGCGCTTCAATGATTTCGCGGTCGGCGAATTCGAGCAGGCGATCGCGCTTTTCGATGAGGGTGACACGGACGCCGAGGACGGCGAACATGCAGGCATATTCGACGCCAATGACGCCGCCGCCGACGACGATGAGGGTCCGCGGCAATACCGGTAAATCGAGAACCTGATCGCTGTTGATGATGGTGCGGCCGTTGATGGGGACCTTGGCGGAGGTGGCCGGTTTGGTGCCGACGGCGATGATGATTTTGTCGGATTCGATGCTGGTTTCGGTTTGCGGGCCCGAGACACAAAGCTTGTTGGGATCGATGAAATGAGCGATGCCGTGGACGATATCGATGCCGTTGCGCGAAAGCTGCGCCTCGGTAACGTCAATCTCAGTTTTGATAACACCCTGGACCCGGAAGGCGAGGTCGGCCATGGTGATTTTTTCTTTGACCTTGTAGTTCATGCCATAGACGGTGCGGTAGTTGTAGCCGGAGAGATGCATGACGGCTTCGCGCATGGTTTTGGAGGGGATGGTCCCGGTGTTGACGCAGACGCCGCCGACGACAGAGCGTGACTCGACGACAACCACGCGTTTCTTTATTTTCGCGGCGGCGACGGCGGCCCGCTGCCCGGAGGGGCCAGAACCGATAACGGTCAGATCATACTTGACGGCGCTCATAGTCGAGTGAGTCTCCAGGTGCGATGCAGGTTTGTCCGCGGCGAGGCGTCCGCGGGAGGCGATGGGCCTCAACCGGAGGCTAACATAGCCTGGCGCTGGTAGTGCGGGGCGAGTTGTATGAATTCTGGGCGCAGGGGGAAAGTAATTCCGATAAAAGAAAGTAGGCGGCGTTAGACGGTGCGTCCGGCGGATTGCTACTTGCGCGAAGACGCAGACTAGCCAACTCGGCTTTTCGACCCGTTGAAGAAGAGCAGTTTCATGTGCTTTGCGTTGAAGACGCAAGGCTGGGGACCTTGAGTTTGTGAGGTCTCCGCGCTGTTGCCAGGCTGGCGCGTAGTGAAGGGACCAAGCTGGCCGAGGCAGCCCGGAAAGCGTCTTCCGGGCGAGGGGGAGGATTTCCGACAAAGTAGGGAAGATGGCCGAAAACCATCCCTCGGGGGCCAAAGCCTTATGGTTTCAGGTTACTTAGCGGCACGGATGAATCCGTGCCCTTTCAAAACAAAAGGTTCGTCATCAGTCTCAGGTTTCCTTATTTCAAGAAAGTGCGGAAATAGTCGACGGAAATTTTGATTTGTACGTCGGTCAAGTCGCTTTTGTAGGGCTGCATTTTGCCACTGCCAAGGCGGACCATTTGAATCATCTCCGGCTCGGTGAGTTTGATGACGTCGGGATCGGTGACTGGCTTTACCTTCATGATCTTTCCGATTCCAGAGCCGGCGAGGCCGTTGGCGCCGTGACAGTTCAGGCACCTTTGTTTGTAAATGGTTTCTCCGGAAGACTGAGCGAGGACGCTGGCGCATGCGAAGGAAGCAGCCACGGCAAAAGTGATGAAGGATCGAAATGTATTGGTCATTCAGGGGCTCCTGTTGGATTTTCAGCTTGGGTTAAGAGTGTGCGGGCCGCATGGCGGGAACGAGCGAGGGCCGCTTCTTGCCGGCGAAAGTGCCGCCCGATTGCCCGGCATCGTCGAGGCGGAACTGGCGGATCATGCCGTCGAGATCGTTGGCGAGGGAGGCGAGGCTTTTGAGGGCTTCGACAGCTTCTTCGGCGCCCTGAGCGTTTTCGACGGAGAGCTGCGATATGTGACCGGCGGACTCGGCGATTTCGCCTGAGGCGGATGTCTGTTCTGTTGCCGCGGTGGCGATCATCTGAATCTGGTGTTCGACTTTCTGGGAAGACTCGATGATGGATTCGAGGCTTTGGCGGGCGCGGGAGGTTTCGTCCATGCCGGTTTCGACGGCGGCACGGCTACTTTGCATGACATCCAGAGTGGCCCTGGTTTCTTCCTGGATGCTGCGGATTGTGCCGGCAATTTCCTCGGTGGCTCCTTTGGTGCGCTCGGCGAGGCGGCGAACCTCACCGGCGACGACGGCGAATCCGCGGCCGTGTTCGCCGGCGCGGGCGGCTTCAATGGCGGCGTTGAGAGCGAGCAGGTTGGTTTGCTCGCTGATCTCCTGAATGACGTTGACGACTTTGCCGATCTCCTCGGATCTATGCGCGAGGGAGGTCATCTTACCGGAGACGGTACTGGTTGCGGCGGCGATTTTTTCCATGGTGACCACGGCGGCTTGCATGACAGATCCGCCCTGGTTGGCGGTCTCGGCCGATTGGCGGCTGGCAGCGGCAGCGCTTTCGGCGTTGTGGCTGATTTCGCCGATGGTTGAAGTCATTTCCTGGGCGGCGGCGGCAATCTGATTGGTCTTGCTTGACTGGGTATTGGCGTTGCCGGCGGACTGGACGGCGCGGGCGCTGATCTGGGTTGTGGCTGCGGAAAGGGTCTCCGCGCCCTGGGCAACGGATTGAAGGACGCTGCGAATGGCGGCGACGCTGGCATCAAAAGCATCGGCAACGCGGCCAATCTCATCGGTTCCGGTCGACTGAACAAAGGAGGTCAGGTCCTTATTTGCCAAACCTTCGAGTGCGGCCAGTACGCGCGTCAGTCTCGGCGCGATTACCTGGGTTAGAACCATGCCGACGATCGCGCAGAGGACGACGATCAGCAGGGTGACTCCGGCATTGACCCAGGTCGCGCCGACACTGGCAGCATTGGCGTCTTTGGCGGCTGCAGTGGCTTCCCTGATATTGAGATCCAAGTCTTGCTGCGTTGCTGTCAAAGCCTGCTCGAGGTTAATCCGCAAGGCGTCGGAAAGCAGCAGATCCAGTGCATCTCCGGTTTTGGAGTCGGCCATGAGCTGAGAGCCGCGATCGCTGCCCTCAATGTACTGGCTGAAGCCCGTTGAAATCTTCTGGAAGAGTTCTCGTTCCCCTGGAGAGGAGATGAGGGGCTCATAGGCCTTAGCCGCTTCGCGATAGCCATCGATCGCCATCTGGCGCTTCGGGGCCTCGTCCGCCGCGCACTTCGGCGTCGTGCAGAGCAGCAGGTGAAGGTCTTCGCGGCGCAACGTGTTGATCCCCCCTCGGATGCCAGTCAACTCAATCACGACGGGCAGGCTTCTCTCACTCACCTGCGCGGTCTTAGCGGAAATGCTCCGGAAAGTGATGAACGTGTAGGCCCCGAGCGCGACGCAGAGCGCGCAAACGATGCCGAAGGCGTAGAGGAATTTGCGAGCGACGGGAAGACAAAGTAGCCAATGCATGCCGGGTGGGCCTTTCTTATTCGATTCTCTGGATTCATCGGCAGTGCGGGGTGTTACTTGAGTGCAATCGAATTGGGTCCGGATTTACGAGGGTGCAATCCGCAGGAAGCGCCCAGCTTGGCGGAAGCTTCGGCCTTCACTTGCCCGAATTGGAACGAGTCGATATTCTTGGCCCGCTTTTGTCTTTCACTTTTGAGGTGTCGTTATGAAGAGGGCGTTGGTTGAATCGCGGGCAATTGCATATCGCGGGATGGAGGCGATCGCGGTGGGGCTTCTGTTATGCATGGCTGTGCTCAGCGTCTGCTCGCAGACGGGCAACCCTACAGCCTCAGAGACCGAGCAACGGCGGGAGATGGGGCTGCTGGGGATCAAGGAACTGCGGCCGGGCACGGAGAAGGATGCGAACTGGGATGAGGCAAAAGCCAATATTTATCCCAAACTGCCTGAAGCGCTGGTGGAGAAGAATGGGAGGCGCGTGAAGACGGCGGAAGAGTGGTGGAAGGAGCGGAGGCCGGAGATCGTAGAGGACTACGACCGGGAGGTTCTTGGCAGGACGCCCGCGCATCTCCCCGCTGTCAGGTGGGAAGTGGTGAGCACGACACCGGAGACGATGGGCGGTGTTGCGGTGTTGACGAAGCGGTTGGCGGGGCACGTGGACAACGCGAGCTACCCGCAGATCAGCGTGACGATTGATGCGACGCTGACGACGCCGGTGAATGCGAGGGGACCTGTTCCGGTGATTGTGGAGCTGGCGTTCGCGAATGAGTTCAAGAATTCATTGATGAGGCCGATTGCGGAGACGGGATCGGGTGCGGTGGGCGATTACGGGCAGAGATGGGAGCAGCAGGTGCTGGCGAAGGGGTGGGGATTCGTGGTGCTGTCGCCGACGAGCTACCAGGCGGACGATGGCGGGGGGATGACGGAGGGAATTATTGGACTGATGAACAAAGGGCAGCCGCGTGGGTTGGAGGACTGGGGCGGATCGAAGGCCTGGGCGTGGGGCGCGAGCCGGTTGCTGGATTATCTGGAGACGGATAAGAGCGTGGATGCAAAGCAGGTGGGGATCGAGGGGCATTCGCGGATGGGGAAGGCAGCGTTGGTGGCGATGGCGTACGACCAGCGGTTTGCGGTTTTGTACTCGAGCTCATCGGGTGAAGGTGGGGCCAAGCTTTACCGGCATATTTATGGGGAGCCGCTGAGCCATATCGAGCTGAAGTACTACTACTGGATGGGCGGAAACCTGACGAAGTATGCGGGACCGCTGACGCCGGGCGATCTGCCGGTGGACAACCACGAGCTGATTGCGTTGTGCGCGCCGCGGCCGGTGTTCATTGGCGCGGGGACGATGACGCAGAACGAGCCGGGGAAGCCAGGGGACGGATGGGCGGATGCGAAGGGAATGTTTCTGGCTGAAGTGGCCGCCGGACCGGTGTATCGGCTGTTGGGGAAAACGGATTTGGGGACGGCGGAGTTTCCGGTGATTGAAACAGCGCTGATTCATGGAAATCTCGGGTTCCGGCAGCATGGAGGAGGGCATACGCCGGCGCCGAACTGGCCGGCGTTTCTTGAGTTTGCCGGGCGATATCTGCATGGGATGGATGGGGCGAAGGCTCGCTAGAGGAGCTTGGACATGACGATGCAGTGGCACTCGAGGCCGGGCTTGAGTGGGACCGGGGGGTGAAACTCTTCGGTACCTGTTTCTGCATAGCCGTATTTTCGATAAATGGGCGGTAGTTCCGGCCGGAGGCTTAGGACAGTGATATCGACTGCCTCGCAGCCCTGGCGGCGAAGGTGATCTTCGGCGGCTTCGATGATGACGCGGCCCAGACCTTTGCGCTGATGCGCGGGGTCGATTGCGAGCTGGCCAAAGTAGCCACGCTGACCGCGAACTTCGACGTAGATGCAGCCAAGGAGTTGCCCCGAGCCGTTCTCGGCGATGAGGATTTCGCCCTTTCGCATCATGGCGGCAAGGCGAGCGGGATCGGTGCGGGTTCCCTCGAGGAATGTTTCGACGGCGAAGGCGGAGTTGATGAGGGGAATCAGGCGCTCGCTATCGGCGGTGATTGCGGGGCGAAACTGCAAGGCCAGGCTTGGCATCCTTGTCACCCATTATGGCAGAAACCAAGCCATCTAAGGGTACGATGGATCGGTGGGAGGAGGCGGCGCCATGGCCGATACGGATCGCGAAGAGATACTGCGCCGGTTGCAGGCGGGGAGCGATGCGCTCAGAGACGCGTTGCAAGGCTTGGATGAGTCTCTGGCGGGGCGCAGGCCGACACCGGAGAGTTGGTCGGTGTTGGAGTGCGTGGAGCATATGATTGCGTCGGAAGTTTTACTTCTTTCCAGGCTGAGGGAGGCTACGCCGCGCGACGAATCGCACGAGGACCGCGCGCGGGAGGCCAAGCTTGAGGGTCTTGCTACAAATCGTCTGCGCCGGATTGAGGCCCCCGAACCTGTGTTGCCGCAAGGGAATTACGAGAGCCTGGAGATGGCGATGGAAGGTTTCGCGCGGGTGCGCGGCGAAACGGAGCGGTTTGTGGAGCAGTTCAACGGCGATTTACGGAGCTGGCTTGTTATACATCCGTTGATTACACGCCCGTTGAACTGCTATGAGATGTTGCTGCTGATGGCCCTGCACCCGGCACGCCATGCGATGCAGATTGCGGAGATTCGAGCCGGAGTTGCTGACGCTGAACAGGCGAGAAACTCTGATTATTGATGGACGAGGTCCGTTGGTTTGTCCAATTGGTTAGAACACCTCTCCGAGGCGGCGTATGCCTTCCTTGATTTCATTTTCGCTCATGCGCGAATAGCCGAGGATGAGTCCCGGGCGCGAGGGCCTGGTGAGGAAGCAGTGGGAGATTCCGTAGATACCAACTCCACGCGAAGCGGCCTGCGCGATTGCAGTTTCCTCGGCAATGCGTTTTACGGGCCACAGAACGATGTGAGCTCCGGAGCCATCGCCGGTTACCTCGACTCGATCGCCAAGGTACTTGTGAATTGCGTCCATGAGCGCATCGCGCCGAGCCGCATTTCTGCGTCGCAGGCGTCGCAGGTGGCGTTCATATAGCCCGGTGTTGATGAACTCCGCCAGAGTCTGCTGCTCAAGGGTGGCAGAGTGGAGATCGTTGAGCCACTTAGCCGCGGCGAATGCTGGGGCGAGCGACCTGGGAACGATGAGATAGCCGATGCGGAGGGATGAAAACACGGTGCGCGAAAACGTGCCGAGATAGACGATGCGCCCGTCCCTGTCCAGGCCTTGCAGAGAATCGAGGGGGCGGCCCTCATAGTGAAACTCGCCGTCATGGTCGTCTTCAACGATGATCGAGTTCGTGCGCCTTGCCCATTCAAGGAGCGCGAGGCGGCGGGCGAGCGGGAGGATGGCACCGGTGGGAAACTGATGCGATGGCGTGACGAAGATGAGATTTGCATGTTTGGGCAGCCTGGCTGGATCAAGGCCGTCCCGGTCGACGGGGACAGGCAGCAAGCGCGCTCCGGCGGCGCGGAGGACTTCCCTTATTCCGTTGTACTGCGGGTCTTCAAGTGCGACGCGGTCGCCGCGTTCGACGAGGACGCGCGTCACCAGATCGAGCGCTTGCTGTGAGCCGTTGACAACGATTACCTCAGACGGATCGCAGACGACCGCGCGCGATCGCCTGAGATGAGAGCAAATGGCTTCGCGCAGGTTTGGGCTGCCGACCGCGGGGCCGTAGTCGTATTCCCGCACAGGGGCCATTCGCGCATTGCGCATGAGGATGCGCCGCCAGACTTCGAAGGGAAACGTCTCGATGTCGCTTCGCCCGTAGAAGAAGTCGTAACGGAGCGGAGCGATTTTGCGTTTGGGCGAATCTACGACTTCCACTGCTGCGGCGGCGGCAGAGCCGAAGCGCGAAAGGCGGAGCTTCGTCGTAGTTTTCTCCGCTTTAGGCGCGGACTTAGGCACTGTTCGGCCGATCCCTTCCGGGACGTAGGTTCCTGAGCCGCGCCGACCCTCTGCGAAGCCTTCCGCTAGCAGTTGATCGTAGGCCAAGAGCGCCACGGTCCGGGAAATGCCGAGCTGTTCTGCGAGATCGCGCGTGGAGGGAAGGCGAACGCCGGCAGGGAATGCGCCGGAGAGGATGGCCTGACGCAGGCCTTTGTAAACCTGACGGAAGAGAGGCTCGCCGTTCTTTGAAAGTGGTATCGTCAGTTCCATAAAAAGTGGCTCTATCAGAATACCATTGGCCGCGTCAATCTTATACCTGCCGCGACCGTGCAAGAGGATGCCACGGTGGGGCCATGGCCAGGCAACACGGCAATGGATTGAAGGACAACATTATGAACTTGGAGACGACGATGAAAATGCTTCGACGAATTGGGATTTGCCTGCTGATGTGCACAGTGTGCTTTCTTTGGAATGCCCGCACGGGCCTTGGGCGATCCACGCCGGTGATGGCCGCGGCGGCTCCAGATAAGGGACACGACGGCCAGCACGATTTCGATTTCGAGTTGGGCGCGTGGAAGATTCATCTGAAGCGGCTTCTGCATCCGCTGACGGGGTCGACTGAGTGGGTGGAATTCGATGGAACATCGGTGACGCGCAGGGTTTGGGATGGCCGGGCAGACTTGGAAGAGTTCGAGACGGATGGCTCGGCTGGACACATTGAAGGCCTGACTCTGCGCCTCTACAATCCCGAATCGCATCAATGGAGCTTGTATTGGGCCAATAGCAAGGGCGGCACACTCGCAGTGCCCACAGTCGGCGAATTCAAGAATGGGCGCGGGGAGTTTTACGACCAGGAACCCATCAATGGAAGAGCTACTCTTGTCCGATTCGTATGGTCTGAGATCACTCCGAATTCTGCACACTTTGAACAGTCATTTTCTGACGATGGCGGCAAGACCTGGGAAGTGAATTGGATTACGGATCAGACGCGTGTGGCCAATGAACCTGACAAGGCGGGTTCAGCCTCCGGGGCTGCCCAAACGGAGTCAGGAGCGGCGAAGGCGACAACCGCGGAGCGGAACGGGCAGCACGATTTTGATTTTCACTTCGGCACCTGGCATACGCACATCAAGCGGCTGGCGCATCCGCTGTCCGGATCAACAACCTGGACCGAGCTTGACGGCACCGTCAAGGTACGGAAGATCTGGGATGGACGCGCCAACCTGGAAGAGATTGAAGCCGGCAACGCTGCATTTCACTTCAAAGGACTAACGCTGTTTCTCTATAACCCCGAATCCCACCAGTGGACCCAGAGTTTTGCCAGCATCAACGACGGCGCCTTGAGTGAAACACCACTGATTGGTGAATTCAAGGATGGACACGGCGAACTCTACGATCAGGAAACATTCAATGGCCGAGCGATTCAGGTTCGATTTGTTTGGTCGGAAATTACTCCGAACTCGCATCATGTTGAGCAATCTTTTTCCGGTGATGGGGGCAAGACCTGGGAGCCGAATTTCGTTGCCGATCTGACGCGCGCGAAGGATTGAAGGAGACAAAATGCGGATGGAAAAGAGATACAAAGCTATGGCGAAGAGGGTTTTTCAAGTGGTCTTCGTTTGCCTGCTTACGATCGAGGCTCCGCTTGTGTGCGCGGCGCAGTCACAGGTTCTCGATCTGCCGCTGCAGAGCCAGGCTGCGGAGGTCTCACAAAGGATTGGGATCACCGATATCACGATCAGGTATCACCGGCCGCTTGTGAACGACCGCAAGATATGGGATGGATTGATTCCGTATGGCAAGGTTTGGCGCGCGGGCGCGAACATCAACACAACGATCACTTTCAGCGATCCGGTGACGATTGAAGGCAAGCCGCTGGATAGGGGCACTTATGGTTTGCACATGATTCCGAATGCAACGGAGTGGACCGTCATCTTTTCGAAAAACTCGACGTCCTGGGGATCGTTCAGCTACGACGAGTCGGAGGATGCACTGCGGATCACAGTGACGCCAAAAGCGGCGGAGATGCGTAACGCGCTGACGTACGAATTCGACCAACTGCGGGCGGATTCAGCGGTGATCGAGCTGGAGTGGGAGAAGGTTGCGGTTGCCTTCAAGGTTGCTGTGGATGTGCATGACCTGGTGCAGGCCAGTTTGAAGAAGCAGTTGCGTAATCTGTCGGGGTACTCGTGGGAGGGTTGGGACGATGCGGCCAACTATTTTCTTACCGAGAAGACGGGTCTCGATGATGCGCTGACGTATGCGAGCAAGTCGATTGAAAATGAAGATCGCTATGACAACGAGATGACGAAGTCCAAAGTGCTGACCGCGCTGAATCGCAAGGAGGAAGCAGGCGCGGCGCAGAAGAAGGCGCTGGAACTCGCCAGCCCGTTTCAGCTGCATACTTTTGCGCGTCAGTTGATGGGCGAGAAGCGGAATGACGAGGCCTTTGCGATCTTTGTCGAGAATGCGAAGAAGCATCCCAGCGAATGGTTTGTGCATGTTGGCCTGGCGCGGATGTATAGCGCGCAGGGCAAGTTTGACGAGGCAGCACGTGAGATGCGGATTGGGCTGGCGGGCGCTCCTGAGAACCAAAAGAGCAGCGTGGATGGGTTGGTGAAGCGGTTGGAGGCGAAGCAGGACATCAATCAATAACCAGCAACGGGGGGCAACATCCAGTAGTGGGAAGGCGGGTTCAGGGATCGACCAGATTGCGCGCAAGAAGCGGGTAGCGGGGTGGACCGGAAGCGAATGACGATGGGAGTTATGAACGGGAGATCATGTACGCGCAAACCACGAATTGAGGGGACAATGAATGGGCTTCGACGTTTTTGGACGTTACTTCTGCTGGGCGCACAAGGCTGTTTTCCGCACTCCAATCTGGCATATTCACAAACTGCAATTCCATCGGAAAGCCGCGAGTCGCTGAAGGACGCGTGGTGGACTGGACCCATCCTGGCGGCGTCGGGTGCAACGCTGCCGCGAGGGCATGTCCTGGTTGAACCTTATTTTTATGACGTGCGAGGAAATCATACGAATGGATTCGGCTCGTCCAGCTATCTGCTTTATGGGCTGGCGGACGGGTTGACTGTGGGATCAATTCCCGCGGGTGGGTACAACATGGTGAGCAATGGCGCGAACAGCTCGAATATCAAGATGGGTGACTTAACGCTGCTTGCGCAGCACAGGCTTACGCAGTTTCATGAAGGGAGTTGGGTTCCTACTTCGGGCGCGGTGGTGGAGGAGACGCTGCCAACGGGCAAGTACGATCGGTTGGGGAATCGGCCGAGCGATGGGTTCGGAGCCGGGGTGTACACTACGACGCTGGGGTTTTATCCGCAGACATATTTCTGGCTGCCGAATGGGCGCATACTGCGGATGCGCTTCGACGTGACGCAAGCGATATCGCACAGCGCAGCTTTGGAAGGCGTGAGTGTTTACGGGACGGCGGCAGGATTCAGCGGTCGAGTCAAGCCAGGCGGATCGTTTTTTGCCGACCCAGCCTGGGAATACAGTGTGACGCGAAATTGGGTGCTTGCGCTGGATGCCGCGTACCGTCACAACTGGAATACCCGGGTGACGGGAGAGAACGCGGCGAACCCAGGCAGCGGGGACGGTCCAAGTAGTGTTCAGATTAACAGCGGTTCCAGCGAAGAGTTTGCGTTTGCGCCGGCGGTCGAGTATAACTTGAGGTCGAACCTGGGGATCATTGCGGGCGTGCGGGTGATTCCTCCGAGCCACAATACGACGTCTACGATTACGCCGGTGATTGCGATCAACTTTGTTCATTGAGCTAGTGTCCTGTCTCTAAAGTTCTTTGTAGATAGCCCGAAAGAACAAAAGCAGATTCTTCGCTCACCACCCCCGAACTGAAAAACGTTCGGGGCCCCTTTCGCTCCTGATGAACGACCCACGATGGGACTGGTTTCCTTCGCCCCGACGGGGCTTGAACTCCTTCTGGGGAGTTTACCCAGGACTGCGCTGCGCTTGTCCTGGGCTAAGTTCCCGCCTCCCTCCGGGAGGCAACGCCAGCGCGTTCCTCATTCGCCATAACGCGTCGGCGCGCGTCAGTTGCTCAGAATGACAGTCTCTTTTTTGTTATGAACTTTAGAGACATCCCTCAGGCGCAGCGAAGCATTGACGAGCGGATGACTGCGCCGTAGGCTCAAGGGATGGAATTCAAGGTAAGCGAACTGGAACGGGAGCCGATCGAATATGACCTGGAGCTGGGGCCGGGAGCTGTCGATCTTGGCGCAGAGGCGACTCAGGTTGGGCAACTGGCTACGGCGGGACGTGCTGAGGTGCTGCATGAGCACCGCGGGCCGAAGGATATTGTTGCCGATATCCGGCTGCGGGGTAAGTTTGAGGGCAAGTTCGAGATTCCGTGCGCGCGCTGTGTGGAAGCGGTGGATGTGCCCCTGGCGGCGGAGTTCGACCTGATCTTCCGGCCGGCGGAGGCGGATTCCGAAGCTCCGGAGCGTTCAATTACTGCACCGGAAACGGAAATCGGGTATTATCAAGGAGACAGTCTGTTGCTTGAAGATGTGCTGCGGGAGCAGGTACTTTTGGCTCTGCCGGTCAGGACGCTGTGCAAGCCTGACTGCAAGGGACTTTGCCCGCGCTGCGGCCAGAACCGCAACAGCCAACCGTGCAACTGCGATGAGGGTCCGAGCGACCCCCGCTGGGAAGCGTTGGCTGGGCTCCGCAGCCGGATCAAGTCTTGAACATAACCCCAAGAGATTGAGGGTGTTCCGCCTGAGCTGGAAGGCTGCCAGTCCTTGTGGACTGGAGAAACGGGCGGAGACACGAAAGGAATTGCACCATGCCTAATCCGAAACGGCGGCACTCGACGCGCCGCACCGCACTCCGCCGCTCTCACGACTTTTTGACGGCTGTGGGCCTGTCTGAGTGTCCCAACTGCCACGAGAAGAAACTGCCCCATCGCGCCTGCGCCAAGTGCGGCGTATACAAGAAGCGGCTGGTTCTGGATGTCAAGGAAGCAGCGAAGTAACGAGTCCCTGCTGTAGACTAGGCAGGCCATGCTGATCGACATTGCGCTTGACGCCGTAGGTTCCGACAAAGCTCCAGAGCCTGAGATTCGGGGAGCGATCCTCGCGTGCAAGACTCTGCCTGTTCGAGTCCATTTGATTGGGCCGGAGGCGGAGCTTCGCGATCTTCTGGACGAACATCTGGAAAATGAAGACCTGCCCATCGTGATCCACCATGCATCGGAGCGAATCGGCATGGAGGAGAAGGCTACGCAAGCCGCGCTGAAGAAGAAGAACAGCTCTATGCGGGTGGGGCTGAAAATGGTGCGCGAGGGCAAAGCGGCTGGATTTGTGACCGCCGGCAACACGGGCGCGGCCATGGTGACGGCGAAGATGGTGCTGGGCACGATGCCGGGCGTGGACAGGCCGGCGCTGGCGACCCCGATGCCGAGCTCTACCGGAAACCCGTGCGTGCTGCTGGATGTGGGCGCGAATGTGGACTGCAAGCCGCACAATCTGGAACAGTTTGCGGTTATGGGCGAGATGTATGCGCGGACGGTGCTGAAGATTGCCGCGCCGCGGGTGGGCTTGCTTTCGATCGGCGAAGAAGAGACCAAGGGCAACGATCTGACTCACGAGGCATTTCCGCTGCTGAAGGCGCTGCCGATCAAATTCATTGGGAATGTGGAAGGGCGAGACATATTCAGCGGGCTGGCGGACGTGATTGTCTGCGACGGATTTGTGGGCAACGTTGCGCTGAAGACGAGCGAAGGCGTGGGAAGGTTTGTGCGGGATGTACTGCGCGAGTCTCTGACGCGCACGGTGACCGCACAGGTGGGAGCGCTGCTTTCGCGGAAGGCCTTCAACGAGTTTCGCCACCGGCTGGACTACCGGGAGTATGGCGGAGCGCCGCTGCTTGGAGTGCGCGGGGTGTGCATTATTGGGCACGGCTCGTCGAACGACCGGGCTATTTTCAACGGGATTCGGGTGGCTTACGAATTCTCGGTTGCCGGCACCAACGAGCGGATTGAGCAGGAGTTTGCCGGGGTTGCGAAGCGCACGCGCTCGGCTCGGACGGAGATCTCTAATCCAACAGGCGAATCGGGCGCCAGTTCAGACGCTGATTCTGACGCGATCGTGCAGTAGCGATGGCGGACGATCCAAGCCGTTCGTTTCAGATTGATCCGATTGTGCTGGAGTGGTTGGCTTGTCCGGCGTGCCGGGGCGGGCTTTCCGTGAATGAAGAGCGGCTGGTCTGCGCATTGTGCGGGCGCGCGTTTCCGATTGTGGATGGAATTCCGGTGCTGATTGCGGAGCGGGCTCAGGCGCCAAGCCACTTGGCCGGGAATGCGGTCTCTTCCACTTCCGAGCCCACGGAGCGCACCGAATAGGCCCTGGCCGCCTCACGCGAGCTAACAACCCCAACTAATTCGTTTCCGACAAAGTGCAATGCCGCACCGTCATCCGCGGCATAGCCCGATTCCAGCTTGCCTTCCTTGACAAGCTGCCGGTAGATCGGCCGCCGGAAAGGCTCTCCGTCATAGTGCGGGCAGTGACTGCCGGGCAGCAAGCCGAGACACTTGATGGGATGCAGTTCGCCGGCAACGACCGAATCGCTCAAGCCCTGCTGGAACCAGCAGATTGAACCGGCGCTAATGCCAGCCATCACCACTCCCGCGAGCCAGGCATCGCGAAGAATTGCGTCCAGTCCCCATTCCCTCCAAAGCGCAAGCATTGCCCGCGTGTTGCCGCCGCCGACGTAGATTGCATCCTGTTGCATTACCAAGGCGCGCAGGTCGGCGCAGGGCGGTTTGAAAAGCGAGAGATGAGTCGGAATGCAGGGCAGTGCATTGAAACACATATAAAAGCGATCGATGAATCCTTGGAAATCGCCGGTGGCTGTGGGCAGGAAGCAGATCTTCGGTTCCGGCACTCCTGTGATTGAAAGAATGAAGCGATCGAGCAGTGTGTTCTCGGGCTCCATCAAGAAGCCGCCGCCGCCCATAGCCACGATTTGTTGTGGTCGCGTCATTTGAAGTCTGGATTTCAGTATGCTCAATATGTTCGCGGAAGAACAAGGGCAAACGGAGATTAGTTTCTTCCTGGGTTGGCAGACGGTTCGGTTCGTCCCGGGATTCCATAGCCTGCCAAAAGAACCAAAACTATATAGACAACCTGCATAGCGATGCGCGGGACAATTCCGGGCATTTGGAGGCCTTCTATGTTCTTACCAGCCACATAGATATTTGCGGGTACGA
>Ga0181531_10001383_pt1 | contig 15362 bp, 20 predicted proteins | sample PEATcosm2014_Bin_38_FD_119743 | JGI IMG/M metagenome (GOLD analysis project Ga0181531, IMG submission 119743) | Peatland microbial communities from MTU Mesocosm Facility, Houghton, MI, USA - PEATcosm2014_Bin11_10_metaG | ecosystem: Environmental > Terrestrial > Soil > Wetlands > Peat | place... | reverse complement strand
CGCTCAAAGACATCAACGCCGACAACGTCGCCCGGCTGGGATTTGCTTGGGCATACCGCCTCGGCACGCATCGCGGCTTGGAAGCGACGCCGCTCGTGATCGACGGTGTGCTATACGCATCGGGAAATTTCGGCCGCCTCTACGCGCTCGATGCGGCCACAGGCCGTGAACTTTGGACCTACGATCCGCAGATCGACGGCCAATGGGCCCGCTACGCCTGCTGCGATGCTGTCAACCGCGGTCTCGCGGCTTTCGACGGGCGCCTCTATGTCGGCGCACTCGACGGCTGGCTGCACGCCGTCGATGCGCGCACCGGACAACGGATCTGGAAGGTCGATACGCTGCTCGGCCGATCCGAGCACAAGCCTTACACGCTTACGGGGGCTCCGCTGCTGGCCGGCGAGCTCATCGTGGTCGGCAATAGCGGCGGCGATTTTGCGGGTGCGCGCGGCTATGTCTCGGCCTATGAGCTGAAGAGCGGCGCCTTGCGCTGGCGCTTCTTCACGGTGCCGCACAACCCCGCGGACGGCGCGCAGGAACAGCCGCACCTCGACGCAGCCGTCAAGACCTGGGACCCGCGCCATCGTTGGGACGCCGGCATTGGCGGCAATGTCTGGGACGGCATGGCCTACGACCCGGCGCTCAATCTCGTTTACATCGGGACGGCAAACGCCGCGCCGTATAACAGCCATTTGGGAGGCCGGCGTGGCGGCGATGAGCTCTATGCGGCGTCGATCATCGCGATCCATGCCGAAACCGGCACGATGGCTTGGTATTACCAGACGGTTCCGGGTGATCGCTGGGACTTCGACAGCACGCAGAAATTCGTGCTGGCCGATGTCGATCTGGCCGGCCGTCGCCGCTCCGTGATCATGCAGGCCGCGAAAGACGGATTCTATTACGTGCTCGATCGCGCGAGCGGCGAGCTGCTGTCGGCGCAAGCTTTCGCCTACGTGAGCTGGACCAAGGGCATTGACCCCAAGACCGGACGACCGAACATCGAGCCGAGCGCCGATTACGATCACGGCCCGGCGCTGGTTTTTCCGTCCGAGGCCGGCGCGCACAGCTGGCAGCCGATGGCATTCGACGCCGAGCTCGGCATGACATTCATTCCGGTCATCGAGTCCGGCAACGTGATCGTCGAAACCAGCGACCGCCCCGCGGGACTCGTCGAAGGCCAGTACACGACACCCGCGTTCGTACCCGAAGCCTACGATCCCGACTCCATGAAAAAACTCTATGGGGCTCTGCCGCCATTCAAGCAACTCGCACGCGGCATCAAAACCAATCCGGCGTCGCGCGGACTTTTGCGCGCTTGGAGCGTCGCGGAACACCGCGTCGTGTGGGAAGTGCCGACCGCGACGAGCTGGGACGGCGGCGTGCTTGCGACCGGCGGCGGGCTCGTGTTTCAAGGCGACGCGAACGGATTTCTGAACGCGTATGCGTCCGATAGCGGGCGACCCCTCGCGGCGATTCAAGTGGGCAGCTCGATGATGGCAGCACCGATCACCTACCGCGTCGCGGGTGTGCAGTACGTCGCGATCATGGCGGGCTATGGCGGCGGCGCCGTGATTACCGGCTCACCATTGGATCCAAGCTCGGCCGCCTATCGCTACGGAAACGACGGGCGCATCATCGTGCTCAAGATCGACGGACCCCCGATGCCGCTGCCTGCTCCGGCCACCGATGCGCCGCTCGCGACGCCGCCCGCGCGTCCGACTGACGTTGAGCAAATCGACGCCGGCGAGATTCTCTACAACCGATACTGCGCGCGCTGCCATCTTTTCGGACGCGGCATCCTGCCGGACTTGCGACGGCTCGATGCGGCGGGCCACGCGAATTTTGATTCGATCGTGCGCGGCGGCGCCTACTCCGTGAAGGGCATGGCGCGATTCGACGACGTACTCTCGCCCGCCGACGCCGCCGCGATCCATGCCTACCTCATCGATGAGGCGTGGCGCCTCGAGGAGTCGCTTGCCAACACTGCCGCGGGCCACTAAAGCGCGCGGACCATAGAAGCACGCAAAGGTCTGCCAACGCACAGACCCCGTCGGTGCGCCGGCGCATCGTCCGCTCCATCCCTAACATCACGATGGAGTAAAGACGATGACCTCAAACCAGCAAAAGCCCCGCCGCTTTCCGGCGGGCGTCGCTCTCGGCTTCGCCGGGACGATCTTGATCGCCGCCTGTGCGGCAACGCCACCCGCTCCCACCGCGGCGCTCGATGCCGCACATCTCGCGATCACGAACGCCGAACGCGCCGAAGCAGGACGCTACGCGTCCGGCGAACTCGCCGAAGCGCGCCTCAAGCTCGAATCCGCGAATTCCGCGGTCAATGACAAGCAGATGACGAGCGCCGAGCGGCTGGCCAATGAGTCTCGAACCGAAGCGGAACTCGCCTCGGCGAGGACTACCGAAACCAAGGCAAAAGCCGTCAATGCGGAAATGCAGTCCGGCACCGGCACTTTGATCGACGAAATGCAGCGCAATACAGGAGACCAGAAATGAACACGCGTCATGAGACCTCGAACCGCGGCCGCAGCTTGGTGGCGATCGCCGTTGCATCGATCCTGCTAGCCGCTTGCGCCGCTGCACCCGTGAAGCCGTCCGGCGCACTCGAAGCACGCGCCAAACTCACGCGATTGCAGGGCGATCCGAACCTTGCCAGCAGGGCTCCCGCGGCGATCAACGATGCGGAGCGCGCAGTGCAGGCCGCCGAGCAGCCACAGACCGACGTGGAACTCGGGCAATACCGGGTTTACATCGCCGACCGCAAGGTCGACATCGCCGAAGCGCAGGCGAAAACCCGCTATCTCGAGGATCAGCGTGCAGCGCTCGAAGCCCAACGCCAGAGCGCACGGCTCGATGCCCGCACCCGGGAAGCCAATGCCGCGACGAACCAGATGGAACGGGCGCGCGCGGACGATGCAGCGCAGCGGGCGATCGCTTCGCAGGCCCAGCTTCAGGCCGATGCCGCGGCTGCTCAAGCCAATCAAGCGCGCAGCGATGCCGATGCCGCCAACATGGCGGCGGTGATCTCTGCGCAACAAGCCGCACAACAAGCAGCCGAACTGCAGCACCAGATCGACACACTCAATGCACGCGTGACCGATCGCGGTCTGGTGTTGACGCTCGGCGACGTACTGTTCACGACCGGCAGAGCGGATCTCAAGCCGGGCGCAACCGTGCACCTCGACAAGCTCGTCGCGTTTCTCAATCGCTACCCGAACCGTGATGCCTTGATCGAGGGCTATACGGATAGCGTCGGATCCGAGGACTACAACCAGGGCCTATCGGAGCGACGCGCCGAATCGGTGCGCCATTATCTGCGGGACCAAGGTATCGATGCAGGTCGCCTCACGGCATCCGGCAAGGGCGAGAGCAATCCGGTCGCGGGCAACGACTCGGCGAGCGGACGGCAACAAAATCGCCGCGTCGAAGTGATCATCAATAATCCGGCGATCGCCTCACGATAGGCGATCGCATGCGGACTCATGTGCGACAGCTATGCGGCGCGAGCACCCTCGCCGCAGCCACACTCATCTCCCCGATGAGTGTGGTCACCCCGGTGTTCGCCGCGGATGACGGCAACTCGTCGATCGCAGCGAGTTCGGTCTCCCACCCGCCGCCGGACCCGGCGCAATGGCATATGCAGGCGTTGCACGATCGGCTGCGAATTACGCCGGCTCAGGAACCACTTTGGGCTGCAGTCGCAGATCTCGTGCGACGCAATGATGAAACCATCGACGCGATCAGCCGGGAGCGGCGCGAGAGCGCCGCGACGATGTCGGCGATCGACGATCTGCGCTCCTTCGCCGCGATCAGCGCAGCACACGCAGCCGGAACCAAAGCGTTCCTGCCGGCATTCGCAGCGCTTTACGGCATCATGCCCGCCGAACAGCGAGCCAATGCCGACCGCGTGTTTCGCGACGCCGATCCGATCCTGCGCGCAGCTCTGCCTGCGCGGCGTTGAGATGCGGCGCGCGTCGGGGCGCGCCGATACGTCGAGACGTCTTTAGCCGCGGCGGCCCTGGATGACCTGCACGAGAATCGCGATGATCGCGAGCACCAACAGGATATGAATGAACCCGCCCATCGTGGTCGAAGTCACGAGCCCCAGCAGCCAGAGCACCAACAGAATCACGGCAATGGTCATCAGCATGTCTTTGTTCCTTCAGGCAAATGACGTCGGTGCAGCATTTTTCGCGTGCACCGACGACCGGTCAATTAATGTGCATCGCGATTCGAGTACGAGAACTTCTGGCCCGCGACGGTCGCGTTGTACATCAGGCCGCCCTTGGCGATCGTGAACACCGCCATCCCATGATTGAACTCGCTGGCCGTCGCCGCGTCACGTTTGCCGGCGCTCGCGCCCGCATCTGCTCCCGTCGTACCCACACTCACGTCGGCTGCCGCCGTAATCGCGACTGCTCCGACGTCGGCGCTGAATTCGAAATTCCCCGAGGTAAACGCGTCCAACGACTGTTTGTCCTGGAAGAAAATGATTTCGCTGTAGGCTTCGCCGCCGGCTTGGAAGCCGACACTGAGCTGTGTCATCGAGACCCGGCCGATGCGCCGGCCGTGCGCGTAGACATGGCCGCTGCCATGCGCTGCGCCGATTCCGAGGCCGCCCTTGCCGATCGTCGGGAACACCGCGTAGCCGTAGCTCTGCTGAAAGAACGCGGAGCTGCGATCGGAGCCGCGGAATAGATTCGCAGTCTCGCCGTCGCGGCCTGCCTGCGCGACGCTAAAGGGGATCCCGAGCGTCGCGGCCAACACGGCAATGCTGAGCACTTTATTCATGGTAATTTCCTCGATATGGGAGTTTCTGGAGCAAAAAAAGCCTGAAACTCATCCTGCGCGCGCCGCGACAGCGGCGTCTGTTCGCGAGCGTACCTTGTCGCCCGGTGCCCGGTTGGCGATTATTCGCCGGTGTGGCATCTACTTCGCGCTAGATCGCCGCAGGGTGCGGTTACGTACATACCGGTCTGTAGCGCATGCTATTCTCGTTGCTCGATACCTCCTTTCTAAACCTACGGGATCCAAACTCGATGTCCGGCTCCGAAGCCCATTCACCGCGAGATAACCATCTGCTGGCTGCGCTCAACCCGGCGGATCGACAGCGATTATTCCCGCACCTGCACCTCGTGGAGATGCCGCTCGGCAAGGTGCTCTATGAGTCGGGCGACACGTTACGCCACGTTTATTTTCCGGCTGACTGTATCGTCTCATTGTTATATGTGTTGGAAAACGGCGCGTCGGCCGAAATCTCCGTCGTCGGCAATGAGGGCCTGATCGGTATTGCGCTGTTCATGGGCGGGGAGACGACGCCGAGCCGCGCGATCGTGCAGAGTGCCGGCACCGCCTATCGGCTCGCCGGGCAGCTGCTCAAGGACGAGTTTCACACGAGCGGCGAAATGCAGCTGCTCCTGCTTCGGTATACGCAGTCCTTGATCACGCAAATGGCCCAGACCGCCGTTTGCAACCGCCACCACTCGCTCGATCAGCAACTGTGCCGCTGGCTGCTGCTGTCGCTCGATCGGCTATCGTCGACCCAGCTCACGATGACGCAGGAACTGATCGCCAACATGCTCGGCGTACGGCGCGAGGGCGTCACGGCAGCCGCCGGCAAACTGCAGAAGCTCGGCGTCATCGAGTATCATCGCGGGCAAATTACGGTGCTGGACCGACCCAAACTCGAGTCCTTGTGCTGCGAATGCTACGCGGTCGTCAAGAAGGAATCCGACCGCCTTCTCGGACCATCACCAAAATGAGCGCCGCCCGGGCCGATTCGCAACCGGCCCAGGCCAACGCGGCGAGGTTACTTCTTGAGCGCGTCCTCGACGCCGCCCGCGGCATTCTGGAGCTTTCCTAAGACCTTCTCCGCCTTCCCGTCCGATTGTAGTTTGGCGTCTCCGAGAATCTTACCGGCCGTCTCCTTGACGGTACCTGAGACCTGCTTGGCGACGCCCTCGATGCGATCCTTGTTCATATTTCTGCCTCTACGATGATGGATGCGGCTTGCCGCGAACTCTGACCAGGCGCATTGAACGCCCTGGCGCTCGCCACGGTCCGGGCGCTGTCGCACATAGCCCCGGGCAAACAGGCCGCATCTTCCGGAGTTCCGGTCGCTTAGGCGTCTGTGCGCTGCCAGACGGTCGCGCGAGCCCTGCACGCGCAGGCTGCCCCTAGGTTGATCCAGCCCAATGACTCGCGGAGCATGATTTGGCCAGAATTGAGAATCATCTGATCGAACTCTTGCCGCGCGTCGACCGCCGCAACCTGTTGGCGGCCTGCAAGCTGGTGACGCTCGTGTTCGAGGATACCTTGGCAGCGCCGGGGAAGCCGACCGGACACGTGTATTTTCCGATCCACGGCTTCATATCCTTGATCGCACGTGTCGGCACCAAGCCGGCGCTCGAGGTTGGCATGGTTGGTCGTGAAGGCATGCTCGGCGTGCAACTGGCCCTGGGCGTCTCCACGGTTCCGCTGCAAGCTTTGGTTCAAGGCGGCGGCGATGCCTGGCGAATCACCGCTGCTGCGTTTCGCGTCGAACTCAAGCGAAGTCCGGCACTGCAACGCATCCTCGACCGATATCTGTATGTACTCATGACCCAATTCGCCTCATCGGCCGCGTGCATCCGGTTTCACCGCATCGATCAGCGTCTCGCGCGATGGCTGCTCATGACGCGCGATCGCGCCGATTCAGACCGCTTTCGTGTCACGCATGCGTTTCTCGCGTACATGCTGGGCGTACGTCGAGTGGGCGTTACCGCCGCTGCCGGCGCGCTCCAACGGCGCGGATTGATCACCTACCATCGCGGCGATCTGACGGTGCTCGAGCCCGCAAAACTCCTATCGATGGCCTGCAGCTGCTATGCGACTGACCGGCACTCCTACGAACACATGATGGAGGCACCATGAGCGGAGCCGTGATGCGCTCGATCGGCGTCGAACTCCAGCCGTTCCTCTATGCGCAGATCGGTGATGATGCCAATGGCGTTCCATTGAGCATCTTGTCGGTGCTGGCCCGACAGAATATCGATCCCTGGGAGCAGGCCGCCGATTGGAGTCGTTTGCCGCAAACTTTCGCGACGCAGGAGCTGGCCGCGTTGATTTCGGCGTTGCCGCCCGGCCCTTGCGCGCGGGCCGCGCCCGATGCGCTTGCGGCTCGATTGGTTGCGCTGCTGCCGAGCCGGCAGCGCTCGCAGGATTCCACGCCTGCCGCCGTATGCCCGGGGCCCGCAGCGCCCGCACTGATATCTCATCCCGTGATCACACGGCAAATGCAGATCATCATGTTCTGCGTGCTGTTCGGACTCTTGGGGCAATGGCTGTTCGCCGAATTCGAAGGTTCATCGCGATCCAATGACGTGCAAGCGGCGCACGTGAGCAGCTCGACCGGCACGACCACAGCACCTTGATCGGACGCCCGACTTCCGTAGCCTAGAGCGGCGCTCCCGCTCGACTCGTCTCGGCCCACCGCTTGCGGCCCGGCGGTTCCGAAGCCGTAGGATTCATCTGGCGCTTGACCACGGAATAGCACTCACAGACGCCATTCAAGAGTCCGGCGCGATCGAGCACCGAAATATGCCCTCGGCGGTAGCGGATCACGCCGGCCCGCTGAAGCGCGCCGGCGACCTCGGTGACGCTCTCGCGACGCACGCCGAGAACGCCTGCAATCATTTCCTGCGTAACCACGATTTCGCCGCAGGGAATGCGATCCAGCGTCATGAGCAGCCAGCGGCATATTTGCTGCTCAACCGAGTGATGCCGATTGCAGGCGGCTGTCTGCGTCATCTGCGCGATCAGCGATTGCGTATATTTCAACAAAAGGATCTGCACGGCGCCACTGCGCGCAAATTCTTGTTTGAGCAGCACCGAATCGAGGCTGTAGCCGTGGCCGGCGATTTGCACCGCGGCCGAGCTCGGCGTCGTCTCCCCGCCCATGAACAGCGAGATGCCGACGAGTCCTTCGAAACCGACCCCGGCGCTCTCCGCGGACGCGCCGGATTCGAGCACGTAGTGCAGCGACACCACCGCGGTCGTCGGAAAATAAACTCGCTTCAAAGTCGAGCCCGGCTCGTAGAGCAGCTCGCCGACCGGCATTGCGACGCGTACCAGGTGGGGCGCAATCCGCTCGAAATCCGCGTCCGGAAGCGCCGCGAGCAAATCGTTTTCCTTGGCGAGTAGCGCAGGCGACATCGCGACTAAAGTAGCCATGCGCTCAGAGCTCCCCGGTCAGCTCGACACCGATGCCTCGGTAGCCGATGAATCGGAATGCCCCATCGAACATCGGCTGTCCGCTGACCTGAAAGCGCTGCTTGGTACCGTGCGAGTCGACACGGCTATAAACGAAATCGAGGAACGGTTCGCGCGCGCTGATTTTCGCGCGTAACGCGTCCCGTTCCGATTCATTCCAACCGGCGCTCGCCGCTTCGATCGGGCCGCCGTTCGACTGCTCCTCCACGAATCCGTTGACCCGAATCCCGAGCATCTCGAGAACCGGCCCGGAAACACGTGTGAACGTCCCTTTGACGTCTTGCTCCCAGTACCAATCGGATGCGAGTTCCGTGAGGCTGCGGTAGCGCGCCTCGCTCTCGCGCAGCTCCGCGGTGCGCTGCTGCACGGCTTTCTCCAATTCGCCGTTGTAGGCGTCGAGCTGCTTGTAGAGCAGTCGAACCTCCAGCATATTCCTAATGCGTGTCTTGACCTCGACCAAGTCGAATGGCTTGCTGATGAAGTCACGCACGCCTGCGAGCAGCGCGCGCAGCTTGTGGCCGGGCTGCGCGGTCAGCACGAGCACCGGCAGATACGCATCGGCATCATTGGTCTTGAGCGCTTCGATGACCGCGAATCCGTCCATATCCGGCATTTGCAGATCGAGCAGGATCAAATCGTAAGCATGTGCCCGGTGCAGCGCGCAAACCGCACTCGGATCGCAGGTCGAACTGACCCGCGTGTAGCCCGCGTCGCCGAGCAGCCCCTCGAGCAAGGCGACGTTGGCCTCCTGGTCATCGACGATCAGGATGCTCGAGCTCAAAATATCCGCCTGGGAAATCATTGTACTTTCTCCGCGAGCGGCTCGCGCTCCGTCGTTGACTCGGCGCTCTCGAACGCGGCGTCCAATGTATCGAGGAACTCTGCGACCTTGATCGGCTTGGTCAAGTACCGGAAGAATCCCGCGTCGAGCCCTCGGGAAATGTCTCGGGGTCCCGCATTGGCGCTGAGTGCGATGATCGGAATGTGCGATGTCGCAGAGTCCGCTGTCAGGATCCGCAGCGCCTCGACGCCGCTGATGCCCGGCAGATTGATGTCCATGAGGATCACGTCGGGCCGCGACTCGCGCGCGATCGCGATCCCGTTATCGGCGTCCTTGGCGCTCAGCAGGCAGACGTCCGCTCGGCGCTTGATCAGATCCTCGACGAGCATGAGGTTGGCCGGGTTGTCCTCGACGTAAAGCAGGGTGCGCCTCGGCCGATCTGCGGCTTGCGGCATCGCTGCGGCGACGGCAGGATTCGCTTCGACGAACTGCGGAATGCTTGCGGTCGTCAAGCCGAGCTCGATCCAAAACACGCTGCCGACGCCAGGGGTGCTCTCTACGCCGATGTGTCCGCCCATGAGTTCGACAAGACGCTTGCTCACGACGAGCCCGATGCCGGTCCCTTCTCCGACGTGCGCTTCCTGACCCAGACGATTGAACGGCTGGAACAATTGCTTCAATTGGTCCTGCGTCAAGCCCTCGCCGGTATCGGTGATCGAGATGCGCGTGCGCTTGAACGGCGTCGCTTGGCAGTCGACGACGACGGATCCGCCCACGCGGTTGTACTTGATCGCATTCGAAAGCAGGTTGATCAGCACCTGTTTGATCCGAGTCCGATCGGCCGTCACCAGCACTGCCGAATCGAAGTTCGGAAAAGTCAGCTGGATGCCGCGCTTGGTTGCCTGCGGCTCGATCATTGCGTGACTTTCGCGCAGGATCTCGGCGAGCCGTATTGGTTCGAGCGAAAGGCTCAATTTTCCCGATTCGATCAGCGTCAGGTCGAGAATCTCGTTGATCAGATCGAGCAGATACCAGCCGGCCTTGAGTATCTGCGCGACGCTGCGCTGTTGAGTTACCGTCGGCGCCGGCGTGCCGGACTCGATGAGTTGCGCAAAACCGAGGATTGCGTTCAGCGGTGTACGCAATTCGTGGCTCATGCTCGAGAGGAACTCGGATTTTGCGACATTGGCCTGTTCCGCCGCGGCCATGGCGTCGTTGAGCTCACGCTCGACGCGTTTGCGCACGGAGTTGTGGCTGCCGATCAACAGATATCCGATGATCTCCTGATAATCATCGCGCAGCGCCGTGATCGAGACGATCGCCGGGAACCGGCTGCCGCTCGCGGTGATATAGGTGAGCTCATAGATATCCTCGATGCCGCGCGAGGCCTTGAACGCGAGCGCCTCGAATCCCGGTGCGATTGCGACCCCGAATTCCTGACTCAGTGACTGCGCGCGTGCAAGGACTTCCGCGGGCTCATGCAGATCGCTCGGATTGAATTTGTCGACCACGTCGTCGGCCCGGTAGCCGAGCATGCGTTCGGCGCCGACATTGAATAGCTGGATCACGCCGGTTAGGTCGGTCGCGATGATCGAGAAATTGGCGCTGTGCAGAATCGCGTTCTGCAATGCTTTCGTCTTGAGCACTAAGCCTCCGGTCGCTCGAAAATAACGCTACCGGCCGGCTCGGGACGGCCGCCGATCTTACCGATGCCCGCGGCTGCCGCCCGAACTATGCGGGATCGAGGGCGTCGAATGGCCTTGCGGCGCGCTCCGATAACTATGCGCACCGGATGGTGCACCGCGGCGATCGCCGCCGCGTCCCGGCCCGACGCGATAGCCGCCACCCCAGCCGCCATAGTCGTAACCGTACGGTTCTATGTAGCCCGGGCTATAGCCGACCGCCACATCGGTGTCATAGCCGACTCCGGCGACGCAAGCTCCGAGTTGCACAACCAGCAAAAGGCCGGCGCTCGCGAGCGTCCACCGGCACGGCGGCATGCTCATTTAGCTTCCCCCTTACCATCGGCGTCGTTCCATTCCATGACGCCGAACGGCGCTCCCGCGGGATCTGCAATGACCGCGAGCTTGCCGCCGTGGCGATCGACGCGAGGCGCAACGAGCACGCTGCCGCCGAGCGCCACCGCCCGGGTCGCCGCATCGGCTGCGTCCGCGACGCGTACGAAATTGAGCCAATGCGGGTGTCTGCGCGCGGCGTCGGCCGGCAGCGCATTGACGCTCGCGCGGGCGTAGTCATCGGTCGAGAGAATCACGTGTTCCATGCCATCGTTGCTCTCGAGATCGAATACCTCATAGCCGAATACCGTCTGGTAAAACGCCGCTTCCTTGTCGAGGTCATGTGTGAGCAGGGAACTCCAAATCCAAGCGCCCGGTGCGGCCAAGAAATCAGGCGTATCCCCGCTGTAGGAGGCAATCACCGCGAAGGCGGCGCCTTGAGGATCGGCGAAGATCGCTTGGCGGCCGCGCGCGTTGTAGGTTCGAGGCTCGCGCAGGACTTTGCCACCATCCTTGAGAATCGCGGTCTTGGCGGCGTCGACGTCCTGAACCGCGAGGAACGTGATCCAGGATGGTTGGTGCTTTTCGCCGGATTTGATCGGGTGATGAATCAGGCCCGCGACGGGTTCCCCGCCGAGAAGCGCGACCGCGTAGTGCATGTCATCGGTGCCGACGTCGCGAAACGTCCAGCCAAATAGGCCGCCATAAAACCGTTCGGCGGCCGCAATGTCCGGCGTCACGAGTTCGCCCCAGACCATTTTACCGACGTGGTGTTCGCTACTCGGCTGACTCGAGATCGGCGGCGGCTCAAATCCGGCGGCCGTTGCGGTGCCGGCGCACACGGCGCCAATTGAGATTACAACAGCCGCGTTCGCGGCGACCTGCCGTACCCGATCGATCACTGATTTCATGGTTGACGCATTCCTCTGTTCGCAGGCAGTCTATTCCCGACGATTCCGGCGCTCTGTACGCTGGCGCACGGAGGATATTTAACTCCCGCGTCATGTGTTCGGTAGCGTACGGTCGAGATGATTCGATCGGCGCTAAGTTCGCCGCACACCTCAACGGAGATTACCCTTGAACATGACACTGAGCCTCGCGCCGATCGTCGCCCTCATCGCCGGCGTACTGATACTCGTCGTACCACGGCTGTTGAATTACATCGTCGCGATTTATTTGATCATCACCGGCCTGATCGGGCTGTTCGGCACCGGGAATTTCCATATACACTGAGCGGTGAGCTCGGATCGCCGAGGACTTGCACGCTCGCGTCGCCGCGCCGTCATCGGCGATCGGCGCCAGGTCATGAACCGTTGAATACCACATGCGGCCTCCCGGCCGCATGTGGATGTCGAGTAGATCCGGTAAGCGCTCGCCTCAGCGCCAATCGTGATGGTGGTAATAGCCACCGCCGCCGCCATGGCCGCCGTCGCGGTACCCGAAACCGACGCATCCGCCGAGAAAAACGCCGACCATCAAAACTGCTATTGCCATTCTACGCATGATGAATTTCCTTTAACTGGTTGTCCTGCGACTGTGAACATTTCATTGGGGGGTCGGGTGCGCGTAGTCCCATTCGAGGAAGCGCGCAGTCTGGGTGTCGGTACGATCCGGCAGGCAGCAGCGCGACGAAGCGATCTTGCCATCGCGGATCTCGCGAATGCCCCAGAGAATCACCCGATCGACGCCGGCGCTCTTGATCGTGGCGCTGCGAGCCTCGAACCGTGTGACGAGCACGTTGCCGGAAACGAAGGTGTTGAGCGGAGTGACGCGACGGGTCGCGTCCTTCACATAACGCTCGAAATCCTTTTGGATGGCCGCTTTGCCGACGCAAGGGCTCTTTGCACAATATCCGCTTTCCGTATCGATGACAGCGTCATCGGTGAACAGCGCGACCGCCGCCGGCACATCGCTACGCGCAAGTGCGTCCAATAATTGCCGCTGTACATCGGCGGGATCGGCCTGCGCGATGCCGGCGCCGGCGGCTGCGAGGACCAGCAAAAGGGCGAACCGATTGGCTTTTACGAGAGCGAAAGAATTTGGCATGACGCGCGTCTCCATTGCGTGAATTAAAAAACGATGCAAGTCACGTACCGTATCGATGCGCGCACGCGGGGTCGGTACGGCGTCGCACATAACTTAACCCGCGGGCGTTGCAGCGCTTCTTTTGACGTCGGGGCGCGGACCCGTGAGCGCCATCACACGCAAAAAATCGGTTTCACGCGAAGATGCGTGCAACGACGAATCAAATCAACGAGTCCCCGTGTCACCGAGCAGATTGTTTTTGAGCACGCTACTGTGCCTCAGCGCCTGGATCCCGATCGCGAGCGCGACGGGCGTCGCCGACTCTACGCCCGTCGCGCCAGCCCCGAGCAAGAGCCAAGCCGCGTTGCTGGCCGAGACGCTCTCGGCGCTCAATCTCTCGAGCCCCATTTCGGATTTGGATGCAAGCTGGGACCGCAAGGACTTGCGCTTCGTCGGCGTCAACAGCTACACATGCATGGCTCCCGGCGTGGGCGGCCTGGAAACCGAATTACCGCAGCAATATGGGCTCAGGTGCCTGTTCGGGACCAGTGATTTCATCGAAAGCCGCGAGCATGCGGCGCTCATGAGGGCCGCTCTGCGATACGCCGCGCGCTACAACGCGGAATTGGCGCGAAGGATTCTTCGCAATCGATGATCTGCCGGTACTCAACGCAGCTGGCTGTCTTTGCTGCCGCGCCGATTGTAACCGGTGAACTTCGCGGCATCGCGGTCGTGCTCGTGCTGGCACGCGACGCATAGGCGCACGCCCGGGATCGCGATTCGACGTGCCTCCGGGATCTCTGCGTCGCAGTCCGCGCAGTGTGTGAGTGAAGGCCCTTGAGGCAATTGGCTCTGCACGCGGCTAATCGCGTCCTTGACCGTTGCGTCAATTTGGTCTTGCACTGCGCCGTCGCCCGCCCAACCCGTCGCCATGATCACGTCCTCAACCGCCGTGCACGATACGCACCTCTACTGTAATACTACTCTGCAATTGCGTGGATTTTGAGTCCATGCCAGGACACGGGCACCCACCTCGGATGCGGCCATTTTCGCTAAGTCATTGACGCTGAATATGATTATCCGCCAAGGCGCCGATCAGTCGGGCTTATGCCTCTGTAAATCTCGGCTTTGGCTAGGTATGTTTCCTCACGGCGCAATGCAATGCAGGAGGTAAGCTATGCATATGGACTATTTCTATCGGCGGTCTTCGATGCATATTTCGCGGTTACTGCTGGTCTGTGCACTGCTCGGCGGCGCGCAGTCGGCTACCGCCAGTTCGCCGGGCAGCCGCCTCTACGCGCCCTGCATGGTTTGCCACCAGGCGAGCGCCTGGGGTTCGGCCGATGGTGCGATTCCGAGTCTCGCCGGCCAACAACGGCGTTACTTGGAGAAACAGATCGCGGTGTTCCGTTCGGGCGCGCGCGTGGATCCGGCGATGCAAACCGTGACGGCGCATCCGACCATGAGCGATCCAAAGAACATCGCCATATTGGCGAGCTATCTTTCGAAGCTCGCCCCCAATCCAAATCCGGTCCAGGGCGCGGGCGCGCATCTGCTCGCGGCGGCGGACACCTATGGCCATATTTGCGCGGCGTGTCACGGCATCGACGGTAGCGGCGATGCGGGTAATCGAGTGCCGCGCATTGCCGGACAACACTATCCGTATTTGCGAAAACAGATCGAGGCGGCCGCGGAACTGCACAAGAATCTCGCGCCGCCCGAAATGACCAGCGCTTTGCGCGGCATGCGCCCGGAAGATCGCGATGTGCTCGCCGATTACATTTCACATCTCGGCGTGCTCGGCTCCTCGCGCAATCTCGGCGGTCCGGCCGGCATGGGCCGATAGCGTCAAGAGCAGGGCCGCCGCCGATCAGTGCGGCGGCGCATTCGCCTTGAGTTCGATGAACCAGTCGGGGCCCGAGTCGATTTTGTGGGACGCCGCGTAACTGCCTTGATTGAGCGCCACCGCAAGATTCATCAGACTATTGACGTAGACCAGCGGAGCGCCGATCGGAACGTCACCGAATGTGCGCTCGTAGGGAATGATCGACTCGTCGACGAGCTGATCGTTGTGAAAAATCCTCACGCGGACCGCAGTGCCCAAGCCGATATGCAGTTCATCGAAGAGCGGCTTCGGGATGTTGGTCCATACGTTGCCGAATTGCACGTCGAGCACCGGAATGATGCCGGTAACCGCGTCGGCTGCGCGCGCGGCGCGGCGATAGGGAATCGCGATCAAGGCCTGCGCCGGCAGCGACGGGCCAACCTGTTCGAAGTTG
>Ga0181531_10001382_pt1 | contig 15364 bp, 7 predicted proteins | sample PEATcosm2014_Bin_38_FD_119743 | JGI IMG/M metagenome (GOLD analysis project Ga0181531, IMG submission 119743) | Peatland microbial communities from MTU Mesocosm Facility, Houghton, MI, USA - PEATcosm2014_Bin11_10_metaG | ecosystem: Environmental > Terrestrial > Soil > Wetlands > Peat | place... | reverse complement strand
CGCGACGCCACTTGTCCGGCCGTGCACGCCGGTCTGATGGCTGCGCAGAAGGGGGTCCCTTTCATGCCGATCCGCGGCCTGATCGGCTCCGATCTGCTCGCCAACCGGCCGGACTGGATCGTGATCGACAATCCGATGGCGCGGGACCCCGATCCGATCGTCCTGGTCCCGGCCATTCATGTTGATTTCGCAATTTTCCATGCGCCGATGGCCGACCGGTTCGGCAATGTCTGGATCGGCCGAAGGCGCGAACTCGCCGCCATGGCCCGCGCCGGCTTCACCCAATCCGTCGCCAGCCAAGCCCTCCGCCTGAGCCGCGACGAAGCCGAAACCCTCATCGCAACCTTCCGCGCCACCCTCTAACCCCACCCTCCAACCCGCGACACTACCCCCTCGCCCGCCCTTCGCGGGAGAGGGAGGGGCCCGGCGCCTCTTTGCGCCGGGAGGGTGAGGGCGCGCAAAAAAAGCGGGCGGCTCCCGAAGGAACCGCCCGTTCAAGTAACGCGCCTAACTGGCGCGTGAACCGGGGAGGAAACGCGAAGCCCGCACCTGCGGGCCTCAACGAGCAATGTGGTATGTGTGGGTTAAGGCGGTGCTAAATTCCACCGGAAATATCGTCCATGTGCTCGTCTTCCACCGGCCGCCCCCGCCACGAAGATCCAGGTCCCGCAGCCCCACCCCTTAATGAATAAAAGTTTTTGCTTCTTTTTTCAAAAAGAAGCGCTTCCTTCTGTTCTTTTTGAAAAAAGAACCAAAAAACTTCTATTCATTTCAGGTGCCCTCAGGCAGCCGCAACATCATAGCTGCCGACCGGTGCATCGGCGAGCGCCGCCGCGTCGGCGACCTTGTCAGGCCAAGCCGCCCCTTCCGCCATCAACGCCTCCAGCGACGCCTCCGGCAGCGCCCCCCGCAGCAGCGCCAGCAGCCGCTCATAGCCGGCCTGCTCCATGCGGTCGCGCGTCTGGTCGGTGCGGCGGAAATACTCCGAGCTGTATCCAAGCAGCCGCGCCGCCTGCTGCGGCGCCCCGGAAATCGCCGCGGCCAGCGCCAGGTGCTCGACACAAGCCGGCGCCCAATCCTGATGGCCCAGCGCGCGGTACAGGGTCAGCGCCTCCCCTGCCGCGGCCCGCGCGCCGGCCACGTCATCCCTGGCCAGCAGATACCCCGCCATGTTGGCGAGCAGATGCGCCAAGATGGCAACGTTGCCGGCGCGCCGCGCCTCCGCCACGGCCTGCGTCGCATAGGCAATGGCACGCGGCGCATCGCCACTGAGAAATTCAAGTTCCGCCAGGTTCAGCGAAGAGGCCAAAATCCCGGTGCGGTCGCCGAGGTTGCGCCGCATCGCCTGCGCTTCCTCGTAGTAGCGCCGGGCATCGTGATAATCACCATTAAATAAGTGGAACGAACCCATATGCGCCAGCGCTGTCGCCAGATCCTTGGTCGGTGGCCGGCCCCGCAACAAGCGCACCGCTTCGTGCAACATCGGGCCCACTTCGGCCGGCATCTGCCCGGGCCGCGCGATCGTCATCGCGGTGTTGCGCAGCGCGCAGCTCAGCCCAACCTCGTCGCCGGCCGCACGGAACAACGCAATCGCCTCGCGCCGCATCGGCGACACCTCGCCGACGCCGAACACCCCCTGCCATTTCGTCGCCCAGAACTTGACCCATGCCGCCAGCGCCTTGGGCGTCTCCGGCGTCAGATGCGCGAGCGCCGCCTGCGTCCAGCGGTTCATGTCCGCCTGCAGCGACATTTCCTCCGCCACGCACCCGGCATGCGCGACCAGGGTTATGCCCAGCGCCGGATCGCCGGAGGCGCCGTCGGCGTTGCCGTACTTGCTGCCGTGGCCGAATGCCCAATCGATCGCGGCACGCAGATTTTCCACTTCCGGCCCGAATACATCGAGCCACGCCTCGGTCGGCATCGTTGGCCACGTCGCCTCCGCGCGGGCATAGAAATCGGCCATATAGGCGGCGGCCCGCCGGTCGCGCCCGGTCTCCCCGCTCGCGGTCAATTTTTCGCGCGCGTAATGCCGCGTCGCCTCCAGCATGCGGAACCGCGTCGCGGCGCCCGACATGTCCGTATTGATCAAGGATTTGTCGATCAGCAGCTCCAGCAGGTCGAGCACGTCATCGGACTCGATCCCGTCCCCTTCGGCGACCGAAGTGGCACCCTCCAGGCTGAATCCGCCGACGAACACGGAAAGCCGCCGCAGCAGGATCTGCTCCGACGGCGACAGCAGCGAATGGCTCCAATCGATCGTCGCCCACAGCGTCTCGTGGCGCGCCATGCTGCTCTTGCCGCCGGTGTTGAGCAGACGGAACTTATTCTCGAGCCGGCTGGAGATCTCCGCGGGCTTGAGCACCCGTGCGCGCGCCGCGGCCAGCTCGATCGCCATCGGAACGCCGCTCAGGCGCCGGCAAATCGCGCCCACCGCGGGCGCATCCGCGTCGCTGAGGCGGTAGCTGGCGAAGACATCCGAGGCGCGCTGCACGAACAGCCGCACCGAGGCAAAACGCATCGCGGCCACGGCCGTGCGGTCTTCCCCCACGCCCGGCACCGGCAGCGACGGCAGCCGGAACACCACCTCCCCCGGTATCCGCAGCGGCTCCCGGCTGGTCGCCAGAATGCTCACCAGCGGGCATTGTGCCAGCAACGCGGCCGCGAGTTCCGCGGCGGCGCCGAGCAAATGTTCGCAATTGTCCAGGATCAGCAGCAACTGCTTCTGGCGCAGGAACGAAACCGCCACCTCGACCGGCGGCCGGTTGCCTGAAACCGGAGCCGACACCGCCCGGCACAGCGCCTCCGCCGCCAGGCCGGGGTCCGCCAGCGGCGCCAGCTCAACCAGCCACACGCCATCGCGGTAGGCATCGAGGCAGGCGGTGCCCACGCGCAGCGCCGTGCGCGTCTTGCCCACGCCACCCGATCCCACCAGCGTCAGGCGCCTTCGTTCGCGCAGCAGGCGCCCAATTTCGTCGAGCTCCTCCTCGCGCCCGATGAAACTCGTCGCCTCGATCGGCAGGTTGTGGACCTCGGCGGGCGGCTTGGCATCCGTCGGCTCCGGCTCCGGCGGCACCGCTGCCCGAACCCGCTTCGGCTCCACCGGCGGCCCGGGCGCAATCGGCTCGCGGCGCGGACTCTGGATGAGGGTATCCTCGTCCCGCCCGGAATCGCACCGGTACTGGATCGTGTGGGTGCCGATCTGCAACCGCGCCGCGTGCTCCAGGCGGGTCGGCTGGGCGATCCGCTCACCATCGACAAACGTGCCGTTGGTCGAGCGCAGGTCGGTCACGAACACCCGGTCGCCCACCAGCTCCAGGCGGCAATGCAGGCGAGACACCTCGGTTCCGGGCAGCACGATGTCGCACGGCAGCGTGCGGCCGATCGTGATCGGCTCATGGTGCAGCCGGATATGGTCGCGCAGTCCGGGCAGCGCCGGCAGCAGCAATTGATGCGTCGCCCCGAATGGCGCCGCGCCGTCGGAAGCCTCGTCCGGCGGCGCCGGCACCGGGGGATGGATCAGCAGCACGCGCACCGCGCGGCCGGTCCGCAAATCCTGCTCGCCCTGGTCATCGAAATCGACCCGGGCGCGCAGCTTTCCGACCGCGTCCTCACGCACCCGATCGGACACGCAAATGCCGCCGGTCGGCGCCAGCTTTTCGAGCCGCGCCGCGACATTCACGGTATCGCCGACCAGATCGCTGCCCTGCACACGAACATCGCCCTGGTGCAGGCCGATGCGAAAACTGATGTTCTCATCCGCGGTCAGGCCAGCGTTGCGCTTGCCGACCGCGTTCTGGATAAACAGCGCGGCGCTCAACGCATCCACCGCACTGACGAATTCGATCAGCAGCCCGTCGCCGGTCTCCTTGAAGATTCGCCCGTGGAACATCGCCATGCAGGGATCGACGATCTTGCAGCGCACGGCCTTAAATCGCGCCAGCGTTCCGGGCTCATCCTCGCGCACCATGCGCGAGAAGCCGACCACGTCGACAACCATGATGGCAGCAAGTCTGCGGTCTGGCTCCTCTGTCTGCACCGATGTCGTACCCCTGGGCACACCGGCTGAAGGCGCCCGCGTACAGCGTGCAACATAGTTGAACGCGGTTGGCCGGAGCAAGGCTGCGGTGGGTGGGGCAAGGAAGGCCAGGGCTCTGCCCTGGACCCGCTGGGGCCGGAGGCCCCAGACCCCATTTAGCGCTGCGCGGCTTTTCCTCACTTCGCGGCGAAGCCATTAAATGAAATGGATTATTGGGCTTCGCCGTTCCCCCAACGACTCTTTAGGAATCGGGGTCTGGGGCCCCCGGCCCCAGCGGGTCCAGGGCAGAGCCCTGGCCTTCCGTTCGAACGGCACCTACGCCCCCACCCATCCGATATTGCGCTGGCCACGGCTTGCGTGTTGATGGACTTCATGGCCCGGAAAAACCTCAGATCGATCGGCGTAGCCAATGCGTTTGCGATGCCAAGCGCTTTCGCAACAATGATCCGGCCGCTGTGACCGGATCCGCGCAAAGGCGCGTGATCGCAGCGCTGGCCGGCATGGCGGCGGTCGCCGCCGCGCCGCCGCCTGAGCTGCCCGCGTCGCACGGGCATTCGCACGCCGAGTTCGAAACCATGGCGGCGACCCTGAAGAGTGAGCTCCAGGCAGCCCCCAACGATGTCGATAACTGGGTGTTGCTGGGCCGCACGTTCGCCTCGCTGGAACGTTGGCCCGAGGCAAGGGACGCGTTTTCGCATGCGATCGCGCTGCGGCCGGAGGAGCCGGCGCTGCACGCCCAGATGGGCGAAGTGCTCACCCTGGAGGCTGGCGGTACCGTAACGGCGGCGGCCGGTGCCGAGTTCGCCCGCGCGCCCGGTGATCCGCGCGCCCGATTCTACCAGGCGGTGGCGCTGGCCCAGGCCGGCGATACCGCGCAGGCGGAAACAAACCTGCGGGCGCTGGCCGACGCGGCGCCGCCGCAGGCCGCGTGGCGCCAACTGGTGCTGGATGAGCTGCAGAGCCTGGGTGCCGCCCCACCTTCCGGCACGTCATCGCCGCCTTCGATCACCGAGGAGCTGCAAAACGAATTGGCCAGGCTGGATGCGGCGCCTTCGGCGCCGGCCCCGCCCGCGGCACCGGGTGCCACGACGGCACCGGTCGGGCCACCTATCGGCGATCTGGAGGACCGGGTCCGCGCGCAGCCGCGCGACGAGGCGGCGTGGCTGGCGCTGGGCCGCGCCTACCAGGCCGCGGGCAACGCCGCGCAGGCGGTGGCGGCGCTGCGGCGCGCCAACCAGACGATGCCGGCCGATCTGAACCTGCTGCTGGCGTACGGCGACTTGCTCGCCGACCGCATCCGGGGCGACGTTCTGCCGGACGATTTTGTTGCGGTGATGCAGCAAATCAACGCGCTCGATGCGAACCAGACGGATGCGTTGTGGTATCTGGGGCTTGCCGCCGCGCATCGCGGCGATGCCCACCGCGCGGCGAAATTCTGGCGGCGCCTGCTCGCCGAATTGCCTTCAGGCAGCAAGGAGCGCGCGTCGCTTCAGGAACGACTTGACGCATTGCGCTAGCCTGCCCTAGCCTCCGCGCGACTGCCTTGCATAGCCCAGGGGGCTCGATTGCAGCTGGACATCAGGCGGGCGGCGCTATTTTGTTCCGGCGGAACGGCATTTTCGCGCTTCCTTGTGAACATCGCGTTGCTGCTCGGCGTGCTGCTGGTCTGCGCCACGCGCGGCGCGGCGCAGACCGCGCCGGCTCCGATGGATGCTCATTTGGGCGTGGCCGCGTGCGCGGGTTCCACCTGTCACGGTGCCGCATCGCTGACCAAGCGGAATTCCAATGTTGTGCAGAACGAATATCTGATCTGGCAACGTTACGACAAGCACGCGCGCGCCTATACATCGCTGCAAAGCAAGCTGGGCGAACGAATTGCCGCCAATCTCCACCTGGGCCCGGCCGAGTTGGCGGATGGTTGCCTGGACTGCCACGCCGACAATGTGGCACCGCAAGCGCGCGGGGTGCAGTTTCATCTGTCCGACGGTGTGGGGTGCGAGGCCTGCCATGGCGGCAGTGAGCACTGGCTCGGCCCGCACTCGTCCGGGCTGACGAAACAGGCGGACCTGACCCGCGCGGATGGACCCTACCGGCTGTATCCGACCGAACTCCCGGTGCCGCGCGCCCGGCTTTGCCTGAGCTGCCACGAGGGCGACGATCGCCGCTTCATTACGCACAAGATGATGGGTGCCGGGCACCCGCGGCTGAGCTTCGAGCTGCAGACCTATACGCAAATTCAGCCGGCGCATTTCGTGATCGACGACAAATATCGCGCGCGCAAGGTCGCGGCGCAGGGCGTGCAGGTCTGGGCGGTGGGCCAGGCGATGGCGCTTGAACGTTTGGTCACCGAACTGGCCGCGCCGCGCCACCAGGGCGACGGGGTATTTCCCGAACTGGTGTTTTTCGATTGCCAGGCGTGCCATCATACCACCACGCAACTGCGCTGGCAGTTTCGCGCGTCCACCGGGCTCGGGCCCGGCCTGCCGCATTTCAACGATGCCAATGCGGTCATGTTGCGCGCCATCGCCGCCCGCGTCGCCCCCGAGCAGGCGCGCGCGCTGGAAAGCGATGTGCGGGCCTTGCATCAGGCGCTCAGCGCGGGGATCGGGCGGCCGGCCCCGATCGCACAGCGCATTGCCACGACTGCGCAACAACTGGGCGATCTGCTGGCGGCGCACACCTTTTCTAACACCGACATGCGGGCGATGCTGGTGGCGCTGGCGCGGGTCAGCCAGACCAGCGATGCGAGCGATTACGCGGCGGCGGAACAGGCGACCATGGCGTTCGCGTCGATCATTTACACGCTGAAAATGCAGGGCGCGGTCGATACGGTCGAATATGGCCGCATGCGGGCCGCGCTGGAAAGCTGTTACAGCGCCACGCGCATGCAGGATTCCTACGATCCACGCGCGTTTGCCGCCGCCGCGCGTGCCATCGAGCAGGCGGCGCCGGCGTGGTGAGCGCGGCGCCGGCCGCGAGCGATGGCACCGCCCCGGGTGCGCGGGAGCATTTCCGGATCGCCATCATCGGCTCCGGCCCCGGCGGGCTTTCCGCCGCGGTCACCGCCGCGCGCTATGGCGTGAACCATATCCTGCTCGAGCGCGCCGACCATCTTTCCGATACAATATACAAATACCAGAAAGGCAAGAAGGTGATGGCGCATCCGATGCGCCTGCCGCTGCTGGGTGACCTGCCGTTCGCGCTCGGCTGCCGCGAGGACATTCTTGCCAACTGGCAGCGCGTGGCGACCGCGGCCGGCGTCAATCTGCGGCCGCACAGCGAGCTTCGCAAGATCTCCGGGCAGCGTAACGGCTTTCTGATCGCGCTTGCCGACGGCTCGGAGCTGACCGCCGACGAAATCGTGCTGGCGATCGGCCTGCAGGGTAATTTGCGCCAATTGACGGTACCCGGCGCCGACGCCGGCCTGGTGCGCTACCAACTCGACGATCCCGACGAATACCGCGGCAAGCGCATCACCGTAATCGGCGCCGGCGATGCGGGGCTGGAGAACGCGCTGGCCCTGTGCGGCCACAACGAGGTGACGATCGTCAATCGGCAGCCAGACCTGTCGCGGGCCAAGCCGGGCAACATTTCCGATACCGAGCGCGCGATCCGCGCGGGGCGCATTCGGGTCTACCATAAGGCGGAGCCATCGCGCATCGACCCGGACGGCCTGTTGATCGATACGCCGAACGGTGCGGTTCAGGTTGCGGCCGAAATCATTATCGCGCGGCTTGGCGCCATCCCGCCGCGAAAACTCCTGCAAGAGTGCGGCATCCGGTTTCCGAACGAGGATCCCGCCGCGATCCCGGAACTTTCCGACAGCTACGAATCCAACGTGCCGGGGTTGTATATCATCGGTGCGCTTGCCGGCTACACCCTGATCAAACAGGCGATCAATCAGGGGCATGAGTTAATCCGCCGCCTAGCGGGCGACCCCACGGAACCCGCCGACGAGAAACTGCTGCGGGACTGTTTCGCGGCGGCCTTCCCGCTGCAATCGGTGGCGGAGGTGCTCGAATATGTGCGCGCGCGCGTGCCCATCCTGGCGGGCCTCTCCACGCTGCAGCTGCGCGAGACGATGCTGGATTGCACGATCAGGCGATTTGCCGCGGGCGAAATTGTATTCCGGCGCGGCGAATACTCCAATTCGCTGTGGAATATCGCCGAGGGTGGCGCGAGCGTGGCGCTGGATGAGGCGCGCCCGGACGAAGGCGTACGGATCGGCGCCGGCGAGTTCTTCGGCGAATTGGGCCTGCTCTCCGGGCGGCGCCGCAGCGCGACGGTCGCCGCCAGCGAGCCTTCCGTGATGCTCGAAATACCGCTGCGCGCGATGCGCCGCCTGCAAACTTCCGTCGATGCCGTGCAACGCGAACTCGATCGCGTGGCGATACGAAGGCTGGTTCATACCACGCTCGGCGCCGGGCGGCCGGCTGCCGAACTGGAGGAAATTGTCGCCGCTGCGCAGCTGCAACGCTACAAGGCCGGCGAATGCATCGTTCGGGAAGGCGGCGTCATCGATGCGCTTTATATTCTGCGCAGCGGCTCGGCGATCGTTTCTGACATGCAGAATGGACGTGTCAACGTACTGAATTTCGTCAACGCGGGCAGCCTGCTAGGCGAGCGCAGCTTTCTCGATGAAGCTGCGCGCCGGTCCGCGACCATCAGCGCGGCGATCGCCAGCGAGGTGGTGCGCATCGATGCGGACTCGGTCCGCGCGGCACTCGGCCGAATGCCGCACTTGCGCACTGTTTTCAACAAGGCGGTACAATTCCAGCTGGAACAGGGCCTGCGCGCGACTGTCGCGCAGGTGGGGCGCCGGGAGGCAACCACGCGCGCCACCGCCATCGCCGATTTCCTGGTTTCCAAGGGCGTCGGCGAGGCGACCAATGTTTTTATCATCGACGAGACGATCTGCACGCGGTGCGGCAATTGCGAGGCAGCCTGCGCCGCGACCCATGGCGGCATCAGCCGGGTCAGCCGCGAATTGGGCAGCAGCGCCGAAGCGATCTTGCTGCCCTTGGCGTGCCGCCATTGCGAAACGCCGCATTGCATGAGTCATTGCCCGGTGGATGCCATTTCGCGGGCGCCTACCGGCGAGGTGATCATCGATCAGGAAACCTGCATCGGCTGCGAGAAATGCGCGGAGGATTGTCCTTACGATGTGATCAGCATGGTCAGCGCCGGCGCTGGCGCGAACCCAAAGGCGAATTGGCTGACCTGGCTGCTGCAGGGCGTGGGACTCGCCGGCCGTAACGGCCGCGCCGGCGACGCCGGCGACAAAAGCGAGAAGAAGGCGGTCAAGTGCGATTTGTGCCGCAATACCGGCGGCACCCCGGCCTGCGTCACCGCCTGCCCGACCGGGGCGGCGGCGCGGGTCGAGCCGGAGGCCTACATGACCTGGCTGCGCGAGGGACGCGCGCCGCTGTGACCCCATCGCCCGAGGCCGCAACCGGTGAAATCCACAAATCGTTTCTGTTCTGGAAGCGCGGCGTCTATGCCAAATGCGCGCTGGCGCTGTCGATCGCAACCATCGCGCTGTATTTCTGGCATCGCCCCGCCGGCACCGCCAATGGCGGCACCCTGCTTGGCTACAGCCTGGGTGTGCTCGGGCTCGGGCTGATCATGTGGCTGGCGTGGTTCGGCCTTCGCCGCCGCCATTATGGCGGCACCGGCTTGCTGGAGGGCACCTTCTCCGCGCACGTCTATTTTGGCCTCGCACTGGTTGTCGTTGCGACCCTGCACACCGGATTTCATTTCCACTGGAACGTGCACACGCTCGCCTTCGTGCTCTTGCTCCTCGTTGTGGCCAGCGGCATATTCGGTGTGTACGGATTTTGGCGGTATCCCGAAATGATGACGCGCAATCGCGCCGGCATGACGCTGAGCACGATGACGCGCCAGCTCGCGGCGCTCGACCTGACGTGCCGGCAACTGGCATTGACTTTTCCCGACGAAGTCGTGGCCCTGGTCATGGATGCGACCGCGCCGGTGGCGGCCGGCGGCGGCTGGCGCGCCATCGGGTTTGACCGTGTGCGCGATGAGAAGCGCCGGCAGAACATGGCGGTCATTGCGCGCGTGCGGCGCGAGCTTGTCGAAGGCGCCGGGGCGACGCCGGCCGCGGTACTGCCGCTGGTGCAAAGCCTGACCCAGCGCGTGACCCTGATCGAACGGCTCTACCGCGATCGACAGTTACGGCTGTTGATGCTGCAATGGCGCGCGGTCCACGTGCCGTTGACGGTGGCCCTGCTCGTGGCCCTGCTGATCCACATCGTTGTCGTCTTCTACGACTGGTAAGACGGCGTGGCTCTGATCCGATTCGTCCAGGCCGGCCGGAACGCCACCATTCTGGGTGCGGCGACATGGCTTGAAGACTCCGAGATCCGTATCGGCCGCGCCAGTGACTGCCAGCTGAAGCTCATGCACGCGGCCATCGCGTTCCATCACGCGATCATGCGCGTCACCGGCGATGGGCTGATCCTTCAGGCTGCACCAGGGGCCGTTCTCGGACCCGCGGATCAACTCGCACAGGCCATGCGCCTCGCCGAACCGGGCGACACGGCCCAGATCTGGCCGTATCGGCTAACCCTGGCCGAGGCCGACGCGCTTGGCGGATTTACCGTTTCGGTCGAACAGATCGGTCCGGTTGCCGAGGATGAAGCGTTGCTGGCGCGACGCTATTTCGATGCGTTCGAGTGCGCGCTGCCCAACGTGCGCCTCTGGGGATTTGCCCTGTCATGCGCGATTTTGCTGTTGTTTTTTGCTTTGCCCGCCGTTTTCGCGCCGCATGAGATAGCCCGCCCCGCTTCCGCCCTGGCACACCCCAACGGCGCGCCGCGGGTGGGCGAGGTGGCTTTGATCAGGCTAGCCGGGCTCTGGAATGTTGGCACGAATTCGCGCGCGCATGGCGCGTTCGCGGGCAACTGCGCGTATTGCCACGAACAGGCATTCGTTCCGGTCCGCTCAAGCGCGTGCCTGGCGTGCCATCAGGGTGTTGGCCGCCACGCCGATCCGGCGATCGCACCGGGCGCCGATATCGGCAAGCAGCGCTGCGAGACGTGCCATTATGAACATAAGGGCATCATGGTGGCGACGCGTGACCGGCAGGCGGACTGCGTTGCGTGCCATGGTAATATCGCGCTTGTAGCGCCGCGAACTTCATTAAAGAATGTGCTTGACTTTGCCACCAACCACCCGCAGTTTAGACCGGCGCTCGTGCAAGATGCCAAGCTGCATCTCACGAAACGCTTCGAGATTGGCGACTTTAGCGCGGAGGACCACAGCAACGTGCGGTTCACCCACGCGACGCATCTGAAGCTGGACAAGCTGAAAACTTCCGTCGCGGCCAATGGCTGTGCATTTTGTCACCAACCGGCGCCGGGCGGGGTGACCTTCAAGCCGGTGCAGTTCGATCACGCGTGTTCGTCATGTCACACATTGCAGTTCGAGCCAAAACACCCGGAATGGCAATTGCCGCATGGCCACCCTGAGGAAGTCGCAAGCCGGGTTGCCGGCTATTATGCCCGCGCCGCCCTCGCTGGCGAGACGTTTCAGGATCCGACCTCCGAACCGTTTTTCAAGCCGGGCGCGCCGCCGCCCGCGCCGGCACCTACCGGCGCGGACATGGTGCCCTACAAGACCGCGCAGGTCATGATGTCGTCCATCGCGCGCAGCCTTTGCGGCGATTGCCACACTACGGTACCACCCGCCGCGGGCCAACCGGCATCCTCCTGGACCGTGGCGCCGGTGTTCGTGCCCGACACCTACATGCCTGCGTCCTTGTTCAGTCACGCACGGCACGCAACGACATCGTGCGGCACCTGCCATGCGGCGAAATCCAGCGACGGCGGCCCCGTTTCGCTGCTGCCCGGGATCGCAACGTGCCGCACCTGCCATGCGGGCGAGGCGGGCGGCGTCGGGCGCGTGGCCTCGACCTGTGCATCATGCCATCGATTCCATGACGACCAGCACCCGCTCGTGACAGCGGCCGCCATGGCATCGATGGCCGGCGCCCGCTCCACGATGGACACGCGCGCAACCGGGCTGCGGCCGTGAAACGACGAGCTGCCCGCATGTTTCTCGCGCTGTGTGCCGCGCTCCTGCTGGGGCTTCCGGCTTTTGCGACGCAGTCGCTGACGCCGGCCGACGTCGAAGGGGTGATCGCCCGCGTCGTGCAGGAGGCGCGCGCGCGCCACGTCGCGGCAACGATCGCGGTGGTGGATCGCATGGGCGGCGTTCTGGCGGTGTACCAGATGAGCGCGGCACTCGATCCGGTTCCAGTGTTAGATAATCCGTACGGGCCCAACGTGGGGCTGCCGGACAGCCTGACCGGAGTATATCTGCCGCCGACGGGCATCTCCAAAGCGTTTCCGAAAGGATTTGCCGGCGTACTTCCCGCCGGCGCGGTGGCAATTGCCAAGGCAATCACCGGAGCCTATCTATCGAGTTCACATGGCAACGCATTCACCACGCGCACCGCGAGCCAAATCATTCAGAACCATTTCAATCCAGGAACCCTGAATACGCCGTCCGGCCCGCTCTATGGCGTGCAATTCAGTTCGCTTCCGTGCTCGGACCTGAATGTGCGGCTGGATGTATTCGATTACTGGACGGGCACCGAAGGGCCGCACCGCTCGCCGCTCGGCCTTTCCGCCGACCCCGGCGGATTTCCGCTCTACAAGGATGGTGACCTGGTCGGCGGCGTTGGCGTCAAGGCGGTCGGCGCTTACGGTCTCGATCTGAGCGCCCAGGATGACACGGTTCCCGTCGATGAGGCCCTGGCGCTCGCCGGCACGATCACCCTCGATGCGCCGACGGAGATTCGCGCCAACGAAATCACCGTCGGCGGGCTGCTGCTGCGTTATTCGAATGCCGTGCCGAGCGATCTGATTGCCAACCCCTATGCGGCGCCACCCTATTCGTCCCTGCCGTTTGGGCTTAAGGAAGTACCAGGCTATTACTACGGCAGTATCAATGACACCATCCTTCCCGGGGTGGTTTACGGAACCCCGCCTGCCGGGTTGGCGCCCGACACCAGCGGGCTGATCAACCCCACTCATCCCCCATTGATCCTGATGACGAAAAGTCAACCGCGGTATCCGCCGACCGCGGGCGCCGGGTTGAGTTTAGCCGAAGTCTTGCAGATCCTTCGCAGCGCCTATGCGGTCGTGCTGGATACGCGGGCGCAAATCCGCAACCCGCCCGGCTCCGCGGCGGCGATCACGATCAGCGTGGTCGATATCTATGGCAAGGTGCTCGGCATCGTTACCACGCCGGATGCGCCCAACTTTGGCATCGATGTGTCGTTGCAGAAAGCGCGCACGGCGGCATTTCTCTCCAATCCGGCCGCGGGAGCCCTGCTGAATGCCGATCCCCCGCCACCGCCATCGCCCTATTTCAATCCGGAGCCGCCGGCGCTCAAATTCAACGCCGCGGCGACAAGTTTCTTCCATGCCCCGGTGTTCAGCCAGAGCCATGCCTGGAGCGCGCGCGCCGTCGGCACGATTTCGCGAAATAGCTATCCGGATGGCATCGGCGGCTCGCCGAACGGGCCGTTCAGTTTTCCGGCATCATTGACCACCCCGTTCTCCGATGGCCTGCAGCTTAATCTGATCGCGTATGATCTTTTTGTGCACCTGGCGTGGATCGCCGATCAACAGACGAGCCCGGACGTACCCCCTTATTGCACGTCGCTCTCGGCCGTCGGAAGCGAAATTTATCCGCAACCCGTATTGGCCGACGGGCTGCAGATTTTCCCCGGCGGCTTTCCGATTTATCGCGGCAATACGCTGGTCGGCGGAATCGGTGCATCCGGCGACGGCGTTGACCAGGATGATCTGGCCTCGTTTCTGGGCCTCTACAATGCCGGGGTCATTCTGCGAACCGGCATCGGCGAGGCCCCACAGGGTATTCGGGCGAACCTTCTTTCCGCCTATGGAATCTCGCCGCGTTACGTCAATTGCCCCTATGCGCCATTCCTGAACGGCAGCGGGACAGACATTTGCGACGGAAAATAGCAGCTCTCGCTTGCGCCGTGGGCTTCCTCTGCGCCCTTGGCGCAGCCACCAACGCTCAGGCGCAGCAGGAGTTTCGCCAGCCAGGGGCAGCTCCGCAACCGCCGCCAATGGCGCCGGAGGCGAGCCCGGGCGATACCGCCAATCCGCTGGAATATCAACTGATACCGGTGCCGGACCGCAACCGGATCATCAACGCGCTTGGCGTTCCGGACAATCCGGAAAACCCCTATGCCCAAAGCACGCTCAAGGGTGACCGGCCGATCATTGACGACTGGTTCGTGGAAATCAGCGGCATACTCGATGTGCTCTACGAGCCGCGCGCCGTGCCGGTGCCCGTCGACGTGGTGGCAACCTATCAGCCGGAAAGCGCCGGCCCATTTGGCCGCGCGGGCCAAACAGAATTTTCAACAACATTGCTGCCGAGTTTCTCGATCATCAAGGGAGACACGTCGTTTCAGCCACCAGATTTTCAATTGCGCGTCACACCCGCCATCAACTATACTTACCTCGCGGTGCAGGAACTGGGTTTGGTAAATATCGACCCGCGAGACGGAACCTACCGCAATACCAACTTCGTTGGAGTACAGGAAGCGTTTGTCGACTATCATCTGCAGGATGTATCGGCGCGCTACGATTTTGATGCGATTAGGATCGGCATTCAGCCAATCAATGCGGATTTCCGCGGGTTTCTGTTCCAGGATCAGCAACTAGGCGTGCGGCTGTTTGGCGACCGCGACAACAATCGAATTCAGTACAACATCGCATATTTCCGCCGTATCGAAAAGGACACCGACAGCGGGCTCAACGATTTGTCGCAGCCGCTGCGGCGGGACGATATCTACATGGCCAACCTGTTCGTGCAGGACCTGCCGGTACCAGGCTTCACGACGGAATTCAGCGTGCTGGAGAACTTGAACCATGACACCGCAAATCACTACGATGGCAATGGCTTTCTGGTGCGCCCGGCGGAACTTGGGCTGCAAGAACCGCACAAATACGCGGTCACTTACTACGGCCTGAACGGCGACGGCCACTTTGGGCGTCTGAATTTGACGCATTCGCTCTACTACGCCGTCGGCAACGACAGCCAGAGCGAAATTACCGGCACCAAGGCGCAGATAAGAGCCTATTTCGCCGCGATCGAGCCGTCCGTCGACTTCGATTGGATCAGGATCCGCGGCTCCGCCCTGTATGCCAGTGGCGACAGTAACCCCCAAGGCCGCACCGAGACCGGGTTCGATGCCATTTCCGAGAATCCACAGTTCGCCGGCGCGGACACGAGCTACTGGATCCGCCAGGCCATTCCCTTCAT
>Ga0181531_10001381_pt1 | contig 15364 bp, 14 predicted proteins | sample PEATcosm2014_Bin_38_FD_119743 | JGI IMG/M metagenome (GOLD analysis project Ga0181531, IMG submission 119743) | Peatland microbial communities from MTU Mesocosm Facility, Houghton, MI, USA - PEATcosm2014_Bin11_10_metaG | ecosystem: Environmental > Terrestrial > Soil > Wetlands > Peat | place... | reverse complement strand
CTTCGAGAAGGCGACCGAACTGGCGCGCCGGATGGTGACGCAGTACGGGATGTCCGACACGCTCGGACCGATCCAGTACGGACGCGGCAACCACCAGGTGTTCCTCGGTCGCGATTTCGGCGAAGACCGCAACTACTCGGAAGAGGTCGCGAGCAAGATCGACGCCGAGGTGCGCGGGATCATCGAGCGCTGCTATTGCGATGCGCGTTCGATCCTCGAGGCGAACTGGGACAAGGTCGAGCGGATGGCAGGCTCGCTGCTCGAGCACGAGACCGTCGACGCCGACGAAGTGTTGGCGATCCTGGCCGACAAGCCGTGGCCGCCGTCCAAGCCGATCGAACCGCCGCCGATCGACGACACCCCGATCGCCGCTTCGGCTCCGCCCGAACCGGAACGAGCTGAACGGCCCCGACGTCTGCCGCCGTCGATCTCTCCGGAGCCCGCGTGAGGCACGCCGGGTTCGCCACAAGGGCCGCGCTCGTCGCGGCCCTTCTCGTCTCGGCGCTGGCCGGCGGCGTGCGCGCCCAGGGAACCGCCCCGCTCCCGAGCGGGACGTTGCCGAGCGGCGTCGCCTACCAACTGCGTCCCGATCCGAGCCAAGACGCCGCCGCAGTCGCGCTCTGGTATCGCGCGCCGGCGGCCGGTTTCGCCCCGGCGCCGGTCCCGGGGTTCTCGGGCCTCGCCGCCGATACGGTCGCCGCATCGGTCGGGGTCACCGGAACCTCGCTCGGGCAACTCGTGAACGGCTTCGGCGGCGTGCTGAGCGTCGCGGTCTATCCGGACAGCGTCTCGATCACGGCGGTCGTCCCGCCCGACCATGCCGCAGCGGTCGTCCGGGCGATGACCGCCGCCTACTTTGCGCCGGTCGTCACCGAGGACGGCCTGGCGATCGGGCTGCGGGAGACGGGCCAGGACGCGCTCGTCCGCTCGTTCGACCCCTCCGAGGCGATCGAGGACGCGCTCGGCCCCACCCTGTTCGCCAGCGGCCCGCTGCACGACCGCACGATCCCGACTCCCGGGTCCTTCAAGGGCCTCGGGGTGGCCGAGGTGCGGGCGTTCGCCGAACGCGCGTTCCGGCCGTCCAACGCCATTCTCGTCCTGACCGGCGCCGTCGACGGCGGCGCCTTGACCGGGGTCGCAAGCCGTCCCGGCGCCGCCCCCGGCGCCTCGGAGGCGCCGGCGCCGGAGATCGTCCGCTCCACGCCCGCTCCCTCGCCCGTGCCCGTCACCGGGAACGCGACCGGGATTGGCCTGGGGTGGGTCGGGCCGCCGATCGCCGATGAGGAGTCGGCGACCGCCCTCGACTTTCTGGCCGACGTGCTGTTCGCGCCGCGGACGGGCCTGGTGACCAAGGCCGTCGGCGACCGCAAGGCCTCCGTCAGCGGCAAGTTCGTCACCTACCACACTGCCGGGGTCTTCTTGGTGACGATCTCGGGCGATGACGCCGCCGCCATGCAGCCGATCGTCGAGAAGACGATCGACCGGGTGACCAGACCCCTCGCGCCGGCCGCCTTCGGCGCTGCCCGCAGCGGCTTCGTCTATCGTCTGCTGGGCGATATGGAGACGCCGGCCGAGATCGCCGACACCTACGGCTGGTACGCCGTCGAGGGCGACGCCGCGTACGCACCGGCCGAAGGCGGCACCGACGGGCGGTACTTTGCGCTCGCCTCGGGGCTGACGCCGCAGGCCGTCGCCCGCGCCGCCGCCCGCTACCTGGGTCACCCGCCGTCCACCGTGACCCTCGTCAAGGCGCAAGCCGCGGAGACGCGCTCGTGAGCCGCTCGCCCGCCGTCTTCGCGACCGTCCTCGCGCTGCTGGCGCCGCTGGCCGCCCAAGCCGCCCCGGCGACCGACGTCGTCGACCTCGGCGGGACCCGCGCCTACGTGCGCGCCGACGCCGCGGTCGCATTGACCGGGATCGAGCTGTTCGTGCGGGCCGGTCTCGACCGCGAGACCGATCACCAGAACGGTGCCGCCGCGCTGGTCGCCGAGACCGTGCTGCAGACGCCGGTCGACGGCGTCCCGCTGGTCGAGGCTGTGGACGCTCGCGGTGGCTCGCTGACCTTCGCCGTCGCGGCCCAGTACGTGCGCTTCTACCTCGAGGCGCAGCCCGACAACATCGCGCCGCTGGCCGACCTGGTGGCGCGCGCGCTGCACGCACCGAGTTTCGATCCGACGACGTTGGCGGCGGCACGCGGCGAGCTGGGCGATCGCATCGCGGACACCGAGAGCGATCCGCGCCTGGTCGGCTTGGAGATGCTGCGCGCGTCCTACTACCGCGATGGCGCCGGCACACCGGCGCTCGGCACGGCGGCTTCGCTGCTGCAGCTGGGGCCGGCGGACACGCGTGCCTTCTACACCCAGTGGTATCTGCGGGGTGACGCGTTCGTAACCGTCGTCGGCCGCACCGGCACGACCGTCCCGAGCGCGGGACGCGCGCTGGCCGACGCGTTGCCGGCCGGAACGGCACCCGCTGCAGCCATTGCCGTCCGTCCGCTGACCGCGCAGCCCAAACGCATGGTGACGCACCGCGGCGACGTCTACTCGCCCTACATCGTCATCGGCTTCGGCGCGCCGGCACTCGGCGATCCGGATTTCCCGGCAGCGCTGGTGATGCGCTCGATGCTCTCGGATCTGTTCCGTCAAGACGAGGCGACCACGCGTCCGTCGGTCTTCCGGCCGGTCGGCAGCATCTACGACTACGACGTCGATCCGGCACAGCTCGCGCTGTGGGTCAACGGCGGCCAGATCGATCCCTCGGTCGGGGTAGCGGCGCTCGACGCGCTGGTGAAGGCCGCCGCGTCGCGACCGCTCGAGAGCGCGGTGCTGGCCCGCTACCGTCAGCGCGCTCGCGGCGAGTGGGCGCTCGAGTCGCTCTCGCTCGACGAGCGCGCATGGTCGATCGGCAACGCCGTCGCGCACGGATTGAACGCCGACGCCGCCGACCAGGTCGGGGCGGCGATCGACAAGGTGACGCCGAGCGACGTCGAGCGGGTCGCCAAGAAGTGGTTCCAACGCTTCGACGTCGCGCTCGTCCTGCCGCGTGGCGACGGCGGCTGATCCGTCTCCGGCGCGGGCGGTGCGCGCGACGCGCACCGCACTCGTCCACGACTACCTGAACCAGCGCGGCGGTGCCGAGCGGGTCTTTGCGCACGTGGCGGCAGCGTGGCCGGACGCACCCATCTACACCGCGCTCTACGACGAAGCGGCGGTCGGCGATCTGGTGCCGCGCGCGCGCGTTCGCACCTCGTTCGTCCAGCGCTTTCCGTTCCACCGCCGCGCGTTCCGGCTCTACGCGCCGTTCTATCCGCGCGCGTTCGAGGCGTTCGACCTCTCGGCGTACGACGTCGTCGTCTCGTCGACGACGGCCTGGGCGAAGGGCGTATTGGTGCGTCCGGACGCGATCCACGTCTGCTACATCAACACCGTCTCGCGCTTCGTCTTCGACGCGCAGCGTTACGTCGGTGGCTTCGGTGCCGGCGCGTTGGCCGGCCCGCTGATCCAGCGCCTGGCGGCGTGGGACCGGCTGGCGGCGCAACGGCCGACGCGGCTGGTCGCGAACTCGCGCAACGTCGCCGAACGCGTGCGGCGTTGGTACGGTCGCGAGGCCGACGTACTGCCCTGCCCGGTCGACGTCGACCGCTTCACCGTCGGTGCCGGAGAGGGCGGCTACTACGTCGTCGTCTCGCGCTTGCTGCCGTACAAGCGGATCGATCTCGCGATCGTCGCGTGTGCGCAGGCCGGGGTGCCGCTGAGGATCATCGGGACTGGACCGGATCTACCGCGCCTGCGCGCGCTCGCGCGCGGGACCGCGACCCGCTTCGAGGGCGCGGTCGACGATGCGGCGCGCAACACGATCGTCGGTGCGGCGATCGCTGCGATCCTGCCCGGTGAAGAAGACTTCGGCTTGGTGCCGCTGGAGGCGGCGGCGGCGGGGCGGCCGACGATCGCGTTCGCCGGCGGCGGCGCGCTCGAGACGATCCGCGCCGGCGAGACCGGCGCCTTTTTCTCAGACGAGGATCCGGACGCGCTGGCCGCCGCGCTGCGCGCGTTCGCGCCGGAGCGCTACCTACCGGCCGTGCTGCGCGCACACGCCGAGACGTTCGCGCCGCCGCGTTTCGTCGCGCGCTTGCGCGCGATCGTCGACGAGACGTTGGCGCGGCGCGCGGGGTGAAGCCACCGCGTTCGGTCGTCCTCGGGGCCTGCGTCTTCGCGCTCGTCTACATCGTCCTCGACTTCAACAAGCTGTGGGCGCTGCGCTACGGCGCCGACACCGGCACGTTCTTGCAATTTCTCGCCGGCGAGGCGCACGGGCGCGGTTCGTACGACCTGGCCGAGTATCGGTACCATCTCCAAGTGCACGACTCGTGGCTGCTGCTGGGCCTGGTGCCGCTGATCGCGGTGTTCCCGTTCGCGCAGACGCTGCTCGTCGTGCAGGTACTGGCGATCGCCGCCGCCGCGTTGCCGATCGCGGCGTTCGCGCGCAGTTGCGGCGCGACCGTGCGCGGCGCGAGCGCCGTGGGTCTCGCGTATCTGCTCTCGCCCTCGGCGCAAGGGATCGCGTACGGCAACTTCCTCGAGAACGTGTTCGTCCCGCTGTTCGCGGCGTGCGGCGCGCTGGCGGCACGCGCGCGTGCGTTGACCTGGACGCTGGTCTGCGCGCAGCTGCTGCTCGGCCTCAAAGAAGATCAGGCACTGTTCCTGCTGTGGTTCGGGGCCGCGTGCGCGCTCTGGTGGGACCGCCGCATCGGCATCGCCGTGGCGCTGCTGGCGCTCGTCAACGGGGTGGGCTTCGTGATCGTCGAGCGGCTGCACCATGCTGCGCCCTCGATCCCCGCGTACGGGCTGCACGTGATCGACCCGATCTCGAAGGTGACGTTCTTCGTCGCGGTGCTGGTCCCGTTCGCGTTCTTGCCCCTGCGGCTCGGCTGGCGGCTCCTGCTGGCCGCGCCGCTGGCGGCCGAGCTGCTCTTCAACGGGCACTGGGCATACGACATCACCCGCATCGGGACGCATTGGACGGCCTCGTTCGTGGTCGCGACCGCGCTCGCCGCGGCCTACGCGATCGCGAAGACGCCGCGCGCCGCCACCTGGGTGCTGTGCTGCGCGGTCCTCGCGACGCTGACGATCAACGACACCGTCCTCAAGATCGGCCGCTGGCCGTACGTCGTCGATCGGGCGGCGTACGACCGCGCCGCCGCGCTGCGCACGACGACGGAAGCGGTCCACATCGCGCGCCCGAACGAGGGTGTCTACGCGGTTGCGGCGGCGAACCCGCAGGTCGCGCTCGACCGCTACCGCGCCGGCGAGCCTGGTTATTGTCCGGCTTACAACACCAACGCGCGCGCGTTCTTCGCTTCGATCGGGATCGGAGCGTGGCCGGCCGGCATCGCGCTGTGCGAGGGCGTTGCGGTACGCGCTACGACGTCTGGTGGAACAGCACGATGAGCACGACGTTGATCGCGTTGAAGGCGCCGTGGGCGAGCATCGAGGCGGTCAGGGCGCGCGTGCGCGCGTACACGTAGGCGAGTACCATACCGCCGCCCCACAACGGCACGATCGCGCTGACCTCGCCGTGTGCGCCTGCGAAGGCCAACCCGGAGAGCACCGCTGCGGGCCAGAACGGCAGATAGCGCCAGAGCGCGTTCAGCAGCAGTCCGCGGAAAACCAACTCTTCTGCGAACGGCGCGAGCACGCAGGCGAGGAACGCGAAGCCGACCAGCAACGGGCCGTCGTGCGTGCGGCCGAGCGCCTGGACCACGGTCTCTTTCGGGACGACGTGCACGAGGGTGGTCTGCAGCGCGCCCAGCGCGATCGTCACCACGAACATCACGCCGCCGCCTGCCAGACCGACGATCGTCTCGGCGCGCGAGGGGAGACGCAGACCGAGTTCGGCGAGCGAGGCGTGCGCGGCCCACGGCAAGCCGGCCAGCAACGTCGAGACGACCGGGACGTAGAACAGGCATTGCGCGGCGACCAGGCTCCAGTTCAGGTCGCTCGCGTCGGGTTTCTTGCCGGAGAGCGCCACCCACACGGCGAGCAGCACGATGCCGACCAGCAGCGCGAACGCCACCAGCAGAACGCACAGCAGCGAACGCCACCAGACGAACCCGTCAGGGAGCCAGGTGGTCGGCGAGAGCGGCGAAGGTGCGGAGGTCGAGCGTTTCACCACGGACGTCGGGGGCCAGAGCGAGCGAGTCGATCGCTTCCGCGATGCGTTCGCGCGGGAGATCCAGCGCGAGCATGAGCGAATTCGCGAGCGTCTTGCGCCGGTACGCGAACGCGCCGCGCACGACCTGTTCGAAGCGCGCACGGTCGGCCAGCGGCACGCGCGGTTCCGGCAACCGGCGCAGCACGACGACGGACGAATCGACGCCCGGACGGGGATAGAACGCACGCGGCGGCACGGTCATTGCGCGCTCGACGTCCATCGTCAGCGCGATGGCGACGGTGAGGCTGCCGTATTGGGCCGTGCCGGGCTTGGCGAGAAGCCGGTCGGCGACGTCTTTCTGGATCATCGCAACGATCCGTTCGGGCGCGTGTTCGAGCGCGGCCAGCAGCAGCAACAGCGGCGTCCCGACGTTATAGGGAAGATTGCCGGCGACTCGCCACGGCGCGCCGCCGGCCCAGCCGGCGTAGTCGAAGGTGAGCGCGTCGCCCTGGCGCAGGTCGACAGCGGCCAAATCCTCGCGCCCCCGTAACACGGCGAGCATGTCGGGGTCGAGGTCGAACGCGGTGACCGACGCACCGAGCTCGAGCAGCGCTGCGGTCAGGGCGCCGGTGCCGGCGCCGATCTCGAGGACGCGTTCACCGGGCGCGTCGACGGCGAGCCGCGCGATGCGCGCGCTCGTTCCGCCGTCCATCAAAAAATGCTGCCCCAGACGCTTTTTGGGGCGCAGCCCGCGCGCCTCGAGCAGCGCGCGGGCGGTCGTCGGGCGGTCTATTTGTAGACGTACACGACGACGGGTCGCCGACCGAACTGGTTCGCCTGCGAGGACGAGTCGAAGCCCAGGTCGATGCGACGGCCGCGGATCGCGCCGCCGGTATCGCCGGCCACGGCGCGGCCGTACCCGGGGATGAAGAGCTGGGTACCGAGCGGGATCACGGTGGGGTCGACGGCGACGACGCCATGTCCGGCCATGCGGCCGGAGGCCGTGCGTCCGGTGCAGCCGCCCCCGCAGTGGGCGGTGTAGGCAGTCGCGATCATGTTGACCGCCGAGGTCGCCAGCCGCAGCGTGCCGACCAGCTCGCGGCGTGCGAGTTCGGAGAGCGCGGTGTATTCCGCGATCCCTTCGGCCACGATCCGATCGTGCGGGACACGCAGGACGTGCCGCACCACCTCGAAGCGGCGCAGGCCGTGGCGGTCGGCGGTGCGCACGACGCGGTAGGTCACCGCGACGCGACCGGAACTGCCGGCGTCGACGACCTGGGTCTTGCCGGTCGGCAAGTCGAGCGCCCAGCGCTTGACGACGGCTGCCGGCAACGGCCGCTCGACGGTCTCGGTCCAGTGGTCGACGTGCCGCACGACGACCGTCAGGTCGTTGGCCAAGGTGGTCTCCGCCGGGGGCGAGACGTCGTCGTGGCGGTCGTAGGCGATGCCTTCGCGGGCGAGCAGCTCGCCGACGGTGTCGACGGCGCTGTGGACGCTGCGAACGTCTCCGTCGACGCTCAAGCTGACCGGGACGGCCGCCCGGTATGCGACGGTCTCGCCGTCCAGCAAGGGGCTCTCGAGCGGAACGCTCACCCGGTCGTCCGGAGCCGGGCTCACCCCGCGCTCGGCGAGGAACTCGCCGGCGGTGGTGGCATGGCTTTCGACGCCTTCGGAGACGCCGTCGCGAACCCAGGTGACGTGTTTGGCGGGAACTTGGTCGACCAGCGCGGCGACCGTAGTCGCAACGCGGTTGGGCACCGTACCGGCGCCCAACGGGAGCAACAGACCCAGCGAAAGCAGGCCCGTCGCCGCAAGTGGTGAGGGAAGATCTTTTCGGATCGTCCGACTCCTTTCTCGTGCGGGGGTACGACCTATCGGACGCGGGCTGTGAGGCCCGTATCGGAGAGGGACGTACGCGACGTCGTAGTGGTAGTCGGCGGAGAGGAAGCCCGACGGATCGGTGGCGTCCCTACTCAGGCACGACGGCCGAATCTGCGCTTTGTCATGCGTCACAATTCGGTCGATCGCCGCCGTGGCCTCAAGTCGGCCGCGACGAACGCCGACAAGGTAGCACGAACTCCAGGACGGCGTCAAATACGAGGGTCGTAGGGAAAAGGGTCGTCCTTCCGTTACGCGCGTGGAACGCAAGCGGGCGACCGCCGTGACGATGAGCGGGGGCGCGCACGGCGAAGGACTCGCCTATCATGCACGTCGCGCTCTTCACCGAGTGCTACCATCCGATCCGCAACGGCGTCGTCGCGAGCGTCGATGCGCTGCGCAGCGGATTGCACGCGCACGGCGTCGGCGTGACGACGATCGCACCGAAGTTTCCGCACTTGCACGACGATCCGGCGGACATCCTTCGCATTCCGTCGTTGCCGTTGCCGACGGCGACCGCCTATCGCTTGTGCGTGCCATATCTCAACGTCCACGATCGGCGGCGCTTGCGCGGCGTCGATCTCGTGCACGCGCATTCGGCGTTCGTCACCGGTTGGATGGCGCACGCGTTTGCGCGTCGCCACGGTGTGCCGCTGGTGTTCACCTATCACACGCGGCTCGACGCGTACGCGCACTATGCGCCGTTCGATCCCGTCGCGACGCAGCGGGCGATGAGCGAGCTGACGCGCCGCTACGGCAATGCGGCCGCTGCCGTGGTCGTGCCGACGCGTGCGATCGAGCGCGCGCTGCGCGAGGTCGGCGTGCACGCGCCGATCCACGTCGTACCGAGCGCGATCGACGTCGCGCGCTTCGCCGCCGGTCGCCGCACACCGGATGCGCGCGCGCTGCTCGGGGCGAGCGCGACGGACCGGCTGGTGCTCAGCGTCGGCCGGCTGGGGGCTGAGAAGAACCTCGAACTGGCGCTCGACGCGCTCGCCCACGCCCCGGCGCTGCGTCTGGCCCTGGTCGGCGAGGGCCCCCAGCGGGCGGCGCTCGAGGCGCGCGCCGAGCGGCTCGGGATCGCCGGCCGCGTGCGGTTCCTGGGGGCCCTGGCGCCGGCCGAACTTCCCGACCTCTACGCCTCTGCCGATGCGTTCGTATTCCCCTCGACGACCGACACCCAGGGGCTGGTGTTGGCTGAGGCGCTCGCCGCCGGGCTGCCGGTCGTCGCCGCCGACGGCGCGGTGGCGCGCGAGGTCCTCGGCGGCCACGGCCGGCTGGCAACGCCCGAGCCGGCCGCGCTGGCCGCCGCCCTGGAAGCGATGGTCGCTCTCGGGCGCGATCAGAGTGCCGTACATTTGGCATTCTCGCGGTTTACCGTTGAGGTGCACGCGCGGGGAATTCTCGGGGTCTACCGGGAGGTGCTGAGCGCGCGGGCAGCTTGACTCGAACACACGTTCGATATAGGATGAACACACGAGCCATGTCGCAGCAGAAGATCCGCCACCGCTCCGCCGATGTCGCCGTCGGGTACGCCGCTGCCCCGAACGGTCGCGGTGTGGCCTACGCGACGATCGCGAACGGCACCGGCCGCGCGACCGTGAAGGTCCCCTTCGGCGCCATTCCGCTGGCCGCGCTCGACGGCCGCGAACTCGGCTATGCGGCCGTCACCGCCGTCGCCGCCCACCTGCGCTCGCAGGGCTTCACCCGCGTCCGGCTGCGGGTCGGCGACGAGCGCACCGCCGACGATCTCGCCGCGCGGACCAAGGTCCCGCCGGCACTGGCGATGGCCTACGTCAAGGCCCGCTGCGTCCTGCACGGCTTCGCGCTCGCCCGTGTCGAACGAGCAGAGCCGGTTGAAACGAACGACCTCGAAGTCCGCGCCCGCGCCGACGTCGCCGGCTGGACCGCCGCCGCCGCCTGATCTCGCCTTCGGCCACCGTTTGCAGCGCGAGGATTTGCCGCGCGACACGATCGCGCTGGCCCAAGCGTTGATCGGGACGCTGTTGATCCGCGTCTACAAAGGTGAGCCGCTGGCCGGGCGGATCGTCGAGACCGAAGCCTACATGCCGGGCGATCCGGCCTCGCATGCCTGGCGCGGCCGCACCGCGCGCAACGCGGTGATGTTCGGTGACGCGCTGCACGCGTACGTCTACTTCATCTACGGCACGTACTGGTGTCTCAACGTGACGGCCGAGACCCACGAGATCGCCGCCGCCGTCTTGGTGCGGGCCTGCGAGCCGGTCGCCGGCGTCCCGACGATGCGCCGGCTGCGCGGCCGGCCGGCGCTCGCCGACCGCGAGCTCGCACGTGGGCCCGGCAACCTGTGCCGCGCGTTCGCGATCGACCGGTCGTTCGACGGCGTCGACATGACCGCCGATCCGGCGCTCGGCCTGTTCGACGACGGCGTTCGTCCCGAGGTCGGCACGAGCGTGCGGATCGGGCTGACCCGCGGGGTCGAGAGCCCGTGGCGGTTCTACGCGCGAGGCAATCCCAGCGTCAGTGGCCGGCGCGCCTTGTCGCCGTGACGACCATGTGGTAGACTTCGGGCGTCGCGCGGTCCCGGATCGTGACGGCCTTCCCGTTCCTCTCGCGCCTCGCGTCGGCGCGTGGCCCCGGCAGCCTCGCCGGTTGGACCCCGTCGCGCGGAGCGCTCGTCTCCCCGAGGGAGCATTTCGCTGCAGTTCGATAACCGACCCCAGACCAACGGCCGTCCTGAAGGCGGCGGTCGTCGCCGCCGTTCGCGACGCAATCGCCAGCGCTACAACGAGGGCGGCCCCGCCCCGGCGCAGGGCGACGTGTTCACTCAGCCCGAGTTCCCACAACCCGTCGGGCCCCCGCTGCTCTCCGCCGAGCAACTTGGTGAAATGAGCAAAGCCGAGCTCAACGAGCTCGCCAAGACCTTCGAGATCGAGAACCCGACCAAGATCAAGAAGGACGATCTGGTCGCCCAGATCCTCGAGATCCAAGCGCAGCGCAGCGGCCTGGAGAAGGCCAACGGCGTGCTGGACGTCTTGCCGGAAGGCTACGGCTTCCTGCGCCGCGAGGGCTACCTCGTCGGCAACGAAGACATCTATATCTCGCAGTCGCAGATCCGCCGCTTCGAGCTGCGCCGCGGTGACCTCGTCGCCGGTCAGGTCCGCCGCCCCAAAGAGAACGAGAAGTACTACGGCATCGTCAAGGTGGAGACGGTCAACGGTCGCTCGCCCGAGTCGATCCAGAATCGTCCGATCTTCGAGCAGCTCGGCGCCGAACCGCCCACGCAGCGGTTCGTGCTCGAGACGCGCGGTGATCTCACCACCCGCGCGATCGATCTGTTCGCGCCGCTCGGCAAGGGTCAGCGCACGCTGCTGATCGCCCCCCCGCGCACGAGCGAGACCACCGTGCTGGCGCGGATCGCCCGCGCGCTGGCGGTGAACTCCCCGAGCGCGCACGTGATCGTGCTGCTGATCGACGAACGGCCCGAGGCCGTCACCCATTTGCAGCGCACGCTCGACGTCGAAGTCGTCGCGACGACGTTCGAGGACCATCCCGAGAATCACGTCACCACTGCGGAGCTGGTCTTCGAGCGCGCCAAGCGGCTCGCCGAACTCGGCAGCGAGGCAGTCATCCTGATCTCCTCGTTCTCGCGCCTGGTGCGTGCGTACACGTCCGGTCCACGCCCCGCGAACGTCGCCTTGGACCCGGCCGCGCTGGCACGGCCCAAGCGGCTCTTCGGTGCGGCCCGCGTGGTCGAGGGCGGCGGCTCGCTGACCGTCGTGGCCGCGATCTCGGCCGGGACGTCGGCGTTCGACACGCTGCTGCTGGACGAACTCGCGCCGGCCTCGAATGCGGAGCTGGTGCTGGCGCGCGAGCTGGCCGAAGCGCGCGCCTACCCACCGATCGATCTCGTGCGCAGCGGCAACGTCTACGACGAGCAGTTGCTCAGCGAGATCGCTTCGCACAAGATCGGCGATCTGCGCCGCACGCTGGCCGGGGTGCCGAGCGTCGAGGCGTCGGAGCGGATCTACGCGGCGCTGGCTCGGACGCAGACGAACGACGAGTTCATCACCGCGTTCGATCTGAAGAAGGTCTGAGGCTCCAGAAGTTCCTCGCGGCGGCCGGCGTTGCGTCGCGCCGCCGCGCGGAAGAGATGATCGTCGCCGGGCGCGTTCGGGTCAACGGCGCGCTGGTGCGCGAGCTCGGCTCGCAGGTCGAAGCGGACGCGCGGGTCGAGGTCGACGGCGCGCCGGTTCAGCTCGCGCAGACGCACACCTACCGGGTCGTGCACAAGCCGGTCGGCGTGGTGACGACCCTGCGCGATCCCGAGGGGCGGCGCACGATCGGCGAGCTGGTGCGCAGCGCCGGGGTGACCACCCGCGTCGTCCCCGTCGGCCGGCTCGACTACGACACCAGCGGTGTGCTGCTCGTCACCGACGACGGCGCGCTCGCGCACGTGCTCACCCATCCGCGTTTCGGCGTCGAGAAGACGTATCGCGCGACCGTGCGCGGCCGGCTGCAGCCGGCCGACGTCGAGCGGGTGCTGGAGGGCGTGCGGTTGGAGGACGGCCGCGCGGCGCCGGCGCAGTTGCGCGTCGTCGCGGTCCGCAGCGCCCTCTCGGTCGTCGACCTCACGCTGCACGAAGGTCGCAATCGCCAGGTGCGGCGGATGTTCGAGACGCTCGGTCACCCGGTGCTCACGCTCGAGCGTTTGCGCTTCGGGCCGATCACGCTGGGTGCGTTGCCGGTCGGCGGCGTGCGGCCGGTGAGCGAGCGGGAGCTCGCGGCCCTGCGTCGCATCGTCGCGGAAGCCGATGCCAAGCCGCCGACGGGGACCTGAACCGCAATGATGCTGCGCGGCATCCGGGGAGCGACCACGGTGGCACGTGACGAGCCCGCGCTGATCTTGGACGCGACGGAGCGCCTGCTGCGTGCGATCGTCGAACGCAACGGGTTCGTCCCCGAGGACGTCGGCTCGGCGCTCTTCACCGTCACGCCGGACTTGGTCTCAGAGTTTCCGGCGGCGGCGGCGCGCCGGATGGGCTGGACGCTCGTGCCGCTCTTGAACTTCACCGAGATCGGCGTGCCGGGACGCTTGCAACATTGCATTCGCGTGATGGTGCACGTCAACACCGAGCGGCGCCAGGACGAGATCGAGCACGTCTACCTGGAGGGAGCGGTCGTCTTGCGACCCGACTTGGTCAGTCCGGGAGATTCGGATCGCGGCTGATGCGGAAAAAGGTGGCCGGCAGCAGGCGGGCCAATCGCCTGCGGTCACCCCTGCTAGCACGCTGGTTTCGAGGTAGGATGTTCCGCATTTCACGCCCGCTCGCCATCGCCGTCCTGCTGGGCAGCGCTCTGGGGGCGAACCCGCGCAGCGCGTTGGCGCAGACCTCGCAGTTCTACGTGCCGCCCAAGATCGTCAAGCAGGGGACCGCCAGCAGTGCGATTGCCGGCTCGGGCAAGGTCACGGTCAAGGTCCTCATCCGCAAGGACGGCTCGCTCGGTTCAGCCTCCATCGTCAAATCGACCAACCACGCCGACAACGACGCGGCACTGCAGATTGCCAAGAGCGCGACGTACAAGGCCGGCACGCACGACGGCAAGCCGGGTGACGCCTTCTACACCTACGTGCTCGCGTTCAACGGCAAGTCCGTCGCCGTGGACGTGAGCGGTGAGGACACGCTCAATCAGAGCGCGGTCAGCGGCCAAATGGAGTCGATCAACGCGCTGATGTCGGCGGCGAAGTACGCCGATGCGAGGACGCAGCTGACGGCCTACCTGACGACCCACTCCGACGACCACCGTGCTGCGGCGTTGCTCGGCGCGGCGAACTACTACCTCAACGATTTCGATGCCGCTGCCACCGCGTTCGATCAGGCGGGGACGGTGCCGCCGGCATTCGTCGCGGTCGCGTACAACTCGTACACGCAGGCCAGCGACGATGGGATCCAGCACCAGCACTTCGACGCCGCCGTCGCCGATGCGACGCATGCCGCGGCGCTGCAGCCGACCAACCCGGTGCCGTACTTCTACCGGGGCACCGCGGAGACGTACCAGCACAACACGGCGCAGGCGATCGCCGACCTCGAGAAGGCCAAGTCGTTGGTCAACGCGCAGACGCCGGTGGCGACGGTGAACACCATCGACACCGCGCTGGCGCAAGCGTACTTCGCCGGAAACCAGCCCGACAAGGGCGTCGCGCTGGCCCAGCAGCTGCGCACGAGCGATCCGAACAACACGCAGATCGGCACGATTCTGGCCAACCACTACATCGCGCTCGCGGACACCGAGGCGAAGGCCGGCCACACGGCGCAGGCCGTCGCCGACTACGAGCAAGTGGCGCAGCTGGTCCCCGCCAAAGCGGCGATCAGCTATCAACAGGCGGCCGTCGTGCTGGGCAACGCGGCGAAGACGCCGGATGACAACAAGAAGGCCCTGGTGGAGCTCAAGAAGTCGCTCGCGCTCGCTCCCAACGACCCCCAAGCGAATTATACGGCGGCGGTCCTCTCGGTGAACGCCGGCGATTCGGCCTCGGCGCGCGCCTATCTGCAGACGGCCAAAACGAATGTGGGGAGCGATAGCGCTTTGGCCACCAAGATCGACGACCTCACCAAGAAACTCGGACCGAAATAGTAGGAATGACCGCGGGGACCGCCAATTCCACCCACCCGCGCCGGGAGCGACGCCCCGCCGTCTTTCGTATTGCTTCGGCAGCGGCCCAACCGGATTCCATGGCCGGCAATCCCCCCTCGACGTCTCGGAGGCGTTAGTAAGACTTCGTGAACTTCTCAGATTTCTTCGCGTTCATCGTCCAGGGCGGCCCGGCAATGTGGGCGCTCGTACTGCTGTCGATCATCGCGATCGCGATCGTCATCGAGCGGCTGCTGTTCTTCGCGAGCCAGCATTCCGATTCGAAAGGCCTCCTGCGCCAGATCGGCCAGCGAATCGCCGCCGACGATCTCAGCGGCGCGATCAAAATCTGCAAAGCGCAGAAGGGCATGCTCCCGAAGATCCTCGAGTTCGGGCTGCAACGCGGTGAGAAGAACCGCGCCGACATCACCGACGCGCTCTCGATCGCGCTGATGGAGAACCTCAACACCCTCGAGCGGAACCTGGGCGTGATCGGCACGATCGCGGTCATCGCGCCGTTCGTCGGTCTCTTCGGAACGGTTTTGGGCATCATCCGCGCCTTCCAGGACATCGCCCTCAAGGGCAACTCGACGCCGGCCGTCGTTGCGGCGGGCGTGTCGGAAGCCCTGATCACGACGGCCACCGGTCTGATCATCGCCGTGATCGCGGTCGTCTTTTTCAACTTCTTCAAGTCGCGCATCAAGAACTATAACCAAGAGATGAT
>Ga0181531_10001380_pt1 | contig 15366 bp, 18 predicted proteins | sample PEATcosm2014_Bin_38_FD_119743 | JGI IMG/M metagenome (GOLD analysis project Ga0181531, IMG submission 119743) | Peatland microbial communities from MTU Mesocosm Facility, Houghton, MI, USA - PEATcosm2014_Bin11_10_metaG | ecosystem: Environmental > Terrestrial > Soil > Wetlands > Peat | place... | reverse complement strand
TCTGGACATTCATGTACGTAAGCGTACCCTGTCTGGCTTAAGCAGCGGGGGTAGACGTGTGTAGGCCGCCCCGGTTGGCGGCCTCCACTGCTCGAGACCCGGCGCCCAAGACCCCCGCGATCGAGACCCGCGCGATCAAGACCCGCTTGGCGCAGGGCTGGGGCTCGCTTTTCGCAAGCCACCGCGGTTGCCCGCAAAAACTTCGCAACCATCTCAGCGTCATGGTCGCTACATCCACCACCTACCGGTTAAGGGCGCTCGCCAGCGAGCAGCGCGCGCGCAACGCACCCGATCGCGCCATCAAGCGGGAATGGGAAGACTTGGCGATGCAGTGGCATTTGGTGGCGCATGCCGCGGCCACGTTGCGGGGCGAAATACCGGATATCGACGAATAAAACGCCGCGCAGCGGGGTTAGTTTGGTGCCGAAGACGCAGCAAGGTACGGGCCAAGGCACGCGCCAAGGCGCGTGCCAATGTTCTTGGGAGCGGATCATCGTGCAAGCCGTCCAGCAAGCCGTTCTGCGTGCCGCCGCGACCCGCGCGGGCGTGGCCGTCGCCGCGCTCGCGGTTGCGCTGGCTTTTGGCGGTGGCGTCAGACCGGCCGCCGCCGCCGAGGCGCCCTGGTGCATCGTCGACTACGAGGGCAATTATCATTGCTATTACAATTCGTTCGCCGAGTGCCATCAGACGGTGCTCGGCGGCAGTCGCGGCTTTTGCAACGTCAACCCTTCGGCGCCGGCCACGGCCGCGGCCTCGACCGCCGTGCCGGCGCGCCGCAGATAGCGCCGTCGGCGCGCGGCGCGGCTTTGCGGCGGTGAGGGTGTGGGGACCCCGGCCCAAGCCGGAGTCCCCACCAGACAGCCCCCGCCACGAAAGGTTATTTCGAGGAAGCGCCGACGGACGACAAGGCGATGTTGAGAGCGGTCCGGAGGCGGACAACGACCACGAGGATGGCAGCCGCGGCGCCGGGCGCGATCAGCCCATATTCGATCGCGGTGGCAGCCGAATCGGCGGCGAAAAATTGCCCGATAAACCACATGGCACGGACCTTCCGGTCATGTTTTTTTGGCAGAGATCGTTCCCGGCGGCGTTTTCCGAAAATAGCTTCCGTCCGTTGCCAATGCCATAACAGACATGGTTGACGAATCGATATACTTGCTAATTTGCCAACGCCGATGGCGTTGCCCGCCGCCCGGTCGTTGAGGCCGAATTCGCCGAAAGCCGTGGCGGTGCGCCGTTCAAAACCATGCCGCGCCGAGTTTTTTGCTCGGAACCATGCCGGTTTTGTCGCGTTGCGATCACGCCGCGTAATCGCGCCTTGAAAAAACGCCCTGCGTTTCCCCGATGAGACAACACGACGAGACGACACAGCGAGGTGACAAAGCGAAATGACCCAACGCGATGACAATCCGTACGACACCATGACTTGGCAAGAGACCACCTTCATCGGCGCGATCAGCGTCACGCTGGCGGCGATCTGCACCGTCTTCATTATGACGGGCATCGACGCGCTGTTCGGGGTGTGACGGCCGGCCGGACGCCGAACCGGCCGTCGCGCTCCGGATCCGCGAGCGTCCGCGGCGGGCGGTCTTATGGTTAAAGGATTGTTAACAAGATTGCCTTAAGCGGCGCGGGGGTGACGAAGGACGAGAGGCCAGCACCTCTCGGGGAGTGCATCGATGCCGATCGCGCCGCGCCCGGTCCTTTTGCAAAAGCCGCAGCGATGCTGATCGGCGCCAAGGTCAATATCGGGCCGTTCGTGCCCGACGACTACGGCGCGATGTATTGCTGGGCCAATGACGTCGCCGCCGCCCGTTTCGACAGCGCGTTCCGGCCGGTCAACCTCGCCGAAGTGGTGCGGCAATGCGAGGCCGCCGGCAAGGACGCCTCGCGGGTCATGTTCGCCATCCGCAAGCACGGCGCAACCGCCATCATCGGCTACCTGCACATTCAAAACATCAACGCCACCCACCGCTCCGCCGATCTCGGCATCCGCATCGGTGAGGAGAAAAATCGCGGCGCCGGTTACGGCAAGGAGGCGCTGGCGTTGGGGCTCGATTATTGCTGGCGGCATCTCAATCTCAATCGCGTCGGCCTGATCGTGTTTCGCAATAATCCGCGCGCGATCAAAGCCTACCAAGCCGCGGGCTTCCGTCGCGAAGGCTGCTTGAAAAAATTCTTCTTCATCGACGGCGCCTTCGTTGACGTGCTGTTAATGGCGGCATTCGCGCCGTCGCGCCGGAAAAGCAACCGCGTCGGGGCGCTGGCTTCAAACACAAGCACTGCCGCCGAGCGGACGGCGCTCCGCGCGTCCCAGGCCGCGTAGCGGGATTTTACTTTACGCCTCGATGATGATTTTCGGCGCCGGGCGGCCGGCGACCGCCAGGCTGTCGCGCACCCGGGCGGCGATGTTGCGGTAGCTTTTGGCGTGCGGGCCGTCCGGTTGCGTCGCCACCACCGGCTTTCCGGCGTCGGAATTCTCCCGGATCACGATATCGAGCGGCACTTCGCCTAAAAACGGCACGCCGAGCCGTTCGGCTTCGGCGCGCGCCCCGCCGTGGCCGAATATGTCGGTGCGCGTGCCGCAATTGGGGCAGATGAAGGTCGACATGTTTTCGACGATGCCGAGGACCGGCACGTTGACGCGGCGGAACATGGCGATGCCGCGGCGGGCGTCGATCAAGGCCAGATCCTGCGGCGTCGAGACGATGACCGCGCCCTTGAGCGGCACCTGCTGCGCCATGGTGAGCTGCGCATCGCCGGTGCCCGGCGGCATGTCGACCACCATCACATCGAGCGTGCCCCATTCCACTTCGCGCAGCATTTGCGTCAAGGCCGACATCACCATCGGCCCGCGCCAGATCATCGGCGTTTCCTCCTCGATCAGAAAGCCGATCGACATCACCGCCAGGCCGTGGCGCATGATGGGCTTTAGCCGCGTGCCGCCGATGGTCTCGGGTTTTTCGCGGATGGCGAGGAGCTTTGGCATCGACGGGCCGTAAATGTCGGCGTCAAGAATGCCGACTTTCAGCCCGAGGTCGCGCAGCCCCAAGGCCAGATTGACCGCCGTGGTCGATTTGCCGACGCCGCCTTTGCCGGACGCCACCGCGATGATGGCCTCGACACCGGGAATGCCGGCGGGCGCCCGCGCTGGCGGTGCGGCGGCCGGCGTGGCGCCGGCGCGGGGCGGCGCTCCCGGTTGCGGCATCGGCGCACGACGCGGCGCCGCGGCGGCGGCGCCGGCGCGCTCGGCAGTGAGCGCGACCATCACCGATGTGACCCCCGGCACGGTGCGAATGGCGGCTTCGGCGCGCTGGCGCACCGGCTCCCATTGCTGCACCGCGGCGGCATCGACCGTCAGCGACAAGAACACTTTGCCGTCGGTCGCGACGATATCCGACAGCGCGCCCGTGGCGGTAAGCGGCGTGCCCGAAGGACTGGCGATTTTAGCCAGCGCGGCTGTGACGTCGTCTTGCAAACTCATGCTGGCAAACTCATGTGCCATCTCCGCGACCGCGGGTAAAAAACAGCGGCCGAGCCCGATCTACATAGGCGCGCTGGCGTCGCGGTCAATCGTTCAGCCCGGTTGACGCGCCGCCGCCGGCCGGGCCATGACCATGGACTAAGACCATGGGCTACGACCGAGGGAGGAAACGATGGCGAAGGTGGCGTTTGTCGGGCTTGGCGTCATGGGTTACCCGATGGCCGGGCATCTCAAAGCCAAGGGCGGCCACACGGTGACGGTTTACAACCGCACCGCCGCCAAAGCCGAACAATGGGTGGCCCAGCACGGCGGCTCGAGCGCGCCGACGCCGAAACAGGCGGCCGCGGGCCAGGATTTTGTCATGGCCTGCGTCGGCAACGACCACGATCTGCGCGAGGTCATGTTGGGGAAGGACGGCGTGTTCGCCGGCGTCGCCAAGGGCGCCATCGTGGTCGACCACACCACCGCGTCAGCCGAGATCGCCCGCGAGCTTCATGCCGAGGCCAAACAGCGCGGCTTTGAATTTATCGACGCGCCGGTTTCCGGCGGCCAGGCCGGCGCCGAGAACGGCGTGCTCACGGTGATGTGCGGCGGCGACGATGCGCCGTTCGCGCGCGCCGAAAAGGTGATCGCCGCTTACGCGCGCGCCTGCAATCTAATGGGCGCGTCCGGCTCCGGGCAGCTTGCCAAGATGGTGAACCAGATTTGTATCGCCGGGCTGGTGCAAGGGCTCGCCGAAGGGCTGCACTTCGCGATGAAGGCCGGCCTCGATATCGAAAAACTCATCGCCACCATTTCAAAGGGCGCCGCGCAGTCGTGGCAGATGGAGAACCGTTACAAGACCATGGTCGCCGGCAAATTCGATTTCGGCTTCGCGGTGGACTGGATGCGCAAGGACCTCAACATCTGTCTCGACGAAGCGCGGCGCAACGGCGCCAATCTGCCGGTCTCGGCGCTGGTCGATCAATTCTACGCGCAAGTGCAGCAGATGGGCGGCAAGCGCTGGGACACGTCGAGCCTGATCGCGCTCCTCAACCGCTGAGCGGCTTGAGTTGGCGCTTATTCCGCTCATTCCCGCGCAAGCGGGAATCCAGGTGGCTTTTCGCGATCGCTGCGGAAACTTCTGGGTTCCCGCTTTCGCGGGAACGAGCGGTTGATGTACCGGCGAGATTCGATCGAAACATGATCTAGCTACGCTGTAACTCAACCGGGTCGGGCAGATCGTCGCCGTCGATCAAGGCGCCCTGGCGGCGCAGCGTGCTCTGGATCGCCGCCACGTCGGCGGCTGCTTTGTCGGCGTAATGCGCGGCGGCCACCCCGCAGGCCTGGCCGGTGGCGAAAGCGGTGCCCATGACGCGCAGCGACGCGCCGGCCATTTGATCGCCGTCGGCGGTGCGGCCGGCCGCGAACAGATTTGGCGTATCGACGCTGGTCACGGCGCCGAGCGGGATTTCATAGACCCCGTTGCCGCCCGGCAGCGTGAACGAACTGTCGAGCGTCTGTGCGCTGTGAAATTCCATCGCCCAAGCGCCGAGCGCGATGCTGTCGGCAAAGCGCGCGCCTTGGCGCACATCGGCTTCGCGCAACTGCCGCACACTGTCGATGTGCCGGCTCTCGCGGGTGCCGAAGGACGGGCCGGTGACGGCCAAATAGGCGCCCTCGCAGCCTTTGATGCCGCGCACGACGTCGAGATAGGCCCAGGCCTGGCGCCGGCCGCGGATTTCCGCCTGGCTCAGGCTTTTGGCGTCGCGCGCGTCATAGCTTTCACTGGCGAGATAAGCGATGACGTCATTGGAGAGCGGCACGCGCACCACCAGCGACTTGTCCTTGGACAACGGCCCGACGCCGTTTGATTTCGCCCGGCGAATGGCCGCGGTCCAGCTGGCGGCGTCGAGGTCGGCCCCAGGCCCGATGCCGCCGAACCGGGTTCCGAGCGTGCCCAAATTGACAAAGCCGTGGTTGCCGTAACGGGTTGCGGCGCCGGCGCGGAAGGCCAGATCGCAATCGCCGGACGCGTCGACAAAGGCTTTGCCGGACACGTCGTGATCGCCGTTGCGGTCATGGTAGGTCACGCTGCGCAAGAGGCCGCCGTCGCGGGCGGCGCGCGTCACCTCAGCGTGCAGCAGCACCTCGACGCCGGCCTCGCCGCAGACCTGATCCAAGGCGAATTTCACCGCCTCGCTGTCGATGACCAAAAACACGCCGCGAAATTTCAGCGGTCCGCCGACGCCGCCGACAGCGCGGAGCTTTTGGATCACGTCGGCGGCGACACCGAGCACGGCCGGCCGCGGCGCGTCGGCGATGGTGTAGAGCCCGCAATAGGTCAGTACGCTTTTGAGCGTCGCCGCGCCGCCGAGGCAGCCGGCGCTCTCGATCAGGAGCGTGCGCGCGCCGGTGCGCGCCGCGCCGACCGCGGCACCGGTACCGGCGGCGCCGCCGCCGACGACCACGACATCGTAGCGCTCGGGTGTGTCGGACATTGCGGCAAGCAGCCTGCCGCCGCTACGCGGCGGCGCTGGGACGCGCCGCGACGGCCTGGTGCCAGCGTTTGAGGCTTGCGAGCGTTTCCGGCACGGCGAGTTTCGACACGCGCATGAAATCGACCGCCACCATCGCGGTGATATCGGCGACGGTGAAATCGGCGCCGGCGACAAAGGGCCGCCTTTTCAGTTCGCCGTCGAGGAAGTGCAAAAACGCCAAGGCCTGCGGCTTGTTGGCCTCGCCCCACGCCGGCACTTGCGGCGCGACCATCTGCTTCATGGCCGGATGCAAATGCTGAAACACGCTCGAAACCGGCAGCAACAAATGCAGTTCGGCGCGCCGGTTCCACATTTCCACGACCCCGATCTCGGTCGCGCCGCGGCCGAACAGCGGCGTTTCGGGATAAAGCGCCTCGAAATAGCGGCAGATGGCGATGGATTCCGCGATCACGGTGCCGTCGTCGAGAACCAGCGCCGGAACGCGCTGCATCGGGTTGATCGCGGTATAGGCATCCGAGCGCTGCTGTAGCGCGCCGATATCGATCTGCTCCGACGGAATCTTTATCCCCTTTTCGGCCAGGAATATCCGCACCCGCCGCGGATTAGGGGCGCGGCCGCCGTCGTAAAGCTTCATTGCGATCGCCTTGGTATCCCGTTGAACGCGCGAGCGTATCGCGCCGCGCGCGCGCCCACCAGCCACCCCGCCGGCAGGCCGCGCCGCGCCGCGGCCACGCCCGAAACGTGAACGAATGCTTGCCGGTGCCGCGGCGGCACCGTCTTAAGCTTGGTCTTAAGGAATTTAGGCCAACTTTATCGCAACTTATTGCCAGCCTCGGCTCACCATGGACCTTACGCCCAGCGAACCGCGCGAATCTGCTGCGCCGGCCGCGGCTTCGTCAACGAAGCGGCGCCTGGCGACCCGGCATGTGCGCGAGGCGCGCGACCGGCTGACCTCGACCAGCGGCACGCGCCCGGTGTTCGACTACGAATTGCTGCGTCTGTTCGCGCAGAACCGGTTATCGGCCTCGCCGGTGATCCTGCTCCTTGTCGTCACCATCGGACTTTTGTCCGGTCTGTGGACCGGCGCCCTGACATCGGGCGTGTGGACCGCGGGCGCCTTGATCATTCATCTGGTCATCGCCCGCAAATGCCGGCAGTTTCTCGACGAGCCGGCCGGCGCCACCCACCTGCGCTCGTGGCGGGTGCGCTTTGTCATGCTCGATTTGTTTTTCGGCATGGCATGGACCTTCATCCTGATCGACCCGATCGGCATCGACGACCAGGCCGGCACCTTCATGTTGTTCGTGATGCTGTTGGTGGTCGCCATATCGAGCATGCTGGCGTCGAGCCTGCCAATCGCGGTGTTCGCGCTGACGCTCCCGATCACGCTGGCGATCGCGCTCGATTTCGCGATCAAAGGAACGCTGCACAATTACATTCTCGCCATCATGGCGCTGACGGCCGAAGGCTACTTTTCGCTCTTGGCGTATCGTCTGTACTCCACCACGCTCGCCACGCTCGAGGCCCGCGCCGAAAAGGACGCGCTGATCGGCGAACTCGAACAGTCGAAATCCATTTCGGACGAAGCGCGGCGCCGCGCCGAAACCGCCAACATCGCGAAATCCCGGTTTCTAGCGCAGATGAGTCACGAATTGCGCACACCGCTCAACGCCATTCTCGGCTTTTCCGAGGTGATGATGGGCGAGATTTTCGGACCGCATGGCGTGCCGATGTACAAAGACTACTCCGCCGACATCCATAATTCCGGCGTGCATCTACTCAATTTGATCAACGAAATCCTCGATCTGTCGCGCATCGAGGCTGGCCGTTACGAGCTCAACGAGGAAACGGTGTCGCTCAATCGCGTCGTCGAGGATTGCCACCATCTACTGAAGCTGCGCGCCGGCAATCGCGGCCTCAACATTCACGAAGTTTTCGAGCCGGACTTGCCGCGACTATGGGCCGACGAGCGCGCGGTACGGCAGATTTGCCTCAACCTTCTGTCCAACGCCATCAAGTTCACCCCGCAAGGCGGCGAGATCTGGCTGAAAATCGGCTGGACTGCCTCCGGCGGTCAATACATGAGCGTCAAAGACACCGGGCCCGGCATCCCCGAAGAGGAAATCCCGATCGTGCTGGCCTCGTTCGGCCAGGGCTCGAACTCGATCAAATCGGCCGAGCAGGGCGCCGGCCTCGGCCTGCCGATCGCCAAAAATCTCATCGATCTGCACGGCGGTACCTTCACGCTGAAATCGAAACTGCGCATCGGCACCGAAGTAATCGTGACCTTCCCGCCGGAGCGCGTGATGGCGGCGCTCGGGCCGCTGTCCGCAGCCTCGCCGCCGCTGCAGCCGCGTTCGGAGGTCTCCTCCTTGTCGTCGTCACCGTCGGCATCCGCCGCCGACGAGTCGACGACAAGGGCCAAGCGGGCCTTGTTCGGCGCCGGCGCTTAAGGATTTCGGCCGCACCCGCCGTTCGCCGCTCGCCTGCCCGCCCCGACCCGGCAGCCCCTGAACCAAGTCTCGCTTTGAACCAAGTCTTGCTTTGAACCAAGTCTTGCCTTGAACCAAGTCTTGCCTTCGCGGGGCTCGTGTCTATGGTGCCTCGCGATTTGCCGAGAGCTTTATGCCCGACACCGAGACCAGCATCCAAACCCCTTGCAACCGCGTCTGCGTGGTCGATCCCACGCTGCGGCTTTGCGTCGGTTGCGGCCGCTCGCTCGAGGAGATCGCAAACTGGATAAACCTCACCGATGAGGCGCGCGGGCGTATCATGGCGGAACTACCGGCGCGCCTTGCCGCCATGCACCGCGCCACCGCCGCCGCGGCGCTGGGTTGAGGACCATCGACGTGCGCCGACGCCTGCTGGGGCTTTCGCTGATCGGCCTTTTGATCGGCGTGTTGGTCGTCGTCGCCCAACACCGCGGCGGCGCGCTCGGCTTGCTGTCGACCCAGGACATCGGATCGATCGCTTACGGGATCGCGATCCTGGTCTTTCTCGTCGTGGCGGTGCTGACGCTGTTTCGCGAACGCCTCACCCAGGCGATTTTTGCGGCGCTGATTTGGATCGCGATCGGCTTATTGCTGCTGGTCGGCTATACTTACCGCTTCGAACTTCATGACGTCGGCGATCGCGTGCTCGCCGAACTCATCCCCGGCCATGTCATCTCGCACGGCCGCACCGTGGAGCTGGCGCGCAGCAGCGCCGGCGACTTTGCCCTTTCCGCGCAAATCAACGGTGCGCGAACGCCGATGGTGCTCGACACCGGGGCGAGTTCGGTGGTGCTCACCCGCGACGACGCCAAGGCGGCGGGACTGCCGCTTGAAGTGCTGAACTATACGGTGAGCATCGATACCGCCAACGGCCGCACCCGCGCCGCGCCGGTCACGCTCGATCGCGTCGCCATCGGCGGGCTCGAAGAGCGCTCGGTCGAGGCGCTGGTGGTGCAGCCCGGCCAGCTCAAAACCAGCCTCCTTGGCATGAGCTTTCTCAACCGGCTGCAAAGCTGGCAGGTCAGCGGCGACCGGCTGACCTTGCGCGGCTATCCGTAACGATCTTTCAAAACAGACTGCGCTCAAAACAGACTGCGTTCAAAACAGACTGACCAGAAAACGCAACGACACCAGCACCAGAAAGCAGCTGAACCCGATCTCGAGCGTGCGGCGGGACAAGGCGTGGGCGAGCCGGGCGCCATAGGGCGCGGTGAAGCTCGATACCGGCGCCATGACCGCGACCCCGATCAGCGACACGAAGCCGAGCGAGAACGGCGGCAACAGCGCATGATCGTGCCAGCCCGCCAAAATATAACCGACCGTGCCGACCACCGTGATCGGCACGCCGAGCCCCGACGAGGTCGCGACCGCGTTGTGGATCGGCTTGCCGTAGAGTGTAAGCACGATATTCGACAGCGAGCCGCCGCTCACGCCCATCAGCGAGCCCGCGAGCCCAATGGCGAAGCCGTAAAGCGTCATCGCCAGCGTGCCGGGCAGATCGGTGCCGAGATTCCAGCGGTCGCCGGCAAACAGGAATTTTGTCGCGATGGAACCTGCGATAATGACAAACGCGATCTTGAATACGGCCGGCGGCGCAAAGGCCGCGATCACGGCGCCGCAACTGACGCCGATCACGGCCGGGACCGCCCACAATCGGATCACCCGCGGAATGACCAGACCTTTCTCGCGATGGGTCAGATAAGAGCGGATCGTCGTCGGCAGGATGACCGCAATGGACGTGCCGACGCACAACTGCATCCGCACTTCGTCCGGCACGCCGAGCATGCCAAACACCGCGTAGAGCACCGGCACGATCACCGCGCCGCCGCCGATGCCGAACAGCCCGGCGAGAATTCCGGTAATGACGCCGCCGCCGACGATGGCCAGCGCCAGCCAGAGCAACTCGCTCAACGGAACGCCGAGAAGCATTTTGTCCGCGCTGCCTTCCGAGATCGAAATCAGGCGGCGATGTGCGCCAATTCCCGATCCCCGTCCATCGCTTCGTCGGCGACCAGCGCCAGCGCTTCAACGAGAATTTCGGCGCCGGCCTGCGGCATCGCTGCGGCGCCGGCGAGATGGCGGCGGAAGCCGCGTACGCCCGGCACGGCACGGAACAGGCCGAGCAGATGTCGCGTGATCGAATGCAGCCGGGTGCCCCGCGCCAGTTCGCGCTCGATATAGGGAACAAGCGCCGCCGCGGCCGCCTTCGGCGATCGAAAGCGCGCCGCTTCGCCAAAGACCAGCGGATCGACCGCGATGAGCCGCCACGGCTCCTGATAAGCGGCGCGGCCCATCATCACGCCATCGACGCGATCGAGATGCGCCAGCGCTTGTTCGACGCCGCCCAGGCCGCCATTGAGGATCACGGCGAGATTTTGGTGCGCGGCTTTAAGCCGATAGACCCGATCGTAATCGAGCGGCGGCACCTCGCGGTTTTCCTTCGGCGATAATCCCTTAAGCCAGGCCTTTCGGGCATGGACGATCAACGCATCGGCGCCGGCGGCCTCGATGGCGTGCGCGAAAATTTCGAGCGCCGTCTCCGGATCTTGCTGGTCGATGCCGATGCGGCATTTGACGGTGATGGGAATCGAAACGGCGGCCTTCATCGCCGCGACACAGTCGCCGACCAGCGCCGGCTCCGCCATCAGGCAGGCGCCGAAGCGGCCGTCTTGCACGCGATCGGACGGGCAACCGGCATTCAGATTGATTTCGTGAAAACCCAAATCGGCGCCGATGCGCGCGCACGCCGCGAGCGCCCGCGGATCGGAGCCGCCGAGTTGCAGCGCCAGCGGATGCTCGGCGGCGTCGAAGGCAAGGAGCCGCGCCCGGTCGCCATGCAGCACCGCGCCGGTGGTCAGCATTTCGGTATAAAGCCGCGCCCGGCGCGTCAGAAGGCGATGGAAGAACCGGCAATGCCGGTCGGTCCATTCCATCATGGGCGCGATGCAGAAGCGGTGGCGATCCGCAACCCTCGATGTTATCAGCGCTTTTGGGGCGCTCGCTGACGTTTCGCCTTGCATCTTCGGCCGATCCTAGGTCGCTACACCCGGCTACACGGGGATTTCATTGTAATAAACGAAAGCTCTGCAAAATCAAATGATTACAAGTTATACGCACTCTGCGGATTGCGTATAGTTCTATTAATTCTATAGCTGGCCGCCGGCGACCTGCCGCTTGTCAGCCGCGGGAATTAAGACAATCCGGCGAGAAGCTCAAGATACGCAGCGAGCCTGAGGGCTGCGAAATGCGCGTCGAGTCGCCTACAGAGCACAAGCTTCGATCGGAAAAAATCATGAATAGATTCGAAGGTAAAGTTGTCATCGTCACCGGGGCCGGCTCCGGTATCGGCGCCGGCACGGCGCGCCGCTTTCTGCGGGAAGGCGCATCGGTCGCCGTCAATGGACGGCGTGAAAACAAGTTGCACGAAACCATCGCAGGCTTCGATCCAGCAAAGTCACTTGTTCATCCTGGAGATGTCTCGGATGAGGAATACGTGAAGCGCCTTGTGGGAGACACCGTCGCAAACTTTGGGAAACTGGACGTGTTGGTCAACAACGCGGGCTTTGCCATCTTCGGTCCTTTCGCGCAGACCACGACGCAGGACTGGCGGAAGATAATGGGAACCGACCTGGACGGCGTCTTTTTCGGTGCCCGCGAAGCCTTACCTCATCTCCTGAAGACGAAGGGCTGCATCATCAACCTCTCGTCAGCATCCGGTCTGGGTGGAGATTGGGGGATGAGTTCTTATAACGCGGCAAAGGGCGCCGTCACGAACTTCACGCGCGCCTTGGCGCTGGAGTATGGCTCGCGTGGCGTGCGTATTAACGCCGTGGCACCGAGTTTGACCTCCAGTGAGGCAACTGCCGATCTTGAAAAAAATGACGCAGTAAAGGCAGCCTTTGCTGATCGCCTCCCGATTGGCAGGGCCGCCACACCAGATGATATCGCGGGCGTGATCGCATTTCTCGCCAGCGAGGACGCCGTCTTTATCAATGGAGTGATTCTGCCGGTCGACGGTGGTCTCCAAGCGTCCAACGGGCAGCCGAATTTCCTCTCGCTCCTTGGCTAAGGCTGAAATCCAAGAAGATTTTCGGCGTAGTGCGCCGCGCTATTTCGCTCTTCGCTCCGCCTTGTCGACCATGGTAGCTTTGGCGAGATGCTCGCGCAGGCGCGGCGCCGCGAAATCGAGGAAGGCGCGGATCTTGCGGGGCAATACGCCCTGCCCGACATGGACGAGATTGATCGGCAGCGGTTCGCGTTCGTAGTCGGCCAGCACGATGCGTAATTGGCGCTGCGCCACCGCGCGGGCGACTTGATAGGACAACACGCGGGTGACCCCGGCACCGGCGATCGCCGCGTCGATGGCCGCTTCCGCTGTGTTCACCGATAAGCGCGAGCGGATCGGAATCGACAGCTTTGTTTTCCGATCCGGCGCCGTGAAGCTCCACGATGCGGCCGGCGTCAGGCCGTCGAAAGTAACACAGTCGAACGCGGTCAGATCGGCCGGCGTTTTTGGCGTGCCGTGACGTGCTAGATAGTCCGGACTGCCGCAGACGACCAGGCGGACCGATCCGACGCGTGTCGCCATCAGACTGCTGTCGGCCAGGGCACCGATACGCACGGCAAGGTCAATGTGATCGTCGATCAGATGGACATTGCGGTCGGACAACAGCATCCGCACATTGATTTCCGGATATTTGGCGAGAAACGCGGTGACGGCGGGCAGCACATGCAGCCGTCCGAACACGACCGGCGCGGTGACCACAAGATCGCCGCGCGGCGCACTGTATTCGCCGGATGCCGCGCGCTCCGCCTCGCCGACCTGTTCGAGGATGCGCTTGCAGGCCGCGACATAGGCGGCGCCGGCATCGGTCAGCGTCAGTCTGCGGCTGGAGCGGATCAAAAGCCGCGTGTTCATGTGGGCTTCCAACTCCGAGACCTTCCGGCTTACGGTCGGCAGCGGCACCCTCAGTTTGCGGCCCGCGGCGGAAAGGCTGCCGGTCTCGATGGCCGTCACCAAGAGCGACATGGCTTCGAGGCGGTCCATATTTCCTTCCACATTCCGAGAGGGTACCTCTATAAAATACGGTATTATGATTGTTTTTGGAAGGGGCTACGTGAGACGTGAGATGGAGGTGATCCGCGATGGCTTATCATTTTCTTGATATTGCCGGCACGCCCGGTGTGAAAGCCGCCCAGGCCGCCAACGGTAGCGGCGAATTCTGGACCGAGTTTAAAGGCAACAGAACCTTCGATCGCTTCACCGAAGCCGAGGCGCATTTCATCGCCACCCGCGACAGCTTCTACATGGCGACGGTGTCCGAGACCGGCTGGCCCTATGTCCAGCATCGCGGCGGGCCGCCGGGGTTCTTGCGCGTGCTCGACGACAAGACCGTGGCCTTTGCGGATTTCCGCGGCAACCGGCAATATATCAGCCTCGGCAACACGGCCGGAAACGACCGCGTGGCGCTGATCCTGATGGATTACCCGAACCGGCGCCGGCTCAAAGTCTACGCGCGCATCGAAGCGAAAGATCTCGGCGCCGATGAAGCGCTCGCTGAAAAGCTCGCTTTGCCCGGCTACAAAGGCAAGGTCGAGCGAGCGTTCCTGTTGCACCTCGAGGCATTCGACTGGAACTGCCCGCAGCACATCACCCCGCGCTTTAGCGAACTGGAACTCGAACCGGCGCTTGCGCCCGTGCGAGCAAAAATCGAACAACTCGAAGCCGAGAACAAAAGCTTGCGCGAAAAGCTTGCAGCCGCGACCGGAGCCTGACCATGCCCACGACCAGCCGACCGCCGCTGCCGCCGTTCACGATGGAAACCGCCATCCAAAAAGTGCGCCTCGCCGAAGACGCATGGAACAGCCGCGATCCCGCGCGGGTTTCGCTCGCTTATACGGAGGATAGTCAGTGGCGCAACCGCGCCGAGTTCGTCAATGGCCGCGGTGAAATCGTCGAATTTTTAAAGCGTAAATGGAGCCGCGAACTCGATTACCGTTTGGTCAAGGAGCTTTGGACCTTTGCCGAAAGCCGTATCGCGGTGCGCTTTGCCTATGAGTGGCGCGACGACAGCGGCCATTGGTTCCGCAGCTACGGCAACGAGAACTGGGAATTCGACGAATACGGCCTGATGCGACGGCGCATCGCCAGCATCAACGACCTGCCGATTGCCGAGAGCGACCGAAAGTATCACTGGCCGCTGGGCCACCGCCCGGAGGATCATCCGGGTCTGACGGCGCTTGGATTCTAAAACACTTGAGTTCTAATGATGGCTCACGGCAGTCGGTCGGAGCGCCGCTCGCTCTGATAATTGACGCTGCCACGCCGGGTCGTTAACCCCCTTCCGGCAAGGGGCACGCGATGAACGACAAGGAAAAGGTCGCGCTTGGGTCGATCGCGGCCTCGGCGGGGCTGACGGCGGCGAAGGCCGCGATCGGTCTCATGACCGGATCGCTCGCGATCCTGTCCGAGGCCGGCCACTCCTTGCTCGACTTCTCGGCGACGGTGCTGACCTATTTTGCCGTCCGCATTTCCGGCAAACCGGCCGACGCCGAGCATCAATACGGCCACGGCAAGGTCGAAAGCGTCAGCGCGCTCGCCGAAACCGCGCTGTTGTTCCTGCTCACCGGCGTCGTGATCTGGCAGGCCGTGGCGCGGCTGGTCGCCGCGCAGAGTCACGCGGTCGAGGCGACGGCGGCGGCTTTCGCCATTATCGCCGCTTCCATCGTGGTCGATTTCTTCCGCGCGCGCACGCTGCGGCGCGTTGCCAAGGCGACGTCGAGCGAAGCGCTGGAAGCGGATGCGCTCCACTTCGGTTCCGACATGTGGTCGTCGATCGCGGTGCTGATCGGGCTTTGCGGGGTGGCGCTCGGTTATGGCTGGGCCGATGCGGCTGCGGCACTGGTGGTC
>Ga0181531_10001379_pt1 | contig 15369 bp, 16 predicted proteins | sample PEATcosm2014_Bin_38_FD_119743 | JGI IMG/M metagenome (GOLD analysis project Ga0181531, IMG submission 119743) | Peatland microbial communities from MTU Mesocosm Facility, Houghton, MI, USA - PEATcosm2014_Bin11_10_metaG | ecosystem: Environmental > Terrestrial > Soil > Wetlands > Peat | place... | reverse complement strand
GGCCTTCAGCGGCGCGCAACTCCGCAACACCTGCTCGATAAGCGGCCTTCCGCCCGCCGGATGCAACACTTTCGCCAAACTTGATTTGAGCCGCGTGCCTTTGCCGGCGGCAAGAATCACGATGGCCAGGTCGTTATTTTTCATGTGTGTTGCTCATAAGTTTGGTCATTCTGCGGGAGGCTGGAACATTTGGCAATACGGGCCATTGGAAGTAGTTTTCAGAGCATGTCGGGAGCGCCAACGCCGTCCGTGAGGCGGCAATTAATCGGCGGCGAAGGCCGGATTGGGCTTCAGGTGCAGAGGAAATTCCGGCTCGTGCGCGGGCTCTTGATCTGTGTCGTGCACGGAGTCACCTTCGTGGGAGCCTTCTCCACCCGCCGTCGTGATAGTCCACAGCGACGGGTCGGCCAGGAGCCGGCTCACCAGTTGCGTGTGCAGCGAGTGGCCCGCCTTGTGCGCTTCCACGCGCGCGAGCAGCGGCAGACCCGCCAGCGCCAGGTCCCCGATCAGGTCCAGCGCCTTATGCCGGCCAAACTCATCCGCAAAACGCAGCGGACCATTCATCACCCCATCGCTGGTCAGCACGATGGCATTTTCGAGCGATCCGCCTCGAATCAGCCCCATGGCGCGCAATGGCTCGATCTCTCGTTCAAAGCAGAACGTCCGCGCCCGCGCCAGGCAGTTCCGGAACGTGTCGGGCGAAACGGTAATCGCGATCTGTTGCTGTCCCACGAGCGGGTGCGCAAAGTCCACGTAGCAATCCACTTCAAACCGCTCGGCTGGATAAATCCCGACACGGCGGTCACCTTCCACAAGCTCGAAGGGCTTTACCACCTTCAGATAGCGCCGCTTGCGCCGCAGTCTGCGCACGCCGGAATGCGCCAGCATGGCCATGAACGGTTCCGCGGAACCGTCCAGAATGGGAATCTCAATCGAGTCGATGTCGATGAAAATGTTGTCGATGCCGCAGGAATAGATCGCCGCGAGCAGGTGTTCGGTGGTGGAGAGCAGCACGCCTTGCTTCATCAAGCTGGTGGCATAACTCACGCGCGCCACGTTTTGGCCGTGCGCCTCAATCGTAAAATTGTCGAGGTCCACGCGGCGGAATACGATACCGGTATCGGCGGGCGCCGGTCGCAGACGGATGTGGCCGTACACTCCGGTGTGCAGGCCGATGCCTTCCGCAACGGATTCACGAGCAATTGTGATTTGGAGCAAGGAGCGTAACCCCGGCGTATTACAACCTAAATTCTATCAGGTTGTAAACCCCAATATTCGCTGTTTGTTTCTCATTTTCAATAGGTTAAGGGTTGAGGACACCGATTTACGCGGTGGGGCGTGGTAATCACACAACACTTAACACATTAGACGTGTCTTTTGTGCAAAATTGGAACCACCACGCTCTTTCATCCCCTGAGGCCTCCCCGGCACCTTCGCCCGGGCTACCTTTCTCGTCACAGACGCGTCCCACCTTAGGACACCGCTATCGGTGGTATAATCGCCCGATTGGTGTCGTCGCGCGTCGCCGAATTCAAGCGGGCTGCGTGGGATTGCTGGCAGCTAAAAAGCGCCGGGCACAAACAGGAAATCAGGTGAATGCATGAACCGAGCGGCTCGTATTGGTGTCATCGCAGCTTCCGTGGCAATTTTCTCGTATGCCGGCATTGGCCACGTCTTGGGACGCACGCCTGATGACCGCGCCTACAAGTCCCTAACCGTTTACGGCGAAGTGCTGCAGAAGATCCAGCAGGATTACGTCGACGAGCCCAACATGCGCGTGGTTACCGCGGGCTCTTTGCACGGCCTGCTCGAATCGCTGGACTCCGAATCCAGCTACCTCACTCCTCCGGAATATGAGGAATACCGCAAGAAGCTGGCGAATCCCGGCACCGGCGACACGGGCCTGACGCTGAGCAAGCGTTTCGGCTACGTTATGGTGATCTCGGTCCTGCCGGACAGCCCGGCAGCAAAAGCGAGTATTCGCAGCGGAGATATTTTTGAATCCATCAGCGGTTTCACCACCCGCGAAATGTCCGTGGGGCAGGCGAAGAATTTGCTCGCCGGACCGGTGGGCAGCGGCGTGAAGGTGGCGGTCATCCGCCGCGGCAAGTCCGCCCCCGAAGATGTGGAGCTGGTGCGCGACAAGCTGGCGCCATCGAAAATTATTTCGCAAAAAGCCGACAACGACATTCTGGTGCTGCGCCTGCCGTCGCTGGAGACGGGTCGCGCTGACGAAATCAAAGCGCGCTTACTCGAAGCGGATAAGCAAGGCGTGCACAAACTGATTCTGGATCTGCGCGAATGCGGCCGCGGTCCGGTGTCGGAAGCGGTGGCCGTGGCGCGCTTGCTGGTTCCGAGCGGCACGCTGACCACACTGCGCGGCCAGACCGTTTCCACGCAAGTGTTTTCCGCGGACGCCAGCAAAGTGGTGTGGAAGAATCCCGTCTCGGTGCTGACTGACGCCACCACTTCCGGCGCCGCCGAAGTGCTGGCTGGCGCCATTCTTGCCAACCACCGCGGTGACGTCGTCGGCGAACGCACCTTCGGTCTTGCTTCCGAGCAAAAAACCATCACCATGGATAGCGGCGCGGCCATGGTGCTGACAGTGGCCAACTATTACAACGGCAACGGTAAGTCCATACTTGAGGAAGGCGTCACGCCGACCGAGGTGGTGCACGCGATTCCCGATGACGGTAACGACGGCACGGATGGCGACGGCGCGGCCACGCCCAATGACGACAAAGAAACCGGCTTGGGCCCGCGTCCGCTCTCTTCCGAAGATCCGATCTTCCACAAAGCGCTGGAGTTGCTGAAGAATCCGCCCGCCAAAAAGGCCGCCTAAGCGTTGTCCCAAGCGCCGTTTTCAGCGCCGTTCCGAGCGTCGCCGTGCGTCGGCAACGTAATTATCCACAACTCTGTCTCGCTTCGTTGTTTGCTCCTTTTCTTGGCGGTGCTGGTTTGCGTTGCGGGGTGTAAGAAGGCGGAGAAGCCGCTACCGGTGGCCACCCTGCATGGGCTGACGCGCAACTTTGCCGCGGCGGCCAAGTCGGCGGGACCTGCGGGGACACTAGTGCGCACACAGTTCCGCGCGGACGATGGCACGGATCATGTGGACGTCACTATTCTCTCGCGCAATGCCAGTGCGCAATCCGCGGACCGGGCGCGGGTGTTGCAGGCGCTCAATGCTGTGGCTGTTTCTGACGGTCTGACCGAGAAGCCTGGCGAGGGGCGAGGCGACGGACTGGCCATCATATACCTGCGCAACGAAACACCAACGCATACGATCTATCTCCATTTCGCGGATCAGGGGAATGCGGCGGTCGGCGTGGCGCAGAGCGAGTCGCCTTCTGCTGGCGGCGCGCGCGCGTCCGCTGTTGGCGGACAGGCGAAGCTGGCCATTTTGCTGGACGATCTCGGCAGCGATTCCGCTGCGGCCGAAGAGATTTTTCGCATGCCGTATCCATTGACGATCTCAGTTTTGCCGGGACATGCGCATTCCGTTGACATTGCCAACGAGGCGCGGCAACGCGGGTACGAAGTCATGCTGCACTTGCCGATGCAATCGGTTGGGAAGGAACAGCCGGAAGCACAGGAGTTGCGTCCGGGGATGGGATCCGCACAAGTGACGACGCTGGTGGAGCAATTCCTCGGCGAAGTTCCTGGAGTGAAAGGCGTGAACAATCATCAAGGCTCGCAGGCCACCGCCGACGCGGCGCTGATGAACGAGCTTATGTCTGCGCTGCGCGAGCATCACCTCTTCTACGTGGATAGCCGAACGACGGCGGCGACGGTGGCGTACGATGCGGCGAAACAGGATGGCGTGGCGGCGGCGTTTCGCAACGTGCCGTTTCTCGACGACGTGGAAACGGACGCTGCGATTGAGAAGCAGTTGGCGCTGGCGATTCGCGAAGCGCGAGAGAAGGGCGAGGCGATTGCGATTGGGCACCCGCATGCGGCGACGCTGCGGGCGCTTCGCGTGATGTTGCCGAAGGCGCAGGGCGTGGGTGTAAGGTTGGTGTTTGTTTCACAGTTGGTGCACTAACGGGTGGCTGGTACCCCCCGTTTTTGTGCAAGTGTTCATTCCACGGGAGTTAAAGTCTTTTGTTTTGATCCAGATTTGGAAGTGTTCATTCTGCTGTGGTTAGCAGCGTGGTTGTTAGGAATTATTTGGGGCCGCGGGATCGTCTGGGTTTGCGTCATGGTTTTGGACAGCGGCGACGGCGTCCGGTTGGATCTGGGGTGTGGGTGAGGAAAGCGTCGGCAAGGGAGACGCGGGCGTGAGGGCGGGCTTGGCGGGGTAGAGGAAGTGAAAGATTACAGTCATAAAGGCCATGACGGCGAAGCTGAAGAGGCTAGCTTCGGGACCGTCCGAACCGCCGGTTTTCCAGGCGGGGCCGTGGAGGTAGGCGTTCGATAGGTGGCCGGGGAGGACTGCGCCGCTATCGGGGACGGAATAGAGGAAAGATTCGGCGAAATCGAAGGCGGCATGCCAGCCTACGGCCAGCCACAGGGAGCCGGTACGGCGAAGGGTGAAGGCGAAGACGACGGCGATGCAGAAGACGCCGAGTTCGCCGGGCCAGGTTTCGCCGGGATTGTACGAATGGACGTAGCCGAATACCAGACCGAGAGAAATCGCCGCCGGCCAAAAGCCAATCAATTGCGCCAAACCATGCAGGATATAACCGCGAAAACCGAACTCCTCAAAAAGTCCGACGAAGAGGAAGACCAGCGCCCAGACGACGGCCCAGCGAAGAATGGCGACGCCGCTGAGCGACAAGCTGCCGAACGAATAGCCGCCGGAGATGGCGATGAGACCGATGAGCAGCGAGATTTCGCAGAGGCCGAAAACACAGCCTTGGCAGAATTCTTTGGCGAAGTTGGCGGTGAGCGGGAGGCCGTAGTCGCCGAGCGGACGACGCTCAATGCGCGAAAGTATCCACGAAGCTAGAGCCACGATGGCGAAGCCGACGGACTCCTCGACGAACAGTAACGACGGAGAATTTGGCGATCGGCTGAGAGAAGGAAAGCGCTCGACAACCATGTTGAATAGGGTGAAGAAGACGAGCAACAGGCCGGCGTAGAGGGGAATGCGCCAGAGAGCGCGCAGATCGCGGGTTGGCGAAGAAAAGAGGGACAAGGGTAATTACCGGAATTAAGGTAGCACAGGCGCGCGAGGGCAAACGAAAGCGCGCTACTCCGCAAGTTTGCTGGAAGCGGCGCCCAGGATGTGGCGAGATTTTTTTTCCTGGATGAAGGCGACGATGCGGAGATTTTTGCGCTGCCATTCGGGACGCAACGGGACCTTGGCGGTGGTGGAAAAGGGCTGCGCTTTGCGGCCGTCGACAGAAGCCACCTTCGTTAGGCGGCGAACGACCGCAGCGTGATAAAGATCCTCGCCGGAATTTTCTCCGGCGCGCACACTCGAATGCAGGTGCGTCTCGGTAATGGCGACCCACAGTTCGGCGGAATCACTCGAGACAGGAAGATGATCGGCGGTTACCGTCCATTCGCCCTCATCGGGCGCCAAGTGGAGCTGGGTGAGGGTGACGGTGGAGCGCGGAAGAGCGGCGGCGTGTTCGATGGCGTCTTTGGCTTGCCCGCTTCGGCTGCCGACTAATTCAAATTGCCCGTCGACGACCATTTGCGGAGTGTACGCGTTGCCATTCCCCAAGGAGCCGGCGTAGACATACTGCCTGGCGGTGTAGTCGAAGGAAGAGAACGGATCGTTCCAGCCCAGATTGTTCCAATAGTCGACGTGTTCCTCAAGGGCGAGGATCTCGGCTCCGGGAATGGGTTGGTCCTTTTCCAGTTTGAGGAGCAAGGCATCGGCGGGCGGGCAACTGGAGCAGCCTTCCGATGTGAAGAGTTCGACGATGACGGGGACGGGCGGCCCGGAGGGAATACGCGACGCATCGGCGGACACCGTGGAAGGATTACGGAATTCGCGGTCGGACACGCCTTTTTCAAAGACAGCGACAGCCAGAGAGATGAGGATGATCAGGCTGGCGGCGATGGCGAGTGGCTTCATAGGTCTATTTTCTCGCTGACTCTTCTCTATTCCCTCTCTGGAGGATAGGAGTCGAGGGGATAGGTGCAGGTTACAGCAAAAAGAGAGTAGTGGCGCGGCGGAACCGGCATGGTACATTTAACCGGTTAATGCCAATGAATAAGGGCTTGAACAAATCCGAACGCACGGAGCTAACCTCTTCCAATATCGGAGGACGGTTGGCGCTGGATTTTGCGAACGCAGGATCGCCGCGACGACCGCTTTCGTGGGAAGAGCTGATCTTGTTTCTGGAGGCGACCCAGGTGATATCGGCGGAGCGCAGCGCGGTGTTGCTGGAGTTGCCGGAAACGGACGCTGTGGGCGCTCAAGGTTTGCTGGAACAGGCGGCAGCGCTGCGGGGAAGTTTGCGGCAGATTTTCGGCGGGCTGGTGCGCCGCTTGGCGCCAGGGGCGGAGTCCGTGGAAACAATTAACGAGTTGCTGCGGATTACCGAAGGGCACGACGAACTGCGCAAGGACGCGGGAACTTGGCGCATCGAGTTTGTCGCGCGGGAAAGCGGCCTCGAATGGTTGCTGGCGGCGATTGCGCGGTCGGCGGCAGAGATTGTGGCGGAGGGGGCGGAGGCGCGGGTGCGGCTCTGCGCGAATGCGGAGTGCGGGCTGTTTTTCTATGATGATTCGCGGACGAAGAGGCGGCGGTGGTGTTCGATGGCGATCTGCGGGAATCGGCATAAGGCGGCGGCGTTCGCGCGGAAGCATGCGGGCGTGCGGAGGACGGGTTAGTGCAACACGTTCTGGCAAAACGGCGATATTGTGAGCGCTAATCCCGTCAGGCGGTGGGCTGGCGGTTATGATTGCAGAGAGCAGACGAGAGCATGACAACGACATTAGACTTTGAGCGCCGTTTGTTACAAAGGCTGCGCATGACCTTGAGGGCGATCGTGGTTCTGAATTGGACTCTGGTGCTTACGATTCTGTTTCTCAAAGGCGTTCCTAAGGATCTGGCGATGGGAGCGTTTACGGCTTTCCGAGTAACAGCGGTTGTTGCGACGCTCTGGTTGTTGGTCGAAATTGCGGAGGCCTTTCTCAAGCGAACCCGCGCCCTGAACCCCATTATCGACGGAGCCCTGACGCTGCCGATGTTTGCATTCTGGTTCCTTGCCTGGGCGACGAGTTATTGAACAAAACCCAAGAAAACTACTTTACGTATTTGGGGGATTGGCCGCGGGACCATGGGTTGTAGGTGTGCGCGAAGACTAGGCGTTCGGCCAGCGGCGGGTGTGAGTAGAGCCAGAAGGTGATGAAGGGCGGGGGATTGGGATCCGAGAGATCGATTTCGCCCAAAACCTGGAAGGCGCGGGCAGCAACTTCGGCGGAGTCTGGAACCACGCCATGGATGACTTCGAGACCGAAGATGTCGGCATTATGCTCGTCCATGCGGCTGATGGCATTGACGATAGGGTCGGCAAAGAAGGAACCGACCTGCACGAGCAGGAACAGCACGGCAAGGGCGGCCCAGTCCTGCGGTCCGTAGATTTTCCAGCGCTGGCCCCAGCGGGCGAGCGACCAATTCAGCGCGCGATATGCGAGATACAGGCCGAGGAACGCGCCGGCGGCGAAATAGAGAAAACCCTCCCAGACGTGGCCCAAGACGTAGTGGCCGAGTTCGTGGCCGACGATGAACAGCGTACCCTCGGGCGAAGTGTCCTGAATAGTGGTGTCCCAGATGACCACGCGCTTGGACGGACCGAGCCCGGCGACGTAGGCGTTAAGTTCATTGGTCTTTTTGCTGGCTTCCATGAGGAAGATGCGCTCGGGCGGAATGGGCACGCCGGCGTGTTGGGTGAGGCGGCTGATCGAGTCGACGAGGGCGGGATATTTGTTCGAGAGCGGCTCGAAGTGGTTGAAGAGGGGGTCGATGATGTAGGGGCTGGCGATGGTCAGCAACAGGGCAATAGGGAGAACGGCAAGCCAAAAATAGAACCACCAGCGGCGCGGGCTGCGGCGCAAGAGAGCAAAGAGAATGAGTCCCAGGATGGTGAAAATAAGTAGCTGAAGGAGTTCTTCTTTTATCCAATCTACAGACCACGCGGCCCAGCCCTCCACGGACTGTTCGTAGCGTAAGGATAGATGATGCCAATAGACACGAACGGGAAGATCGAGCAGGCCCATAAGAAGCACCATGGGTGGGAGGAAGAGGATGCCTTGGAGCCAACGGGATTCCGTCGAGCGTTCGGCAAAATCTCGGAGGCGGGCGGGAATGCCCAGGCGCAAAATCACCAGCAGGCCGCCAACGACGCAAAGGTAGTAAACGAAATAGAGAGTGTAGCCGGCGCGGGAGTAGGCGACGGCTTTTTCCCAGCGCTCGTGGCTGAGGGTATACTGCTCGGTTTTGGTTGGAGCGGAGGGGGGTGGAGCGGGCGTCTCACGAGCGGGACTGGGAGTCATGGTCGGAAGTTGCGCGGGCGGAGGACCGTAGGCTGAGCGAGCCGGCGGGGCGAAGAACAGTAGAAATGTGGCGATGAGCGAGAGAGCTAACAGGGTTCGGGCGGGCGAGCGCTCATGGCGGAGGGTGACGGGTTGCGGAGATGGTGAGCAGGCGGCGAGCATGGCGTCAGGGAAGGGGCATCGGCGGCAGCAGGGCGGTGGAGGAGTTACCGCCGCTGGTGTGCACGGTTTTTAGGCAATAGTTGTGGACGGCACCGACGGTGGTGGCGCTCATATGGACGATAGACGTCCAGCGCTCGAGCTTGTGGTGGTTGTAGTGGTGAAAAAGATAGGAGACCCCGATGGATAGGCCCGTAGCGCCGGCTTCGACGGCGGCGAAGGCGGGATGATTGTCGACCAGGGCGTTGGTTAGGAAGACTTCATTGTCGCCGCGGCGGCGGAAGTTGAGTGTAGAGGAATAGTCCAGGGCACGGGAGGCGCCGACGCCGGCGAAGAGCCAGGCGTTTTCTTTGTCCCAGAAGTGGTGGGTTTGGCGAGGGAGTAGGGGCGGGCGGTCGACTGGAGAGGCGGAGGCGGCGGGAGTTGGGGCGCCGGGCAAGGATGAGGGCGTCTGCGCCGAAGGCTGCTGAGCGAGAAGCGGGGCGGAAATGCCGGTCGCGAGAATGGCAGCGACGAGGAACTGGCGGAATCGGATTGGGCGAAAGCCTGGCGGCACGCGAACTTGCTCCCTCATTGATATTATTGACGAAAGCCGGGCAGAAGTATAAGTGGTAGACGGGCGGAGAAGCACTACGGAGTTGCGTGGGGAGATGGCGATGAAGAGCGTGCGCGCTGGGAATTTAATGGTGGCAGCGACGGTACTGTTGGCGGCGATGCTGTGCGGGGCGCGGGCGGCGGAAGCGCCGGCGGCATCGCGGACGTTTGAGTTTACGTACCAGGTGCATTTCCCGGCGATGTCGGAGGGTACCGGTCCAGTGGAGCTGTGGATACCGGAGCCGGTGTTGCACGATGCGCCGCAGGACGTGACGGCAGTCGCTGGCGGGGCGCGCGACGCGGGAGTGAAAATCAGCAGCGCGGTGGCGTATGAAAGCGGAGTCGAGCCGGAGTATGGGAATAGATTCTTTGTGTTTCACCCGACGAAGGAACAAGTGGCGGCGGGATTTGACGCGAGCATGCAATTTACGGCGACACGGCGGGAATATGCGGTTCTGCGCGACGGGCGGCTGGTGGCGGCGAGCGGGAAGCCGGCGGACGCGAAAATGCTGCAACGGTATGCGGCGCCGGACAAACTGGTGCCGATCGATGGCGTGATTGCGCGCCTGGCAGCGGAGCAGACCGCGGGCGCGACGACGCCTATGGAGAAGGCGCGGCGCATTTACGACTACGTGGTGAAGATGCGCTACGACAAGTCTGGCGAGGGCTGGGGACGCGGCGACGCGGTCTGGGCGTGCGATGCGAAACGCGGCAACTGCACGGATTTTCATTCGCTGTTTATCGGGATGATGCGGGCGGAGGGAATACCGGCGCGATTTGAGATTGGGTTTCCCTTGCCGGAGGGGCAGAGCGAAGGAGCGATTGCCGGGTATCACTGCTGGGCGGAATTTTATGTGGACGGGATGGGCTGGATCCCGGTGGATGCGTCGGAGGCTTCGAAGAATCCGGCGAAGAAGGAGTATTTTTTTGGGGCACTGGACGTGAACCGCGTGCAGTTTACCTATGGACGGGATTTGCGGCTCTCGCCAGAGCAGAAGGGCGCGCCGCTGAATTATTTTATTTACCCGTATGCGGAAGTGGCGGGGCAGCCGGTGAAGGGATTGGTGACGCACTTCGCGTTTCGGGATGTCGCTGGGGCGGGACGTGCAGCGTCGGTGAGCACGGGCGGGGCTGGCGGGGCGCATTGACCCAAGCGATTGACTCGAGCACTGACGCGAGCATTGACCGATAGGCGGCCAGGTAAGCGGCAACGATTGCGGGGCGTAAAGGCGGGCGTTATGCTGAGGGACGTATCACACTGATTTGTTGCGGCTTGGCGTGAGGGTGTTTCTTATGCGATGGGCGACCGCGGCGCGGTGGAGTTTGACGGGGGTGCTGGCGCTCGGATGGTCTTGCGCGGAGGCGCGGGCGCAGGCGCCGGCCGCAGCGCCGGCCCCAGCACAAGATAGCAGCACGGCAACGTCGGTGGCCGACGCGGCGCGGCAGTCCAGCGAGAAAAAGAAAGCCGCGGCTTCCGCAGCCAAGGTGATTACGGACGACGATATTAATCCCAACAATGTGAAGCCGGGGGAAGAAGGGTTGACGGCGCCGAGGCCGCGGCTTGAAACGGAACCTCCCCCACCGGCGGCGGTGGCGGCAGCAGAGGCGGCGGATGCGAAGGCCGCGAAGAATCCGGCGGGCGATCCGGTAAAGAAAGAGGATTCGCCGAAAATAAAAGCGCTGAAGGAACGTTTGGCGCAGGCCGAAGAGGATTTAAAGCTGACGCAGCGGGAGTCCGCGCTGGAGCAGGATACGGTGTATTCGAAGCCGGACTATCAGCACGATACCGTCGGGAAGGCGAAGCTTGAGGATTTGCAGCAGGACATTAGTGCGCACACGCAACAAGTGGAAGAGTTGAAGGCGCAGCTTGAGGAGTTAGAGAAGGCGGCGGAAAAAGAGGCGGGGCAGGCGACGCCCGCGCAGACTCCCGCCGCGCAGACCCCATCCGAACAGGCAACTCCACCGCAGCGGTAGAGTTCGTTTTTCCCACCTGGAAGACTTTCCTGCAGTAATTCAGCAAACTTTTCACGGGCTTGGCTCGTATTCCTGTTAACAGCGAATGACGGCTGTGACGAGAGAGAGTGCGATGCGGCTTCGTGTGGACGGAGTGTCGAAGGAATATCGCGGCGGCGTGCGCGCGCTGCGCGACGTACAGCTCACGCTGGGCCCGGGGGTGCTCGGGCTGCTGGGACCGAACGGCGCGGGCAAGTCCACGCTGATGCGGATTTTGGCGACGATTACGCGCGCGAGCGGCGGGCAAGTGCTGTGGAACGATGTGGATATTGCCGCGCGGCCAGAAGCGTTGCGCGCGGTGCTGGGATATTTGCCACAGGATTTTGGCGTGTACCCAAATCTGAATGCCATGGAATTTCTGGAATACCTGGCGGCAGTGAAAGGGCTGGAGGCGCGGTCGGCGCGCAAACGCATCGCGGAACTGCTGGACCTGGTGAATTTGACGGCGGCGGCAAAGCGGCCGCTCGGCGGATATTCGGGTGGCATGCGGCAACGCGTGGGCATTGCGCAGGCGCTGCTGAACGATCCGCAACTGCTAATCGTGGATGAGCCAACGGCGGGACTGGATCCCGAAGAGCGGCTGCGCTTTCGCAATTTGCTTTCGGAGCTTTCCGGCGAGCGCATCGTGATTCTTTCGACGCACATCGTTTCGGACATCGAGGCGGTAGCTTCGGGAATCGCCATTCTGGCGCAGGGCGAGCTGTTGGCGCATGGCGCGCCAGAAGATTTACTCGCGAAGCTGGCGGGGCGGGTGTGGGAAGTGGTGACGAGCAGCGCAGAACTTCCGGCGCTGCGGCGCGAGCACCTGGTGAGCAGCACGGCGCATCGCGCGGACGGCGTACATACGCGGGTGGTGGCGGATGTCGCACCGAAAGCGGATGCACGGCAAGTGGAGCCGACACTGGAGGATGTGTATCTGGATGCGCTGACGAAGCAGCGAAACGGGGAACGCCCTGCGGCGGGGACGGACAGGCCGGCTCCCCCAGCGCTGCGAGGGAGTGACATGGTGGCTGCGGCGCGAGGATCATTGGCATGAGGACGTGGCGCGTTATTTTCGGGCTGGCGCGCGCGGATTTTCTCGAGCGCGTGCGGCGCTACAGTTTTTTTCTGACCATGATGTTCGCGCTGGGCCTTGGCTACGGCGCGGCCACCGGCAAAATTTCCGTGAACATGCAGGGCTATCGCGGGGTGTACACGTCAGCGTGGATCGGGGCTCTAGTGGCGCTGATCACCACGTGCTTCGTAACATTGGTGGGTTTTTACATCATCAAAAGTTCGGTTGACCGCGACCGGCAGACCGGCGTGGGCCAGATTCTGGCCGCGACGCCGATGTCCAAAGCCAGCTACGCGCTGGGGAAATTTTTAAGCAATTTTGGCGTGCTGGCGGCAATGGTGGTGGTGCTGGGGATTTGCGCGCTGGGCATGCAGATTTTCGCGCGCGAAGACCGGCACATTGACGCGGTAGCGCTGCTGGCGCCGTTCGTGCTGGTAGCGTTGCCGGCCATGGCGCTAACGGCCGCGATTGCGGTGTTGTTCGAGATGTTGCCGATTCTGCGCGGCGGCGCGGGCAACGTGATCTGGTTTTTTGTCTGGGTCTTCGGCGGGGTGGCGCTGTCGGATCTGTCCGGCAAGGCGTGGCTCGATCCGATGGGTTTCGGCGTGGTGTCCCACAGCATGATGGACGCCGCGCGGAAGGTGATTCCCGATTACAAGAATGGCTTTGCGCTGGATATTTCACCCGATCGCGTGCAGTTGCTGCAGAGTTTGCGGTGGCATGGGGTGGATTGGACAGCGCAGAGCGTGGGCTTGCGGATGGCGTGGTTTGGTTTTGCAATCGTGCTGGCATTGCTGGCGGCGGTTTTCTTCGACCGCTTTGACGGGTCGCGAGGGCTGCATTTTTCGCCGCGCCGAGTGCACGCCGCCAAGTCCGCGGCCGCAGAGGAAGCGAGCGCCGGCGAAGCGGCTTTTTCCGGAGCGGCCATTTCCCGGGCGACTATTTCTGGAGCAATGGCCGCGTCCGCGGTGGCGTCAATTGGGAGTGTTGGCGAACGGCAACTGCACCTCTCCGCGCTGCCGGGTGCGGGGCGTAACGTTGGGACATTCGGAGCGTTCGGGAGAGTATTTGAAGCAGAGTTGCGGCTGGCGCTGCAGGGACAGCGCTGGTGGTGGTATGCCGTTGCGGCAGGCTTGTTGATCGCGGAATTTTCTTCGCCGATGGCGGTTGCGCGTGGGCCGCTGCTTGGCATCGCATGGATTTGGCCGGTGTTGATTTGGTCGGCGATGGGTGCGCGGGAGACACGCTTCGCGACGCGCGGCTTGCTATTTTCCTCCTCGGGGATTCTGGCGCGGCAACTCCCGGCCTGCTTCCTGGCTGGCGTGGCGGTAGCTGTAATCGCTGGGGCGGGAGTCGGGGTGCGGCTGCTGGTCGCGGGGCACAGCGCGGAATTGGCGGCGTGGGCGGCGGGTGCGTTATTTCTGCCGGCGCTGGCGATCAGCCTGGGCGTGATCTCGGGTTCGGGCAAAGCGTTTGAAGCGCTGCTGACGGCGATGTGCTACATCGGACCGCTGAACCACACCCCGGGCCTCGACTACACTGGCTCCGCGAATGGCGCCGCGACGCTGCGGTATGCGGTGATTTATTTGGCGATGACCGCCGCGCTGCTCGGCGTAGCTTTCCTGGTACGGGCGCGCCAAGTGCGAAACAACTGACGCACTAACTTGGCCGCACTACGGAAAAATCCACAGAATAACCACACCACTATATCTAGTAGGCCTTTTCTCTTGACACCAACGCCCTGGCGCGACAAAATGCCCGCCAGCAAGTGGGTCCTTGCAGCCATCCATGGGGAGCCTGACGTGACGCGCAACCCTGCGCGAGCGAAGGGCGGGACGGTTCTCAGGAGAAATCGCCGATGCAATATTTGCCGGGCTTCACGGTGCAGTGTATCAACGTGGCTTGCGAGGCGCGGGGACACTGGATGCGCGCGGACGTAACGGCGCCGATCGGCAACGATGGACGATGTCCGTGCTGCGGGGAGTTCTTGCGCAATGTGCCGCCACCGCTGGGTCCGCGCTTTCGCATGCGTCCTCGCTCGTTAACCGCGCGGCCGCCGCTGCGCCCGCGTCCTCGCTAAAGAACACAAAACCGCGCCGTCTGTTTTTTGAGCGAATGCCGCAGGAATGGGCGCGGGAAGAACTCCCGCTTAGCCGTTTTCGACTAAACCTTTTTCCACCATTTCATCGTCGGTAAGCCACAGATCGGGAATATTGGCGGAGCCCAACCGCAAAATATCCTCCAGCGCACCGCGCACTTCCGTAACGCGAAAATCCACGCCGATTCTTTCCAATAATTCAATCAGCGAGTGCGCGCTCTCCGCCAGCGCAGGCTTGGGCCGCGCCCCTTGCGCATCCAGGCGATGATAGGTGACGACATACAGAGCATTTGGTCCGGAGCCATGGCGCTCGATGTGCAAAAAACCCCGAGTTTTTGGAGGCGAAGGTACGAGCTGTGGTGCGAGTCCTGACCCGGAGGAAAGTGCGCTCATTGCTTCCTTTCGTACTGGTTGCCGCCCGCCGGCGAAACCCGGCGGACGGCGAAAGCCGCCACTAGCTGCAGCCGCTGGTGCTGCCGCAGTTTTCGCATTTGTAGCACGCGCCGTTGGGCACCATCAGCATGCCGCATTCGCTGCACGTGGGCGCGCCCTCGTGCGCATTGCTCGGTGACATGGAAGTTTCCGGCAGGCGCATGCGGTAGGGCTTCGCCCCAGTGGTCGGCAAAGCCATGGGAGGAGCGGGTGCCGTGGCCGGGACGCCAGCGTCCACGGGCGCGCCGGTCAGTTTCAGGTAATCCGAAGAAACGAAGCGCCCGCCGAGCCAACGCGCGATGTAGTCCAGCACCGACGAGGCGAAACGAATATTCGGATTCTGCGTGATGCCGCTGGGCTCGAATCGCGTATTCACCAGCTTGTCCACCAGCACCTTCATCGGCACGCCGTATTGCAAGCCGATGGAAAGCGTCAGCGCCAGGCCGTCCATAACGCCGGACAGCGTGGAACCTTCCTTGGACATTTTGATGAACACTTCGCCGGGGCGATCATCTTCATACATGCCCACGGTGATGTAGCCTTCGTGGCCGCCGACGGAGAATTT
>Ga0181531_10001378_pt1 | contig 15374 bp, 12 predicted proteins | sample PEATcosm2014_Bin_38_FD_119743 | JGI IMG/M metagenome (GOLD analysis project Ga0181531, IMG submission 119743) | Peatland microbial communities from MTU Mesocosm Facility, Houghton, MI, USA - PEATcosm2014_Bin11_10_metaG | ecosystem: Environmental > Terrestrial > Soil > Wetlands > Peat | place... | reverse complement strand
CGGCAGTGTCAAACAATCCCCGGTGGCAAAGCCCAGGCGGCGGGCCGGCACGCCGGCCGCGGCCGCTTCCGCGAGCAGCGCGGCGGGATCGATTGTGGCGGCGACGTAGCGCGCCTGGTCTTCGCCGAACCAGAATGCGTGGGCGGCAATTTCCGGGTCCGGCGGCAGCAGCGCGGCACCGGCGCCGCCGGCGAGTGCCATTTCGGCCACCGCGATCAGCAGGCCGCCGTCGGAAACGTCGTGGCAGGCAGCGATGCGGCGTGTGGCGATAGCGCCGCGCACGAAATCGCCATTGCGGCGCTCGGCGGCAAGGTCGATTTTTGGCGGTGCGCCTTCCTCGCGGCCGCATATCTCGCGCAGCCACAGCGACTGGCCGAGGTGGCCCTGGGTTTCACCCAGCAAAACCAGGTGCAGCCCCGGGGCCAGTGCCAATCCCACTGCGCCGGCGGCGTCTTCGATCACGCCGAGGCCGCCGATCGCGGGCGTGGGCAGGATCGCGGTGCCCTGGGTTTCGTTGTATAGACTGACGTTTCCGCTCACCACCGGGAAATCGAGCGCCCGGCAGGCCGCCGCCATGCCGCTTATGGCGGCGACGAACTGCCCCATGATTTCGGGTTTTTCCGGATTGCCGAAATTCAGATTGTCGGTGACGGCGAGCGGCAGGGCCCCGGTCGCGGTGATATTGCGCCACGCCTCCGCCACCGCCTGCGCGCCGCCTTCCTCTGGATCAGCGGCACAATAGCGCGGCGTGCAATCGGTGGTCAGCGCGAGCGCCTTGGTGGTCCCCTCGAGGCGCACGATGGCGGCGTCCGCGGCGCCGGGCCGTTTCACGGTCTGGCCGCCGACGGTGCTGTCGTACTGGTCCCAGATCCATGCGCGCGAGCACAGATCGGGGCAGCCGATCAGCTTTTCCAGCGCCGCCGCGATCCCGACCGGATCGGCCGGGGCGGGTAGTTCCTCCGGCCGCGTCGGCTCCGTAAACGGCCGCCGATACAGCGGCGACTGATCCGCCAGTGGCGCCAGCTCGATATCGGCCTCCTGATGTCCTTGATGGCGCACCACGATGCGGCCTGTGTCGGTCAGGTGGCCGATAACGGCGAAATCCAGCTCCCATTTTTCGAAAATCGCCTGTGCCATCGCCTGCCGCTCCGGCTTCAGCACCATCAGCATGCGCTCCTGGCTTTCCGACAGCATCATTTCGTAGGCCGTCATGCCGGTTTCGCGCTGCGGCACCTGGTCCAGATCGAGCTCGATGCCGACGCCGCCGCGGCCGGCCATTTCCACCGAGGAACTGGTGAGGCCCGCCGCCCCCATATCCTGAATGGCGACGATCGCGTCGGTCGCCATCAGCTCCAGGCACGCCTCGATCAGCAGCTTTTCGGTAAACGGATCGCCGACCTGCACGGTGGGCCGTTTGTGCTCGGCATCCTCGCCGAATTCGGCCGACGCCATGGTGGCGCCATGAATCCCGTCGCGGCCGGTTTTCGACCCGACATACACCACTGGATTGCCGATCCCGGCCGCGGCACTGAGAAAGATCGCATCGGTGCGGGCGATGCCTACGGTCATGGCATTGACCAGCGGGTTGCCATCGTACGCGGCATGAAAATTGACCTCGCCGCCAACCGTCGGCACCCCCACGCAGTTGCCGTAGCCGCCGATGCCGCGGACTACGCCATCGACCACGCGCTTGGTCACCGGGTTCTCCGGCCGCCCAAACCGCAGCGCGTTGAGGTTGGCGATTGGGCGGGCGCCCATGGTGAACACATCGCGGAGGATGCCGCCGACGCCGGTGGCGGCGCCCTGGTAGGGCTCGATAAAGCTGGGGTGGTTATGCGATTCCATTTTGAAGATGGCGGCCATGCCGTCGCCGATATCGACGACGCCGGCGTTTTCCCCGGGGCCGTGGATGACCCAGGGGGCACTGGTCGGCAGCTCGCGCAGCCAGACACGGCTCGATTTGTACGAGCAGTGCTCCGACCACATGACGGAGAAAATGCCGAGTTCAGTTAATGTCGGCGCTCGGCCCATTATACTGAGCACGTGCGCATACTCCTCGTCATTTAGCCCGAATTGCCGGGCCAGTTCGGGCGTAGCAAGCTGGATCAAACGAGTTCCTCGTTAGCTTGGCAGAATCATGGCGTGCATGGCAGTCTAGTTCGCCACTATTTCGATCATCCCGGAAAAACGCTGGAAGTCACGAATGTTGAATGTGAGAAGGCGGTAAATGCCGTTCTCCAGCATCGAAGCGACAAGGTTTGCGTCGTGCACCTGACGACCGCCGATCGGAAAAGCGGCCAACAACGTCAGCAAGCGCGCGAAGACGGCCGGCGTTTCTGGCGCGATCTCAAATCGCTCTTGGAAACCGCTGATATCGCGGAGCGCCTCCGCCGCTCGGAGAGGCGGCGTTGCCCCCTGGGGGCGCGTGACCACCGCCAAATACTCGCGCAGCACCTGCGGGCTGACCCAAAGAGGGCAGCCGGCATCGTCAAACGCTGCCATCCGGGCGCGCGCAGCTTGGTGGACCGGCGATGCCGGCCGGCTCGCATAAATCAATACGTTGGTATCCAGGAAGACCGGGTCACCGACCATCGTCGCCGTACATGTCCTCACGGCGGAGAGATATGCTGTCGTCCCACGGCAAATCGTGCGTCGGGAAGTCGGCAAGACGAAGGCGCTTGCGGCCCGGCGCCGCGACCGCGATGATTGCCTCATGGGTCCCCGGCGGCACGCTTTCCGGCGCCACGCCGGAGATCTGGCGATCCGGGCCAACCTGGATACGGGTGCGAACTTCGTTCATGGCCTTAACCTACACCAACAAGCAGCTTTTGGCACAAGATATGGTGCGCCGCCGTGCGGCAAAGGCCAGGTAGGAAGGCCAGGGGCTCTGCCCCTGGACCCCGCTGGGGCCGTAGGCCCCAGACCCCGATTCAGACGGTCCCCCGTTTGGCATCGACAGCGCGCCAACGTGCGAGACAGGTTCGGCCGCGCTGAGTGCGTACTCAACTTCAGGTTGCATATTCCCTTAATTATGGTAAAGAGCGGCGAATAGAGCGCGCAGAGCCAGCGTCGGGAGCGAATCATGCGCCACATTGGCTTGCTCATCGTTTGCGTGGCTGTCGCAGGGTGCGCCGGGCAGCGAATGCGAGAAGCGCGCAAAGCATTCGCAGCAGCCAGAAGTGTTTGCAATGCGCAATGGCCTACCACCACGCGCGACACCGCGCTGCCGCGCGCAAATTGTGTCAGTAATGCGGAGGAAACGACCATTCTTCCGGCTTCGGGCGATTTTGCCGATCTGGTGCAACAGCGCATTGCGTTTCGGAATGCATTGGCTGCAAAGGTCGCATCTGGGGAGGTTTCGCCGCCGGACGCTGAACTTCAATTCGCACAATATAATACCGAATTGAGCAATGCGGCTCATGCCAGGGAGGCTCAAATGGCGACAGAGCAGGCTGAACGCATCCAGGCAGCATCTAGTTCGTTGGCGGCGACTGCTGCCCTAATGGAAGCGGCCAGGCCGAGCTACGCGCCGCCAGCCCAAATGTATTCGCAGCCGACGGCGGTTCGGACCAATTGTTATAGCAACGGTAGCTTCACGAATTGCACCAGCCAATAGACAAGCGTCACCACCCCGGGGGAAGCGATAAGTGGAGCAACGGCGTGCGCTTTCGAACCACTGCACTGATTGTCATTTTCGCGGTTGCTACCTGTGCGCGCGCCCACGCGCAAACGTCGGGGGCAACGGATAACGAGCTGTACGCGGGCTATTGCATGGGGGTCGCGAGGGGCGCGGAACAAACCGGAGCTTCAAATCAGCAGAGTGTCCGGGATCGCCGGCAAGATCAGAGCATGCGTACCCTGGGGGCGGTAATGCGCCAGCAGATGATAGGCCGCTTCTCAGGTTATTTACTTGGAACCGGCGTGTTGACGGACCCTTTGCGCACCGACGCGGCAATTGGGGTGATGGTTGGTATGAACTCCGGTCAATCGGACGAACAACAGTGCACTGCAACAATGGCTGCTTGCTATTATTCGATATATGGACCTCCTGGCGCCCCGCTACCGAAGGATAGCCGAGCGGCAGCCGAAAACCTCGGCGCCTGTAACACGCGAGACGCGGCATGTATTCGAGTCGTTCGTTGCCTACGCACGGACAATCTTCCGTTTTAATCGCGAAATGCGTATCTCGGTTTTAGTGATCTTTGTACTGTACGATGGGTTGCCCTTTGCAACCCATTATCATGAAACACGCATAAACCGTGTGACGGCATGCAAGCCTGTGGCTGCGGCATCGCGGTACAAATAAAATGGGGTCTGGGGCCTCCGGCCCCAGCGGGTCCAGGGCAGAGCCCTGGCCTTAACTCCCGCTCCGGCATCAATCGCCGGTCATTTTCTTCGCCTTTGGCAGCCCCTTACTCATGATATGGCGGTACAGCCCGGACGAATCGCCAGCTATGTAAGCGCCGCTGCTGACGTCGCGGTTATTGGCGTCGAGGTCGAGTATCGCGCTGGGCCAACCATTTTCCGCCATCAGCTTGATTTCGCGCGGCGCTTTCAGGCTCAGCAAATCGACGCCTTCGGGGAAGTCCTTCACCAGCTGCTCGGCGAGTTTTTGCCCGCCGGTGCCCTGGATATGGGCATCGAGCAGGGAGTAATCCGGGTTCAGGCGGATAATCACGGTGGCCGGGAATTGCGTGCCCATGCCGCCAGTGACCGTGCCGCTGCGCACCCATTCCTCGGTCAGCTCACGGAACAATGCCTGCGAGGTAGAGCGTTGCAACACCGCATCGACGCTGTCGAGCGTGTCGATCAGCGCCATCCGCATCATGGCGGCCTCGTTCTGCGCATCGGTTGGTTCCACCATGCCGGATTTCGCCCGCGCATGGCCGCGGCCGGGTGCGGGCGCCTCGGCCTCTTCGCGCTTGGCGCGCACCGCGGAAACGAAGGGCTGGCGCTGCGTCAACAGGCTTTGCGCCAGCGCGCCGACCGCCTCGGCATGGCCCACGATGAAATCGCGCAGCTTGGCCGACGCGGAGGCGGTCTTGGCCCGCTCAACCTCGGCGACCAGCGTCTTGGCGAGCGTCACCGCCTCGCCGACATAGGGAACCTGTTTGAGCTGATCGAGCATTTTTCCCATCAGCTTGTCAGTCAGGAAGGCGGTGACGGCTTTCTGGAAATTGGGCGAGGTTTCCGCGTCGGCGGCGCTGGTCATGGTCTTGTCGAACACGATGAGCGCGGTTTTCCAGCCTTCCAGGATCGCCGCCTGGTGATCCACGATTTCGGCCGCGATGTCCTCCTCGTGCATGTTGGTGGGGGAAGCGGCGGCCGGCACCGCACTGGCGGCCGTCGCGGTGCCCGTGCCACCCTGGGCGCCGTTCGCCCGTTTTGCCTTTGCGGTGTCCACACCGAGTACGACGGTGACCCATTGGTGATGTTCGTCGGTCAGTGCGGGGGCGGCCGCGGTGCCTGCGCCCATGGCGTGTTCTCCCATTCTTGTGCCTTTACGCCCGGGCCTGGCCCGCATTGTTGGTCTGGTCGAGCGTCTCTTGGCAGAGTTGAACGTCTAGCTGCCTCCGTCAACGGCTCCGTCGCCCAGGGGGGCTTCAACCGCGGCGCTCTCGGCGCCACGTTCGCAGATAATCGCCGAAACGGTCCGCATGACGCCGCGGCCGAGCCTAAGGACTCGTTCGAAAATAACTGAATCGCACGGTTGAATCTAAAGCAAAATGAACAAAAGTTTTTTGGTTCTTTTTTTCAAAAAAGAACAGAAGAAAGCACTTCTTTTTGAAAAAAGAAGCAAAAACTTTTGTTCATTGGTTGGTTGTTCCGGTCATGGGTCTTAGCGGTCACCGGCCCACGCATTTGGGCCAGTGCCGCCGCCCTACGCAACGGGCCGTCCGTTTGGCGGAACGTTTGCCGGTCAGATCAGAACTTCACCCACACGCCACCGCGCCAATAGCCGCGGCCGGCATGTTCGCGCCACACGAAATGCTCGCCCGGGCCCCAGCGCCAGCCATCCGGATGAATGACCACGCCATAGGCCGGGGCATACGCATAGGCATGGCGAACGTGCCAGCATTGGCCCTCGGCGTTACAGGCGATCGCCGCGGATGCGGAGTTCGCCGAAGCCACCCAGGTGCCTAGACCCAGAACAGCGGCGGTTGCCATCTTGGCGGATTTTTTCACGGTAAGACCTCGCAAGTAATTGAGAGTTGAACGCATCGGCGCGTCGCTGGTTCCATTTAACGCTGCCGGAACTCCACGTCCAGATACAGCACTCTAGCCGATCACCAACGCTCACACATCGGCCGGAGTCGCGCGAACCCCAATCTGGCGAAATTGCGCCATCGCGGCGGGCGGCGGTTGACAGCCCAGCCAAAATGGCAGACACTTCACCGCATGGTGAACCATCAGGCCCAGCTCGACCGCACCTTTGCCGCCCTCGTCGACCCCACGCGGCGGGCCATCCTGGCCCGGCTCGAGCGCGAGGGCGGCGCGTCCGTCACCGAACTGGCCAGCCCATTCGCCATCAAACTGCCGGCCGTCATGAAACACCTCGACGTGCTCGACGGGGCCGGCCTGATCACGCGCTCGAAAATCGGCCGCACCGTCACCGTAAGGCTCGCCGCGGACCCGATGCGCGAGGCGATGGAATGGCTGCGCCGCTACGAACGCTTTTGGGGCGACCGCCTGGACCACCTGGCGAGCTATGCCGAAGCCCAGGAAAAGGCAGCCAGGGAGCGCGGCCAATGACCAGCCTCACCCTCGTGCGCCGCATCGCCGCGCGCCCCGCGATCGTGTTCGAGGCGCTGATTACGCCCGCGGGCATCGCCCATTGGTGGGGCCCGGATGCCGGGCCGGTGCTGCTGGCCGAAACCGATCCGCGGGTCGGCGGCCGGTTCTTCGTGCGCTTCCGCATGTTGGACGGTTCGCAGCACGAGAGCCGCGGCGAGTATCTCGAAGTCGACAGGCCAAACCGCGTGGCAATGACCTGGTGCTGGGCGGGCCATGAGGATCCCGGCGAATCGCTCTTGGAAATCGATCTGCGCGCGGTCGGCGAGGGCACCGAACTGACGCTTACCCACTCGCGCCTGCAGGACGACGAGACGCGCGGCAGCCACGAGCGAGGCTGGAGCGGCGCGCTCGACAAATTGGAACGGCATTTTTCTACCATCGCCGAAAGGAGCTCGCCGTGTCGGGGCACGAAATAATAACACTGACTACGCTGCGCTGGGTGCCACCGTTCGCGCGCGGCCTGGTGCGCGACCTGCGCGTGCGCTGGGCGCTCGAGGAAGCCGGCACGCCATATAACGAGCGGCTGATCGGACCCGAGGATCAGGCCAGCGCCGCCTATCGCACCCTGCAACCGTTCGGCCAGGTCCCCGCCATCGAAACAGAGTCGCTCAAACTGTTCGAGTCGGGCGCGATCGTTTTCCACATCGCCGAACAATCCGAAGCGTTGATGCCGACGGAGCCGAGCGGCCGCGCGCGTACCAGCGCGTGGATGTTCGCAGCCCTGAACTCGATCGAGCCGCATATCCAGCATTATGCCGGGCTGGACGTGTTTTATGAAGGCGAACCCTGGGCGCAGGCACGCCGGCCATCGGCTTTGGAGGCGGTGCAGCGGCGGCTGGGCCAGCTCGAGGACTGGCTCGGCGGCCGCGATTATCTCGAACACCGTTTTACCGCCGGCGACCTGCTGATGAGCACGGTGCTGCGCATCCTGCGCCACACCGACATCGTAGCGAGCCGGCCGGTGTTGCATGCCTTCCAGCAGCGCTGCGAGGCCCGGCCTGCGTTCCAGAAAGCGCTCGCCGACCATTTAAGGGCGTTCGAATCGATCGCGGCTTAAGGAAGGCCAGGGCTCTGCCCTGGACCCGTCACGCCGGAGGCGTGCTACGCACGACGGGGCCGGCGGCCCCAGACCCCCATGAGCGCTGCGCGGCGTTTCTTTGCCTCCTGGGCGAAGCCTTTACTTGGAATAGGTTTGGCTTCGCCGTTCTCCAAACGATTCCTTATGAATGGGGGTCTGGGGCCTCAGGCCCCGTCGTGCGCAGCACGCCTCCGGCGTGACGGGTCCAGGGCAGAGCCCTGGCCTTCTTCGATGTGTCAATCTCTACGCGGGGTGGTATAGGAGTCATATTTCGCGCGCCGCCGTCGGCCAACCCGGCGCGCATACCAACCGCCCTAATTTCCGGACGAGTCGGCAATAATGGCGGTTGGTATTACGCCGCGAGCGCCTCGGTGAGCCCGTCGAACAGCGGCTTGCCGTCGGTGCCGCCGATCAGCGGGTCCACCAGATCCTCCGGGTGCGGCATCAGCCCCAGCACGCGCAAATTCTGGCTGTAAACACCGGCGATCGCGTCGATGCTGCCGTTCGGGTTGGCCCACGGCGCCAGCGCCCCATCCGGCCGCGCATAGCGGAACGCCACGCGCCCCTCATCCTCCAGCATCGCGAGCGTGTCGGCGTCGGCAAAGTAATTGCCGTCCCCATGCGCCATTGGGGCCCGGAACACCTGGCCACGCTGGTAGTGCCGCGTGAACGCCGTGTCGGCCCGTTCCACCCGCAAATGGCAATCATGCGAGAGAAAACGCAGCCGGGCGTTACGTAGCAGCGCCCCCGGCAGCAGCCCGGCCTCGGTGAGAATCTGGAAGCCGTTGCAAACGCCGAGCACATAACCGCCGCGCTCCGCGAATGCCTTGATCGCCGGCATGATCGGGCTTTGCGCCGCCATGGCGCCGCAGCGCAAATAGTCGCCGTGCGAAAACCCCCCGGGGATTACGACGAGATCGAAGTCGGGCAGGGCGGTTTCCTGATGCCACACCATGGCTGGCTTGTGGCCTGTCGCCAGGCGCAGAGCGATCGCCATGTCGCGCTCGCGGTTGGTACCGGGGAAAATAACGATCGCGGCTTTCACGGCGAACACCTCCCGCTGCCAGCTGTACGACGCACGTTAGCATGGGGCGCTCGGTTTCGCGCGACAATCTAACGACCTGCAATGCAGTCGCGTCACGACAGCAAACCTGAAGCCAGGTTCACTGTCAGCGCGATAATGACCGTGTTGAACAGAAATCCCAGCAGCCCGTGCACGGTCGCCAGGCGGCGCAGCTTGCGTGAGGTGATTTGCACGTCGGAGACCTGGAACGTCATGCCGAGGATCGCCGAGAAATAGAAGAAATCCCAGTAGTCGGGGCAAGGTTCGCGGGGGAATTCCAGCCCGCCATCGAGCACCAGCGCATCGTTGGTGCGCGTATAGAACTCATGCGCGTAGCGCAGCGCGAATACCGCCTGGGTCAGCAGCCAGGTGAGCGCCAATGTAACGCCGACCAGCTCCACTTTCAGCTCCCGCGCCGCGCCGGTGATGTCCTTCATGCTGCCGAACTCGCCCACGATGGCGGCAAAACTCGCGGTGGCGCCGATCACGACCAGCCAGAACAGGGTCCATTCGCCCTCCTCCTGCGCGCACGCATTGTGCTCCATATCCTCCGGCGAAGCGCCCTGGAACAGCACGGCGCACAGCACCAGCAGCGCGAAGGCGCCGACATCCCAGGCCGCGATGCCGCGGGTGCGCAGGCTCCAGGACGATGGCAACAGCAGCAGGCTGGTTAGCCCGATGACGGTCGCCGCGAACACGCGCCGGTGTCCCACGATGATGTGGCCGAGAGATGTGAGCATCGGCGTTAAATACCGTGGAAGATGGTTGCTGCGCCAGCGCGTCGGAAGTCCGCGAAACCTCACGAATCTGGGTCTGGGGCCGTCGTGCGCAGCACGCCAAGGCGTGACGGCCCCAGCTTGGTCCTGAGGCAGAGCCCGACAAGCGCTAGGTTAAGGTCAGAAAGGCCAGGGCTCTGCCCTGGACCCGCTGGGGCCGGAGGCCCCAGACCCCATTCATTAAGAATCGTTTGGGGAAACGGCGAAGCCAAATAATCCATTTCATTTAATTGCTTCGCCTAGAAGTCGGGAAAAGCCGCGCAGCGCTAAGTGGGGTCTGGGGCCTCCGGCCCCAGCGGGTCCAGGGCAGAGCCCTGGCCTTCCTTACGCTCGCACCAGCCCCGTCAACGGCACCGCGTCGCCGCTGCCAGGGAACGCCGCCTCCAATCCCGCAGGACCAAGCCCGAGATGACTAGCCAGCACGCCCTTGGCGATCGCGCGCACGTCGGTCGTCGGCATCAGATCGCGATCCTCGAACAGCCGGCCGCTGCCCAGCCCCGGCCAGTCCGCGCGCACCCGCCCCCCGGCGACAGCCCCACCGAGCAGGAACGCCACGCCGCCGGTGCCGTGATCGGTGCCCATGGTGCCGTTGATATGCGCGGTGCGGCCGAACTCGGTCACCAGCAGCACGGCCGTGCGTGGCCAGGCGTCGCCGAGCCCGGACTGCAGTGCGCCCATCGCCTCATCCAACGCCTTGAACTGCTGTTTCAACCGCTGCGCCTGCGCGTTGTGGGTATCCCAACCGGCCAGCTCCAAGGCCGCTATGCGCGGTCCGTTGGGCGCCGCGAGCAACCGCCCCGCGGCCCCGGCCAGCACGGTGGCGCCGCGGCCATTGGCCAGGTCGCCCGGCGACATGCCGCGCTGCTTGATGCCCTCGGCGAGCGATGGCCCGATCACCGGATCGTGGGCGCTCAGCGCCAGCAGCCTTCCATAGAACTCGTCCGGCGGGGCCTGCCCGAAATGCTCGGGGGCCCAGGCGGCCACGGTCGCCGGGCCGCGCAGCAGCAGTGGGGCTGCCACCCCCATCGACAGCGCCAGGTCGCGCCCCGGTTGCGCCGGCATGGCGGCGACGGCACGGTTCAGCCAACCGCTGCCGAGCCGCTGGTCGGCGCCGGACTCCAGATAATCCTGCGCCTCGAAATGGCTGCGGCTGCGGTAATGGCCGGCCGCGGCATGAACGATCAGCGCATTGCCGGCCTTGTACATGGCGTGCAGGTTCGCCAGCTGGGGGTGCATGCCATAGAACCCGCCCAGATCCAGCAGCGTGCCCTCGCCCGGCGCCGCGCCCGGCTCCGCCAGTGCCAGCGACCCGCGCACGCTCGCGCAATCGGGATCGCCGTAAGGCTGCACCGCGGACATGCCGTCCATCGCACCACGCAGCAGCACCACGACAAAGCGGTTCTCGGTCGGCGCCGCGGCCAACGCCAGCGACGCGCGGCCAAGGCTGAACGCGGCGCCGAGCCCCAACAGGGCGGCGCGGCGGCTGATCGTAAAAGCGGTCGGTTGCATATCAGCGCCTCTGGAATTCGGGCGAGGCCAGCAGCAGTGCCAGGGCATCCTGGCGCGAACCGGCGTGGCGGATCTGGTTCAAGGTTTCGGCACCGAGCAGAGGCCCAAGCGCATTCTCGGCGATATCCATCGGCTCCTGATCGGTCACGCGGCCGGCGAACTGGTACGAAAAATCCACCCGTTGCAGCATCGCCTCCGGCCCCGCCCAATCCGCGGCACGGTCCGGCCAGCCAATCGGGAAGGTCGGCTTGAACACCGGCTGCCCCAGCCCCTCCACGATGTTGGGCAATTGGGGTTCGGCCTCCGGGTGCGCACCGACGGCGCGCATCGCGGCAATCACGTATTCCTGCGGCGTGCGCAGTTTGGTCAGCGGCTTCCACGCGCCCGGCAAATCCACCAGCGCCCGCGCCGTGGCACCCAGGTCGCCGTCGGTCTCGCGCAGCACCGCCTCGATGGCGGTGACATCGGCCGGCGGCGGATCGTCGGCGACGAAATGCCGCACCAGCTTTTCCGCCAGGTGCCGATGGGTGGCCGGATGGTTGGCCAGCCATGCGAGGATCGCCACCCCGCCTTCCTCGCCGTCCGGCCAGGTGTGGCCCAACACGGTCTGCTCGCCGGGCTCGTGCGTATTTGGGCGGTACACAAAGCCGCGCGGCTCGCTTTTGTATTCCATCGACCAGCCGGTCAGAATCTTCGCGTAGTTGGTCACATCCAGCTGCGTGTAGCCGCTCGCCGGGCTCACCGTGTGCAGTTCCAGGCTTTCGCGCGCGAGATTCTCGTTCAGCCCCCGCAAGTGCCGCGCGCCTGCATAACTGTTCGGCCCGTATGAATGCGCCTGGTCGAGGTACGAGAGCATCGCCGGGTGACGCATCACGGCCAGCAGCATGTCGCCAAACTTGCCCGTTACGTTGGGCCGGATCGCCTCGCGGATATAAGCGCCGACGCACGCCTTGGCCGGACGGGTGCGCGCCGCCACGGTAAAGTGGTTGTACCAGAACAGCACCAGGCGCTCGCGAAAACCCGCCTCGGTGGTCAACGCATTGGCCAGCAGCGCGGCGCACTCCCGCCGCTCCAGCTGATTGAGGGCCTCCTGCTCCGGCGTCGGTTGCTTCTTATGATCAGGTTGGCGCAGCGCCTGTTCCACCGCGGTCTTCGCGGTGCGCTGCTCGGCATCCACCATCGCGAGCGCCTCGGGCGTCGCGGGCAGGTCCGGAAATTGGGCCGGATCGGGCCCATCCAGTTGCAACAACAGCCAGCCGCGCGGGTCGGCCGGCACCGGCTCATCCCGCCGCCGCCCCAGCCCAAAACGCGAAAACGCCACCGCCGCATTGGAATTCATGCGCCAGTCAATACCACCCCCCCGCATTGCCGTGTGTGACAAACTGTGCGCGCTGCGGCCGGGGTAGAAGAAGGCCAGGGGCTCTGCCCCTGGACCCCGCTGGGGCCGGAGGCCCCAGACCCCGTTCATTAAGTCAGGGGACAGGGAGGGGGGCAACGAGTACGTGGGGAAGTGCGAGTTGCCCCCCTCCCTGTCCCCTGACTTAATGAACAGGTTCTAAGGACTTGTCCTTAGCGGGGGGTCCAGGGGGGCAGAGCCCCCCTGGCCTTCTTCTCCCCGCCCCCACCGCGAACTGCTTGCAAAACGCAGGCGGCGGGCGCATTTGCTGCGCATTCCGCCGGATGGGTCCGGCGCATGCTTGGGCGCACGGGGCAAGGGCCTCGGTTGCGCCCTTCATGATATGGAGGCTTACCGTGTCCGCGATTGCTTCGCTCGCCAAGATCCGCAACATCGGGATTACCGCGCATATCGATGCCGGCAAGACCACCACGACCGAGCGGATCCTGTATTACACGGGGGTTTCCCACAAGATCGGCGAAGTGCATGACGGCAACACGACCACTGACTACATGGATCAGGAGCGTGAGCGCGGCATCACGATCACCTCGGCCGCGGTGACGTGCGAGTGGAAGGACCACCGCATCAACATCATCGACACGCCTGGCCACATCGATTTCAACATCGAGGTGAACCGCTCGCTGCGCGTGCTGGATGGTGCGATTTTCATCATCGAGGGCGTCGCCGGCGTGCAGCCGCAGAGCGAGACCAACTGGCGCCTGGCCGACCGTTACAATGTGCCGCGCATCATCTTCATCAACAAGCTGGACCGCACCGGCGCCGATTTCTTCCGCGCGTTCGATACGCTGAAGGAGAAGCTGGACATCGTGGCGCTGCCGTTGCAGCTGCCGATCGGCATCGAGGACAAGTTCCTCGGCGTGATCGACCTGGTCGAGATGAAGGCGATCATCTGGGAGGGCGGCGAACTCGGCGCCAAATTCCATGACGAGCCGATCCCGGAGGACATGAAGGAGCAGGCGGCCGAGTACCGCCAGCTGCTGCTGGACACCGCGGTATCCGTGGATACCGACGCCATGGAGAAATATTTCGCCGATGGCGACGTGGACGTTGCCACTCTGAAGGCGTGCATCAAGAAGGGCACGATTTCCGGCGAGTTCCGCCCGGTGCTGTGCGGCACCGCGTTCAAGAACAAGGGTGTGCAGCCGCTGCTCGACGCGGTGATCGATTACCTGCCCAGCCCGATCGACGTGCCCGGCATCAAGGTCGCCGCCGAGGAAGGCCAGGAGGAGCACGTGCACGACGATCGCCGCGTGATTCCGGCCAATCCGGACGCGCCATTCGCCGGCCTCGCTTTCAAGATCATCAACGACAAATACGGCACCCTGACTTTTGTGCGCGTCTACGCCGGCACTTTGCGCCAGGCCGACATGGTCATGAACACCACGAAAGGCCACCGCGAGCGCATCGGCCGCATGTTCCAGATGCACGCCGACAAGCGCGCCGAAATCAAGGAAGTTGTCGCCGGCGATATCGCCGCCTTCGTAGGCCTGAAGGACACCGGCACCGGCGACACGTTGGCCAGCAGCGACGATCCGGTCATCCTGGAGCGCATGGCGTTCCCGGTGCCGGTGATCGACATTTCGGTCGAGCCGCGCACCAAGGACGGCGTCGAGAAAATGACTCTCGGCCTGCAGAAGCTTGCCGGCGAGGATCCCAGCCTGCGTTTGAAAACGGACCAGGAAACCGGCCAGACGATTCTCTCCGGCATGGGCGAGCTGCACCTGGAGATCATTATCGACCGCCTGCGCCGCGAGTATGGCGTGGAGGCCAACGTGGGTGCTCCGCAGGTTGCCTATCGCGAAACGATTAGCAAGACCTGGACCGAGATATACACGCACAAGAAGCAGTCCGGCGGCTCCGGCCAGTACGCCGAGGTGAAAATCATCTTCGAACCGATGCCGCGCAACGGCGGCGTCGTGTTCGAGAACAAGGTGGTAGGCGGCTCGGTGCCGAAGGAATACATTCCGGCGGTGGAAAAGGGCATCCGCGTGCAGGCCGACACCGGCGTGCTCGCCGGCTTCCCGACCGTTGACTTCAAATACACGCTCACCGACGGCGATTACCACGACGTCGACAGCTCGGCGCTGGCCTTCGAAATCGCGGCAAAGGCCTGCTTCCGCGAGGGCATGAAGAAAGCCGGCCCGATCATCCTGGAACCGATCATGGACGTGGAAGTCACCACGCCGCAGGATCACGTCGGCGACGTCGTCGGCGACCTGAACCGCCGCCGCGGCATGATCCAGAACCAGGAAAGCTCAGGCTCAACCGTGATCGTGCGCGCTCTGGTGCCGCTGAAGGAAATGTTCGGCTACATCTCGCATTTGCGCAGCATGACGAAGGGCCGTGCCTCGTTCACGATGCAGTTCCATCATTACGATCCGGTGCCGCGTAACGTCGCCGAAGAGATCATGGCGAAAAGCGCCTGACCCAGGCGGAAGAAGGAAGGCTGGTGGGGCGTGACGCCCCCCCAGACCCCCGTCTTCAATTTCACACCGAATCCACCGATCAAACACGCACAAAACGTGTAAAGCCGCTCGCACACCTACCAATCGAGCTTGGCGTCAACATCGTTCTGCCCTGGCTCGTTTACACGCTACTCAGCCCGCACTACGGCGACTTCGTCGGCCTCGTTGGCTCCGCGGCTCCGCCAACCCTTTGGAGCCTCTACGAACTCCTCCGCTTCCGCGTGCTGGACGCCCTCAGCATCCTGGTCCTCGCCGGCATCGCGCTATCATT